>Ga0070731_10005078_pt1 | contig 11003 bp, 10 predicted proteins | sample Coa_R1_2_FD_66448 | JGI IMG/M metagenome (GOLD analysis project Ga0070731, IMG submission 66448) | Surface soil microbial communities from Centralia Pennsylvania, which are recovering from an underground coalmine fire - Coalmine... | ecosystem: Environmental > Terrestrial > Soil > Unclassified ... | reverse complement strand
GACGGTGTAGAGGTCGCCGATGACGCCGTAGTCCGCGATCGGCGCGTAGCGGCTCGCCATCAGACCGAAAGGCCGCCGACTAGCCAAGCCCTATTTCGCCGCCACCGCCTCGATCCTGTCGCCGCCCCTTGCAACGGGAATGACCCAGATTGGCGTGGCGACATCGGCGGAACTGAGGAGCGACGTATAGGGCTGGTCATTGGAAAGATCCTGATTGATGCCCCGGAGCGCGTCCTTGGCCGCATCCGGAAGCACGACCATGACATGCGGGCCGATATAGAACCATTCTTTGACCTGGCTCGGGTCTTTTGCCGTTGCGTCCTGTCCCCGCCTCGCCTCGCCCATCAGCATATAGGAGAGTCCGACGCGATCGATATCCGGCTTCTTCCCGGCCAGAGTCGCCATGAGCCATTTCGTCATGGTCTCGTCCATGCACATCGGGTCGTGCTGAGGCCTTCCGGGAACGTCGCGCATGCAGGTCCAACCATTGGTGCCCTGGCGAAGCAACCTGCCATGAGACATCCCATCCTTCGGGTTCGCGGGCCAATCGACCACGGCCGCGTCCTTCGTGATGCTGACGGGGCCCGCGCTCAGCGCGTTCGCAATCTTCCATTCGTCGGAGTGCGCTGACGTCGTGAATGTTCCGGGAAGCAACCGGGTCGTCGCCGAAGAAAGGTCTTCTGCCGAAGCCATCGAGGAGATCGCGGCGAACCCGATCGCCGCACACAGGGCGGTCTTGACCATGAGAACCTCCGACAAACGTTAGGCGGCGCGAGGCCTCGCGAGCCCGAGCCTCTTGATCATCGACTGGAGCGTCGTCCGCTTCATTCCCAGCCGCGCGGCGGCGCCCCGCGGGCCGCCGAGCACCCAGTTCGTTTCCTCGAGAATCCGGAGGATGTGCATCCGCTCCACGGCTTCGAGGGTCCTGGTCTCGTCCCGGCGATCGGCTCGATCCCGACGCCGCCTCAGCTCCGCGAGCGGAACGTCGAGCGTTCGTCCCTGCGAGAGAATCATGGCCCGCTCGATGAGGTTGGCGAGCTCTCTCACGTTCCCGGGCCACGTGTACCGGCGGAGCGCGTCGAGCGTCTCGCTGCGGATCACCTCGACCCGACGGTTCAGCGGACGGCCTAGGCGCTGCACGAAGAACCGCACCAGCGCCGGGATGTCGTCGGATCGCTCGCGCAAGGCCGGGACGCGGATGGGGAAGACGTTCAGGCGATAGTAGAGGTCGTCCCGGAAGCGTCCCTCCTCGATCATCCGGTCGAGATCGCGGTTCGTCGCGGCGACGAGGCGGACGTCCACCTTGATCGTCCGGGTGCCGCCGACCCGCTCGAACTCCTGCTCCTGAAGCACTCGGAGGAGCTTCGACTGGAGCTCCAGCGGGATCTCGCCCACCTCGTCCAGGAACAGCGTGCCGCCATGCGCCACCTCGAAGCGCCCGATCTTCTGCGCGATCGCCCCGGTGAACGCGCCACGCTCGTGGCCGAAGAGCTCGCTCTCGAGGAGCCCCGCCGGGATGGCGGCGCAATTGACCTTGACGAACGTTCGCTCGCGCCGGGTGCTCCGGTCGTGGATGGCGCGCGCGATCAGCTCCTTCCCCGTGCCGGTCTCGCCGAGGATCAACACGGTCGCGTCCGTCGGCGCGACGGTCTCGACCTGCTTGAGCGCCTCGCGCAGAAGGTGGCTCTCGCCGACGATCTCTTCGAAGGGGTGCTCGGCGCGTATCTCGCTCGCGAGGTAGAGCCGCTCCTCTGCGAGCCGCTTGGTGAGCTGCGCGACCTCGCGGAACGCCAGCGCATTCGCGACCGCCATCGCCACCTGGCGACCGACGGCCTCGATCATCGCGACCGACGCTGTCGGGAAGGCATCGGGCTCGCGCCCGCCGACGGTCAGGGTGCCGAGCCCGCGGTCGCCGACGACGAGCGGGACGGCGCAGACCGACCGGATGCCGGTCTCGTGCATCGCCGCCGTCGTGTCGGCGAAGCGATCCGGCAGATCGCCCACGCCGAAGACAGAGGTCTGCTCGGGGGAGAAGGGCTCGTCGGCGGCCGCCCCGGTGAAGCGCTTGCCGACATACCGTTGTCCGTCGCCCGACTTGTCGGCGACGGCGTGGACGACGAGATCGCCACTCTCCTTCTCATACAGCGCGAGCGCGGTGAACTCGTGCGGGATCGCTCGTTCGAGAGACGAAGAGACGGCGTCGACGAGCTCGGCCAGATCGAGCTTGGAAACGATCGCATTCGTGACGTCGAGAAGCAGCCGGAGGTTGTCCCGTTCGGTCGAGAGCTCCCGGTGCGTCCCCTGCGCTTCGTCGACGTTCAGTGTGTTCTCGACGGCCACTGCCACGGCGACTCAGCGCGGCGCCCCCGGGATGGCCGCGAACAAGCGGTTGAGTCCCTCGGCCATCGTCGGGTGCGCGAGAATGGCGTCTCGCAAGACGGTGTAGGGTAGGCCGCCCAGCATCGCGGTCTGCACCGCAGCGACGACCTCGCCAGCCTCCGTACCGATCATCGTGAAGCCGAGGATGTGGTGGGCCGACGCTTCGACGAGCACCTTCATGAAACCGGCGGTCTCGCCGGTGGTGTGCGTACGCAACACGGCGCTCATCGGCAGGTTTGCGACCCGCACCGCGATCCCCCGCTGCCGCGCCTCTGCTTCCGTCATGCCGACCCGCGCGAGCGGCGGGTCCGTGAACAAGCAGAACGGAATGAGACGGTCGCGCGTGCTGCGACGTCCGCCCGTCAAATTCGCCCGGATGGTTCGGAAGTCGTCCACGGACACGTGCGTGAACTGTGGACTGCCGGCACATTCCCCGATCGCCCACACGTCGGGCGCCGAGGTCTCGAGCCGATCGTTGACCTTCACGAAGCCGCGCGCGTCCAGCTCGACGCCGGCCGTCTCGAGCCCGATATCGGCGGTGTTGGGCGTCCGTCCGGTCGCGATCAGGATGTCCGTGCCAGCGATCGTCCGTTGCTCCGTTCCAGTCCGCGCACGCAGGCGAACCCCGTCTCCGGAACGTCCCTCGACGTCGATGACCTCGGCGCCGAGCACGATGTCGATGTCCTCGGCAGCGAGGATGCGCCGGATCTCCTCGGCGACATCGGGATCCTCATGCGGAAGGAAATGCGATCCGTTCGTGATGACGGTCACGCGGCTCCCGAAGCGCCGGTATGCCTGCGCGAACTCGAGCCCGACGTACCCGGCGCCGAGAACGACGAGGTGCGCGGGGAGGCGGTCGAGCTCGAGGAGCTCGATGTTCGTCAAGGGGCGGGAATCCGAGAGCCCCGGGATCGACGGCATCGTGGCGTGGGTCCCGAGGTTCAGGAAGACCCGGTCGCCGGTGAGGACGCGGGTCCCGCCGGCGTTCAGGCGAACCTCGATGGTCTTCGGGGCGACGAACCGTCCGGTGCCCATGATCAATTCGGTGCCGCTCGCCTCGTAGTTCTTCAGATGCGCGGCGACCTCCGCTTCGACCATGTCACGCTTCCGTTTCACGACGCGCGGCATGTTGGTCTCGTACGAGCCCGTCAGCAGCCCGAACTCGGCTGCGTGGTGGACGAGGCTCGCCACCTTCGCGCTCCAGATCTCGTTCTTGCTCGGGAGGCAGTTGACGTTCGGACACGAGCCGCCGATCCAGCGTCGTTCGACGACGGCGGTGCGACGGCCGGTGCCGGCCATGTCCCAGGCGAGCAGCTTGCCGCCCGCTCCGCTTCCCAGGATGAGAATCTCGTACCGCTCGGTCGGCATCGTCATCTCCTCAAGTCGTCAACGCGCAGTGTATCCACCGTCGATGACGAGGTTGTGGCCCGTCACGAACCCGGCGCCGTCCGAGGCGAGCCAGAGTACGGCGTCCGCGATCTCCGCGACGGACCCGGCCCGGCCCAGCGGATGAGCGGCTCTGAACTCCGCCTTAGCCCGCTCGTCGCCGCCGGTGAAGCGCTCGAACATGTCCGTCTCGACGGCACCGGGGCTCACGACGTTGACGCGGATTCGCTTCGGCGCCCATTCGATCGCGGCCGCCCGGGTCATCGCGATGACGCCGCCCTTGCTCGCGGAGTAGATCGTCGTGCCGGGGATTCCGGCCATCGCACCGATCGTCGCGACGTTGACGATTGCTCCGCCGCGATCGACCATGGCTGCGATCTCGTGCTTCATCGAGAGCCACGTGCCCTTGAGGTTGATGTCGACCGTGCGCGTCCAGTCGTCCTCGCCGAGCTCGGTGATCGGCCCGAGGACACCCTCGGTGCCGGCACTATTGAGCGCCACGTCCAGCCGTCCGTATGACTTGAGAGCGGAATCGACCAACCTCCGCACGTCGGCGTCGCGGGTGACGTCGGTCGCCACGAACGTCGCCTGCCCACCGTGGCGGCGGATGTCGGTGACGACGGCGGTCCCCTCCGTCTCCCGGCGTCCCGCGACGACGACGCGGGCACCTTCCGCCGCGAAGGCGAGGGCGGTGGCCTTCCCGATGCCCGAGGTGCCTCCCGTGACGAGTGCGACTCGGTCTTGAAATCTCTTCATTGGAGTCTCCCTTCACGCCGCGACCGGGTTCGTCGGGCGCGCTCGGTCGCCGGACGCGCGACCTCCGACGGCCTCCACGCGCGCGGCGATCAACGCCCGCGCGGCATCCTGCTTCAGCAGGTAGAACGACACGGCAAGGAGAACCACGTCCTTCATCAGGAACGGCACGTTGCCGGTCATCGCTGGAAACCCGCCGGCGGATGCAGCCCACCCGTCCGGCATGAACGGAATGATCGTGATGGTCATGACGAATGACAGGCACGAGCCCGCCGCCCCGAGAACCCCGGCGGTCTTGTTCCAGAAGCCGGCGAAGATGAGCGCACCGAACACCCACTCCGAGACTCCGAGGAACCAGCTCGCGCCGCGGATGCCGAAGACGGGGTACATCCAGGAGATGAGCGGGCCGTTGCTGATGAACGGGATCAACGTCCGCGCCTCGTACTCCCACCACTTCTGGTATCCGAAGAAGAAGAAGATGATCACCATCGACGCGCGCATCAGATGGTAGTCGAGGTCGCTACGCAGAAGTCCCGTTCGACGCAACACCGTCGTCAGCAACGAGGCAATGGATCTCATCCTGATCTCCTCTCCCGGCGGATGGGCTGGGCTGTTCCGTGGTGCAACCGGCGGGCCAGCGGGGATTCGCCTTGGAGAACGGTGGGACGGGGCTCGCCGGTGGCGGAAGCGCGCGCCGACCATTCGTCACTGATGCCGTCCCGTCGGCGTCGGTGGTAAGAGGGCGCGGTACGGAACGTCCTCGCGCCCATCGTCCGGTTCCCCACGCGTACGCGGACGCCGCGCAGCGGAGTGAGGCGTACCGCGCGGAAGCGCAGCGCCTCAGCCAGACGGGAAGCTTCGGCTGGAAGCCGTCCACCGGCGAGGTCATCTGGTCGGACGAGACTTTTCGCATCTTCCAGTACGACGGCGCGATCACGCCGACCGTCGAGCGCGTCCTCCAGCGGGTTCACCCGGACGACCGAACCCTCGTGCAGGAGACGATCGACCACGCCGCGGAGACGGAAGAGGACTTCGACTTCGAGCACCGCCTCCTCATGCCGGATGGCTCCGTCCGCCACGTTCACGTCCGGGCCCGTGCCTTACACGATGAATCGGGCGGCCTCGAGTTCGCGGGCGCGGTGATGGACGTGACCGAGCATCACCAGGCGAGGGCCGCCGTGCAGCTCGTCGTCGACACCATTCCGACGATGGTGTGGGGCGCCCGGCCCGACGGGCAGATCGATCTCTGCAATCGACCGTTGCTGCAGTACGTCGGTGCAACCGTGGAGGAACTCGGCCGGGGCTACTCCCATCTGCTGCACCCGGAAGACGTCACGGCGGTCACGGAGAAATGGAGCGTCGCGCTCGCGACCGGGAAGCCGTTCGAGTCCGAACATCGAGTGCGAGGTGCGGATGGTGTGTACCGCTGGATGCTCGTGCGCGCCGCGCCACTGCGCGACGAACACGGGAACATCGTCAGATGGTATGGAGCCACCACCGACATCGAGAAGCGCAAGCACGCGGAGAACGAGATCTCTCGGCAGGAACGCGAGCTACGAGAGATCGTCGATATGGTTCCGCATCACATCGCGGTCGCCGCCGCCGACGGGTCGCTCGTCTACGGCAATCACGTCTTCCTGGACTACTACGGACTGACGGAAGATGACCTGCAGAGTGCGGAGACCGCGGCGCTGGCCCGGCGTTTCACGCATCCGGACGACATCGAGCCGTTCTTGGCAGCGTGGAGACGCGGCTCTGCTGGCAGCGTGCCCTGGGAGACCGAAGCGCGCTTCCGGAGACGGGACGGCGAGTACCGCTGGGTCCTCCTTCGTGGCACCCCGCTTCGCGACGATGTCGGATGCACCGTTCGCTGGTACTTCACGGGGACCGACATCGACGACCGGAAGAAGGCTGAGGAAAACGTCCGGCAGGACGAGCGCGAGCTGCGCGATCTCGTCGATTCCGTTCCGCAGCACATCGTCATCCTCGACCCGGAGGGCCGGCGGGTCTACGCGAATCGCGCCTCGCTCGACTACTACGGCAGCACCCTCGAAGAATTTCGCGCACCCGACTTCCTTCGAACGGTGTGCCATCCCGACGACGTCGATCAGCTCCAACGCGACCGCGAGCAGTTGTCGCGCGACGAGCCTTTCGATGTCGAGATCCGTGCGCGGGCGAAGGAGGGAACGTACCGCTGGTTCCTGGTCCGGTACCGACCGTTTCGCGACGAGAACGGCGGGATTGCACGCTGGTACGTCACCACGGTCGACATCGAAGATCGGAAACGGACGGAGGAGCGACTGCAGACGGAGAACCTGGCGCTCCGCGAAGAGATCGAGCGCATGTCGATGTTCGAGGAGATCGTCGGGACGTCGCCCGCGTTGGGGGCGGTCCTCGCCGACGTCGCCCGCGTCGCATCGACCGATTCGACCGTCCTGATCACGGGGGAGACGGGAACCGGGAAGGAGCTCGTCGCGCGCGCCATTCACAAGCGTTCGAGCCGATCGTCGCGCGCGTTCGTGAGCGTCAACTGCGCCGCCATCCCGCCCACGTTGATCGCCTCGGAGCTGTTCGGCCACGAGAAGGGAGCGTTCACGGGAGCCCTGACCCGGCGCGTCGGCCGCTTCGAGCTCGCCGACCGTGGCACCATCTTCCTGGACGAGATCGGGGAGCTCCCGCTCGACACGCAGCTCGCGCTACTGCGTGTGCTTCAGGAACGCGAATTCGAGCGCCTCGGCTCGGCACAGCCGATCAGGGTGGACGTCCGGGTGATCGCCGCGACGAATCGGGACTTGAAAGCGGCGATGGCGAGCGGCGCGTTCCGGGTGGATCTCTTCTATCGACTGAGCGTTTTCCCGATCGAAGTCCCTCCGCTCCGGGAACGCCACGCCGACATCCCACTCCTCGTCGGCTACTTCGTGGACCGATACGCGAGCAAGTTCGGGAAGACGATCCGCCATGTCGACAAGAGCACGCTCGCGCTCATGCAATCGTACCGATGGCCCGGCAACGTACGGGAGCTGCAGAACGTCATCGAGCGCGCCGTCATCGTCTGCGAAACGGACACGCTCGTCGTGGACGAGAACTGGCTGTCTCGGGAAGCCGCCGCGACGGAGCCGCCGACCCTTCCGCTCGGCGACGCGCTGGTCGCGCGCGAGCGCGAGATGATCGAAGCTGCGCTGGTGGAGACGAAGGGAAGGGTGGCGGGTCGGTCGGGGGCGGCCGCCAAGCTGGGCCTCCCGGCGTCGACCCTGGAATCGAAGATTCGCGCGCTGAAGATCCGGAAGGAGCAGTACAAGGAATCCTGATCGGCGCACGCTGCCATCGCCGAGCGCGTGCGCCTCAGCGGGCTCTTTGAAAAAAATCATCAACGGCGAAGGGTCCCGCGCCCCCTAAGACCAGCCCTGCCAGACACGCGAGATACAGAACGTTGACCTCGTAACCAACCGGCCCGAATTGCGGGCCAGCCGCGGTTACTGCGATGAGCTTGATCGAGCTGAACCCGTTCGGCAGATGCACCGTGAAGATCGCCACCAACAGCAGGAGTGCCATCGGTATGCTGGCGAGCGTCACGAATGCACCCAAGAGAACCGCCAGGCCGCCGAGGAGCTCGGTCAGTATGCTTACCCATGCCATGAAATGTGGCGCGGGCGTTCCGAGCGCATGCAGAATTGCCGCGAACGCGTCCGGACCGCGCGACATCTTGGCAAAACCGTGCTGCATGAAGCCGTAGCCCACGATCAGGCGTAACGGCACTGGTGCCCATCGCGCGACTCCGGATCGCCCCCAAGATTCAGCCAACGTCATCTCAGGGGAGCGAGGTGGAGGTCCGACGGAGCGGTACTTCGCTCCGTCCCGATTCTTCCTGGACACGCGTGCAGGCCACCACCGCGAGCACCGCGGTACCGATCACCAGGTAGAACTCGCGCGGTATTCCAGCGAACCCGAACAGGGATGGAACGACCAGCAACGCCACCGCAGCCGAGGCGTCGAAGACGAGATGCACTCGACACGGAATCACGCCCCGCACGCCCGCTGAACTTCATTCTCCTCGGGCGTTGCACACCGCGTACCAGCAGCGGCACGTTCGGTGTGGCATTGGACTGCGGCGCCGAGCGCTCTCCGTCGTCTCGGCAACGTGGGTGGCAACGCCGGCGTGTCGGCTCAGACGCCGACGAGTCGTCTAGGGGCCGAACTTGCGGCGAAGCCCGGCGGCGGCATGGTCGATGAACGCGCGAACCTTCGGCGACAGGTGCCGGCCCCGCGGATGCACGACGTGGATGGGGGCGGGCGGCGGCTCGTAGTCGCGGAGAACGGCCTGCAGTCGGCCCGCCGCCTGATGCGGCTCCGCCTGATAGGACATGATGCAGGCCAGCCCGATCCCGTGGAGCGCAGCGTCCACGGCCGCGTCCGTGGTGTTCACCACGAGCCGCGGCGTGACCGCCACGGACGTGAGGCGGCCGTTCGGACCACGGAACGACCAGTGATCGGGAATGGGTGTGACGGTGGTGCACGCCACGACGCCGTGCTTGCCGAGGTCGCGCGGCGTGGTCGGCGCGCCGTGGCGCGCGATGTAGCGCGGGCTCGCACAGACCACTCGCCGCACCTGCCCGATTCGGATCGCCTGGAGCGAGGAGTCCGGCAGTTGCCCCACCCTGACGCCGAGATCGAGTCCCTCGTCCACCAACGACACGACGCGGTCGAGCAACAGCAGTCGAACGTTCACCTCCGGATGTGCGCCGAGAAAGGTGCGCAGCAGAGGCAGCACGTGAAGGCGCCCAAACATCAGGGGCGCAGTGACGTTGATCCACCCGCGCGGCTCGACGCGCTCGCCGTCGCTCACCGCCTCCAGCTCGTCATAGCTCGCTAGGACGCGTCGGCACCGCTCGAGATGACGTGCGCCGGCGTCGGTCAGCGTGACCGCGCGGGTCGTCCGATTGAAGAGACGGGTTTGCAGCCGTTCTTCGAGACTCGCGACCGCCCGAGTGACCGCAGCCGGTGAGCGGCCCAGCTGTCGCGCGGCTTTCCCGAAGCTCTGCTGCTCCGCGACCGTGACGAAGATCGTCAACGCGTCGAGGCGGTCCAGCATACTGTTGCACCGACTGGAATAGAGAAACTCATCCTCACTCTCTTTCCACGGCTGCCGCAAGCCATATCGTCTCGTCGGAGGTACGCATGACACCCGTCGAATACCGGACCGCTGACATCGCCGGCCGGAAGATCTTCTACCGCGAATCCGGTCGGGCCGATGCACCGACGCTGCTCCTGCTCCATGGCTTTCCCAGCGCCAGCCACATGTTCCGCGATCTGATCCCGCTCCTCGCCGATCGCTTCCACCTCGTGGCGCCCGACTTGCCCGGCTTTGGTCAGTCGGACATGCCGCCCCGCAACGAGTTCAGCTACACCTTCGAGAATCTGGCGGAGTCGGTCGGCCGGCTCACCGAGGTGCTGGGCCTCGCGCGGTTCGCGATCTACATCTTCGACTACGGCGCGCCGGTCGGCTTGCGACTGGCCGTGAAGCATCCGGAGCGTATCACCGCGATCGTCTCCCAGAACGGCAACGCGTACGAGGAAGGGCTGAGCGAGGCGTGGAACCCGATCCGCGCCTACTGGCAAAAGCCCAGTCCGGCGAACCGCGCCGCGCTACGATCGTTCCTGAGGCCCGAGACGACGCGCTTCCAGTACACCCACGGCGTCGCAGACCCCTCGCTCGTGTCTCCGGATGGCCTCTCCCTGGATGACCATTACCTCGCACGGCCGGGCGCGCACGAGATCCAGCTCGACCTGTTTCTCGACTACGCCAGCAACGTCGCCCTGTATCCCCGCTTCCACGCCTACTTCCGGGAACACCGGCCGCGGTTTCTGGCAGTTTGGGGCAAGAACGACCCGTTCTTCCTGCCCGCGGGGGCGGAAGCCTACAGGCGCGACATCCCGAATGCCGATGTCCGCTTCTTCGACACCGGCCACTTCGCCTTGGAGACGCACTGCGCGGACATCGCCGCCGCCATTCGCGACTTCCTGTCCTAGGGAAGGAGATGCACATGCGTGCAATCGTCAGAGAGCGGTTCGGTGGTCCTGAAACCCTGGTCATCAAGGAAATCCCGGATCCCGTCGCGAAGCCGGGCCAGGTCCTCATCGAAATCAAGGCGTTCGGCCTGAACCACGCCGAGCTGCACATACGGAGGGGGAATGGGCCGAGGCCGCCGAGGTCAGCGGAATCGAGTGCGTCGGCATCGTGAAGTCCTGCCCCGGAGGCGAGTTCGCGGTCGGCAGCAAGGTGGCCGCCCTGATGGGCGGCCTGGGAAGAGGCATCAACGGCAGCTACGCCGAATACACCCTCGCACCGGCGACGGGAGTGGCGCCGATCGCGTCCGACCTCCCATGGGAAGAGCTCGCCGCGATACCGAATCGCCGAAGTAAGGCGCATCGACGCGGTGCTCGACCTGGTCGGCAACAGCACCATCCTCGATTCCCTCTGGATGCTG
>Ga0070731_10005077_pt1 | contig 11003 bp, 13 predicted proteins | sample Coa_R1_2_FD_66448 | JGI IMG/M metagenome (GOLD analysis project Ga0070731, IMG submission 66448) | Surface soil microbial communities from Centralia Pennsylvania, which are recovering from an underground coalmine fire - Coalmine... | ecosystem: Environmental > Terrestrial > Soil > Unclassified ... | reverse complement strand
GTTACGCATCCCGAGCTGGCAGATGATCGCTGCCCGCCGCAGCCATCGGTCATCGCTGCGGGTCCAGGTCAGCACGACCGGACGGACCTCGGCGGGCCAGCTGAGCAGCAGGTCACCGACCCGGTGCGCTAGCTCGTCGACGTAATCCCACCACGCGCCGGTGACGATCAGCTCCCGCAGCGTCGGCAGGACCGCCGGATTCCGGAGCCGCCGCGCCGCCGGTGTGTCGAGCAACGCGATCGCGGCGTACCGCTCCTCGCGGTAGCCCGCCTCCCGCCATAGCCGCAGGACGGTGTCAACGAGGTCAGCTGAGGTGCTGAACGGCCGTAGCTTCGCCTCGGCCCGGGTGAGATTCCGCATCACCGGCACCCGGACGCCGAGGAACGGCGTGGCTGACTTCATGTACGCCTGCATAGGCCGGGCCAGTTCCGGCTGCGCCGCCCCGCGCAGCGCGGCCCGCACCGCTTCGATCAGCTCGACATCCGCAGCCACCCCGGAAAGGTAGACCACGCGGCGGCGCTGCACAACCGCCGCTGGCCACAACGCCTGGTGGGTACTTGAGCCAGGGCCCTGCCAGTCAGGGCAGGCAGACGCGCTGTACCAGGTCCTGCCAGCTGTGCGCGATCCGTTCGGCGGCCTGGGGGTCGGCGGTGAGGTCGGACGCAGACAGGTAGAGCAGCAGCGGGGCGTCGAGAGCCGCGGTGAGCTGGACGGCCAGCATGTCGACGTCGGCGTCGCCGAGGTCCATCTGCCCGAGCAGGATCCGGATGTGCGTCCGGGACATGGGGGTTTGTGATCCGGCTGGGATGGGCTGGTGGCCGTCGATGGCGGCGCGGGCGATGCCGCAGTGGTCAACCAGGAAGCGGGTCCGGGCCCGGCCGTAGGCGATCAGGCGGTCTAGCGCCGGCGCCCCGGGGCCCAGCGGCGGAGGTCCGGCCAGGACCTGCTGCTGGAAGGCCCGCTCGTCGTCGTCGAGGAGCGCGGCGAAGATCCCGGCCCGGGTGCCGAACCGGCGGAATACCGTCCCCTTGCCCAGGCCCGCCCGCTCGGCCAGCGCGTCCATGGTCAGCTGGTCCGGGCCCTGCTCGTCGATCATCTGCCGGGCTGTGGCGAGCAGGTGCGCCCGGTTGCGGACAGCGTCGGCGCGCTCGGCGTGCGGCGTCCCCCAGGACACCCCTGGCTGTTCCACGGGACTTACTCTACGGCCGGAATATCAAACGGGGTAAAGTCCGTTTAGCCGATGCACGCCGCCTAGCCAGCACAGGAGGAACTTCCATGACCCGGATCGGCATCATCCTCGGCAGCACCCGCCCCAACCGCAACGGTGAGCAGGTGGCCAAGTGGGTGTACGACATCGCCTCGCGCCGCAGCGACGCCGAGTTCGAGCTCGTCGACCTGCGCGACTACCCGCTGCCGCACCTCGACGAGCCGCTGCCGCCCTCGATGGGCCAGTACCAGGGCGAGCACACCAGGCAGTGGGCCGACAAGATCGCTTCATTCGACGGGTTCGTGTTCGTCACCCCCGAGTACAACCACGGCACCTCCGGCGTGCTGAAGAACGCCATCGATTACCTGTACGCCGAGTGGAACAACAAGGCGGCCGGGTTCGTCTCCTACGGCGCGGTGGGCGGCGCCCGGGCCGCCGAGCACCTGCGCCTGGTCGCCGGCGAGCTGCAGATGGCTGACGTACGCCAGCAGGTCGCGCTATCGCTGCTCACCGAGTTCGAGAACTTCAGCGTGTTCCGGCCCGGCGACTACAACCGCGCCGCGCTCGACACCCTCCTGGACCAGGTCATCGCCTGGAGCACCGCACTGGCCCCGCTACGCGAGCCCGCGGCAGCCGTGGCTTAACGACCCGCCACCAGGGACGCTTGTACTTCGTGCGGGTATTCGGCATCGGCGCCACCGCTGCGGACGTCGTGGCGGTCCTGGGACGGGGACCGTCCGGCTGGTCCCATGTCGAACAGCGGTCAGCCACCTGCCGAAGCCACGCGCTGGTAGGCATCCAGCCGATTCAGGGCGAAAGCTGGGGAGATCAGGCCTGCGGTCGTGACGGTGGCGTCAGCGAAGGCCGGACCGGGAAACTAGCCGCCCTGCATCGCCCGCTGCGCGTTGGCCCTGATCGCCGCTAGCGTCTCGGCCAGCTGCTCGCTAGGGCTGAACTTGATGAACTCCGGCGAACGCCTCATCTTCACCGGGTCAGGGCCAGCCGGCCGGAGTCAGCTTCTCCTCGGGGAGTAGGCCATGTTGCACCGCGAACATCGCGGCGGAGGCCCGACTGGAGGCGCCGATCTTGGCGTAGATGTGCTCGACGTGGTTGCCAGCCGTCTTGGGCGTGATCACGAGTCGTTCGGCTATCTGCTTATTCGTTAGGCCGCGGGCGAGCAGGATGAGCACGTCGACCTCGCGTGTCGTAAGTCCGGCCAGGGCCTCGCGGCGACGCGGCAGCCGGTGCCCGGCAGCCTCGAGAACTGCGTCCACGGCCGCGCCGTCCAGGCGGCCGGCGCGCACCTCGGCCCGCATCTCCGCCGCCGCTTCCTCCGCTGAACGGGCCAGGCGGTGCGGCCGGGGCTCGCGCATCGAGGCGTAGGCGTCGGCCGCTCCGAGTATCCGAGCCGACCGGGAGATCGCGCCGCCTGACAATCCCCGCGGGTACCCGCTGCCGTCCAGGCGCTCGCGGTGCTGCACCGCGATCTCACCCAGCGGTGCCAGGGCAGCCGACTGATGCAGCATTCGCTCAGTCAGGTACGGATACATCCGGATCCGCTCCCACTCGCCCGCGCTCAGCCGCCCTGGCCGGTCCCAGATCGAATTCGACACGCCCAGCCGCCCGAACCCATGCACCAGCCCGGCCCGGCGCAGTGTCGGCAACTGATCTGACGGCAGCCCGATTCGGCGGCCGGCCTCCTCGGCCAGTCCCGCCACCGTGACCGAATGCCCCAGGGTGAACGGTGACTTCAGGTCTACGAAGTTCGCGATGGCGGCCAGTGCGGCGTCGAGCTGCTCCGGCGACAGCTCCACCGCCAGGGCGGGCTCGGCCGCGATCACCGTCCGCCAGGCCGGAGTGGCCTCCAGGCCGCCGAATATCTTCTCGGCCCCGGAGCACAGCAGCGCGGCCAGGGCCGGGTCGAACTGTCGGCCCGCTCGCCTACGAGCTAGCGCACTGGCCCCGGCCACGCCGCTGACCCGGTGCGCTACCTCCATGAATTCCGCGAGCTGCGCGATCCTCGCCGCGATCGGTATCGCGTCGGCCTTCAGCGCACCCGGCCAGCCCCGCCCGTCCCACTGCTCGTACGCCGCACCGACTCCCTCGCGCACCGCTGCGGGCAGCCCGAGCTGCTCGGCCAGCGTCCGAGCCAGCCTCGCATGCTGGGCGATCATGCCATCGAGCTCGCGGTGCCCGGAAAACGCGAACTCCAAGCCGACCCGGAACCGGTGCAGCGGCGGGTTGCCCGATCCGACCAGCCGCATGCCCGCCAGCGCCCCGCGGATGCTGCCCAGCTCGTGGGCGTACTTGCCGGACTTCAGCGCGATGTCGTCGCCGAACCACTTCGCCTGCTCGTGCGCGTCAGCATGACAACCTACGTTGACCAGCAGCGCGGTGTAGTAGACGGCCGTCCGGTCCTGCTCCCCTAGGCCTGCGTGGTCGGCCAGCCGCAGCGCGATCAGGCATTGGCGGAGGACGTGCTCCATCGGCTGCCCGAACCCCAGGTCGACGCCGAGCGACAGCGCCGCGACCAGTTCGGCCAGCCGGACCCGCCGATCATCGGCCGCCCCTCCCACCAGCCAAGCTTAACCTCCCGCGATCCGGCCGAAGGCAGGGCGGAAGATGGGGTGTTTGCCTCATGTGCCGACCCGGCCCTCCTCGTTACGGTCCCGGTAGCAGCGATCTCCGCCGCCACGAAGTGAGGACACCATGAGCCTGCGGACCACGTTCTTCGCGCTGACCTACGACCGGCAGATGGCCAAGGCCGAGCAAGCCGGGCTGCGCGCCTTCCGGGAGCGCCTGCTCGCCGGTGCGAGCGGCGATGTGCTCGAGATCGGTGGCGGCACCGGCGCCAACCTGCCCTGTTATGGCCCGGCCATCCGGTCGCTGACCATAACCGAACCTCAGCCCCCAATGCTGCGCCGCCTGGAGCGCACGGTCCGCGCGCACCGCCCGGACGCCAGGGTGCTGCGCGCCCCGGCCGAGGATCTTCCGTTCGACGACCACACCTTTGACGTGGCAGTGTCCACACTGGTCCTGTGCGGGGTCGACGACCAGCCCCGGGCCCTGCGGGAACTGCGGCGGGTGCTGCGGCCCGGCGGCCAGTTCCTATTCATAGAGCACTTGCGCTCGGACGACCCGGGCACGGCGCGCCTGCAGGACCGGATGAACTGGCTCAACCGGCTGGTCGTCTGTTGTGACTGCAACCGCCCGACCCTCGACTCCATCCGGGAGGCCAGCTTCACGGTCGAGCATCTTGAGCGCACGGCCCTGCCCAAGGCGCCGAAGTTCGTGGCCCCGGCCATCCTGGGCCGCGCTTCGGCCCCCGCGGCCGCGCCGGCTGCTCAGGGCCACCTTCCGTGAGGGGAACGGCGAAGCCTGCTTACCGGGCGCGGGTGAGGGCCCTGATGGCCCATCCCGCTGTGGCTGCCGTGTCGGCTGGGTCGAGGCCGAGGTAGTCCTTCCAGTACAGCCAGGCCATGGGGGAGGTCAGCAGGAGCACGGTACGCACCAGGAACTCCCCGTCGTCGCCGTCGGCTGCATCGCCCAGGGCGGCGCGCAGCATGGCCAGCCGGGCCTCAGTATTCGGCCGGGGCACGCGCTGCGGGTCGGTTGCGGCCAGCGTCCAGCGGACCACGTTCTCCATGTCAGCGGCCCGCTGGAAGACGGTACGCACGGCGTCGGCCAGGTCATCGGCTGAGGCCGGGGCGAGCCCTGCGGTTACGCTGCGGAACTGGTAGCCGGCCAGGGCCGCGAACAGGTCCCGCTTGGTGGGGAAGTGACGGTACAGGGTGGGCTCGGACACGCCGGCCCGCTGGGCCACGGCGGCCATCGAGATCTCCAGTGGGTGCTCCTCGTCGATCAGCGCGGCCAGCGCCTCGATGATTCGCTGCTCGGTGACGGCCCGCTGAGCCTGACGCAGAGAGGACCTTGACGTGTCAGCTGCCATACTTATGATAGTAACACTATCAACTAGTTAGAAAGGCTATCTGCCATGTCAGATGTTGAAGATGTCTTGCACGGCATCTACGAGGCCATCAACACCGGCAACCTCGCCCTTCTGAACACGTTCGTCGCCCCCGGCTACATCGAGCACAGCGAAGGGTTCCAGGGGGTCGAGCCGTTCCGGCAGCAGGTCGCCGCGTTCCGGGCCGCGTTCCCCGACTTGCACGTGAGCATCGACGACGTGCTGACCGACGGCGACCGATTCGCCAGCCGGACCACCGTGACCGGCACTCATACCGGCGATCTCATGGGCCTGCCCGCCACCGGCCAGCGCATCATCGTCGAGTCTGTGGACATCGGCCGGATCGAGAATGGCCAAGCTCAGGAACGCTGGGGCGGCCTCAACATGTACTCGATGCTCATCCAGCTCGGCGTGATCCCCATGCCCCAGCCGAGCTAGCCACGAATTTCCGTTCTCGCAGCATCAGGGGCTCTGGACCAGGTGTCGTCACGGTAACCAGCAATAGCGCGACGGGATAGGAGTGATCCGTTTGTTCGTGCTGTGACGTACTGTCCACGACGACCCCTCGAGAGCGGGAGGAACCGTGGATGCGCGCGTGGTCATTAACCGGATTCAGCGTCTACGAAGTCACCGTAGCGGCCTGAAATGATCCTCATCGTCGTCCGGCATCTGATCCGGCCCGAGTTTGCCGAGGAGTTTCCCCGGCTGGTCGAGGACTTCACCGCCGCTTCCCGCGCCGAACCGGGAACCATCAGTTTCGAGTGGTCGCGCAGCACCGATGACCCTGGCGTGTATTTCTTGGTGGAGGCGTTCAAGGACGCCTCGGCAGGCAAGGCCCATGTGGACTCTGACCACTTCAGGGCGGCAATCGCCCGCATGCCCGGACTGCTGGCTGCGCCTCCGGAAATCATCCACGCTGACCTCCCGGTCGATGGGTGGTCGGCAATGGCAGAGCTTCAGCCCGCCAGCAGCTAATGCGATCGGAGCTGATGGGTATGCGCAAGGCGCATGTCTGCGCCGCTGTCCCGGACGGCTCTGCCTGATGAGGGCCGGCGCTGCGGGAGTGGGCGGGCTGGCGGCGTTGGCGCTGCTGTTGCCGATGGAGGCCGGCGTGCCGATCCCGTTGCCCGCGGACCTGGTGATGTTCACGGTGGGGGAGCGGGTGGCGGCCGGACGTTTCCCGCTGTGGCTGGCTGTGGCCGGTTTTGAGGTCATCGCGGCGGTTGGTACGGCGGTGCTGTTCGTGGCCTGCCGGGGTTCGGCTGGTCGTCTGCTTGCCCGGTACGGCCCGCGGCTGGGATTGTCCGAGGCGCGGGTCCGCCGCGTGGCTGCCGTGGCCGAGACCCGGGGCCTGCCTGGGCTCGCCATCGGGCGCGCCACGCCGGGGCTGCGGACGCTGACGGTGGTAGCCGCGGGCGTGTCCGGGCTGAGCGGTCGGCGCGCGCTGCCCGCGCTCATCCTGGGCAGCAGCGTGTTCCTCCAGGTCCATCTGGTCCTGGGCCTGCTGCTCGGACCCCTGGCCGACCGGGCCTTCGACCAGGCCAAGGGCCCGGCCCTGGCCGGGTTGGCGGTGCTGGCCGCCGGTGCCCTGTTGTTCTGGCGGGCACGGCGCCGCAGTCGGCTTCCGGCGGCGTGGGTGGAGGCGGCGTGCCCGGCCTGTCTTGGCGTGCGGGCGCTCGCCGAGCACGTTCCAGGGCTGGCGGGGCGCGTGCCGGGGCTGGCCGAGCTTGGTTCGGCCGACCCGGCCGATTCTGGCCCGGACCGGCCGGAATTGCTGGCGGGCTAACGGCTTGCCGTCGGTCCTCGCGCTGACGGATGGCCTGCACGCGGCGTGCGCAGCGGATTGATCTCTTGCGTGGTGCGGTGACGTATCTGTGGTGAGGCTGCGCAGCGAAGGAGGCCGATGCTCGCCACACCTTCCCGGGTGGATGACCTGGTCTTGGTCAGGTCCGCGGCTGGGTATTGCCCGGTGGCCGGGAACCGGGCTAGCGTCCGAGAAGTGGGGGATGCGGACGCCTTGGTGGCTGCGCGCCTGGCTGCCGGTGATCACACGGCCCTGGCGGAGGTGTTCGACCGGCTGGCACCAGCGGTTTACAGTGGCGCGCTGCGCGTCCTCGGGCACGATGCGGCCGCGCAGGACGTTGTGCAAGATGTGTTCGTCGAGCTATGGCGCCATCCCGGTCGCTATGATCCCGACGCTGGTCCGTTGCGCGCCTACCTCATCATGCAAGCCGGGCACCGTGCGATAGACCTGATCCGCGGCGAGCTGCGCCGGGCGGCGCGGCAGGAGCGCAGTGGCCGGCTTGAACCTGGCCAGCCAGACCCCTCACCTGATGAACGGGTCATGGCATCCGAAACGGCCGCCACCGTCCGGGCGGCCATCGAGAAGCTACCCGAGAGCCAGCGCCGGATCATCGAGTTGGCTTACTTCCGGGGACTGACCTGCCGGGAGGCCGCCCAGGCGGCCGGAATCCCGGAAGGCACCGCCAAGTCGCGGTTGCGGCTTGCGCTGGCCAAGCTGGAAACGGCGCTAGACCGCCAGCTGCTGGAGTCATCATGACCGCCGCGGAGCAGCGCCCGGCGCTGCCCGATGGGCTGCGCGACCGCGTCCTGGGCGCATCGCTCCGGGCCCGTGCGGCCGGCCGCCCGGAGCCGGCCGCCCCGGAGATCACTCCGGAGGAGGCGTTCAGCCGGGCGGTCGACGCCCTGTACGGGATGCTCGGCGTTCTGCAGGAGGAGGACTGGGGAAGGCTGGCCCTGCGCGGACTGGACGTTCAGGGCCTAGTCGGACACCTGACCGGCGTGGAAGAAGATATGCACCGCGCCCTGGCGGGAGATCAGCAGATGGCCCACGCCAGCCACGTCGGGTCGACCCAGGCCGCAGCGGACCGCCAGGCCGGACGCCAGCCGGCCCAGACCCGGGCCGAGTGGCGGCGCGCGGCCGGCCGTACCCTCGATCTGGTCCGTGCCGCCGGCGATACGGACGCCGAGGTCGCAGTCCACGGCATGCGGCTGCCACTGGGGACGCTGCTGGTGATCCGGGCGTTCGAACTATGGATCCACGACAACGACATCCGCCAGGCAGCCGGCCTGCCCCCGTCAGTTCCGGACCCGTCAACACTGAGCCTGATGACCCAGGCCGCGGCCCGGCTGCTCCCGCAGGCCGTGGCCCGGAGCGGCCTGAGCGAGCCCGCCAGCGTGCACCTGATCCTGACCGGACCCGGCGGCGGCACCTGGGATATCCCGATCGGCCACGGCCCGGCCGCCGCCGAGGTGGCCATCGTGACCGACGCGGTCGACTTCTGCCGGCTGGTCGCCAACCGGGTCACCCCCGACCACCTCAGCCTGCACATCACCGGCGACCCTGATCGCGCCGCCACGGTGCTGACGGCAGCGGCGACACTCGCGCTGGACTGAGTGATCCCGCGGCCAGGCGGTGTCGGCGCCCGGGTGAACCTGAGCCACCGCTAGGTGATCCACCGCTCATAGCGGCGACGTACCCGTATTGTCAGCCGCGCGCTGCGCGGGATACGACTCCAGGGAGGGACCCATCATGAGCGTCGTCATTACCCTGAAATTCCAGGGTGACGTGGCCAAATTCCGTCAGGCTCTGACAGATCACGGCGAGCAATTCGCGCAGATGGCCGAAGAGGCCAAGGCGTCAGGCGGTGGCATTCACCACCGCTTCGCGGTCGGCGACGGCTTCGTCCTCGTCGTGGACGAGTGGGAAACCGTCGAGCACTTCCAGAAGTTCTTCGCCAACCCTGACCTGCAGGCCCTCGTGGCGATGTCGGGCGCCGCGCCGGAGCCGCCGGAGATCACCATCGCCGAGGCCATCTCCTCGCCGGATGCGTACTAGGCGAACGACCATGAGCGCTGACGCCAACATCAAGACGATTGCCGAAGTCTACGAGGCGTTCGGGCGCGGCGACGTAGCCGTGATCCTGGACATGCTCACCGATGACGTCGACTGGGCCGCGGAGGCCGCCTCGAACGCCGCCCCCTGGTACGGCGTGCGCCACGGTAAGGACGCGGTCGCGGAGTTCTTCACCGAATTCGGCTCGACCATGGAAATCGAAGAGTTCACGCCGCGCACCTTCGCCGGCAATGAGACCGACGTGCTCACCGTCGTCCGCTGCCGCACGAAGTCGCGCCGCACCGGGAAATCAGCGGCGATGGACCTGCACCACCTGTTCAGGTTCCGCGACGGCAAGATCGCATATTACCGGGGAACCGAGGACACAGCCCAGGTCGAGGACGCGCTGCGAGACTGAGCGACCGCCATGCCGCGGGCGCGGCCTGTTTGATGGGAAGGGGCGCGCTGTCCAGCCCGCGGGCAGCGCGCTCTGGCCGCCTTACTGAGTGGTCTCCTACTCGATCGGCTAGGTCTCGGGAGACAAGCTCCGCTGTGACTTCGCAGTACGCGGAATCCCGGTCGTTACGAGCCCGGACACCTTACCCGCCGCTGCCGCTCGGGACTGGCTCACTTGGTCGCGCTTCCCGGCCAGTTCGCGTTCGAGACCAGCTCCGGATGCGGCCCGGTGAAGGCACTGGCAGCGGCGGCGTTGCCACGGAGTTGGTATTCCAGCCAGGACGTGGCGTAACCGAGGAAACCGCCGGGATTGCCGCCCAGGGCGGGGTTCTCGATCGAGGCGTGGTCAGCCGGCTTCCCGTCCGAGTTGCGGATGATGCCGAGCGCGGCGTGGACAGAGGTACTGAGGAAGAATGCCTTCTCCGTGGCCGGGCTCGCGATGATCGAGTCCCAGAACCCGTGGGTCGAGATGAAGAAGACGGGCCGGGTCAGCGCGGCGGGGTGAGCCGTGCAGTCGGCCGCGGTCGGGCAATCGGGATTGGGGCCGGCCCAGATTGAGTTCGGCTCCGAGAACGTCATCACGGTCTTGATCAGGGCCGGATCGTGGGTGGCGGCCCGGACCGCGCCGGTAGCGCCCTGCGACAGGCCCACCGCGGCCACCTCGTTCACGTTCAGGTGATTGCGGAAGATGCTTCCCGGGGCGCTGTCCTGGCCGACCAGGTAGTGGGCGGCCGCGTCGATCTCGTTGCCGCTGCCCGTATTAGGCAGGGTTGAGGCGATGACCGTGAACCCGTAGGAGGCGAGGTGCCGCAGGAAGACCGAGACCCCGGTCGGCGTCCCGCCGGTTCCGTTGCCCCAGGTCACGATCGGGCTTTTGAAGCCCAGAGCAGCGTAGTGGCTCGGGTAGAACAGGTCGTAGATCGCCGTGCCCGACGCGTTTTTTACGGTTCCGGTGGCCGTGCCGTACGGTCCAGGCGGCGTGAAATCGGCCTGGACCGGGTAGCTGACGGCGGGCTGGCGGGCGGCGCCGGTCAGCGTCGCCAGCATCAGCGCAGCAGCTGACAGCGCCGCCGCGGTACGCCGGCCAGGTGCCGTGACACGGCCGACCCGATGGGCTATTCCGGCCCGATTCGCAGCAGCGGCCATGACGATTCCCTCCTCCATCAGTCTGGCTCATCCCGTTACGACCATCCATATGTCAGGAGAGTGCTGCCTCCTACCTGATACACGGCTGGCTGGCAGGCGCGCCGCGTTCGCGCAGAGTTCAGTCTTCGGAAGGGCAAGGCAGGTCGTGCCGGTCAGGGCGAGATGAGACGCTGCGGGCTGGGCGGACCGTTATACAAAGGTCAGCCGGGTCAGTCGAGGTAGCCCCGGAGGAGCGTAGATCGGGAGGGGTGGCGGAGCTTGGACATGGTCTTCGACTCGATCTGGCGGATGCGCTCACGGGTCACGCCGTAGACCTTGCCGATCTCATCCAGGGTCTTCGGCTGACCATCAGTCAGCCCGAACCGCATGGA
>Ga0070731_10005076_pt1 | contig 11003 bp, 9 predicted proteins | sample Coa_R1_2_FD_66448 | JGI IMG/M metagenome (GOLD analysis project Ga0070731, IMG submission 66448) | Surface soil microbial communities from Centralia Pennsylvania, which are recovering from an underground coalmine fire - Coalmine... | ecosystem: Environmental > Terrestrial > Soil > Unclassified ... | reverse complement strand
CGACTCCCTGCAAGAAGTGCGGAGGAACCCACGGGCTGGGCGAAAAGAACCACTGAGCTTCACGACCCGCCGGGAGCAAGCCTCCCGGCGGGGGCGGACGCCCTCGGGCACCGGGTCTGCCTGAGGGAATCCTCCTAGTCCGTCTCGAAGGACAATGGGGTCGGCGATGCGAGGGTGCTGCCGTTTCCGTTTACCGCGAACACCCGCCAGTAGTAGATCGTCAGGGACGACAAGAGGACGGACGGCGTCACGGAGACGGTCGGGATTCCCGCCTGGTCGACCACGACACTCGCGAACGAAGGGTCCGTCGAGACCTGGAGCCGATACGTCAACGCGCCCGCGGATGAGGTCCAGACAAAGGTCGGAAGCGTCGACACCAGGACCATCCCGTTGGGGGGAGCCACCGGCTGAAACGGGCCCGGCACCGTCGCCGTCCGGGTGGTGAACGACCAAGGCGCGCCGGTAGCCGTCACGACGCTGACGCTCTCCGCCGAGACCTTCCAGAAGTAGACCGTGGACGGAAGGAGCACCGTCGTCGGAGTGACCGAGGTCTCGGTCATGCCCGACCGTTCGAAGACGATCGTCTCAAAACCGGAGTCGAGGGCGACCTCGAGCGTATAGCTCGCCGTTCCAAGGGACGCCGTCCAGGAAAACGTCGGCGACAAGGACACCTCGAGCGATCGATTTTCAGGCGCGATCATCCCAAAGTCGCCGGGCACCGGTGCGAGGGTGGTGAACGACCCCGGAGAACCCTCCGCCGTTACGCTCCCGGAAGCCTGCTCCGCCAGGACACGCCAAAACAGCACCGTCCCCGGAGGGAGCTCGGCCGCGGGGCTGAAGGAGGTGGCGGTAATGCCGGACTGGTTGAGGATGAACGTCGAGAACGCGCTGTCCGTGGAGACTTGAATCGTGTAGCTCGCGGCGCCGACCGACGGAGTCCATTGGAAAACGGGAAGGTCCGGCACGCCGATCTGGGTGTTCGCCGGACTGCTCAGCTCGAACGCAGGGGGAGGAGCTCCGATGAAGGGACTGTCCCCGCAGGCGGGGATGAGGAGGGTCGCGCCGAGGAACAGGGCCACGCGACCGGGAGAGGTCATCTGGAGCCCTGATGCGCGATCAGGCCCGGCGTTACGAGCCGGGATGGAACGACGCCGACGCATCTCCGGGGTGGGTCCTGCCGGGGATCGACCCCTTGGACGGAGTCGTGCCTCAGTCCGTCAGGAGGACGATCTTCCCGTGGGACCTCCCGCCCTGGCTGAGATCCTGCGCCTCCTTGGCCAGCATCAAGGGAAACGCCTGCTTCACCCGGACTTTCAGCGTCCCGCGATGGATGAGGTCGGCCAGCTTTTTCAGGTCGTCGGCATCCCGCTGCATGCGGTAGAATTGGCCTCGAATCTGCTTCAACTGGAGCTGGTGCTGATCCGGCGGCCCGACGATGCTCACCACGATTCCGCCGGGTTTCACCACCGAATACGACCGGGCAAGCGTTTCTCCGCCGACCAAGTCCACGACGGCGTCTACGCCCTTGACTCGGTCTTCAAATCGCTCGGACTTGTAGTCGATGACCTCGTAGGCACCGAGCTGCTTCAACTCCGGCAGGTCTTCGCTGGACGCCGTGGCCATAACCCTCGCCCCCTTCCACCGGGCGAGCTGAACGGCAAATGCCCCCACACCTCCGGCCGCGCCGTGGATCAGGATGCTCTGGTCCTTGGCGGCGCGGATGATGTCGATGATCAGCTGGTAGGCGGTGAGTCCGGGGGTAGGAATCGAGGCCGCCATCTGATAATCGATGCTCCGGGGTTTTTGCGCCAGGGCGCCCGCTCGAACCGAGACAAACTCGGCATAGGCCCCGGACGCAAACCCGAAGACGCTGTCGCCTCGTTTAAATCCCCCGACGTCGGGGCCGCACTCCGTGACATCGCCCGAGAAGTCCTGGCCCAGGGTGAACGGAAACGAGACGGCCATGCTGTCCCTGAAGTACCCTTCCCGGATCTTCCAATCGACGGGGTTCACTCCCGCCGCCCGGACTTTGACCAGCACGTCTCCCGGACCAATCGCCGGACGAGGCGCGTCTTCCAGCCGGATCTGGTCGGAATGGCCGTAGGCATAGATGCGTGCCGCTCTCATGGGGATCTCCTTGCTCGTGGTCGGACGGCGGAGCCGAAGCCCCGAGGACAAGACCCGCAGGGCGGGGGAGGCCCTCCCGAAGGCTCCGAGGTACACCGGAGCTCTCGACCAGCGCGGTCGCTTCCCCAAGCGCGGGCCATGAGGGTTGGAATCCGGTGCACTCTTTTGTAGAGAGCCCCATCCGGAGCCCCCGTTACGCCCGGGGGTGTCGGCGGGCGGGCCCGCCACCCGGCCCGCCTAGAGGCCGTCGATGCCGAATTCCCGGGCCACGCGACTCAGGAGCTTGCTCCGGATCCAGCTCTCCCGAACGAGGGGGTAGATCTTCTCCCGGTCCGCCTCCACCTCGAGTTCCGTCTGCCAAAGACTCAGGAGCCCGGGGGCGCACTCTCCCAGCTTCTGCTCGGCCAGGAGCCGGTTCTTGTCCTGCCGCTGGAGCTCCTCGTCCCTCCGGGTGCGGTCGGCGACCTGCTGGCTCCTGCGCTCAAAGACCTCTTCGCGGGCCGCCTCGGCCCTGGTCGAGTGGACGATCCGGCCTCCGGAGGCCTTCCATTTCCGAGCGATGCCGCGGGCGTACTTGATGCTGGGCTTCCCCTGGGCCACCGCCTCGACGACCGCCTCTTCGGCCATCTCCGGGCCGAACTCGGAGACGAAGCGATCGAGCTCTTCCTTTCCCAGCGCTCCCCGGAGGGAGAGCGCCTCCGCCATGGGTCCGAACCGGTCCTTCTCACCGCCACCACCAGCACTCCGGCGCCGGGCGCGGCTCTCTGTAGTGTTAATCACCTGGTTTATGATTAGAGGAGACTCTTTCTGGTGCACTGCGTTCACCCCTGGAGCGCCCTTTTCTTCACCCCCGGAGGTGATCGGCGTTCCCCCCGGAGGTGACCCGGGTTCTCCTCGTGGTGCAGAAAGGTCACCTCGAGGTGCAGAATTTTCACCTCTCCACAAGGTGACGCGATACCGATTGGTCGTGTGGGTGGTGGCCTTTTCGGTGATCTCGATCAACCCCGTCCGGACCAGCTCGTTCACGGCTTTGATGACGGCGCGTTTGGAGATGCCGGCGCACAGGGCGATCGTCTCCATGGACGGACGGGCCCCCTCCCCGCTGGAGATATTGGCGAAGACGCTGATGACGGGAAGGACCTTCGCGGCCGCAAAAGAAAGGCGCGCCCAGAGCCCCTGATCGACGATGCTGAAGCCGAAGGGAAAGTAAAGGTGGGAGCGGTCGTGTCTGGGAGTGAACTGTTTCTGTTTCCTCGCCTGCATCCTGTTTCCCCTCTCCGGTACCGCCGTCGGGGCCCTCTCTCTCCTGGGCTCCGGCCGACCTCAAAAGCATAACCCCTTTATGGGTAAGAGGCAAGAGCGTTCTCTAACATTCTTTCCAGACTTTATACCCGATTGGTTATACGGACCTTGGGCTCCCAGGCCCCCGGTCCCGACCGGAGCCCTGGGCTAATATGGGCTCCATAGCCCATGGCTAAACAGCCGGTTTCGTATTGAGACTAGTCTCAATTAGAGGAGTGTAGGTCTCCCGGAGGAGACGGTCCAGCCTTAAAACAGGGTCAGCTGGTGCTGCGGGGCGCTCGGGGAGGCGGAGCGCGAAAACGCCCGGGGTGTCGGGGTCCACCGGGGACAGAAGGCCTTCGCGGGGCAGCGGGAGCAGAACGCCGGATCGTAGGGTCGCGGCTCCCGGTCCCCCTCCAGGATCCTCTCGATCAGTCGCAAGGGGAGCCGCCGCAGACGCCCGGGATCCGTTTCCGCGGGGAGGTCCAGCCGCTTCCTCGCGCGGAGGAGCTCCAGCTCCCAGCGTCCGGGAGCTCGTCCGAAGACATCCAGGACCGCGTAGGCGAGGATCGCCAGCTGAGTCCCCACCTGCCGGAGGTCGACATGGGTCCCGCCTTTATACTCGGCGAGGAGGAGGTCTTCGCCCATTCCGTCCAGGCGGTCCATCCGGACGTCGATCCGGTGTCCTCCCAGAAAGGCTCTCAGGCTTCCTTCCACGAGCAGCGGCCGCCCTTCCCGGTGGGGCGCCTGTTCGTGTCGCCAGACCAGGATGGACCGGGCCTCCCCGAGGTCCTCCCGGCTCAAGCCCCCCGACTGGTCGTCGAGGAGGAGGAGCGCCCGCTCGAGGGATCTCCCTCGGCGTTCGTATTCGGCGATGGCCGCGTGGATCACGGTCCCGAAGCGGCGCCGACGGCCCCAGACGGGAAGCGGTTCCCGCTTCTCGTAGGACACGTGCCAGAGATAGGGGCAGGTCCAGTAGGTGGAGAGCTGCGTGGCGGTGGTCTTCATTCTGGAGTCCTCCGGAGGAATCCGGGGTCCGACGCTCGAGCGACCCGGCCCGGGGCCTCCCCGGGCAGGAGCCCCTGGAGGCCGGCGCGGAGCCCGTCCAGCTCCTCCGGCTGGGCGGGCAGGATGCGGACCGAGGCGCAGCGCTGGGCGGCCTGGCGCGCCCGGGCGTACCACGCCGACAGATCCCGGGGAACCCCTTCCCCGCGCCGGACGAAGAGCCCCTCCAGGCCGGCGGAGGCGGTCCGCACGACGATGTCCTCCCCTTCCCAGTCCCGGACGATCTCCTCCAGGGCGAGGGAGAGCGCCGCAGCTTCGGCGGACAGGCGGCTCGTGATCATCCGGGGGCGGCCCGAGCCGGTCCGCCCGGCCGGGGCCTCGCCGTTCCGGCGCAGCGTGTAGGCCCAGGCTCCCACCTCGTGGGGCGCCCCCCGGTAGGCGGCGACGAGCGCGATCTCGATCATGGTCCGTCACTCCCGACCGCTCCACCCTACCGCCTCCCGCCGCGGACGTCAAGATGTAAGTGCATTAGTGCGCACTATCATTAGTGCGGTTCGACTGCTCTCAGTGGAGCAGTGCGTCCAACCGGCCCGGGGGATACCCCTTGACGCGGGTCCGGGGGCCCGTAGAATCCGCTCATGCCGAAGAACCTGCCCTGGCCGCCGCCCCCTCCTCCCCTGGCCGGCGCCCATTTCATGCGCTCGCGCGGATTCCGCTCGAAGGCCGTGTGGCTCGTCGACCTGGAGATCCAGGCGCTCGAGGAATTCTGCCGGGACCACCGCCAGTCCCCTCCCCCCGAGGTGCTCGGCCTCGTCGGCCGGACGGGAATGACCTACCAGGGCCTCATGCGCGGCGTCCTGGTCAGCTATCTCAAGGCGAAGGGATATCTCCCCCGGGCTTACAAGCCCGCCCCCCAGGGGACCCTCCCCCGCCCGAAGCCCCGCCGCCGCACGTGAGCGCCGGGAACCCGGGATCGGAAATCCGCCTCCAGACCCCCTCGGATTTTGGTGTCCGCGGGCCTTCCTCCCGTATCATCACTATACGATGAGCTCGCTCCTGCACGGTCCCGACGACCCCCTCTGGTACAAGGACGCCATCTTCTACGAAGTCCACGTCCGCTCATTTTTCGACAGCGACGGGGACGGGATCGGGGATTTCCGGGGGCTCACGGAAAAGCTGGACTACTTGGAGGACCTGGGGGTGACCACCCTGTGGCTCCTCCCCTTCTACCCTTCCCCGCTCAAGGACGACGGCTACGACATCAGCGACTATACCGGCGTTCACCCGTCCTACGGGACGCTCGCGGACTTCCGGGCCTTCATCAAGGAAGCCCATCGACGGGGCCTGCGGGTCGTCACGGAGCTCGTGCTCAACCACACGTCGGACCAGCATCCCTGGTTCCAGCGCGCCCGGCGCGCCCCCGCCGGGGATCCCGCGCGGGACTGGTACGTCTGGAGCTCGACCCCGGAACGTTACCGGGACGTCCGGGTGATCTTCAAGGACTTCGAACCCTCGAACTGGACCTGGGACCCGGTCGCCCAGGCTTACTACTGGCACCGCTTCTACGCCCATCAACCCGACCTCAATTTCGAGAACCCCCAGGTGCACCAGGCCATCCTCTCGGCGGCGGACTTCTGGCTGGCGGAAGGCGTGGACGGCTTCCGACTGGACGCGATCCCCTATCTGTACGAGCGGGAAGGCACGGCCTGCGAAAACCTCCCCGAGACGCACGAGTTCCTCCGGACGCTCCGGGCCCACATCGACCGCAGCTTTCCCAACCGGATGCTCCTGGCGGAAGCCAACCAGTGGCCCGAGGACGCCTCCGCCTACTTCGGGAAGGGCGACGAGTGTCACATGGCCTTCCATTTTCCCATCATGACGCGGCTGTTCCTGGCGGTGCACATGGAAGACCGCTACCCCATGGTGGACATCCTGGGCCAGACTCCCGTCCTGCCCGATTCGGCGCAGTGGGCGCTCTTCCTCCGCAACCATGACGAGCTCACGCTCGAGATGGTGACCGACCAGGAGCGGGACTACATGTATCGGGTCTACGCGCAGGACCGCGCCGCCCGGATCAACCTGGGGATCCGACGGAGACTGGCACCGCTCCTGCAGAACAACCGGAAGAAGATGGAGCTCCTCAACGCGCTCCTCTTTTCGCTGCCGGGGACCCCGGTCATCTATTACGGCGACGAAATTGGGATGGGGGACAACATCTTCCTGGGGGACCGCAACGGGGTGCGTACGCCGATGCAGTGGAGCGGCGACCGCAATGCGGGCTTCAGCCGGTCCAACGCCCAGAGGCTCTACCTTCCCGTCGTCGTCGATCCCGAGTACCACTACGAAGCGGTCAATGTCGACGCGCAGCAGGGAAATCCGCAATCTCTCCTGTGGTGGACGAAACGGCTCCTCGCCCTCTCGCGTCGCTTCAAGGCCTTCGGCCGGGGCACCTTCGAGCTGTTGACCCCGGAAAACCGGAAGGTGCTCGCCTTCGTGCGGCGCTACCAGGACGAAATGATCCTGGTCGTCGCCAATCTCTCGCGATTCGCCCAGTACGTGGAACTGGACCTCGGCTTCGCGAAGGGACGCACGCCCATCGAACTCTTCGGTCGCTCGGACTTTCCCCGGATCGGGGAGGCTCCGTACCTCCTGACCCTCGGGCCTCACGGGTTCTACTGGTTCTCGCTGGAGCCCGCCCGGGAGGCCCCGCGGGTGACGACGGGGGGGGACGCGACCCGGCAGGTCGAGGTGGGCGGTGATTGGAAAGGAATCTTCTCCGGACGGGCCCGATCGGCGCTGGAGCTGGCGCTCCTGGACTACCTGAAGACGCAGGGATGGTTCGCGGGAAGAGCCCGGTCGCTGCGCGGCTTCCGGATCGCCGAAACGGTTCCCCTCCCCCTGGAGGGGACGGAGGCCGCGCTTGTCTTCGCCTTCGTGGATTACGACGAGGGCGAGCCCGAGATCTACTCCGTCCCCGTGTCGTTCGTCAGCCAGGACCGATCGGAGAAGGTCCGCAAGGAATCCCGGGAGGAGGTCATCCTGGGCCTGCGCGTCCGCCGGACCTCTGACCTGGTCGAGGGGATCCTGATGAATGCCCTGGCGGACGACGCGTTCCTCCGCGCGTGGATCCGTCTTCTTCCCGAGGGGACGGCGCTTGGGCTCCCTTCCGGGCGGATCTCCGCCGGGTCGATCGGCGGAGCCGACCCCCGGAAACTCTCCGGGGAGGAGCTCTTTCCCGCCGTCCTCCAGAAAGCGGAACCGGGGGACAGCACCCTCGGGCTCCACGGCCACTGGGCCTTCACGTGGTACCGGCGCGTCCAGGACGGCGTGCATCCCGAGATCGAAGTGGCCCGGGTCCTCGCCGGCCTGGCCGGAGACATCCCCGTCCCCCGCTGGGCGGGAACCTGGGAGCTCTCGCGCCGGGGGCGGGAGCCGATCACGCTTGCCTCGATCCGGGAGAGCGCCCCCGATGCCCGGCGGGCGCTGGATCAGACGCTCGACGAACTCGGCCGCTACTTCGAGGCCGTCCGGTCGTCGCCTCCCGCGGTCGAGCCGGAGCTTCCCCTCGTCGGCGCCGTCCTTCGGGAGTCGTGGGAAACGCCCTCTCCGGAGCTCGAAGCCCGGGTGGGTCCGTATCTGGAGAGCGTCCGAAAAATGGCGGAGGCCACGGCGCGGTTCCAGCGGCTGCTCGCGGAGGAGGTCTCCGACCCGGCGTTTCTGCCGGAGTCGTTCACCACGTCCCAGATGCGCTCGTGCTTCCAGACGATTCGCCGGAAGGTGCTGCTCCTGGCTCCGGCGCTGCGCCGGGCTTCCCGCGGGGATGTCGCGATCTGGGGCCCGCGCCTCGAGCGGCTCCGCATGGCCGAATCCCGGCTTCTGGACGTCTTGGCCGATCTCCTCCGGAAGCAGATCGGCACGCTCCGCATCCGGTGTCACGGGAACCTGGACCTGGCGCATTTCGCCTCCCTCGGATCCGGCTATATCCTGACCGGAGTTCCGGGCCTCGCGACCGCGCCTTTCGTCGAGCGCCGGCTCCGGCGCAGTCCGCTGTGGGACGTCGCCGGCATGTTGACCTCGTTCCACTCCGCCGTGGCCGCGGCGCTCGCGCATCAGGAATCGCTGGGCGAAGTGGCCGTCGAACGCTGGACTCAACTCGAACGCGGCGCCGCGCGGTGGTACGATGGGGTCTCCCGGACGTTTCTGGGGACCTATCGGACGGCCTGCACGGGCTCGCGTCTGGAGCGGTCCGTCGGCTTCGGCTGGGGCCCGGCGCTCCGCGCGTGTCTCCTGGAGCGGACCCTGGACGACATCCACGAGGCGCTCCTGCGAGGATCCGACCAGGCGGGACCGGGGATCGAGCGGCTTCTCGAGATCCTGGGACAGGCCCCCGATCCGGGGCCGCGCAGCGGGGAGACCCTGGACGAAGGCCCCGGACTGGCCTGAGGGCCGGCCGCCCGGCCCCCCCCGTCGGATTTCCGGATCACGCCGGTTCTCGGACGTCGTAGATAGCTCCAGCCTTCATCGCTCGGAAAGGACGCATGAGCTTCTCCCCAAGGCCGGACTGTTTTGGTCGGACGGATCCGGGTCTCGTCCGCGAGACGAACGAGGACCAGTTCCTCGTCGCCGAACTCACGAAGTCCATGCTCGTGCATGAGACGAGTCTCGATCTGGACGAGTCCACGAGGCTGTCCGGCGGGCGCCCCGGGTTTCTCTTCCTCGTCGCCGACGGCTTGGGTGGCCGGCCGGCGGGCGAGCAGGCCAGCCGCCTCGCGGTGGAGGGAGTTCTCCGATCCGTCCTGGGGACGCTGCCGTGGTTCACCCGCCCCGACGACCGGCCGGACGATCTCGTCGAGGACCTGGAGCACGTGCTCGAACAGGGTCAGCGGTGTATCGAGGCCGACGCCCAAGAGAACCCGTCCCGGGAAGGAATGGCGACGACCTTGACCATGGCCTACGTGCGCTGGCCCCGCCTGACGGTCGTTCATGTGGGGGATTCCCGCGCCTATCTCCACCGCTCGGGACGCCTGGAGCAGCTCACGACGGACCACACCTTCGAGCAACCGATGCGGGACTCCGGAAGCGGCTCCGAAGCGGTGAAGAAGAAGGTCCTCTGGAACGTGATCGGCGGGAAAGGCACCGAGGTCTCGCCCGACGTGATTCAGGTGACGCTGGAGCCCGGGGATGAGCTTCTCCTGGCGACGGACGGACTCTCCGAAGAGCTTCCCCAGGACCAGATCGCGCGGATTCTGGACGCCGCTTCCGACGCCCGCGACGCGTGCCGCCGGCTCCTCCACGAAGCGACGTCCGCCGGGGGCGGCGACAACATCACCGTCGTCGACGCCCGGTGGCCGGAACTCCGCCCGGAGGAGCGCCCCGCCGCCGCCGATCGGGCGGAAGCGCGTCCGGAAACGCCGGTCGACCTGGAGCCCCGCGGGACGCCGGAACCGGCGGGAGCTCCGGAGCCCCGCTCCGAGTCGCAGGAGGAGCCGGTCGGGGTATCCGTGCTCCCCGGCCCGGGAAGCTCCTGCTCCCGGCGCTGAACCGGGGAGCCCCCGGGAGGGTCGGGTCCCCTCCGGAGGACGACGGGGCTACGGCGTTCCGACCGCCCCGCGGCTCATCCGCTCGTCCGCCCGCCGGTAGGAATCCAGGTCTCCGATGTCGACCCAGTCCCCCTGGAGGAGATGACCGTAGAGGGGGGTTTCCCGGTAGAGCCACTGCAGGTAATAGCCCGGGGCGTCCTTGCTTTGTCCGGCGTCGAGATACCGGCTCACCAGCGGGAGCGTGTGCCGCGGGAAGAAGTAGAGCCCGACCGCCACGAGACTGGACCGCGGCCGGGCCGGTTTTTCCTCGAAGCCCACGATCCGGGAATCGACTCCCATCTCCACGACGCCGTAGAGCGAGACCTTCGCGGGATCCCGGAAATCCTTCACCCCGACGGTCGCTCCCTGGCGCTTGCCGTCCCGCACGAAGTCCACGAGCGGACTATCGATGAGATTGTCCCCGGCCATCACGAGCAGATCCGAATCGATCGAGGCGTGGTCGATGACAAATCGGAGATCCCCGATCGCCCCCAGCCGGTTCTCCGGCGTGGTCGTCTGATCGTCATAAAGGGTTAGGATCGGCGGAGACTGGCGTCGCTGGCTGTAGTCCCGGAGCCACCGCTCGTAGGGCTCCACGAACGTGTGGTTGGTCACGATGTAGATCGTGTCCAGATCCGCCAGGTCCTCCAGTTGGCGGCAGATCCGTTCGAGGATGGGGATCCCGCCCACCGGCAGAAGCGGCTTGGGACGATCCTTCGTCAGCGGATAGAGCCGGGTCGCATAGCCGGCTCCCAGAACGATGGCTTTCATGGGGCACCCCCGCGATTAGAAGAAGAAATTCACTCCTGCGGTGAGCTGCCAGTAATTGAAGTTACGCCCGATCACGTGATTGGTCGTCGGATTGAGGAAGATGTACCGCACGTCGGCATCGACCGACACACCGGGGCCGAGGAAGAGCTCGGCGCCGGCCCCCAGATGCTCGCCGAAGATGTTCTCATGGCTCGTGGGAAGGGAGGACAGCGCGTGCTCATAGTCGATCCGCGTGTAGTA
>Ga0070731_10005073_pt1 | contig 11007 bp, 6 predicted proteins | sample Coa_R1_2_FD_66448 | JGI IMG/M metagenome (GOLD analysis project Ga0070731, IMG submission 66448) | Surface soil microbial communities from Centralia Pennsylvania, which are recovering from an underground coalmine fire - Coalmine... | ecosystem: Environmental > Terrestrial > Soil > Unclassified ... | reverse complement strand
ACGATCATCCTCAATCAACACGCCGGCGTCGGAAGACGTCACGATCAACTGGCATGCCACGGGCCGCTGCTGCCATTCCTGGGCCGCCTGTACCAGCGCTTCGGCGTAGGGTGTAAGCGCATCGGTCACACTCTGGTCAAACTCGAAGAAGTACGCGATCTGCCGCACCGCCTCGGGAGCCAAGGGATAAACGTAGTTGTAAGAACGGTCAGGGTTAACGCCTTGCAGCCCAAACTCGTGAGGACGCGTGAAGTAGGGGCTGAAACGATCGGGCCGCACTCGCGCACAATAGTCCGGCGCCTGCAGGTGATGCAGCGAAGGCATCAGGCGCAGAATCTTGCTGTACTCGGCCGGGTCTTCGCCGGGGAAACCGTAGAGCAGGTTCCACGAGACGCGGATGCCCAGTTCGTTGCACCACTTCAGGAACTCGATGTTCTGCAGGGCCGTGCAGCCCTTTTTCATCAGCTTCAGAATCGGCGTACTCAAGCTCTCAATGCCGGGTTGCAGGTTCTTCACTCCCGCATTGCGCAAGGTTTCGAGTTGATTTCGTTTCAGATTGACCTTGGTCTCGTAGTGAAACGAGTAGTCAAGCCCGCGCTCGATGATTTGTGGGAACACGGTGTTCAGGTACTTCAAATCGAGAATGTTGTCGACGGCAACGAAGTTCGTGCCGTACTTTTCGCCAAGGATCTCCAGTTCGGCCAACACCCGGCCGGCGCTCTTGCTCATGAATGCCATGCTGCCGCCATTCAAGCCGCAGAACGTGCAATGCATCTTCGCGCCCCACCAGCATCCCCGGGCGCTTTCGAAGGGAGTGAGCGGCACCAGCTTGTCGCGAAAACCATAGGCTCGCAGCTGGGAGTAATAGTCGTCGTACGACGGAATCGGCAGCGCATCCAGGTTCGACACCGGATTCGCCATGCGCTCGGGAAGCATAGTTTCGCCGTCAACTCTTGCGATAATTCCGTCGATTCCCTGCCCGCTTTTGCCGGCAAAGATACGCTTCACCAGTTCAGGCAAAGCAAGGTCGCCCACGCCGGAGCACACGTAATCGAGGAATGGGAAGTTCCGGTGCAGGGCTATTCCCATTTCTCCTTCGCAGTTGTTGCCACCCATCGCGATGGTGAGGTAGGGGAATTTCTGCTTCAGGCGCGAGGCCAGCGCCAGCGACGGAAGGTTCTGCTCGAAGGTCGAGCTGAATCCCACGACACCATACTGCGACCAATCGACAGCCGCAAGACACTCATCGAGGAATTGTCCGGCATTATTGCGAGCGTTAAACAGGTCGAGCAGATGTCTGAGGTTCAGATTGTCGCCACTGCGCGGAAAAAGTATGTCGCGTCGATAGTCGGCGTCCGACGGCAGCCGGTCACTAAACACCTCACGCGCAAACACCCACTCGCCCATCATCGACATATGAGGCGATTCGGCCAGCCAGTGATAGCGGTCAAGACCAAGCAGATAGGCGTAATACAAATTCAGATAGTGAAGATCGCAAGCAATGCCCTGCCGCTCGAGGCCGGCCTGCAGCAAACTGACGCCCAGCACCGGGAAGCCCGCCGATGCGAATGGCATAACGACCAGGGCAACGCGCTCTTTCATTGTTGCTTCTCTTCAGTTCTTACTTTGCGGAACTGCCGCCCTCACCGGCGGACAGCGTTTCGGTCACCGGCAAAGTCTCTTGTTCCGGCTCAGGCTCAGTAATTTTCTTGACCAGCGCGACCACACGAGGGTCGGACCGCAACGCATCGAACACCGGCAAAACAGGAAGGTACACAAGGATCGCTGCGCGACTGTCGGCGCCTTTGTTCAACCAGGCGATGGCCTGCTCACGATCGTCGAGCGCGGCGTAGACCACCGCATTACACACCGGCGAGACATACTGCTTGGCCGTGTCCTCTTCCAGTTCCTTCAGAACTGCCAAAGCGTTCTCGCGATGGCCTGCCTTAGCATAGCCTGCGCCGAGAAACGCCAGCGGCAAAGGACTGCGTTGCGCCAAATCGCAAGCTTTCTCGAGAGCTGCAACCGCCTCAGCAAACTTTCCGATTTCCTGGTAGGCGAGGCCGCTGCCGAGGTTCGAATACACGTAATTGGGCTCGATCTCCAGCGTCTTGCGATGCTCTTCCAAAGCCTCGGAGTAATGCCTGCCGTAGTAGTAAACAATGCCCAGCCCGGAGCTGATCAGCAGCGAAAGCGGATCGAGAATTTGCGCTCGCTTGATCTCGATGATGGCTTCATCGATGCGCCCGGCCACCACCAGCAAAACGGAATAACTGTAGTGGGCAAACGATAGTTGTTCGTTCAGTTGAATCGCTCGCAGAAACTCCTGCTCGGCCTTCTCGAAATTCCATCCGTAAAAGAGTTCGTAATAGGCCAGAGAAATATGTGCCTCGGCCAGCGAGTCATCGAGCTCAAGCGCGCGCAGCGCCGAAGTCCGCGCCTGCCCCCACACCATCTCCGGCGGAGCCAGGCTCCAGAGACCGAGCATGGAAAAGTAATCCGCTAAGCCCGCGTGTGCGGCTCCATATTCAGGATCAAGCTCCAGCGCCTTCTGGAAGTGCGCCACCGCCTTCTGCAGCGACTCCGCGGTCTGCTGGTTCCAGCAGTACCTGCCCTTCAGATACTCGTGGTACGCCTCAACGACGCCGCTCTCGGCGCTTCCGAGACTCGACCCGCGCGCCTGCGGCTGGAGCTGCACTTTGAAGGCATTCGCAACGCTTAGGGCGATTTCGTCCTGCACGGCGAAAATATCTTTCATGTCGCGATCGAACTTCGCCGACCAGGTCGGAAAGCCGTCGTAGGCGTCGACAATCTGTACCGTGACGCGCAGACGATCGCCGGCCCGACGCACTCCACCTTCGACGACGGAGTCGACCTTGAGTTTCTCGGCAATCGCACGAACGCTTTCCGTTTTCCCCTTGAACTCGAAGGCCGAAGTGCGCGAGACCACGCGCAGCCCTTCGGAGAGACCGAGTCCGTGGATGAGCTCTTCCGTTATGCCGTCGCACAGGTACTCGTTTTCCTTGTCGGGGCTGAGGTTCGCGAACGGCAGCACCACGATGGAGATTGGCAGTCTTCGGTCTGAGCTCTTGGAGCCGCGCGACGACGGCGCAGGCTTGGACGGGGAAGTTGCGACCGTTCCGCCATCGCTGGCAGGTTTGCCGGCAATGCGATCGAGCTCCGCGATCAGCTCTCGTCCTGTTTGATAGCGGCGAGCGGGCGCCTTTTGCAAAAGCGTGAGGACCACCTGGTCGGTACCCGCAGGAACGGCAGGCCGCAGAGCGCTAATGGGCTTGGGATCGTGACGCAGAACGGCATTGATAAACGTTAACTGGTTGTCGCCGACGAACGGCAACACGCCGGTCAGCATCTCGTACATCATCACGCCCAACGACCACAGGTCCGAGCGCCGATCGACATCTTCGCCGCGGATCTGCTCGGGCGACATGTAGGGATAGGTGCCCACCGCCCCCCCCGGCGCCGTAACGCGAGTAATCTCGGGCATCTTCGCCAGGCCGAAATCGGCAATCTTCACCACGCCTTCCTCGTTCACCAGCACGTTGGCGGGCTTGATGTCACGATGCACCACGCCGCGTTCATGCGCGACATGCAATCCCGTGGCGACCTGGCGCGTCATGTCGAAGGCCTCATCGATCTTCAGTAAACGCATACGCATCTTCTGCAGCAGCGTTGTACCCGGGATGAAGGCCATCACAATGAAAGGCCAGCCATCGTGCTCGTTGATCTCGTAAATGGGGCAGATGTTGGGATGGTCGAGGGCCGCAGCCGTTTGCGCTTCCGACAAGAAGCGTTTAAGCCCGGACTGCTTGTCCGAGGTGCGGCGGTTCATGATCTTCAGGGCGACAACGCGTTTGAGGCGCTGGTCCATCGCCTTGTAGACGAGTCCCATGCCACCCTCGCCGAGCGTAGAGAGGATTTCGTAGTGCGAGACTACATCGCCTGGTTTGGGAAACTCGCCCTCCAACGAAGTCATCCTCTCGGCGTGGAGGCTAGATAGGGCTTGAGAATTGCGCTGTACGCGCTCTCCACTGCAGACGTGATTGTAATGGCGCTGACACCGAGCATGGCGGTTTGAGCTGCATCGAGCGGCAGCCTGTCAATTAACCGGTCGAGGTCGGCAGAATGATCGGGATCATTCTGCGCATGCACCAGCAGCGTGCGAAACGCTGCCGGCGGCAAACCGCTGTGCTGCATGGCGTATTCTACCGCGTCGACCGGAACAGGCTCGCCCTCGAGCGCCTCGAGGTATCCGAGAAACGCTACCGGATGCACGTGATGGATCCAGTAATATTGCGCTCCCACGGCCTCGATGACGCCGAGCGCGGGAATGCGGTGCAGCACCTGCTCGCGCTCGATTCCCAGCAGCTCCAAGTCCTGTAACATCCATTCATCGTGGTCAGCCTCTTCGACGATGTGTTCGGCGAGGTAGGCGACCAACGCGGCAGCCACTTCGTCGTGCTCGGCGAGTTCGCGCGATCGCTCCAGCGCCGCCTGCATCAGGGGAACACTGGCCCGCGCCGTGCTGTGGAGCAGGAAAAGTACTTCCGGATAGAACTCGGCGAGACGAGGATGCAACAACAGGCTGGTGGACGCGGGATCGTAGCAGGAGGCCAGGCGAATCTTCTTACGAAGCAATTCGCTGTTGGATAGACCCGTCGCCGGATGGGCGGTGATGGACGATGGCGCAGCCATGCTCAGCTAGTCTCCCCGAACGACGCATCGCACCTTATGCGCGATGCCGGCTGCCGCCTAGATGATCTTTGGCGCCGCGGCGATGCCGGCCGCTTGTGCTTTGCCCTTTACGCTGATCAGGCAGTTGACTTCGTCATCGCTCAGGCTCTCTACCGTTTTCTTTTCCGCATCCGACAGGTGGTTCGGATCCACGATCCCAGCCTTGGTGAGTTTTTCCAGGTTGCTCATGAAATCTCCTTGCAATGCTGTCAGCGGCCGCTGACTGGGGTGTTATCGCCTGAAGATTCTTACGTCAATCCTAAGGCGATGTTGATACGAATGGAGTCACGCGCCGGATCTCGGACGTCGCGCGGGTTAAATGAGCTTCATGGGAATGATGTGGCCGCGGGGAAGAACCTGCGTCTTTGACCGGATGCTGATCAGAGCGTTCACTTCCTCCTCGGTGAGCGAGCCCAGAAAATCCCGATCAACGTCTGTGAGCTCGCTGCCACAAACCAATCCCGCGTCGGTTAGCTTTTTGATCGCGTCCAAGGCATCCTCAACGTTGCGAACGATTTCATCAACCGTTTCTGAGCGCAAACTATAACAAGGCACTTGTAGGCCGTCAACCAGCGTGTCTTCGATTCACGCGACTTTGAAGTGGACGCGGAATTTCGGACATGTTAGCCTCTGTGCCTCGTCGACCACTTCCTAGATTATCTATGGAACCGCGCTACCAGATTCATCCCGCCCTCGGTATCGCTCGCGTAGGCAACAGCGACAACAGCTTCTATCTCGCTCCGGATGGCATTGGCGAGTTGCCCATCGAATGCGACGCGCACGGCAACGAAATTCGTACCAGGCGCCGGCCCAAATACGTCGAGCGTTTCAAAGACGCCAAGGGACAAATCCGCCGCCAGGGCGCACGCTTTCGGCTTTTCGTTTACGACAAGGCGAACCCGAAAGATCCCGGCCGCGAGGTCAAGCTCTCCGATCCCGACATTTCGCAGATCAAGTGGACCGTTCACCTCGCGAACAAGAAAGCGATCTGGTATTCGTTCTACGTCTATGCGGGCGACGTGATGTTTCCGAACAACACGTATGAGGATAACCAGGTACCGCTCCGCAATGCTTCGACACCGAATAAAGAGCGGCAGAAACTGATCATCGATCCAGGACCGCGCAGCCTTGCGAAGCCGAACGATTCGGTTAAGGTCTCGCGGCACAACATTCCAAGCAATTATCCGAACGCATCCTTCCCCAGCGTTAATGAGCCCGAGCCAATCGATGAACTCGGCGAGCTGCACATGGATTCCGAGGGACGCCTGATTGTGCTGGGCGGACATGGCAATGCCGCCGGCAGCTTCGTGATCAATCTGTTTACCGGGGCAGATGGCTGGTACGACGACATATCCGACGGTCCTGTGACTTGCGAAGTTACGCTGAAGAACAAGAAGAAGTACACCGCTGAGGCCTGGGTAACCGTAGCGGCTCCCAAGTTTGCCCCTGAGCTTGTAAATATCGTCACGCTCGACGATATCCAGTTCGATGTTGGAGTTCGTTATCAGAAACTGGCACCTGAGATTTACGACGGCAAGAAATGGAATGACAAGTACCAGGCAGATTTCGAACGCGACATCAGGCCGATCACCAGGCGCATTGGCAACTATCTATGGGTTTGTAATGTGCCGTCGATGGTGGCATTTGCCTCTCCCGCCTTCGATCTCAGCGATCCCTCGGAAGCGAATCGCACCAACCGCGAGAACTACTTTCGATATTTTCGTCCGACGCAGGCTGTTCCCGGACGCGGAGGCGAGACTGCTGAAGTCCTGATGGCGGGCAATCACGTGCCCATGATGCCCTTGATCTCGGGCACCAATCCCAACTTCAACAAGGAAATCGAAAAGTTTCTCTGCCTGACGGAGACGCAGTATTTTCTGCTGAAGCAGTGGGCGGCGGGAAAGTTCACGCGCAAGGGCGGGGCCTCGCACGTCGCGGGCGTTCATCCGCTGGATCGCGCCAGCGTGGGGAACTGTGTGGGCTCGCCGATGTGTCCGGGGGTCGAGGTCACGTGGAATACCAGGAACCCCAAGCTCTACGAAACTCCGTATCGCCTCAAGCACCGGTACGGCGAGGAACATTACCGACGGCACGGCTTGAGCATTCAAGATTATGACGAGACCGTGAGCGGCCAAGGCCTGGAGCCTGGCGACTTGACGAAGCGCATGTCGACGCCATGGCAGGCCGACCTGTTCCAGTGCGCCGCGCAGTACGTGCATTTCACGGAGCCGAACGTCAACGTCGATTCGCATTACTTGCCGATACCTCCGACGTACTTCGTTTATTGGTGGCCACCGCAAAGTCCCATGCAGGTCATCAGTGGCGCGATGACGATGGAAGAACAGCGACTGGCGGGCATCGGAGCCGGCGCGCAGGTCAACTATCAGCGCGGCATCAACAGTTATGCAGAAATGATTGTGGGCTGGAGCTATCTGGGATTTATTCTCAACCAGAACACCGGACCCGATCGCAATCTCTTTCCTTATTTCGTCGAGAAACAACGCAACTACGAAGAATTCATCGTGGGCAGCGTCGCCGTGGGCGACCCCTTCAACATCGTGAACGCCAGCGATACGTCTTTCCAGCCGGTGTGGTTTCTGAAAAACAGGACCGCTCGCAAGAAACCGAAGCACCTGTTCGCGCGACACATCCGTGCGACGTGACCGGTTTGCCACCGATGTTGCCGTTATCGGCGGCGGGCCCGCAGGCTGCGCTGCCGCTCTGACGCTGCTGCGGTATTCCTCGCTCAGCGTCGTAGTGCTGGAGCGCTCCGGCTACGCTTCATTTCGCATCGGGGAGTCCCTCGGCCCGGGTGTCAGGCCGCTGCTCGCCTACCTAGGAGCGGAAGATTGCCTCGCCCGCTCGGTGCATCTTCCCGCATACGGAACCGCTGCGGCTTGGGGCTCTTCCCAGTTGATCACGCGCGATTTCCTCTTCACCGCTCAAGGACAGGGATGGCACCTGGATCGTTTGCGCTTTGACCGCCAGATGGCCGGGCTGGTTCGCAGCCGCGGTGGCCGGCTGCTAGGTCACTCTTGGGTCGAAGACGAAACTCGAACTTCCGCTGGAGGCTGGCTGCTCAAGATTCACCGCAATGGAAAACAAGAATCTCTAGGGGCGAGGTTTGTGATCGATGCTGCGGGACGCGACGCCGTGTTCGCGCGTCGTCAAGGAGGCAGACTTCAGGCTTTCGATCGCCTGGTGGGCATTGCTGGGATTTGCAAGTCGCCGGGCAGCAGCAGCCAGAACGCGTCGACGGTTGTGGAAGCCACGCCGAACGGGTGGTGGTACTCGGCTCCGCTGCCGCGCCGGCGAACCTTGGCCGTTTTCATGAGCGACGCTGACCTGGTGCGCTGTCGTCAGAGGGAACAACTAGCGCAATGGAACAGAATGCTGGCTGCTTCGCTACACACTCGTCGGCTTCTCTCCGGACGCGAGCTTATTTCACCGTTACAAATCTTCGCTGCGAGTTCGCAGTTGCTCTCGCCTTCAGGGGGTGAAGGCTGGCTGGCAGCAGGAGAAGCCGCGGCCGCGTTCGATCCCCTGAGCTCCGGTGGAGTAGGACACGCTCTGCTCTCGGGCATCGAAGCCGCCCGTGCCACGGCTGCATACATTGAGGGCGACGACACGCTCGCCAATCTTTATGCGGCAAGCATCTCGCGTCACTTCCAGGAGTGGTGGCAGATCCGGCAGGGCTACTACGCGCTCGAACAACGTTGGCCTGCACGCCGGTTCTGGTCGCGCCGCCATAACGATTCGGAATCGGCGTTACCCGGCAGCGGAAAAGCGGCGGCTGCAGGCCGGCCCTGAGGGGAAAGACCTACCTCACAATCCTCACAACAGCTTGTGATGTCGATCACAGTTCGCCGAGGCCAATCGGGTACAAGGTGTCCTCAGCAGCACAACCTCGAAGGGCATGTGCCCGCTGGAGCAAGATGTATGTCAAGACCGCAGATCGCCGAGAGGTGGTATCACGCTAACAAATACAGCGCCGATGAGGCTTGTGAGTTCTGTGACGGCCTTGTTCACCACGAACGCTGGTGCAGCCATACGAATCAAGCTGTGGCTTACGCATTTCGCGCGGTTGCCGAGAGCGCAACGCTGAGCATGGCCGACCGGCTGGCATTGCACGCACTGGGCGTGGCCTGGATCTAAGGCTGCCGGCGAAGCTGAAACCACTACTACCCTGCCGCCGACGTGCGCTTCCTCTGCCAGAAGAAATATAACGGCGCACCAATAAATACCAGGGCAATACCGATCAGCGTCTCCTTCGGGCGTGTGATCACGGAGTTCAATGCCCAGGCCGAGGCAATTACCACATAGAGCGCGGGAAGATAGGGGTAGCCGGTGCAGCGATAGGGGCGCGGCAAGTCGGGCCGCTTGCGGCGCAGTACGAACAACCCTGCCACGGCGGCCAAGTACGACAGCACCATCATGAACATGACATAGGTGTACAGCTGATCGAAGGTGCCGCTCAGAGCAAGTACCACCGACCACGCGCTCAGCGCGACCAGGCTGAATGCGGGCGTGCGATGACGTGGGTGCAGCCGGCCCATTGCTTCAAAGAAGGCGCGGTCGCGAGCCATGGCGAACGACACCCGCGCGCTGCTCAAAATAGCGCACGACATTGCGCCGAAGCAGGACAAGGCAATGGTGGCGCTCAGCCAGCGAGCTGCTCTCGAGGAGAACAGAACGACCGCGGCCGTCTGCGCAATCGTCTCTTCCTGCGCGACCTGCGTAATCGGCAGTGCGTACAGGTATACAGCGTTCACTGCGAGATAGATTGCGCATACCAGCAAAATTCCCAGCACTAGCGCTCGCGGCAGAACGTGCTGAGGATTCTTGATTTCGCCGGCCACCCACGTCACGTAGACCCATCCATCGAAGGCCCAGAATACGCCGATGAGTGCGACGCCGAGGCCTGAGATCAGTTGCGCCGGCGACATGGGTTGCGAAGCGAGGCTGACCGAGTAATTCGACCAGTGTCCGTGGCCGATAGCGAGCCCCAGCAGCACAAAGCAGCCGATCGCGACGAATTTCGCCCACGTCGCAACATTGATCAGCGCGGAGCCGCGTTTGACGCCGAGGACGTTGATAGTCGTCAGCACCGCGATGGAGAGCACGGCAACAATGTCGCCGCGGGTCAGTGCGGCTCGGCCGATGTGCAAGAGGGGACGGTGAGCGGACGCGAAGGGGAACACAGTGCCGAAGTAGTCGGCGAAGCCCACGGCGAGCGCGGCTATGGTGCCGCTCTGGCCTACCGTGAAGATCATCCAGCCATACAGGAATGCAGGGAATTCGCCATAGGCTTCCCGCAAAAAAATGTACTGTCCACCGGCTTCGGGGAACATCGCGGCCATCTCGGCAAATGCGAAACAAGCAAAAAGCGAAACACCGCCACCCACCAGCCACACCAGCAGGAACAGCGTGGGCGAGTGAACCGCCGAGGCAATTGGACCGGCGGTAAGAAAGATTCCCGAGCCGATAATGCCGCCGACGGTCAGCAACACCGAATCGGCGAGCGACAAGCCTCGCACCAGCGAGGTGGAATCAGCGTTTGGGTTGGGCAATGGTGCGGCGGGCTGCGCCATGGCTAACCCATCCCGAGATCGTCAGGCACTTCCAACGGCGTACCGCACACGCGGCATATCACGGCGGAACAATCGCCGCAGGTGAGCGGGTCGGCGACTTCGCGCGCGCACTGCGGGCAATAGAGCGCCGGCTGACTTCCAGCATCGGCGGACTGTCCTGGAGTTTGAGCCATAAGTTCACGCGACTGTACCATAAAGGGTGGGATCAGCTATTCGCTGTCAGGCATCAGGTCTCAGCTCTCTGCGGGCAAATAGTAACAATCTTCCAAGAAGCAAAGGAAACATGATCAATCAAAATTCCAAGAATACCGACGAGCAGATGCGGCAGGAGTTCAACCAGTGGGCCGAAGCCGGCAGAGGCGAAGAGATGGAGCACCACCACATCAGCATCACGCAGCAAACGTTGGCGCTGATGGACCTGAAACCCGGTCAGCGCGTGCTCGACTTGGGATGCGGTGCGGGCTGGGCAAGCCGTTTACTGGCGCAGATGGTTGGCGATGGCGCCGAGCCGGGGCAGGTTGTGGGGCTTGATGTTTCCGACGAGATGGTTCGCCGCGCGCGAACGAATTCCAAGCAGTTTGAGAACATCCTGTTCGTTGTGGGGTCGGCGCAGAAGATTCCATGGCAGGAAGACTTCTTCGATAAGGTGCTGTCGGTGGAATCG
>Ga0070731_10005072_pt1 | contig 11007 bp, 10 predicted proteins | sample Coa_R1_2_FD_66448 | JGI IMG/M metagenome (GOLD analysis project Ga0070731, IMG submission 66448) | Surface soil microbial communities from Centralia Pennsylvania, which are recovering from an underground coalmine fire - Coalmine... | ecosystem: Environmental > Terrestrial > Soil > Unclassified ... | reverse complement strand
GACACCGGAAGAATTCGAGAAAATGAAGATCCACCCGGTGGTAGGCGCCGAAATATTGGAGCGGGTCTCGTTTCCCTACCCCGTGGTGCCGCTGGTCCGGGCGCATCACGAGAAGTGGGATGGCTCCGGCTATCCCGACGGGCTGAAGGGCGAGGAAATTCCCTTGGGAGCGCGTATCCTGGCGGCGGTGGATTGTCTGGATGCCCTTTCGGCCGACAGGCAGTACCGGCGCGCGCTGCCGCTGGACGAAGCCATGCAAAAAGTGATCAGCCTCGCCGGGCGCGAGCTCGATCCCGCCGTAGTGACAATCCTCGCCCGGCGTTACCGGGAATTAGAACGGATGGCACAGCCGGAGCCCGGGAACGAGGCCGGATTATCCACAGGTGCGAGTGACTCGAATGAGAACCGTCCGGCGGCAGGACTCGCAGCCGCGCAAACGTCCGATCCGAATGTTAAGGACAATTTCCTCTCATCCATCGCAGCCGCCCGGCAGGAGGTCCAACTTCTTTTCGAACTTACACAGGACTTAGGTAACTCGTTGAGTGTGGATGAGACGCTCTCGGTAGTTACGATCCGCCTGAAGAAGATGGTGCCATACGATGCCATTGCCGTATATCTCATCAATGGCGGGCGCCTTGTCCCCCGCTATGTGAACGGCGAGAATTACCGGTTTTTCTCATCGCTCGAAATTCCCATGGGGGAGGGGCTCTCCGGCTGGGTGGCGGAGAACCGCAAGAGCATTGTCAACGGTAATCCATCGGTAGAGTCCGGCTATCTCAACGATCCGTCCAAGTTCAGCACACTGCGCTCGGCCCTGGCGGTGCCGCTGGAAGGCCTCAACGGCGTGATCGGGTGCCTCACGCTCTACCGCGCCGAGAAAGCCGCCTTCTCGCGCGATCATCTGCGCATCCTGCTGGCCATCAGTTCCAAAGTCTCTATGGCCATCGAGAACGCGCTGCGTTTCCAACTCGCCGAAGATTCCGCCACGACCGACTACCTGACGATGCTTCCCAACGCCCGCTCGCTCTTCCTGCGCCTGGATAGCGAGTTGTCCCGTTGCAAGCGAACTCTGGAGCCGCTCACCGTCCTGGTCTGCGACGTGGACGGTTTCAAACAGATCAACGACGCGTTTGGCCATCTGGAAGGCAATAAGGTGTTGCGCTATGTGGCCGACGTGCTGGGCGAGAATTGCCGCGAGTACGACTATGTGGCGCGCATGGGCGGCGACGAATTCGTCATTCTGCTACCGGGCAGCGACCGCGACGCCGTCTACCGCCGCATTTCGGAGTTCCAGAGCATCGCCTGCGACACCACGCAGACGGTCGCCGGCGTTGATGCCATCAGCTTGAGCGTGGGAGAAGCCTTCTATCCCGAAGACGGCTCCGATGCCGAGCAGCTGCTCGCCGAAGCCGATCGCCGCATGTATAAATCGAAGCAGTTGAATAAAGCCGAGCGTGCCAACGGAATCCATTTCCTGCCGGTCAGTGCCGGCGACACCACCGATCGGCGCCAGCCGGTGAATTGATGCGCACCCTCAAAGATGTCGCGCGGCTGTCGCTTTCGATGGCGGTCACCGTGGTGGCGGGCGGGGTTCTCACCGCTGCCCTGGTCCGTCTCAGCCCCGGCTTCGGCGTGGACGAGCATGTGCTGGATCCCACGCGCGATGCGGCCGCGCTACGCGCCGTCCAGGCGGCCCGCCCGGAGCAGAGTGACTTCTTGGGGTACACCATCAGCCACACCGCGGCCATGTTTCGTGGAGACCTGGGGCTCTCGCGGAACTGGAACCGCCCCGTAGCCGGCCTGCTGCGCGAGCGCTGGCCCGTTACCGCGCAATTGATGCTGGTGGGAATCCTGGGCGGATGGGCGCTGGCCCTGGCGTTCGCTTTGCCGGGCGTGCTCTGGCCTTCCCGCGCATGGCGGGCGTTCGCCGCCGGCACCAGCGGGTTGCTCCTCTCGATACCATCCGCCGCCCTGGCGCTCCTGATATTCGTTTACGCCGGGCCCGTGCGCGCCGTCATGGCCCTGGCCGTATTCCCGCGCGTTTATCAATACCTGCACAATATCCTCTCCGACGCCGCCGCACAACCGCATGTGATGGCCGCCCGCGCGCGCGGCGTCCGTCCCACGCGGATTCTGCTTTGGCACATCCTTCGCGTGGCGGCGCCCCAGGTTCTTGCATTAGCAGGCGTGTCGGTCAGTATGGCCTTCGGCGCAGCCGTGGCCGTGGAGGTGATCTGCGACTTGCCCGGCATCGGTCAGCTCGCCTGGAGAGCCGCCCTCGCGCGCGACTTGCCCCTGCTGGTCACTCTCACCATGCTGGTGACTCTGGCCACCCAACTGGCGAATGCCGTGCCGGATATGCTGATTGCTAAGCGAAGTGGAGCGCGCGCATGAGCCGGTGGCACGCTCGCCTGCGCCGCGTCGCCTGGGTGTTCCTAGCTTTTCTATTCCTGGCCGCGCTGTTCTCCGACCGGCTCACCGGCGTCTCGTATGCCCGCCAGTTTCGCGATTTTCCCGCGGCGCACGTCTCCTGGCGATTCCCGCTGGGCACCGACGCCTTGGGCCGCGACCGTCTGGCGCGCCTGCTGGTGGCTACGCGCATTTCTCTACTCCTTGCCCCGGCGGCGGCCCTGTTTTCGACCGCGCTGGCGGCCCTGGTCGGCGGGCTCGCCGGCTACTTCGGAGGGTTCCTCGACCGCCTCGCGTCTCGCTCCATCGACTTGATGCTCTCCCTTCCCTGGATTTTCCTGCTCATCGCCGCCCGCGCTGTACTGCCTTTGAATGTCTCCCCGTCTACCTCTCTCCTGATCACCTTCGCGCTCCTGGGAGCGCTCGGCTGGGCAGCCCCAGCGCGCGTGATTCGCGCCGGCATGCGCGATGTCCGTAACTCGGATTACGTCCTGCAAGCGCGCGCCTGCGGATGCCGCGGCTTCCGCCTGCTGATCCGTCAGCTCGCGCCGAACCTCAAGCCCGTGCTGCTCGCGCAGTTTTGGACCTGCATACCATTGTTTGTGCTGAGCGAAGCCAATTTGGGCCTGCTGGGGCTGGGCGTCTCGGATCCGCTCCCCTCCTGGGGCAACCTCCTGCGCGAGTTGGAAACAGATCTGGCTTTCAATCCCGGCATAGTGGCTTGCCTGGCGCTCATGCTCGCGGTGCTCGGCTGTTTCAGGCTGGTGCTCCCCTCTCGTAGCATCTCCGATTAAAATTGTCAGGACACATGCTCTACGACGTGGCCGTCATTGGCGCGGGCGTGTTTGGCGCCTGGACAGCTTACCATCTTCGGCGCGCTGGACTGCGCGTGGCGCTGCTGGATGCCTATGGCACCGGCAACTCGCGATCCAGCTCCGGCGGCGAATCCCGTATCATCCGCATGGGTTACGGCGCGGACGAAATCTACACGGTCTCCGCCATGCGTTCCCTCACGCTTTGGCTCGAATTCTGCGCCCGTACCGGGAGGACGCTTTTCCATCAGACCGGCGTGCTCTGGACCGCGCCCGCCGACGACCCCTATACCGTCCACACCCGCCACACGCTGGCCCTCTGCCACGCGCATTTTGAAACTCTCGGGTTCGCGGAATTGCAGGCGCGCTATCCGCAGATGGCCTTCGCGCCGGACACCAGCGGGATCTTCGAACCGCACAGCGGCGCGCTGATGGCCCGCCGCGCGGTCGAAGCCGTGGTGGAAGATGCGGTTCGCGATGGCGTGGCCTATGTGTCCGAGGCTGTCGCGGGTCCCACCGGCCAAGGCGCGCTCGACTCCGTGAGCACCGGCAGCGGCAGGACCATCGGCGCTGGTGCCTTTATATTTGCCTGTGGTCCCTGGCTGCCCAAGCTCTTCGCCGGATTGCTGGGGAAGCGCATCGCGCCCACGCGCCAGGAGGTCTTTTTCTTCGGTCCCCCCGCCGGCGACCTTTGCTTCGCACCGCCGGCCATGCCGGCCTGGATCGACTTTAGCGACCCGCGCGGTCCTTACGGCCTTCCCAACCTGGAAGCCCGCGGCTTCAAAATCGCCCTCGACCAGCATGGCCCGCCTATCGACCCCGACGCCGCCGACCGCATTCCGTCCGCCGCTGCCCTCGACGCCGCACGCAATTTCCTCGCCCAGCGCTTCCCTGCCCTGCGCGGCGCGCCTCTGCTCGAAGCGCGCGTCTGCCAGTACGAGAACACCTCCAATGGCGACTTCCTGATCGACCGGCATCCCGACTTCACCAACGTCTGGCTGGTGGGAGGCGGCTCCGGCCACGGTTTCAAGCATGGACCCGCCGTGGGCGAGTATGTGACCGCGCGCATCCTGGACGGCGCTCCGGTCGACTCGCGTTATTCGCTGGCCACCAAGGCGGAGCGCCACAACCGTACCGTGTTCTGAGACGAAGCCGGGGTGATGATGCGGTCATCTCGTGCCGATGAAATTCGCGCGGTGGGCAGCCCTGCTTGCCGCCGCCTTCAGCGTCCCATTGAGCGCGCAGCCGCTGGTAGAGCAGCACGTTAACGACCTGCTGGCCCGCACGACCCCCGAAGAAAAAGCCGGCGGCTGAGCGCACTGTATGGCGTCAAGGAAGCCGTGCACGGCGGCGCCAATATCAGCTACTCTGCGGGCGCGGTTATGGAAGGCGATCAGGCCAGCGTCACACCTAAGGAGCTGCGCGATGAAGCCGTGGCCCTCGCCGCCCGGTCCGATGTGGCCGTGATGAGGAGCTGAAGGGATTCGGCCGGGTGGAGCTCCTGACGGGCGAATCACGGACCGTGTGGTTCCCGCTCGATCCGGATGTCATGTCGTTCTACGTGGGCGCCTCTTCGCGAGACATCCGCGCCAATTGCGAATTCGAACTGGTCAAGATAGTTGATCAGCTTGAGAGAGGGACCGGGTGGCGAAGCTGGCAGACGCAAAGGACTTAAAAGTCCGATCGGGTCAGTCGTCGTTTCGTGCTATCTTTGAATCCGTGCGGGCGTGGCGGAATCGGCAGACGCACCGGACTTAAGCGAAAACTTGAGTGCCCGCCGGGAAACCGGCGATGGTAGAACTGCTCAAAGTCGGGGAACCCTGTGACATGGCGATCCCGAGCCAAGCCCTGCCGGAGCAATCAGTGTTCCGGCTTGGGAAGGTGTAGAGACTAGACGGGCAGCGCCTAATCCCGAAACTGATTCGGGGCATGGCGAAGGGATAGTCCAGACCCCAAACCTTGCTGCAATCAAGCGGGGGCGGCGAAAGCCGTAGTGGCAAGAAAATCCGTTGGACCGCAAGGTCCGTGAGGGTTCAAGTCCCTCCGCCCGCACCAACTTTCATGCCTCTCACGCCGGGAACAGCGGGCTAGATGGTCCGCATCGGCGCCCTGGGATCGGAATCATCCCCTCGTAATCTTTCACCGGCTGGTAACGCCGGCTATCCTGGATTTTTTTGCTCCCGATCCGCTCATGCTCGACTCTACTGGTATGATGGCGCCCGATTCAATCGGGATGCGCGTCGCGAAGATACAGGAGAACAAATATGAGAATACTGATGGTCCTGACATCGCACAACCAACTGGGAAGCGGTTAGCCCGTCGGTTGTTTCCTGGGCAAGTGGCCACTAAATCGGCCTGATCGTCGCCGGCGACGTTGTGTACAACCAATGCCACATATACGTCGGCGACACCACCGCGGAGAGCCGACGGAATTGGATCGCGGCGCTCGACCGATTAGCAGCGCTGAACCCGGCTGTGGTCGTCGCCGGTCACAAGAAGCCTGGCGCGGCCGACTCTCCCTCGACGATCCAGGACACCAAGCGTTACCTGCAGGACTTCGATCGGTTGCAGAAAACCGCGACGTCCGACCAGGAGTTATTCGACCAGATGACGGAGCTATACCCACATTGGGTAGCCAATCAGTCGTGGTTGATGTTCGGATTCCCGAGCGGCGCTCAAGACGCACGTTGATAGGGTTTTTAGAACACTTTTTTGTGAGGCAGAGCACCATGACTGAACATCTGACGGAATCCTTGGGGCAAGTACGACAAGAACAAAGATAGAAACGCGCAACGCCGCAAAACATATCGCGGCCTTTACCATCGTTGCGGCCATGGCACTGCTTGCCATCCTCGGCGGCGCGGTCCTTTACGCGCAAGGCCAAGACGAGGACAAGTACTCGCTGAGATCGCCGGACGGAATCGCGTTCTCCGACTTCAGGGGATACGAGGACTGGTCCGTGGCCTCTTCCGCCCGCACCGAAGAAGTGCTTAAGGTAATCGTCGCCAATCGGGCGATGATCAAGGGGTACAAGGCTGGCGTTCCGGGAAACGGCCAGCCGTTTCCGCAGGGCTCCAGGAGCGTGAAGCGCGAAGGACTACACTTTCACCCATACCAGAAGCGTTGAACCGGGCCGCACACTAAGTACCCCTCGCAAAGGATGTCCCGGTGTGAGGCTTTCTTTTCGATGTGGATAGAAAGGGAATACACTGCGAGCTAAGGAGATGAAAGATGAAAGCAGTTGTTGTCCACCAATATGGCGGCCCCGAAGTTCTCAAGTTCGAAGAATACCCTGACCCGGCTCCGGGGCCGGGCGAGGTGCTGGTGCTGGTCGCTGCAACGAGCGTGAATCCGATCGACTACAAGCGACGTGCTGGATTAACGAAAGATTTTTATCCCATGAAGTTCCCTGGTCTTATAGGAGTCGATATCGCAGGCACTGTGGTCAAGATTGGGCCGGGAGTGGAGGGCTATTCTGTCGGCGACCAGGTGTTCGCTATGGCAGACGATACTTACGCCGAACTTTGTGTCGTGAAGGCCGCGATTCTGGCGAAAGTTCCCAAGGGGCTCGATTTGATCCAGGCGGCGGCGTTGCCGCTAGTGACGACGACTGGCAACCAGCTCCTTTCAGCTACGGGAATCAAAGCGGGCCAGTCGGTTCTGATCGTAGGTGCTGCTGGGAGTGTCGGGCGTTCGGCGGTATTCACTGCGAAGGCACGCGGGGCGACTGTGATCGCGGGGGTTTTGAAGAGGCAGATCGATGGCGCGAAGACCGTCGGCGCGGATCAGGTCGTCGCAACCGACGACGACACCGCGATTGCGAATCTTCCACCGCTCGATGCGGTGGCGGATACGGTCGGCGGAAGAACGGCCGAGAAGCTGATCGCCAAGGTCAAGCCGGGAGGGGTCTATGCATCGGTTGTCGGGGCACCGCAAAACGCCGCGAAGTACCCATCTGTAAAGGTGGTGCCAGTATTCTCGAAGTTCGACAGGACAATGCTCGAGTTCATGGCCGAGGCGGTGCGAGATGGCAAGCTAGTAATCCCGATTAGCCTGAAACTGCCACTCAGTGAGGCGGCCGAGGCTCAAGCAGCGGCAGAGAAGGGTGGTATCGGGAAGATCTTGCTGGTGCCTTGAACTCGTTGCTGCAATGGGAGTGTGGTTCAATTCCCACCCCGGTCACCACTCTCTCTAAACTATTCCCCTGGCGCGCCCTCGTGTTTCAGCCCGTAAACAGGTTATTGTCGGTGTGAAAAAGCGGGCGGCGGATCACACTTCTGCGCAGTTGGCGGCGAGATTGCAGCTTGCCGGGAGAGGGAATCTTCTGCGTCGTTTGATCAGCGCTTTTTCTGCTTACCACCGCGCTGGTCATGCCCGTGGCGGGAGTCTTTCGGGCGGCCGATGATGAACATGAAAAGAAAGCGCACGGCGTGAAGCGGGAGGTGGCACGCCATGTCCGCGATCTGCTTGGCACGACTGTGATTCTGGACGTGGGTGGTCGGGGGGGAGGCGAATGGCGCCGGCGCAGGCGCTGGTGACGACTAATGGCCCATAATAGCGTTGTGGGAGAAACGGACCGAGTCGAGCGAGACAGCATGGGGGAAATGCGCGTGCCTGAGGGAGCGCTTTTCGGCGCCCAGACAGCACGCGCCATCGTGAACTTTCCAATCAGCGGGAAGCGCTTTCCGCGATCCTTCATCCGCGCGTTGGGACTCATCAAGAGCGCCGCGGCCAGCGTGAACGGGCGCATGGGTGATCTCTCACCCGAAACAGCGGCGAGGATCGAGCGTGCGGCCGAACAGGTGATGAAAGGGCTGCACGACGGGGAGTTCGTTGTCGATATTTTCCAGACAGGCAGCGGGACCTCCACGAACATGAACGCCAACGAGGTGATCGGCCGCCTGGCCGGCGCGCATCCCAATGACGATGTGAACCGGGGACAGTCGAGCAACGATGTGATACCGGCGGCGATGCACATTGCCGCCGCGGAAACGGTAACCGGCCAACTGTTGCCGGCGGTGCGGCAACTCAGTTCATCATTGCAAAGGAAGGCCGACGGGTTCTACGGCATTATCAAGATTGGCCGCACCCATCTACAGGACGCCGTACCCATGCGAATGGGCCAGGAATTCAGCGGCTATGTGCGGCAGGTGGAGGCGGCGGGCGAGCGCATCCGTGTGGCGTTGGCCGGAATCTATGAACTGCCTCTAGGCGGGACGGCCATTGGCACGGGCATCAATGCACGGCCGGGATTTGCACGCGAGATCATTGCTCAGGTGGCGCGCCGCACCGGCCTTCCGTTTGTAGAAGCAGCGAACCACTTCGAAGCGCAGGCGGCGCGGGACGCGGCTTGCTTCCTGAGCGGCGCCCTGCGCACCTACGCAGTAGCGCTCACTAAGATTGCAAACGATATCCGGTGGCTCGGTTCCGGGCCGCGGTGCGGGTTGGGAGAATTGAAGGTGCCGGCGGTCCAGCCAGGCTCCAGCATCATGCCGGGCAAAGTCAATCCCGTGATCGCGGAAAGCTTGTTGATGATCTGCGCGCAGGTGATCGGGTACGATGCGGTCATTACGTGGTGCGCCGCAGCGGGCAACTTCGAGCTCAATACGATGATGCCGGTGATGGCTCTGGACCTGCTCGATGCTATTGAACTGTTGGCGGCGGGCAGCACAAATTTCGCGGAAAAACTGGTAGACGGCCTGGAGGCCGATGCCGCGCGGGCGGAAGGTTTCGTCGAACAATCACTGGCGTTGGCCACGGCGCTGGCACCTGAGATCGGCTACCAGAAGACTGCCGAGCTTGTTCAAGAAGCGTATGCTTCAGGCCGGACGATCCGCGAGGTCGCGCGAGAGAAGTCGGGAATCGCCGAAGAACGCTTGCGCGTCCTGCTCCACCCGGAACTGCAGGCGGGTCCGCAGCCCGATGTGCGGCCACTGGGCGGTAGTCGATAAATCCTACACGATAGAGCCGGGTTCCACTGCCCCAATGCGGCATTTGCGTGGCTTTTTATGGAGGAAGAACACTTTGGCACGGTAGGTGCTTTTCTCGGGTAATGCAGGAGAGTGCGAGGTGGATAATTTACACGATCGGGCCCTCGAGGTTGCTCGTCAGACCCTCGCACCCAATCCGGAATTTCCAGAATTGATCGACGTTGCGAGGCTTTTGCTGGAAGCCGCCCTCTGGCAGAACTCACCAGACTACGGGGACAGTACTTCTCAAGAGGACACTGATCTTTCTCCCGAGTGCGTCATTTCTTACGGATAGGGGCCCCGACTGAAGCGGCTCATCGGGGACCTGCTCCCCTCCCAATCCGTAGCCTCACAGGCGATGGAGGCTTGGCCCAGCAGGTGCGTGGAAAACGCACCGCGTAAAGGTATTATTCCAGCCACACTAAGAATCGGCCCGCGATCGTCCTTGGGGGCGGGCGGCGGCGTCCGCAGACAATAGCTATTGCGGCTCTTTCCAGGCGAAACTAATACTGTGGAAGCAGATTTGAAACTCACGTTGGCCAGCCGGCGGCGACTGATGCGCGCCGTCACGATGCTCGCACTTATTTTGCTCCCGGGTGTGTTGCGCGCCCAGACGCACGTTGCGGAAACAAAAGATCGGCTGGGGCGGGACACACCTCAGGAGGCCGTATTCCAGTTTCTGGAAGCCTGCCACGCGCGCGATTATTCCAAGGCAGCCTATTACCTGGACCTGCGCCACATGCCCGCCGGCGAAAGGGCCCAGCAAGGGCCGGCGCTGGCGGCCCAGCTCGAAGACTTACTCGACGACACCCCGTTCGATATTACCCAACTTAGCCGCGATCCGGAAGGAGATACCGCGGACGGGCTTGCCACGGAACGCGAGCATCTGGATACGTTCCGGGTGGATGGACAAACTTTGGAATTGCAGTTGGAGCGCTTGGAGCTGAAGCCTGGATACCATGTCTGGCTGGTAGCCTCCGATAGCCTTCCGCTGATTCCAAAAGCGCACCAACTCGTGGCGGAATCTGCGTTCGAGAAAAAGCTTCCTCAGGCTCTGGTCACATTTGAGATCCTGGATACGCCCGTATGGCGCTGGATAGCGTTGATCCTCATAGTCCTGGTGCTTTGGATGTTGACGCGAGTGATGGCATGGGGGCTAATAGCGGCAGTGCGGCCTGTTTTCGATGTACCGGCGCTGCGAGGACCCCTGCGCTTGTTGCTGGCCGTAGCGGGATTTCGGGCCGCGCTGGAACTGGCGCCGCCGGCTACCTTGTCGCGGGTGTTGATCGAGCGCGCGCTGGGGATGATGCTGGCTCTGGGCCTCGCCTGGGCCGGCGCCGTGGTGGTGGATCTACTGGCTGAGCGCTGGCGCGTGCGTCTCGATCCACGGCTACATGGATTGGGCTATTCCGTGCTTCCCCTCGGCCGGCAGATCCTCAAACTCTCCCTTTACCTGTTCGCAATTCTCGGCGTCGTAGGTGCGTGGGGCTACAACACGTCGACTATTCTGGCGGGACTCGGCGTGGGCGGACTCGCCGTCGCCTTAGCGGCGCAGAAAACCATCGAGAACCTCTTCGGCGGTATCTCGGTGATCGGCGATCGTCCGGTGCTGGTGGGCGACGTCTGCCGATTCGGATCCGAGTCCGGCACCGTCATGCACATCGGCCTGCGCTCTACCCGGCTTCGGACCCCCGACCGCACGATTATCAGCGTGCCCAATGGCCAGTTTTCGACCATGGCCCTTGAGAATATCTCCGGACGCGATAAGATTTGGTTCCACCACACGCTGAACCTGCGCCGCGATACGACCTCCGAAC
>Ga0070731_10005071_pt1 | contig 11007 bp, 9 predicted proteins | sample Coa_R1_2_FD_66448 | JGI IMG/M metagenome (GOLD analysis project Ga0070731, IMG submission 66448) | Surface soil microbial communities from Centralia Pennsylvania, which are recovering from an underground coalmine fire - Coalmine... | ecosystem: Environmental > Terrestrial > Soil > Unclassified ... | reverse complement strand
TTATTGAGCCGCATGGTGCCGTGGAGAGTTCGCGCGCGCTAGGCGAATTAGGCACAGGGGCACCCTTTCGCCCGTATTTTTCGTGGTGAGATCAGAACGCGGACGAATGAGATCAGACCGGAATTGAGCGGCTATAGCCGAAACACAGTAGTGAATAATCCGGTTAGCCCAACGGCGGGGAAAAATCCGTCAACTTCAGAAAGGTCGAATCGACTTTCTCCACTAATTTCCCATTCGCTTCCGATTTCGCCTTCACATTCTGCCATTCCGGATCGTCCTGGAAGGCTTTCCAGTTGGCTGTCGCCGCTTCCCGGCTTGGATGCTCGAGTATGTAAAAGAAGGTAGTGCTTTTCACCGGTTCGTCAAGCGCCGTCCAATACGCCACACTCTTGATTCCGTGGTTCGCAAAAAGGCTCATTGTGTGGTCTCGGAAGCGCGCCACCAGGTCCTCAAGCTTTCCGGGGGACACATGATAAATGCGCAATTCGTAGACCGCAGTTGATGCTGGCATCGCGCCACCTCGCTTTTCTCCCTCGGCCGCCAAACGCCCAGGGGCATCCGAAGCGAAGGCCAAGTTCATCGCCTCCGCTGCTCCGCCTGGCAACAACAGCGCCAGCGGCACTACCTCTAACAATGTTCGCCTCTTCATCCCGCGGATTCTACCAGAGATGATTCAGGACTTGTGAACTTCGACGCAATTTCAATGTCCACGACCCCTCGCGAGCGCGGCAATCAAGCGCGGGCTGGATTCGCCGAAAAGCTCCCGGGGGCGAAAAGGTCAGGGGAGTTATTTGTGAGGCCTCGCGACTACGAATCGGTCGAGAGTGAGCGGGAGTTCAAACGGGAGCGTTTCCGGCGCTTCACAGACGGTGTCGCTGCATAGCTGGTAACGAACGTGACCCGATAGGACGGTTTTGCCCTCTTCGAGCGGAAATTTCAGCAGCAGTGAACCCAAGCCTTGGAATGAGCCGCTGTAAACGGGAATCGTTTCTCCAAGCGCGGCGAGATGCATGGGCGTAGCTGACGGAAGTTCGAAGGATTGGCGGACGATTTTCGGATCTTCGAATGCGACCGATGTGGCTGTGTAAGCTTGGGGCAGAGGGGAACCGTAGACGTGCCACCCGGGTTGGAGCGTGAATTTCGCAAAGAAGCCGACTTCCTGGCCGGCGAAAGCTTTTGCCGCGGAAAGTCCAATCTCTACGGTGAGCGCGCCGCTTCGCAGAGTCACGGTTGAGGCGCCATCGCCTGCAACTCCAAATTCACGAAGGACGACAGCGGACGCCGTGACGCGATGCTGGTAGTTGGGCACAAAATACTTGCGAATGACGACGCCATTTGGAGCGATCAGATACTCGACGGGATGCGGAACGCCGTGCGCGCGGAGGCCGGGAGCGATGTTGGTGTTCAAGATGCCGAAGCTGCTAATTACAGCGCTATCCCGATCGGAGAGCAGAGGGATTCGAATCTGGTGCTTCTCCGCAAAACGCTGGAGAGTCTCCTGGGAATCGTAGCTGACTGCCGCGATGCGGACGCCTTCCCTTTCGACGATCGAACGCGATTGCTCCAACTCGACGAGTTGGGAACGGCAGTACTGTCACCAATCGGCGCTTCGATAAAAAACGAGAAGCAGGCCGTTGGGACCGGTGAGATTTGCGAGCGATCTCGAAACGCCTTCCTGGTCTGGAAGGGAGAAATCGGGGATGCGCTCGCCAAGCTCGGGGCCCGTGGTGTAGCGATCATTGGTGGCGTTGATGTGCCTGGCATGCAATTCGGGAGGAACATGCTCTCCGGCGGCGCGAAGGCGTCCGAACTCCCGCATGATCGCGGCTTTTTCGGCGAGATCTTCCGGTATATGGATTGCCATTGGCTATCCTTTTTAACTAAATTTCTGACAGCCACTATACTACTGTCCGCGCGGCCAGGTTAGATTGACGAAGTAGATTCTCTATGGAGATTTGCAAACGAAATTCGCCGCGTCGTCGATGCTACCGGAACCTTTGTAGGCGGCGACCTGCGGATAGGCGCAGATCGGACGGGTGCGATCGACGACGCCATTGGCATGATGAGATGCAAGGATTTGCGTGGGCGCTTGTCCTTTCTCAAACCACTGCGCGAGCGTGCCGATGGCGTCGAATGTGTTGGGACCTTCGCCGCCGCCGCAGTGCCCCATCCCAGGAAACATGAACAGGCGGATCGAATCGGTAGCCGCAGTTCCCATCGTTTTCAGCACGCTTTCGTAATAGTGGATCGTATTGAGCGGAGAGATATTGGGATCGCTCCATCCGTGATACATCAGCAGCTTTCCGCCACGACCGAAAAATTCTTTGAGATTCGGATCCATGGCGCTTGTTCCGCCGTTGTCCACTTTGTCGGCAATGGCCACGTCGCGATCGAGATTGAGAGTTCGAAAGTCCCAGTTCGGATCGCTGAAGGTTACGTACTTGAAGCCGTCGGTGGCGAATGAGAGCGGCTGCGGACCGGCGTGAATCGCCCAGCCAAGTTCACTTCCCGGCTCGAGTCCTGGGTAGATTTCCTTGCCCGTGCGCGGATTCTTTGCGGGCGAGTAAAGCATGCGGGCCGTTTGCACCTGCGGCGCTGTGAGGCAAGACGGCTCGTCGCCGCCCTTGCACGTGAGAACTTTCGGATCGAAATGGCAGCGCAAGGGATCGCCGATGAGCCCGTCCTTGAGGCCGTCGAGCGCGTCACAGGCGTCCAATGCGGCCTTGTGAATCATGGGGTACTTGCTCGGCGGGATGTAGCTAGATTCGTCTTTGTGAATCGCCTGCGCAATCGAGAGGGACCAGGCATAGATGTGCGTTCGATTGTTCGCAGGCGCACCTGCAATGATGGCGTTGTAATCCGTCGGATAGCGCTGCGCTTCGGTGAGACCCTGCCGGCCACCGGTCGAGCATCCGTTCCAGTAAGAGATGGCGGGCGCCTGGCCATAAAAGGCTGCAACGATGGCCTTCGCCACGATGGTCATCACATGCACCGAGCGGTAGCCGAAGTCGATCATCTTCTCGGGATGACCGAGAGCAAAACTTCCGCCGCTCGTCGAATGTCCCGTATCGGTGCTCGCGGCGGCGTAACCATCCGCCACACCACGCGCCAAGGCGGTGTAACTGATGACCCCGGCCCAGCCACCGTTGCCGACCGATTGGAGCTTGCTATTCCAGTCTGACCCTGGCAGCCACACTTCGATTTTGATATTGGAATCGCTGGAGGGCGTCAAAGTGGCCGTTACGCGGCAGAACGCGGGCAGATGGGCGAAGAGAGAGCCGGAGATTCCTGGGCCTCCTTCGGCCCTCTCCGGTACTGGCGGCGTAAAGGCACCGGCTGCCACATCCGCGGCGGATGTAATTCTGGTGTTAGGCAAGGAAAGATGGGCCAGGCTCTCGCAGGAAGCAGCGGTTGCTGGTGGATTGCCGAATGCGACCGTCGCAGCCAAGACTAAGAAAAATGCGAGAAGAATGGAACGATACGCCGCGGCCCTTGCGAACATGGCGAACTCCTCCTGGAAATTCATTCCCACCGCAATGGGAGATCTGACGTTGTTTATGACCACCTGCCACCTTGAGGGGGCGGCGCTACATTAGACCTCGGAGGAAGGCGCGATGCCAGAAAGTCTTACAGCGCGGCGTGGCACTGCGAGCCGCACTGGCCTATTGCTCGCCAGCCTGTTTCGTGTCGCTCGGAGTTTCAGTTGCCGCAGCGGCGTCGAGGACTTGGGCCTTAATGGTGAGGCCACTCTTCGCGGCATCGAAGCGAACTTTGCGGTCCATCGTTTTCCACACGTCGCGAAGCCCCTTTCCAATGCCGACGGGCAGACTGCCTGCTTCCACACGGACTTTACCGGCGACCGTCGGCCCACTGTTGCGGTCTTGATATTCGATTTCGACTTGAATCGTTTTGCTCATCAGTCTCCCTTTTAGTTGTGATGTGTGCCGAGCACGTTCATCGGCTTAGGCAAATGGCGGCTGGAATCGGCTTCGGCGCGCTAAATTCTATTGGCGTCTTGCGGGTTCATACGACGAGAGCGCGGGCTCCTTTTTCGCAATGCGGGAATAAATGAAAAGAGAGGCGTCTGGCTAAGCTCACAAGCGCCTCTCTAGTTTACGTCTAATTATCCGTGTACCTCAGGGATCACCTCCTTCTCGGCAGGAACGCCGATACAACCGGTTGTTATTGTAAACGATGAGCCGTCGAATTTTGAAGAGAAGTTCGTTAATTGTCGGCCGGCAGCTTAATTTCCGCTGTGTCGCCCTTTAGTTCGAAGGCTGTGCCGAAAGGTTTTGAAGCGTCCGCGAGGCGCTGGAGGATGTAGCCCGCTCTGGCGCCGGTGGCGGGCGACGGCAAGCCGCGCGTATCGAGGAACTGGTTGTTGGCGTACTCGTTATGAACATCGGGCTGACCCTGGCCCAGGTTGTTCAAGACAATGGGGCGGAACGAAATCGATTGCAACTTCTTTCCCTGGAATTGGACGTAGGCGACGGCGCTCTCCCAATTCATCGGTTCATCAATGTAGGTGAGCGTGGGCGGGACGTTGTAGATGAAATTGCCCAGATCGTAGAAAATGGGCCGGCCGTGATAGACCTCCACGCCGTGAAGCAGAGGCGCGCCATGCATCACTACGATGTCCGCGCCGGCGTCAACTTCCGCATGTGTCCACTTCCTTAGCCAATCATTGGGAGCGAGCCGCTCGGGCATCCCTTCGGTGAAAATCGTTGAGAAGGAATGATTGCTGAAGACGTGGTTATGCTGGTAGACGATCACGAGGTCCGCGTGCTGGCTGGCGTAGCGAATGCTTTGGAGGATGCGCTGCGAATCCTCCTCATTGGGCGTGTTAGCGGGCGCGCCGGGCAGATCGGCAGTGGCCTCATTTTCCTTTTCGCCGGCCTCGACACGAAGCTCATTCACTCCCGGGCGGCTCGCCGTGGCGCTTGCATCTGGCGAAATCAAGCCTGACGCGCTCGCTATCAGGGCGACCGTACCTTTTGGCGTGCGCAGATAACCCGGCGCCACGGCTTCGGCCACGTTGTTTCCAGTTCCGGCGTAAACGATTTTCCGCCGGTCGGCTTCGCGGATGGTGTTCTGAATGCCTACGACCTTCAGATCGAATGCGTGGTTGCCGGCAAGGGATAACAAGTTAAAACCGAACGCCTTCAGGGCATCGAGCGCTTCAGGCGGAGTGAGAAAGCCCCTTCCCTCATGAACTGTCTGGCCCTTTTCGGCGACCGCGGCTTCGAGGTTCGTGAAGATGACATCACCCTTCAGCAGGCTCTTTATCACTGGCACGGCCGCAGGTGCGGTGGACCGAATGTCCGACCGGATCATCGATTGCCCCGCCAAGGTGATGGTGATCGCGGGCGACTGCGGCCGCGCGGCAGCACTGATCGCGCACGCGATGGCGAATGGAAGCGCGAGGCGCGCTGCTCTAGGCAATAGTCGGTTAGGCTTCGACGTTGTTGCCATATGCGCGATGCTGCCGCCTTGAATCATGCCCCTATGTCAGTTTCCGAGAATACGGTTTATCGGGAACCGTGCGTCCTGGCAAGTGTTTGTTTTATGCGGGAGACCAGTGCTTGAGGATGGATTCGAAACCCTGCGCTTTGAGCTCGTCCTTGACTCTATGAGCGGAATCGGGATCGCTATAAGCTCCGACGGCCACGCGGTAGAAAGGATTGGCGCCGCGCTTGAACACAAAGGCCGGAAAATTCTTTTCCTGCAAAGTCTTCGCAAGGGCGTCCGCGTTGTCTTCATGCTTCATCGCGGCCACTTGAAGGACGAAACCGGGAAGGCTTAAGGGGTGCGTGACAGGAAGAAAGGGAGTTGGCGCGGGTGGCGGCTCAACCGATGGGGTCGAGCTAGGGACGGGAATTTCAGGAACTTTGCCCGCGGCCATAGTCACTTTGCCCTGCCAGCGGTTCTTCATGCCAAGATAATGACGGACAAACGCAATGCCTGAGAATAAGGAGACTGCTCCCAGGACGAGCCACGTGAGGTAATGCGAGGCGCCATAGCGGCTTAACCCTCCGCTGTATATTGGCTGTGGCGCAAGGAACTCAATAGAATTTGTTCGGTCGGTGAGAAAGATTGGTGGTTGGCCGGGTCCCTCCTCAGCCAGAGCTAGCTCAGTGGTATGGAAAACGCTGGCAGATATCCACTGCCTGAGCCGCTGCCGGGAAATGTCGGGCAGATCCAGGAAACGCAACCCGGCACGCTTTTCCGATGCATTGCTCCAGGCAATTTTTGCTTTGGCTTGGATATGGCCGTGGTGGTTCGGCAGGTCAAACATAAGAGGGATGACTTCAGCCGAGCTCTTAGAACCCAGATCGTCGATGGCTAGACCTTCTTCGGAGAGATCGATGAGGAGACGACACTGAGATTCGCCGCAGCGAACTAATACCGGTTGATCGGGAATCACGCGCTGATATTGCCGGCGGTCCTGAAGCATGTGTGCCCTCAGTGAGAGGCTAAGAACTTGAAGGCGATAATAAAACGAAGCTTGCGGAAGACTTCTGTCCGACGGCGGGGACTTGTTCAAACGGGCAACACTGGGAAGGCGGTGGCGGGCGCCAACTCTAGTGAGCCGGACCGCCGGAAATTGTTCAGTATCGTTCCGAAGGCGTACTTTCGGTCGTTCGCGCTGCCTTCAAATTAGGATACGTCCGCCGGTGATTTCGATACAATTGAGAATCATCGCTTCGCGTAAGCGCATTGAAAAGCATTCCGAAATACACGGGGCTTCAGTGGAGAGCGAGCACAAATTAGAGAAGGAACGGGCGCGGTTGCTGCAATCGGCGCGGCGGGTCGTGATTAAGATCGGAACCGCTACGGTGACGGGGCCCGATGGGAAGCTGTGCTATGAGCGCGTGGAGCCCGTCGTTGATTCGATTGCCGCTTTAATGAAAGAGCGGCGGCAGGTTGTGCTGGTTTCTTCCGGGGCGGTGGGGCTGGGCAGAGGCTGGCTGGGGCTTCATCGGTCCCGCCTGGAGGATATGGTAACGAAACAGGCCTGCGCGGCGGTGGGCCAAAGCCTGCTGATGGATGTTTACAAAAATCTGTTTTCGAGATGGGGCATCAAAATCGCGCAGGTGTTGCTGACGGAAGAGGACTTCACGAACTGGCGCCGTTACTCAAATCTTCAGCACACAATCGAGAAGCTGCTGGGGTTTGGGGTGCTGCCAATCGTGAACGAAAACGATACGGTGTCAACGGCGGAGTTAGAACCGGTGGCGACCGAATCGCGTACGCCTGCGTTCAGCGACAACGACCGGTTGGCAGCGCTGGTGATGAGCGGATTGGAGGCGGATGCGCTGGTGCTGCTCACCAACGTGGATGGACTGCTCGAGCAATCGCGAAACGACGCCCAAAGTGGCGAAGAAGGCGAAGTAATTCCGCTGGTGGCGGAAATCACGCCGGAAATACAGTCACTGGCGGCTGGTCCGTCGGAGAGCGGGCGCGGCGGGATGCGGACGAAGCTCGAAGCCTCGGAGATTGCCATGAAGTGCGGTGGAATCGCCGTGATTGCCAATGGCAATCGCCCAGACACTCTGAATCGCATTTTTGCGGGCGAAAAGACCGGGACTGCGTTTTTGCCCGCCAAGCGCATGCCGGGAAAACGGCGCTGGATTGCGTATGCCGCGAATGTTCGCGGGCGCGTGGTGGTGGACGCCGGCGCACACCGGGCGATTACTCAGGGCAAAGCGAGCCTGCTGGCGTCGGGAATCGTGCGGGTGGAAAACCGGTTCGCATCGATGGACGTGGTAAGCATCGTCGATTCCGAGGGACGTGAATTCGCGCGGGGTATCGCCAAGTGCGCCAGCGAGGAAGCGGAAAAATTTTCCGCGAAGAGGATCATCGCTTCAGGTGGCAAAGCTAACTCTTCGCCGGTTTTGGTGACGCGCAATAATATCGTGTTGCTGCAGAAAACATGAGCCAACCAACGACAGCATCGGCTGTGCAAGCGAACCATAGCTCGGTCGCGGCAGTAGCGCGGCGAGCCAGAAAGGCTTCGCGGGAGCTGGCCAAGCTGTCGGCGGACGCTCGCGTGGAAGTTCTGATGGCGGCGGCACAGGAGATCGAAGACGCGCAGCAGCGAATTCTCAAGGCGAATGAGCGCGACTGTCGTACCGCGGAGCCAGCGGTGGCGTCCGGAAAAATGACTGCGTCGATGTTGGCGCGATTGCGCGTGACGGAGGCTGGCGTCGCGCTGATGGCTGCGCAGATTCGAGAAGTCGCACGCCTTGAGGAACCTCTGGGGCGGAAATTATCCTCTACGGAATTGGATGAGGGATTGGTACTGCACAAGGAATCGTGTCCCTTTGGAGTAGTGGGCGTGATTTTCGAATCGCGGCCGGACGTGATTGCGCAAGTCGCTTCGCTGTGCTTGAAATCGGGCAATGCGGTGATCCTGAAAGGCGGCTCGGAAGCAACGGAGACGAATCAAGAGCTCGTATCGATCTGGCGGGAGTGCTTGATTCGGTTTCAAGGCGTTCCGGTAGATTCGATCATCCTGCTGGAATCGCGCGCGGACGTAATGGAACTTTTGACCCAAGATCGCGATGTTGATTTGATCGTTCCTCGGGGCTCGTACGAGCTGGTGAAGTACATCATGCAGCACAGCCGGATTCCGGTTCTGGGACACGGCGAAGGAATTTGCCACGTTTACGTCGATCGCGCCGCGAACATCGAGAAAGCTGTGAACATTATTTACGACGCCAAGGTGGAGTATCCGGCGGTGTGCAATGCAGCCGAGACTTTGCTTGTGCATGAGGCGATCGCAACAGAATTTCTGCCGCAGGCGGTTCGGAAATTGGCAGGCGCTGGAGTGGAGATTCGCGGCGATTCGAAAACCGCCGCGGTATTGCCCGGCGTATCCATTTTGCCCGCCACAGAAAAGGATTGGTCGACTGAATATTCGGATCTCATTTTGTCAATCAAAGTGGTCGCAAATCTCGACGAGGCTATCGAGCACATCAACACGTACGGCTCGCGTCACACAGATGCCATCGTGACAGAGGATTCGGAAGCCGCCACGCGATTTATGAGTGAAGTAGATTCTGCGGGCGTTTTTCAGAATGCCTCCACGCGTTTTGCGGACGGCTTCCGTTACGGATTCGGTGCGGAACTGGGTATCAGCAACAGCAAGTTGCACGCACGCGGGCCGATGGGTCTCGAAGGTCTGACCACATACAAGTACAAGCTGTATGGCCACGGGCAGACGGTGGCTGAATACACCAAGGGCGAAAAGAAATTCATCCACCGCCGGTTAGAGTAGCTGCTGCTTGCCACCTTCGACGAAGGACCCACGAAAATCCGAGCAGCGTTACGACCGCTAAGCCCGAGATTGCATCAGCGGCGCTGCGGTCCCACGTTCGCGTAAAGCGAAGCTCAACACGATAAGTCCCTGCGGCTAGTGGCACAAGTATTTGTGAGGTCCCTGGTAGCGGGGTGACGCGGATGCGACTGTCATCTACCTGGGATTCCCACGAGGGATAATTCGCAATTCGCAACGCGAGGATGACGGGCGCGGCGCTCTCCTCCGTGAACACCTTGCGTTCGGCCGTCCAGCGCTCGACGTGGAGCCGGATTCCTGTGGCCGGCTCAAGAGCAGTGGAGGCATGGTCGACTTTTTCAAACCGGGGCGCTGGTTTTGGCGAGACGCCCGCGGGACGTTCGGTATCATCCGGATTCCCGGGGAGATTCAGACGAGTGAGGCCGATTGGTGCGTATTCATCCGTCCCCTCGTAGCCTCGGTGCGAACTTATGGCGGTTGCGATTGAGGGAACATCCTGGTCGTCCCAATACGCATTGTGAACGATGGTCGTGGCTGTGGCACCAATTGCAACGAAAGCCACGGCCGTCACGGTCCACGATAGGCGGCGGTTGCGCACGCTGAAGATTGCGAGAGCCAGGAAGAATGCAAAAACGACCGCGAGTGGCTGGAGCCAACGCCACGGGAATTGGATGAATCGCAATTCCGGAAGCGTGTTCCATAACCACAAGCTGGCAGGCAACATCAGGAACAGCGATGCTACGGCTACGGAAATTAAAATCCACCACAACGCTCCGAACTTTCGCCGCCTCCGCACCGCAAAAATTGCGGCGATACTGGTAACAGCAATCACACCGACCGCTATCCAAGAAACCTTGCTATTGAAAAGCACGAAGTCCGGATCATTTATTCGGGTAAAGAGAAAATTTCGGCTGGGGTGAACTTCGCCGGCGACGGCTTGTCCAATTTGAACCCAGCGCCGTTCCCAGGCAGCCGGTAAAATATAAAAGGCTGCGAGGGCGAAGCCGCCAGCCAAGGCACTAGCGCCAAGGAGCAGGGGACGAAGACTTTTTCGCGTAATGCATCCGACCAGTATGATCAGGACGAGCGAATATGTGGCGATCACGGCCGCGGGCGCATTAGTGAGCCAAACCGAGGCAAAGATCGCGACGAGCGAAGGGACGCGACGCCATTCGCCCTCAATGATGCGCAGGACTCCCCAAATGAGCAGCGGGAATAGAGCGCCTGCCAACAGCTCGGCAAAATCGCTGCGGTAATAAACGATGACGAGATTATAGGGGTTGAGGGTGTACAGAAGCGCGGCGACGACGGCTTGCGGCGGCAGCAACCATTCGCGCGCAAGTGCCCACATCGACATTCCCGCTAGAATCAGCGCGAGCCAGATGACTGCACCAGGAACCATTCTCCACGGCAGTACGGAGCCGAGAGCGGCTCCGGCGATCCACGAAGCGGGAGGGTAGAAGATGAAGCGGGGCTCGCCGAATCCCCAATTCGCCCATTCGGCCCAGCGAGGATAAACGATTCCTTCGTGCCACTGGCCAGCTACGTCCATCCAGGAAGCTACGTGAAAGTCGAAATCATGGCCCGAGGCATTACCGAGGAAGAGCATGGGCGTTACTACGAAAGTTGCGGCGACACACAGACAGCCAAAGGGAAGAAGCCACGATGAACCTGCCGGTCTCAGCGGAGGCTGCAGGATAGGTGCGGGA
>Ga0070731_10005070_pt1 | contig 11009 bp, 8 predicted proteins | sample Coa_R1_2_FD_66448 | JGI IMG/M metagenome (GOLD analysis project Ga0070731, IMG submission 66448) | Surface soil microbial communities from Centralia Pennsylvania, which are recovering from an underground coalmine fire - Coalmine... | ecosystem: Environmental > Terrestrial > Soil > Unclassified ... | reverse complement strand
GCGTCCTTTCTGGTCCGGAGAGGCGTCCGCGTGGAAGAGAAGGGCCCGGCCCGAGCGAGAGACCAGATAGCAGGAGGCGTTCCATCCCAGGACGGAGCGGGACTCCCCGTAGAACGGGACCGCTTCGACCCGGAGTCCGTCGGGGAACTCGACCGCCGCTCCAGCGGGGAGCGCTCGCACGTCTTGGAACCCCATCGCTTTCAGGAAGGGGGTCAGCTTCGGACGGCAGGGGCCCGCAGGGTCCGGCGGCACGTAGACCGGAATGTCGTGAGGAAGGGTCAGAAGCGATGCGGTGTCGAGGTGATCTTCATGGTGATGGGTGAAGAAGATCGCGTCGACCCGTCCCAGCTGCCGACTCGTCGGGGGCTGACGCTCGAAGGCGTCGCTCCAGGGATACAGGAGAGGGTCGATGAGGATGCGGTGGCGCTCCGAATCCACCATCACGTGAGCGTGTCCCAGGTGGGTTGCCGAGAGCGACGCGCCCGGCGGCAAGGCCGGAACGAGGCCGGGAGGCGCCTGTGCCGCCGGGAGGAGTCCTCCAACGGCCTGGATCTGGCCGAGCGTGGCGCCGATCGCAGGGTGCCGCAGCGCCTGGGCCGCGGCGGGGGTCGGGGTCCCGTTGCGGAGGACGTCCAGAACCGCCGCCAGACCCGGCAGGAGGTCCGTGGGAATCGTCAGCTGGCGGCGGATCTTATCCATCCCCACCGAAAGATCGCAGTCGGGAAAGGAAGGGGTGGGTTCAGGGCGGGGCCCGGGCTCCGGGATGCCCGCCGGATCCGGGGACCAGTGGAGCCAGCGGCGGCGCCGGGGGTGACGCTGGAGCCAGCGGTCCGCCATGCCTTCCAGAAGTACATCCGCCCTTTCCCTTGGATACGAGAGGCCGCGGACGGCGCTGGCCTGGGTCGTGCTCCGGACGGCATCCTGAAAACGCCGGGACAGTTGCGCCGCCGTCCAGACGGCCTCCGGGTCAAGAAAGAGACCGACGGACGGCTCCATTCCGGCGAGTCGGATCGACCCGCGACGGAACCTCGCCGAGAGGCGAAGATGGGGCGAAAGGACCAGTCCGGGTAATTGGGATTCCCATCGCTGCGGATCCGCTCCCGAAGGGAGCCTCCTCGGCGTGACGAGCCCCGATTCAAAGAGTTCCCGGAAGAGCTCCGGCGGCAACTCCGTCGCCGATCGGGAGCCGGCCAGGCATCCTTTCAGCGCGTCCAGTTGCGCGGAGGTCAGTCGAACCGATCGTCCCTCTCGTTCCAGATGGGCGATCGCGTCCGGATGGAGCATCCACATAGCGACCTGAGTCTAGAAGACGGGTCGGGTGGTGTCCAACGTGGGAGCGGTCCGGGAGGCGTCCTCCGGGTCGTCACGACGCCCTCACCGACGCCGTCCGCCAACAAAACGGCCCTGGGCCGGTTCCCCTTGGGCTCGCACCGGAGGGAAAGTGCGTCCTGCCCGCAAGGACGTCAATGAGGGAGGGTTTGGGGCGGGGGGCGACGGTCTACTCGACCTGGATGTCCTCGAATTCGAAGGGGATCCGCTTTTCCAGGACCTCCTTCAGCACGTGCAGCTTCAGGGTTTTCGGCGTCCGGCCATCCGGGAAGGGAACCTGCAGGTGCTCGTGAATCGTATACGACATCCCGCTGTACGAATGGCTCCGTGACGACGACGGCGACCGGTGCTCCCCCCCCAGGTCGTCCACGATGACGATGTCGTTCGAAGGGAGCCGGTCCAGCATCGGCTCGTTTCCGGTCGTAGTGGACGACAAGACCAGCTCCAGCACGCAGGCATCCTTCAGGATCCTGAAGTTGTGCATCGCGATGGTCACCCGGTCCACCTGCACGGGAATCGCCGTCGCCAAGAGATCGAACGTGACCTCCTGGTACGAGCGCGGGAAGTAGAACGCCGCGTAGCCCTTCACTTTGGAGAATCGGCGAACGGACATCACGCCCGGAGGGAAGGGCGCATAGGCCGAATCCTTCCGGATGCGGCCGCCCGAGACGTCCACCCGCGCCCCGAAGGATGAAAACCGGTCGTTCGGCATGAGGTTCGTGCCATTCTCATCCAGGACCTCCGTGATCCGCTGGTCGATGGCCACGGGAAGGATCCCCGCCTCCCAGGCCGCCGCCAGCTGGATCGTGAATGCCGACCGGCCCTGGCCCGTGAAGTCGAAGTCGCGATTGAAGGTGATCCCGTCCAGCCACACCAGGAACTCCCCCTGGCGCTTCGACGGATACGCCGGCCGCTCCTTCCGGGTGAATCGAAGAGCGTTTCCGCTCCCTTCCCAGGTCAGCATCGGGGCCGCCCGACAGAGGGCCTCGACCGCGTCCCAGAACGAGACGTTCTTTACCGACAGCACCACCGGCTCCTGGAGGTCCATGGGGTCGTAGGTGAACCGGTCGTTCGCCTGGCGCTCCAGATCGTCGAGCACCGAAGCCACCGGCGCGCCGTCGGACACCAGCGTGATCCGCGGCCCGGGCTTCCAGTGGAGCCGGACGACCTCCTCCTCCGCGATCCGCTTCAGGATCGAGACGGCCCGCGACTGCCGTTCGATGTCGCCCGACACCGCCAGCCGTTGCAGGGCGGGAACGGCCTTCCTCCCCAGGTCCAGAAGCTCCGCCGCCGCCTTCTCCCTCGATCGGATGTCATCATCGGCGAGCTGCTCGATCAAGCGACGGACGGTCGGTTCCTCTTGGGGGGGCAAGGGGACGAGCAGCAGAATCGTGAGAGCGATCCTCATTTGAGCGGAATATCCTTCAAGTCGACGTCGAGCTTCTCGCGGTGCACTTCCGCGGGCGTCCGGATGACGATCTCCTTCCAGGGGCCCGCCGCCCCGTCCGGAAAGATCACCTCCAGCCGTAGATCGTTGTCCTGCGGCTGGGGATCGATCCGGATCTGTCCCGGATGGTCGCCGCCTCTCTGATCGCGCAGGACGATCGAGTCCGGGACCAGGTCGCCATCCGGAGACCCGGCGCCCGGCGTCAGCGCGATCGACGCGCCCAGGATGCCTTCCTGGCGGTCGAAGCGGACGAGGCGGATCGTAAACTCCGGGGACTCCGCCGGGGGCGGCAGTTTGCCGTCGGAAACGGGAAGTTTGAGCTCCACGAACCGGAGCGGGAACTCGAGGGCGACCTCGATCTTCATCCTCATGATTCTTGACGCCTGGGGGCCGGGGCCATGGTTATCTTCCAGAGGGAGCTCCAGGTGGATCGCCTCGGGGCCGACCGGCAGCATCGATGGCTCCGAGTCGTTGGAGGCGAGGTCGTCCCCCATCTCGTCGACCAGTTCCACGATCCGGCCGCTGACCCGCCAGGGATGCACGCCTTTCTCCCAGCACACGTCCAGCCGGGCGGAAAAGTGGTCAAATCGGTCCGGCTGTCCCAGGGTACCGTTGGACGTGAGGTCGATGCGCTGAAGGGCGGCGTGAAAGTGGACCGTCGACACCTGAGGCAACGCCACGTAGGGCTCCGCGGTGATCGAGAGGTGATCGGCGTCCGGGGCGGCCATGATCCGGCCGCTCGCCCGGCAGATCTGCTCCAGGGCGAACCAATAGGGCGTCTTGGCGAGCGAAACGGAGACCAGGGCGTCTCCCGGGACGTTCGTCAGATCGATCGGGGTTCGCGACTGTTTTCCGAAAGCCTGGAGGACCTCGGTCAACGGGCGATTCTTCGCCTCCAGGGTGATCAAGGACGGGGCCGGGAGCAGGGCCGACAGCCGTTCTCGGTCCTGAATCTTTCGGATGATGTCCCCCAGGCGGTCCCGGAGTTCCGGCCCCGCATCGACCAGGGAGGATCGGAGGCGCGGAAGGACGGCCTTGCCCAGGCGCGACAGGTCCGTCGCCGCGGAAGCGCGGACATCGATCGAGTCATCGTCGAGCCGCTGGAGCAGCGTGAGGACGGACGCGTCGTCCTGCGCCGGGGCGGGGGCGGCGAGGATCAGGAGCATCAAGACGGCGGCGCGGAGCGTCATTTGATCTTCAGGTCCCGGAATTCGAAGGGGATCCGCTTCTCGTGAACCGCGGTCACGATCGACACGTCCAGCGCGTCAACGGCCGGCTGGGGAGTCCCGTCGGCGGGCCGCGTGAGGCCGTCTTTGAGCCGCAGCGGATCGTACGTCACCGATAGATCCAGGGACTGCTCATCCCAGGACAGCTTGTCCACGGATGAGGCGGTCGCCTCCCAGTCCTTCAGGGTCACGTGCGACAGGAAGTCCATTTTGCTGAGGGCTTCGGGCGAGTGTTTCTTCGAAGTGATCGACAGACGAATGTTGTGCTGGTTGAGATCGACGCTGAGGACCTTCAGCTGGAAATCGCCGACGCCTCCGGCCTGGTCCTCGGTGGGGGTCGGGAAGGTCGCGGTCACGCGGGATTTCGGGAGGAGGATCGGGACGAAGCCCCTCACCAGGACGATTTTCGTGGCGGCGGGAGACGGAGCGGCGAGGTGCAGCTTCATCGTCGGGCCTTCGTCGTCCGGATCCGCGTCTTTTTCCTCCGGCTTCACCGAGGGATCGGGCGGCGCGGGAGGCAACACGAGGTTCTTCCCACGGTCGTCCATGGCCTCGGAGATGCGAAGCGGCTGAAAGCGCAGCGGTGCAGCGACCGGGTCCCAGACCATCTCCATCTCCACGTTGAAGGTCTGGATCGCGGGCTTCCGGAACGTGACGCTCTTGAGCAGCTCGAACTCGCTCAGCCTCAAGAAGTAGTGACCGTAGAAGAAGCGGGGCAGGTCGACATAAGCGCCGGTAAAGAGCGTGAACTGGCCGTTCTGCATCGAGACGGTCACGTTGCCCGCGTGGCAGATCGCATCGAAGGCCTCGAGCATCGTCGCGTCTTTCACCTCGAAGGGCAGCTCCGGGAGCTTCTCCTCGTCCATCAGGTTTTCCAGGGAGAGCGCCGTGCCCGTCTTCGCCCGGAGATCGGCCAGCAGCTCCACCACGTTGCGGTCGTTGGACTTCATCGTCACCCGTTTTACGGGCGGATATCCCGGCAGGTGGGGCGCGCTGCGGATCTCCTCCGCGGCGAGTTCGAGATACTCCCTCTGACGGCCCTTCGCCTCCTTGGCCCGGGACTCGATCGCCGGAAGCGAGGCGCCTCCCAGTTGCGCGATCGCCTGGACCGCGGCGTAGACGCGCCGTGGCTCGTTGCCTTCGAGATCCCGGCAGGCGGCGCCCAACAGGTCGGGCGCGGGCTCTTGGGGCCGGGCATCGTTCGCACGAGCGACCACGAGCACCAGGACCACGATCCCAAGGCGTCTCATTTCAGGTCCACATCCTTGAAGCAAAAGGGCACGTTCTTGATGACGCCGCCGCGCGGGACCCGTAAACGGACTTCCTTCGGGAGCTCCTGACGGCCCCCGTTGCGCCAGTTGGTGACGAAGGTGTAGACGCCGTCCGAGAACGTCGCGCTCCCGATCCAGCCGAAGCGCTTCTGGTCGCCGGGCAGGAGGTATTCGACGTCGGCCGTGCCGATTCGGAAGCGGGCCCCCTCCTTGGGATCCGCGAAGCGGATCGCCACCGTCATCGTCGCGCCCCAGGCCGCCTGGGGCATGAAGCTCTTGAGTTCGACCTTGGCTCCGTCGATCTCCTTCTCCTTGCCGATCGTCGCGCCCTCGGGAGCGAGCTCGAAGCGTACCTCGTCGATCCTCGACGGGAATTCCAGCTCGAAGGTGCCTTCGACCCGGAGGAGTTTTTTCGCCTTTGCCGACGGCACCTTCAGACCCGTGAGGCCGAGGCCCTGGCCGCTCGGCCGGACGTGGCCGCCCGCGCGGACGGCGGTGGCCGGCGACCCCGGGAAGGGGAGCAACGAATCGCCGGTGTCGTCGGTGACCGCCGTGAGGTGGTAGCGGCCGTTGGGTCCGAGCGGCGCGATCGATTTTTCCCAGGCGACGGCGAGGTAAATCGAAAGTTCGGACTCGATGGCGCTGAACGTCACGCGGCGCTGCTGGGAAAGGCGGTCCATCACGATGATGATGGGGCCGTAGAACGCGCGAGGTTTCTGGGACGCCATCCCGCCGGTCAGGTAGAGCGGATCATTGGTCGGGACGCACCAGATCGATGCCTTGGCGCAGATCTCGTCGAGCGTCTCCCAGTAGGTCGCATCCTCCCGTTTCAGGGCGAGCTTCAGGCCCAGATCCAGAGAATTCTTCTGGAAGGGCGCCCCCGCGACCTGTTCGAGTCGGGACAGCAGGACGCCGAGGGACTCCTCGGTGCCGTCGAAGGAGAAGACGTGGGGAGGGCCATAGGCCGGCCCCAGCGACTCGTTGAGCAGAATCTCCTGTCGGATCGATGCGAGGATCGCGGGATCGAGGTCGGCCTTCTCGAGGAGGGCGAGGGCGGGCTTCCCCAGGTGGACCAGGCGGTCGCGGGCGTGGTCGCGGGCGGCATCGTCGTGGAGCTGGGCCACGTAGCTGCCCACGCGGGCGTCGAGGGTTGGATCCCCCTGCGCCAGAGCCAGCATGCAAGCCGCAAGGATCGTCATCGCTTAGGACGCCCCGTTCTGTTGGCCTCCAGGTATTATAGGGCGCACAGGGGGGCAGGGGGCAGCGGAAAACTGAACAAGCATCCCATGGTGCATGTCTAATTAGACGATGGATTCCGACGATCCGCTCATCGGAAAAGAGCTGGGCCACTGCACCCTCCAGCGCAAACTGGGGCAAGGCGGCATGGGTGCGGTCTATCTCGCCCATCATCCCGGCCTGAACAAGGCGGTCGCCATCAAGGTCCTCCCCGGCGACCTCGCCTCGACGCCGGAGTTCCGGGAACGGTTCATCCGAGAAGCCCGTCTCGCCGCCCGGCTGGAGCATCCGAACGTCGTCCCGGTCTACGATGTGGGCCATGAACAGGGCGTCCACTACATCGCCATGCAGTTCGTCGAAGGGAAGAGCCTCGACGTCATCCTCAAGGAGCGGAAGAAACTGGCGGTCGGCGAAGCCCTGTCCACGACCAAGCGCGTGGCGGCCGCCCTGGCCGCCGCCGCGAAGCTCGGCATCGTCCACCGGGACATCAAGCCCCACAACATCCTGATCTCGAAGGACGGCGTGGTGAAGGTCGCCGACTTCGGACTCGCGAAGGATGAGGACTCCAACCGGTCGATTTCCGAGCCCGGCACGGTCATGGGCACGCCCTATTACATGTCTCCCGAGCAGGCCAAGGGGGAACACGTCGACCACCGCAGCGACCTCTTTTCGCTGGGCGCCACGCTGTATCACATGCTGACCGGCAAGCGCCTCTTCGATGGGGGATCGCCGGTCACGATCGTGATGAAGCAGGCGAGCACCGAAGAGCCGATCCCGGCGAGGCAGCTGGAGCCGTCGATCCCGCTGCCCGTCGACGCCTTTCTGTCGAAGCTGCTCCAGAAGGACCCGGCGAATCGCTATCAGACGGCCGACGACGCGATCCGGGCGCTCGACGGGCTGAGGCAACCGGCCGGGTCGATTCCGCCCGGCAAGGTGCCGCTCGCGCCGCCCCGGCGGACAGCGGCCGTGATCGCCCTGCCGATCACGGGGATCCTGCTCATCGGGATCATCGTGGGGCTGGTTCTGGGCCGCAGCGGGAAGCCGATGCCGCCTCCCGTCGATCCGCCGGCGGCGAAGGTCCCGGATAAGGCGAAGGCGACGGCCAACGTTCCGGAGACGAAACCCGAGGACAAGCCGGTCGAGAAGCCCGGGGAAAAGCCGGCCGAAAAGCCCGCTCCGAAGCCCTCGGAGGAGAAGCCGACGCTCGCGAAGGAGCCGACGGCGCGGGAGAAGATTCTGGCGCGCATCAAGGACGCGACGGAGAAGCGGCTGACCGAGGAAGTCATGGGTCGGACCGAGGAGCTGATGAAGGCCCTGCAGGGCAAGGACCCCAAGGCCATCCGCGCCTTCCTGGACGACATCGCCTTCGGCCTGCTCAGCGACCAGCAGGTCCTGGAAATCTTCGCGAAGAACCCGGTCGAGAGGTATCTCGAGCGCTGGGAAATCCAGGACGTGGAGATCCGAATGAGGGTTCCGGGGGCGCGGCCGCAGCCGCACGCCCAGGCCTTGATGACCTACGACTTCAAATTCAACAAGGTCGAAATGAAGGTGACGGACCAGACCATCCACTGGATCCGAAAGCTGGACGGAAAGTGGTACGTCACGAGACTGCCGAAGACCGGCAAATAGCCTCCAGATCCGCCATTTTCAAGTCCACTTCCCCCCGGATCGTCTCGCAGACCTCCCTCGTGGCGTGGGCCGGCACGTAGATCGGCCCCCCGTACGACAGGAAGATCGTGGCAAACGGTTTGGGGATCAGGGTCTGATCCCAGTTCCGAAGCGTGATGTTGGGGGTCGCGTGGACGCCCCACAGCAGCAGCGGCGCGCCCGAATTGCGGGCGGCGAGGACGCAGCCGATCTTGGCCTGGCGGGCGGGACCGCGGGGGCCGTCCGCGATGATCGCGGCGCCCCATCCGTCCCGGACCAGCGCGCTGAGCTCGCCCAGCGCCTCCCGGCCTCCGGCGCTGGAGGATCCCCGGACCGTTCGATAGCCCATGCGCTGTAGGGCCTTCGCCACGAGTTCGCCGTCCTTGCTTCGGCTGACCATGACGACGATCTTCTTCCGACGGCGGAAGAAGTCCAGCGCGAAGAGCAGGTCCTTGTGCCAGACGACCCCGATGAAGGGCTTGTCATGCTCGAGAAACTCGCGGACATCGCCCAGGACGGTCTTGTAGCGGCAGGTGGACATCAGGCCGCGGACCAGGTGGGGAGCCAGAGCGGGGACGGCTTTCGACAGCAGGGTGCTGGTGGTGGATCGCACGGTACCCCAGAATATCGGCCCGCGGCGGATTTTCCAGAAGTTACTTTGAATCGTGCGGCCAGGGGCTATAATGCTCACTGAAATGCCACCGGGCGAACTTGAACGGATCGGAGAACTCCTCGTCGAGGAAGGCGGCGTCACCCAGGAGGAGCTCACCCGGGCGCTGGCCGAATCGAACCTGAAGGGGTCCGTGATCGGTCAGATGCTGGAGTCCTCTGGCCACGTGCGACGCGCCGAGCTGGCGGCCTTCCTGGCGTCGAAATTCAAGCTCCCCATCCTGGACGACCTCCGGCGGGTGGATCTCAACGCGGACGCCGCCAAGCTGGTGCCGGAAGAGGTCGCCCGGAAGCACGAAGTCATTCCGATCGCCCGCCTGGGCGATCTCCTGTGCGTCGCCAAGGCGAACTATTACAACCGGGCGGCCGTCCAGGAACTGCGCAAGGTCTCCGGCCTCAAGATCAAGGTCGTGCAGGCGGACGAGGCCCAGGTGCGCGCCGCCATCGATGCCGTCTATAAAGGCCGGAAAGGGGAGCTTCCCGCGCCCGCGGGGCGGCGGAAGGAGACGGCGATCCGCGCTTCCTCGTCGACGTCCCGCATGGTGCTGCCGTCGGGGGTGTCCGCCGAGGATGCCGATGTCCCGCTGATCTCGATGCCGGAGAACGGGAGCGCCCAGGCCGAGGTGGCTCGCTCTCGGCCGGTGATGTCGGAGACGAGACCCGGCGACGACCTGAATGAAGTGATCGAGGTTCTCGACGCGATCCCGATTCCGGGCTCGGAGTTTTCCGCCCAGCAGAAGAATCCCCTGTCCCGTCTCATCGTCGAGTTTGAAGAGGTATTCCAGCTGGGCCGCCCCGCGGCACCGCTGCGTGTGTCCTGACCCGCCGCCGTTATGGTTGCGTTTCGCTACGAAAAGTGGGATGACGAGATCCTCCGGCGACTGAAGGAATTCGCCTCCTTGATGGCGATCTTTCAGCATCTCCTCCTGCAGGCCAACGGCGACGTCGAGCGGACGCTCCAGTACATGAAGCGTCTGCAGGAGATGGGGTACCTGGACAAATCCGCGGATCTCGCGAAGTTCCGCCAGTCGCTCGAGGAAAAGCAGATCATCGACGAGTCGAAGGGGTTCCCCACGCTCACGTCGAAGGGCGAGCGGATGATCCGGCAGGACTCCCTGAACCGGATCTTCAGCAACCTGAAACGGGGGAATGTCGGCGAGCACCGAACGCCCCAGTCGGGGGAGGGCGGCGACCGGCTCCCCGAGACTCGACCCTGGGCCTTCGGCGAAGACCTGGCCGGCATCGACGTGCAGCGCACGATGCACAACTCCCTCATGCGGACGGGACCCGAGCTGCAGCTGTCGGAGGCGGACTTCGAAGTCAACGAGCGCGAGCACCTGACGAGCTGCGCGACGGTGCTCCTGCTCGACATCTCCCACTCGATGATCCTCTACGGGGAAGATCGGATCACGCCGGCGAAGAAGGTCGCCCTCGCGATGGCGGAGCTCATCCAGACGCGATATCCGAAGGACTCGCTGCAGGTCGCGCTGTTCGGCGACGACGCGACGGAAGTCGGGGTGCGGCAGCTGCCGTACGTCGGCGCGGGTCCGTATCACACGAACACGCGGGCGGCGCTCCAGCTGGCCCAGCGGCTCCTCCTCCGGAAGAAACACCCGAACAAGCAGATCTTCATGGTCACGGACGGGAAGCCGTCGGCGATCACGGAGCACGGCCGCCTGTACAAGAATCCGTTCGGCCTGGACCCGAAGATCGTGGGGCTCACGCTCGAAGAGGCGGCCGCGTGCCGGCGGAATAAGATCGTGATCACGACGTTTATGTTGACGCAGGAGCCCGCGCTGGTAGATTTTGTCAACAAGCTGACCCAGGTGAACAAGGGCCGCGCCTATTTCTCCGCCGCGGACAACCTGGGGGGCAGCGTCTTCGTGGACTATCTGCGGAACAGGAAGAAGAAGATTGGCCACTGAGAACGTCATCATCATCGGCAGCGGCCCCTCGGCATACACGGCGGCGATCTATTCGAGCCGCGCGAACCTCAAGCCCCTGATCCTGGAAGGCGAGGCGAACGCCGCTCGCAGCGTGGACATCCCGGGCGGGCAGCTCATGATCACCACCGAGGTCGAGAACTACCCGGGTTTCCCCAAGGGCGTCGAGGGCCCGGAGCTCATGGTGCTCATGCGCGAGCAGGCCGAGCGTTTCGGCACGCGCATCGAAACGGGCTGGGTC
>Ga0070731_10005069_pt1 | contig 11010 bp, 9 predicted proteins | sample Coa_R1_2_FD_66448 | JGI IMG/M metagenome (GOLD analysis project Ga0070731, IMG submission 66448) | Surface soil microbial communities from Centralia Pennsylvania, which are recovering from an underground coalmine fire - Coalmine... | ecosystem: Environmental > Terrestrial > Soil > Unclassified ... | reverse complement strand
GATGACACCCGCGGCCAGCCCCACGTCCCAATACGACCCGTGCTCCGAAGCGAACAGGATCGCAACCAGCCAGAATGACACGGGTGCATACGACCCCAGGGGGATCTTCAGGAAATCCGGCGAGATCAGCCATCGCATCAGCCACGCGCGCCAGAAGAGCTCTTCAACGATCGGTACAATTACGGCGGCCCGCAATGTGCGGAGGGCAAGCACCAGCGGATCTGTGCGTCCGCCGGCGGACAAGGCCCCGCGGCCCACGCCCGTGACCGGATTCTCGAACAGCCAATGGTGCCGGTATGCCGGTGCAAGAATATCGGGAGCCACCCACACCACAAAAACCAGGATTCCGATCAGCACGCTCCCGCCCCAGCTACGGATCCGTAGATCGATCGCCCGGCGCGCGATCCACAGCAGAGTTCCGCTCAACACCACAAGGCGCACGCACTGATCCGCCAGGTCCGGCATCGGGAACTGCGATTGCATGGCCAGCAGGCCCATGAACACAGCGAACGGGACGACGTACGGGGCAGACGGGGAGCGGGTCACACGCCGGATTCGCGCATTTCAGATTTTTGTGGGGCCGGTCAAATCTTTTGCAACAGATCCTGGATCTTGCTCTTGTCGTCGCGGGACGGGTTGTCCTTCAAAGCGGTCTCCAGTTCCCGCTTGGCCGAAGGCTTGTCGCCCTTCTGCAGCAGGGCCATCCCGTAATGATAGTGAAACTGATAGTTGTTCGGTTCCTTGACCACCAGGTCCCGGAACACGCGCACTGCATCGTCCGTCAGGCTCTTCTTGATGTAGATCCAACCCAGCGTATCGGCGATCTGCGGATTTCCCGGCGCCTTCTGCACGGCCCTCTGCGCCATGGTCAGCGCTTGATCCAGGTCCACGCCCTCTTCTGCCTTCGCGAATGCAAGATTGTTCAAAGCCAGCGGATCGTCCGGCCGGATTTTGAGAATCTGCTCGTAGATCGGCTTCGCCTGTTCGCGCTTGCCGGTCGACTCCATCAATAAACCGAGCAGCATCAGACAGCCCGTGTCGCTCGGGGCCTCCTGGCTGCATTGCCGGAAGTTATCGATAGCGCCGTTCAGATCGCCCTTGCGCCGCTGCGTTTCCGCGAGCGCGCGCAGCAGCGTGGCGGACTTCGGCTGCTGTTGCAGCAGCGTTTGATAAATCTTGATGGCTTCGTCGTACTGGCCGTTCCGCACGTCCAGGTGAGCCGCGAACAGCTTCAGGTCCTGCCGTTGGGGCTCTTTCTCGCTGGCCTTCTGCACTTCCTTGATCGCGTCCGGCAACCGGCCTTCCCCGACCAGCGCCTCTGCAAAACCCGCCAGCCCTCGATTGTCATGCGGATTGCCCTTGTACAAGTCCGCGAAGATTTCCTCGGCCCGCTTGAAATCCTTGTCGCGCAGCGCCAGCCCGCCTACCTGAAGCTTCGCTTCGGGGTTGTCGGGGTACGCCTTGGAGATCAACGCCAATTCCTGGCGCGCTTTGTCCTGATCGCCCATTCCCAAGAAAGCGCTAGATCGCGCCAGGTGACCCCGCAAGTTATTGCGATCCAGCGCGACGATTTCGTCGGAAGCTTTCAGGGCCCGGTTCCAATCCTGCTTGGCCAGATAGATCCGCGCCAGCCATTCCCGCGCCACCACGAAATCCGGCCGCAGCTTGATGGCTTCTTCTAATTGCAGCCGCGCCGCTTCAATATCGCCCTTCGCCACGAACGCACGCGCCAGATTGAAACGCAGCAGGTGATTTTGCGGCGTTTTCGTAACCAGCCCTTGCAGATCGCTGGCGGCCATGTTGATCTGTTCCCGATTGCCGGTGGTCAGCATCAACGCAGCCCGCATCGCGATCGCGTCGTTATCCTTGGGGTTGTCCTTCAGCAGCGTCGCCAACAGTTCGTTCGCTTCGTTATTCTTCCCGGTGGCCGCGTACAACTCCACCATCCTCTTCTGATAGACCGCCTTATCCTTGGGAAATGCCTTCATGGCCGCTTGATACTGCTGCAGCGCGCGATCGAAAGAGCGGACGCGGAAAAAGAAGAAATCGCCCGCGAGCAGATGACCGTCGGGATACATCTTTTCGTCGTTAAGCTTCGCCACCGCCGCGTCCATGTCAGCGGCGCGGTTCAACGCGAAGTAATGCTGAGCCAACTGAAGCTGATATTCGGCTTTACCCGGATTATTCTCGATCTTCAGCTTGAGCAGTTGTTCGCCATCGTCGATCCGGTTGGACCGCATGTAGTGCCGGTATAGCAAATCGTAAGTCGGCGCATATGCCTTTTGGCTCGCGATCAGATCGCGTGCAAGCTTCTCTCCCTCAGGGACCTGGTGGTTCACGATCAACGCCTGGAAATACAGGGTCACTACCTCGGGCGAGTTCGGCTTGATCGCATTTGCCTTGGCGAATTCCGCGATCGCCCCCACCGCATCCCGGCTCTCGAGCGCCGTCTGACCCATTAGCCGGTGTCCATCGAAAGAGTTCGGATCCTGTTGCAAAACCTTATCGAGCAGTTCCCGGACGTCTTTGAATAGCTGGGCCGAGTGGCTCTGATCCCCTGGAATGGCCAATAGATAGATTTCGCTGAGCTTGATGGCGGCATCGGCATTGTCCGGCTGTAACTCCACCGCACGGCGGAATTGCCGCGCCGCGTCGCCATATGCGGCGAGCTTGAGATCCGTCAGACCCAGCCGATAGTAGGCTTCGCCAAACCGCGCGTCCTTCTGGAGAGCGCGCCGGTACATGATGGACGCTTCCTTATACTTAGCCTTACCGAAGAACTTATTTCCGTTATCGACATAACGTTGCGCCTGCACCTTCGGATCGCGGCTGCAGGACGCCAGCATCAAAATCATGGGGAAAACGGCGAATAGCTTATACCGGCGCATCGCCTTTAGTAAAACACAAAGCTGGCTGGGTTGAAATGAGGCCAAGCTCTTAGTATAGGCTAGCTAAACGGTCGCCACGTGGGCGGGTTTTCCACGGGACATGTACAGGATTTCCACAACGTCTCGCACATAGGCTTCATCGGTGATTTGTTCAACGATTTCAGGGGGATAGGGGACCAGCTCCCGAAAATAAGCGGCCAGGTCCGCAAATACCGCCAGCCGCGCCGCCGGATCGAGCCGGTCCCGTCGCAGCAAGGCCTCCAGCGCGACGCCTGCGACCTCCGGCGTCACTCTCTGCCGCAGCCTCGCTACCAGGTGCCGCGACTCGCCCAGCGAGTTGTACTTGCTCCCCAGCAGCCTGTCCAGATCCGGTTTCGCGACCGCCTCGTTCCGGACCACCGCCGTTCCCGCCGCCAGATCGCCCAGCCGCTGCCGGTGGCGGCTGACCACGCACGCGATCCCGCCGACCAGATACAACGCCGGCAACGCGTCCAAAGCCCGCATCAGGTTCCGGACGACGATCTGGCTCGGCTCCAGGCGCAGACCTCGAGCGTCCACCACGCGCAGCCCCAGGAGCCGTTTCCCCAGGGTCTGCCCGCGCCACATCCATTCGGTCGCGACGCTGTAAAGGATTGTGATCGCGAAGTACAACACAATTTGGACCGCTCCCGCGACATCCTCCCCGAAAAACATGAGCGGAGCGATCACCTGACGCAACACCGACCCTAACGTCGCGATCACGGCGAGATCGACCGCCAGCGCCAGCATCCGGCTAAAGGGTCCAGCCAGCGGAAGGCTGAACTCGATCCCCTCCGGGGTCCGGATCACGAGCGCGTTGGGACGGGTCACTCTGAACTTACCCCCGCTCGCGTCAGGAACAGCACCAGCAAAGCGGCTTCCACCAACCCAAACCCGATCTTCATCCCGTAGGAAATCACCGGCTCGTGATATTGCGACAAGAACGCCTCGACAATTCCCGCCCACACCAGCATCAGCGCGATGCCACCGGACAGCGTCACCACGTCCCGCGAAACCGCGCGCAGCCGTTCTGCCCGTGTGAGCCGGCTTCCCCATCCGATCAGCGCATGCGCCAGTACGAACCCCGTTTGCCCGCCGAGCAGAATCGCCGGAATTTCGATGACGCCATGCGGCAGCAGCCAACCCAATAGAAAAACGCCCTGTCCGCCATGGACGTAATCGAACGCGACCGCACCCAGAATCACGCCGTTATAAAACAGCATCACGATGGTGCCGAAGCCGAAGGTCATCCCGAGCGCTATGGTCAACAGCGCCACCTGGGTGTTGTGCGTCATCAGCTCCGCCGAGAATCGTCCTTTCTTGCCGGAAAGCTGGGAGCCTTTCAGCCGCTGCTCCCGCGCCACGCGTTCCGCCGGCGTCATCTCCAGGCCCTGAAACGGCACAATCACGGTCTTGGCTTCGGGATCCATCCGCATCGCCAGCGCGCCGAACCCCGATCCCACCAGCGTCAACCCGACGGCCAGCAGCAGGGCAATCGAATGCCGCCGGACGGCTCGGGGAAAATCCGTTGTGAACCATCGCCATGGCCGGAACTTCTTTCGTTCCCGCGATTCGTGAATCTCCGCGTAAGCCCGGCTGACCAGCCTTTCCAGGTAACCGCGCAGTTCCGATTCAGACGCGAGCGCCGCGACCTTCCCCAGATCAGCCGACGCACGCTGATAAAGAACATGGAAGCGATCCAGATCCTGAATGGAAATCTCGACGCCCGGATTCCGTCCGATCCAGTCGAGCGTCTTCTCCAGCGCCGTCCAATGCGGGCGCTCGGTCTCGACGAATCGCGACAGATCCAGAATCACAGCAATTGCCTCTGCTTGACCTCATCGTACAGCCCGATCAATCCGCTACCGAATCGCTCCGGATCGATCAGCGCCAGCCGGACGCCCTGCCTCGCCAGGGTGGATTCCAGCTCGCGCAGCCGCCTCCACGCCAGATGTCCAGCCAGATGCCGGTAAATGTCCTCGGACGAGCTCACGTCGCCGTCTTCAAACAGCGGCCGCGCCGATTTCGGCCGCAGCATGCCGGCGATCACCAGATGCCTTCGCGCCAGCAAGCGCGTTGCGCGAGCGAAATTTTCCGCCAGCACCGGATCGTCGAGCGATGTCAGAAACAGCAGCAGCGCGCGTCTACGCAGCCGCAACCGCAAGAATGTAGCGATCTCGTCGAAATCGGGCGACGTGGGCCGCGATTGCAACTCGTAAATCGCGTCGCGGCACGCTGCATAGTGGGCCTTCCCGTTCCTTGCCCGTGTGAACGATTCCACTCGATCGGAAAACGCCGCCAGCCCGAACAAATCACCGCGCTTTTCCGCCGCCGCTCCGGTGATCAATCCCGCGACAATCGCCCGTTCGAGCTCCGTTTCGTTTCCCGCCGGACGCGCCGATAGCCGCGACGCATCGATGACGACGTAGATTTCCTGGGTTCGTTCGACCTGAAAGACTCTTGTAATCGGCCGTCCGCGCCGCGCCGTCGCCTTCCAGTCAATTTCGTCGAATCCATCGCCAGCGACATACTCGCGCAGTTTTTCAAACTCCCGGCCGCGCCCGATTTGCCGAAGCGCGTGCATACCCTCCGCTCCACGCCGCAGTGCCTTCAAGTCTTCGTCGCGCCGAAGATTCGGATACACACGAATCTCAAGGGGCACCGCGTCGCGACGGCGCACGGCCCACAATCCGAACGGCGATGCCGCCTCAAGATGACAGGCCCCCATCCGATATCGTCCACGCCGCCTCGGCGTGCAGCGCCAGGAAAACTCCGCGGCTTTGGCGCCCTCAGGCAATCCGAGCAACACATCTTCGCCGGCCGCCTCGATTCCCTCAGGCGCGACCAGCCCTACCCGAATCTTCCGGGCTTTGAGGCCTGAATTATAGACTCGCACTCGAATCTCGCCATCGCGATCCTTGAAAAACCGGGCCAACTCTGGTGTCTCGATCCGGATCCCGTCGAGCGCCCGTTCTCGCAACATCGCGTCCCCGGCCGCGACTACGACGATCAGAGCCAGAAGCACCCACGCCCGCATATCCGTCGACAAACCAGCGACTACCGCCGCCGGAAATCCGACGACCGCCACCAACCAGATCAATCGTGGACTCGGGACCATCGAAATTCAGACCGGCACCGCGACGCTTTCGAGAATCTTCTGCACGGATTCACTCGCCGTCATGCCTTCGATCTCGAATTCGGGCCGCAAAATCAGCCGGTGCTCCAGCACTGGAATCGCCATTGCCTTGACATCGTCCGGCGTGACGAAATCGCGCATCGCCAGCGCCGCATGCGCCCGGCTCGACATCACCAGAGCCTGCGTCGCGCGAGGCCCCGCGCCTACCAGCACACTCTCATGTGTCCGCGTCCGCCGCGCGATGTCCACGATATACGCGGCCAGTTCCTCGCGCATCGAAACATCGTCCAAGGCCTGGCGCGCCTGCCCCAATTCCCCCGTCTTCAAGACCGCGCGAACCTCGCCGCGTTCGAGCGTCGCCTCCGGCGCATTCCCGCCGAGCATTCTCCGCGCCAGCTCCACTTCGTGCTCCCGATCCGGTGCGGACATCGAAACCTTCATCAAGAAACGGTCTTTCTGGGCTTCGGGAAGCGGATACGTCCCCTCATACTCGATCGGATTCTGCGTTGCGAATACTGTGAAATTCTCGGGCAGCGTGTGGGTCTCACGGTCGATGGTCACGGTCCGCTCCTGCATCGCCTGCAAAAGCGCGGATTGCGTCTTCGCGGGCGCGCGATTGATTTCGTCCGCCAGCAGAAACGACGTAAATACCGGACCGCGCACCAGCGTGAACTCATTTCGAGCGAAATTGAAGACGTTGGTTCCCGTGATATCGGCGGGCATCAGATCCGGCGTAAATTGAATGCGCGCGAACTCGCATCCCAGCACATGCGCCAATGTGCGAGCCAGCAGCGTCTTCGCGACCCCGGGCACGCCTTCGATCAACGCGTGCTGCCGCGTCAGGATCACGATCAATGCCGCATCGATCGGGCCATCCTGCCCCAGAATTACTCTGCGAACCTCCGCCCGCGCCGCGTCCAGCGTCTGGTGAAGCCGTTCGAGTCTCTCCGTCATTTTTTCTCCAAGAGGGCTTTGCTCGCTGCCCGATACGCCGCCACCGGATACTGCTTTCCGTAACGCCGGATCTCTTGCTCCATACGCTCCTTGCGCGCACGACGGTCCGCCGACTTGCTCCATTCGGCAAAACAAACATCCAGAAGAGCTTTCTCCCCCACGCCCCGATGCAGCAGCGACGTCATGCCCTCCAACGAATCACGCCCCGCAACCGCGTCCGCGCGCTCGCCCGTCCTGGGCGGCAGAAAGCTGGACGCGCTGCGCCACAAAAACAACCCGGCGACCAGCGCGAGAACCGCAACGGCGCCTTCCAGCCGGTATTTGCGCATCAGCTTTGTGACGCTCCCGCTCTCCGACACCCCGAAGTGATTCTCATCGAAAATAATCCGCCGCGCGGGCCCTGAAAGCCTCGCGACGAATTCCGCGTCTTCCATTTCTCGCAGCCCCTGATTACTCAGCGGGAAACTGTCCGCCACCAAAACGATGGTCCCTGTCCCGAACGACTTTTCCGCAGTGCGCCCGTCGATTTTCCATGGCGGCCCTGCGTCAAAATACAGCGTCGACTCGCGCGGCACGCCGCTTCCGGCATCGTCACCAGCGGGCCGCCGGTATCGAAACCGGATGTTCCATCGTTCCTCCACTGGCCGCTTTTCCAGCGACGCCGCGGGCTTCTGCACCGCCAGGAACGCGATCACCAGCCGCCCGCCATGTTCCACCAGCTTCTCGTACTCCTCGAGGGTCTTTTCCTTCACGGTGGACCATCCGCCCGCGTCCACACCGAGGACGAACATCGAATCGCCGGGACCATCCAGCGTCGTCCGCTCCTTATAAAGACGCTCGACGGCGATTCCCGGCATCGCCTCCAGACTCTCGTACAGAGCTTTCGCGCCCAGCGGATCGGTCCGCAGCGACGAATACGGCGGATACACATCGCCAGTATCGAGAGGCCCCATCGCGACCTGTTCCAGCCCCCAGACCAGGGCGGTTCCCAGAACGACCGCCATCGCCCAGACAAATCCGTTATTGGTCCGCATGATCGCGAATCCGCGCCATTCCGGCCGCGAACGCCTCCACCATCTCGCGGCTCACCGTGTGCCGCCCATACCATCCGCGCTCGAAGATCAGCGCATTGCTGCCGAACAGATTCCCGATCTCCGGATGCGCTCGCGCTCGCCGGTCCAATTCGCGCCGATAATCGAGCGTGCTCTTCCATTTCTGAATCGACACCAGCCCGCGCTGGCTCAAGAAATTCAGCGCAGCCAGATACAAGGCGCGCAGCGCCAGCCGCGAGTCTCCTTTCGCCAGCCATTCCTCGGCGAGCTTCAGCCATGAACTCTCCGGCATTTGATCCGCCGTCAAGCTCTCGTCCGCCAGATCCACGGCCGCCGCGGCGAGAGGAACCGCGCGCGCCTCCACCGCCGCCGGCCGCCGCCGCAGAAAAAAGTAGAGCGATCCAATAATCAGCGCCACCGTGACAGCGATCAGCCCCTCGAGTACACGCCGCGTGACTGGCGAGACATTCCCGGTCGCTTCCGTCTCCGGCTTCGGACGGAGCCAGTCCTGAACCTTCTCCTTGACCCACGTCCACACGCCTTCGATGAAATTCTCCACGGCACGCACCCATCCGACCCATTTGCCCTGCGGCTCCGGTCCCTGGGCGTGCGGCGCACGCCACGTAAATTCCCGCTGATGGATCACGCGGTCAATCGATCCCTTGAGCGCCACCGGATCCACCTGCGCGGCTGCCCGCTGCGGTATGACCCCGGTGAGGGCAACAAGCATCACCGCCGTGGCGATTGCCTTCCGCAGCGCCGATCGAAGGTCCTCGCCAGTCGCAATCGATTCTCCATAAAAGCAACGCAACACATACACCGCGTAGAGCAGCGGATCGATCACCATCCACGCCAACGCCATCGCCACCGCCAGCGTCGCGGTGTTCAAGATCCGCCCGCCCAGCCGCGCGAAATCGCCTTCAATGCCCAGAAAGCTTCGGGCTAATTGCGGGAGCAACGCGATCATGATCAGCGCGTTCAGAAAAATCATCAATCCGCCGAGAGTCATCAGCGCGAGTACGCCCCCGTTCTGCCGCGTCCACAACGCCGCCTGCCGACGCGCGACATTGACGGAATCGGGAACGCCCAGCGCGGCGAACAGCCCAACGTTGCGAAAGAAAGCCGTGATCCAGGGGAAGGGAAGCGCCAGCACCAGGCCCACCGGCTGCAGCGCGGCCTGCATCGCGATCAGCCGCAATACCGGCAGACGCGGGCGCGGCGTCGACAACGTCTCATACAACTTTCGCGCGAACACGGCTTGCCATACACTCTTCCACACATACAAAAGCGCGACCACCAGCGATGCCGTACCCAAATGCTCGAACGCGAACGGGCTGCGCGTCATGTCGTTCAGAAAGAACAACAGCGCCAGAAGGAACGGCACTGAGCCCGCCAGATAGACCACCCAAGTCCCCAGCGACGCTCCGCGAAGCAGATTCACCGCTTCCTCCAGAATGTCCATCGCCCCGCGCTCGCGCGTCATGTTATTCGAAGAAATCGGACGGAATCCGATCCAGCGCCATCCCCAGGTAGTAGAAAACCATCCAGGCAAGAAGAAATCCGCACACCCCGAACACAGTCCACAGGGCAGCGCCGGAACCAGCCGCGCTCGGGTTCTCGCCAGCTTCGATGCAAGCTGCGCAGACCATCCGGCCTTGGTGCTCGATCACACACTCGCGGCAGTAATAGCGGCGGCACTGGGGACAGCGGACCCCGGCTTCCCGATCGGCGTGATGCCAGCAGCGTTGATGAATCAGCGCAGCCGTCATATCGCGGAACCCCGCTCCACCCATGCGGTTATCAGACCGATCACGCCCGCCACGGTCCTCCAGCTCGCTGCGAAAACCACACCGTTAAATCGAAAACCCGACATCGAAAGCATCGGATTGATGGCGCCCCTGGTTCGCCGGCTGGCTTCCATCATCGTTCCGATCCACGATCCCAGATTACGCGCCAGTGAAACCGCGTCCCAACCGGCGCAGAAAATGGCTGCAATCATCAGCGCATAAATGAATCGCCGCGGATCGTGCTTCCCGCGCCTGACCAGCGCCACGATTAAAATAACGATCTCCGCGAAGAAGGTTGTCGGCAGAATCCCGGCGGCTTCGCTCCGGGGAAATCGCCAATCGATCCATACCAGCGCAGCATCCAGTAAGAACAGCGCGAAAAGGACTTCCGGAAGATATCCGGGGGCGTCGGGAACCTCCGGCGGCGAATCGAACAGCGGAGCCGCGGCCGAGGGTTGCGTTTCCACGCCCGCCGTCTCCGGCAACCGGCCTTGGACCGCCTCAATCGCCGGCCGGATCGTATCCAGCAACGCACCGGCAGCGCGCATTCTCGAAACCGGCAGCAGCTCCCGGCTGACCGCCGTGTGCAAATGGCACCGGCATCGCGCACCCCTCGCGAGGTCGATCAGAACGACGGCGAGCGCCATCGCTCCCGTTATCGCGAAAAACACTTTTGCGAAGATCGAGCTAACCGTCAAAAGTAAGAGCATCCACAGGACGGCCACAGCCACGCCCACCATCTGCGCGACGGTCCGATCCGGCAGACTCGTGATCACGATCGCCTGAATATCCGCCATCGCGAACCGCTGATACTGCTCGGCGAATCGCGTCGATTTCACCAGCAAGACGTGATCCGGCCCCAGCCACAATTGCGAGTACCCGAACAGACTCCGCCTGCGCCCCGTTAACCGGCGATAGATGGAGTTTCCGCCCGCCATCGGTTAAGAGCTTCGAACCCGCGAAGGCAACTGAACCAGCGTCCAGATGACGAAGGCGATGCCGGCGATCTCGGCAAGCGCGAAAAGCGCGGCGAGGTAAAAGCGGATCCTCGTTCGGGGCAGGATACTTCTCGGCGCATTCCATCTGCGGAAGACGATATAGATCGCGGCTGGGGCGCCCACGATCACCGGCCAGATCAGCACCGCTGGAATCGTCGCCAGCGCCAGCGCGATGGT
>Ga0070731_10005068_pt1 | contig 11012 bp, 11 predicted proteins | sample Coa_R1_2_FD_66448 | JGI IMG/M metagenome (GOLD analysis project Ga0070731, IMG submission 66448) | Surface soil microbial communities from Centralia Pennsylvania, which are recovering from an underground coalmine fire - Coalmine... | ecosystem: Environmental > Terrestrial > Soil > Unclassified ... | reverse complement strand
CAAATATCCGGCGCGCAATCCGCTGCAGAACGTCAACGACATCAAGGCGCAGATCGCCGCCAACGAGATGGGCGTGCGCGAGTTGCGCAAGATGGTGCGCTATTTCACGCTGCCGGTGGTGCACGCCTATATGCGGCACGTGCAGGACAATGCCGCCGAAAGCGTGCGCCGCGTCATCGACCGGCTGCACGACAGCGCCTTTGCCGTCGAGACCGACCAGGGCACGACGATCAAGGTCCGCATCGCGGTCGACAAGAAAAGGCGCGAAGCGACGGTCGATTTCACCGGCACGAGCCCGCAGCAGCCGTCGAATTTCAATGCGCCGGAGCCGGTGACGCGCGCTGCGGTGCTTTACGTGTTCCGCGTCATGGTCGACGACGACATTCCGATGAATGCCGGCTGCCTGCGCCCGATCCGCATTATCATTCCGAAAAAATCGATGCTGTCGCCGGAATTCCCCGCCGCCGTGGTCGCCGGCAATGTCGAGACCTCGCAGGAAGTGACCAATTGCCTGTTCGGCGCGCTCGGCGCCATGGCGGCGGCGCAAGGCACCATGAACAATCTCAATTTCGGCAATGCGCGCTACCAGTATTATGAGACCATCTGTTCCGGCTCGCCGGCCGGTCCCGGCTTTCCCGGCACCGACGCCGTGCACACCCATATGACCAATACGCGGTTGACCGACCCGGAAATCCTCGAATTCCGCTATCCGGTCGTGCTCGAAGACTTTCACATCCGCAAAGGCTCCGGCGGACGCGGACAGTGGAACGCCGGCGACGGCATCCGCCGCACCATCCGCTTCCTGGAAAAAATGGAGTGCACCATCTTGTCCGGCCACCGCCGCGTGCCGCCGTTCGGGCTTGCCGGCGGCGGCGACGGTCAAGTCGGCGAGAATTGGGTGCGCCGCAAGGGCGGCCGCATGGAGAGGCTTAAAGGCTGCGACGCCACCGTGATCGACGCCGGTGAGGCGATTATCATCCAGACGCCGACCGCGGGCGGCTACGGCAAATCGGCGATCTGAGATGGTTTCGGTTGGTCAGGCTTGATGGCGGCGGCGCGCCGCGCCGCCGCCTCGATAATCTCGAAGAAGCCGAAGGCCAGCAGGCCGAGTGCCGCGACGCCGAGCAGCACACCGCCATAAGCTTGGTTCTGCATGGCGCGCAATACGCCCGATAGGCTGACTGCTTCGAACGAATTCGAATCGTAGGCGGCGACGCTCAGGAAAACGCCGACCATGAGAAAAATGAAGGCGCGCGTCATGATGCCGAAGGATCCGAGCGCCACCGCCATGACGCGCTGCTCCTTGGTGGCATGCAGCGATTCCCGATAAGGCGCCCGCACCGCCTTCACGGCGAGGCCGAGTGCGACACCGGCGAAACCGGCGGCGATCAGCGCGATCGCGACGCGACCGAGCGGCTGGCCCATGACCCAGGCGGTCCATTCGCGCGCCGACTGGTCTTCGCTGACGCGCCGATGCGCGACGGTGATGCGCAGCGTCGCGGCGGCGAGCGCAATATAGAACGCGCCGCTGCCGGCCAGCACGGTGCGGCGCATCAGGCCGTAGAGGCTGCCGCCGTGGAGATCGACGTCGAACACCGCTTGCAAAAAGCGCCAGCCGCCAAAGCAAGCCAGTCCGGTGGCGAGCGTCCACATGAAATAACCGCCGAGCGGTTTTTGAAACAGCAACTCCAAGGCGTCCCGCGCTCCGATCGGATGCGCGCCCAAGCCGCCGGCAGCAAGAAGCGCAAAGCCGCCGATAATCAGGAACACGATGCCCCGCGCCGCATAGCCGACGCGCGCCATCCAGACCAGCGGCCCATGCGCCAAATGCTCGGATTTTATGCCGGATTGCGCATTCTCGCTCATCCCTCACAAAGTCCGGGCCAGCGGCTGCGGTTCCATCGGTGCAAATCGGCGCGGATCGCCTCACGATGATTTGCGCGATATCGAATAGCGCATATTCGCCTTGCCGCCGTCCCAGTAGAAGGTGAAATCGGCAACCACGCTGCCGCCGCCGGGCAGCGGCAGCACCGCATTACAAACGACCTGGTCCTTGGTCGATGAAACGGTTTTGATCGGTGCGTAGCTGGTAGGCTCCATTTTCATCTCTGCCAGCACTTCGGCCAACGTGTGCTTGGCGCGATCGGAATCACATTCCGGCAAGACGAAATGATCGCGCAAGCCGCGATAGAGCAGCACCCCGGCAACGGCCACGGCCGGAATGCCGATGAGACGCATCGCCAACCGATAGGGCCGCAGTCGCCTTGGCGGCGATACCGGACCTGACCAGCGCCGCGCACGGATCGGCGAAGGCGGTTTTGGCGAAGGCTGGTTCGGCGAAAGGTCGTCGTCGGGCATTGCCGCAAAGTACTACAGCGCCTTGACGATCTCTTCCGTCATTTTCTTGGCGTCGCCAAGGAGCATCATGGTGTTATCGCGGTAGAACAACGGGTTGTCGATGCCGGCATAGCCGGAGGCCAGCGAGCGTTTGTTGAACATCACGGTGCCGGCCTTCCACACCTGCAGCACCGGCATGCCGTAGATCGGCGATTTCGGATCGTCCTCGGCGGCCGGATTGGTGACGTCGTTGGCGCCGATCACATAGGCGACTTCGGCCTGCGCGAATTCGGAATTGATGTCCTCGAGTTCGAACACCTCGTCATAGGGCACGTTGGCCTCGGCCAGTAGCACGTTCATGTGGCCGGGCATGCGGCCGGCGACCGGATGGATGGCGTATTTCACCTCGACGCCTTCGGCCTTGAGTTTTTCTCCCATTTCGCGCAGCGCGTGCTGCGCCTGCGCCACCGCCATGCCGTAGCCCGGAACGATGATCACCTTGCCGGCGTTCTTGAGAATGAAAGCCGCGTCCTCTGCCGACCCGATCTTGACCGGCCGATCGCCGGCCGCGGCCGCCGGGCCCGCCACTTCACCACCGAAGCCGCCGAGGATCACCGAGATGAACGAGCGGTTCATGCCCTTGCACATGATGTAGGACAGGATCGCGCCCGAGGAGCCGACGAGCGCGCCGGTGATGATCAGCGCGGTGTTTTCCAGCGTAAAGCCGATGCCGGCCGCGGCCCAGCCGGAATAGGAGTTGAGCATCGAGATCACGACCGGCATGTCGGCGCCGCCGATCGGGATGATGATGAGGACGCCGAGCAGAAACGACACCCCTGCGATCAGCCAGAACGCGAGGTGCTGCTGCGCCTCGAAAAACCAGACGATCAGCGCGATCAAACTCAAGCCCAGCGCGATATTGATGACGTGCCGGCCGGGCAGCGTGATCGGCTTGCCGCTCATGCGGCCGGAAAGCTTCAAGAACGCAATCACCGACCCGGTAAACGTGACGGCGCCGATGGCGACGCCGAGCGACATTTCAATCAGACTCTGGCCGTGGATGGCGCCTTCCGTTCCGATGCCGAACGCCGCCGGCGCATAGAGCGCGCCGGCCGCGACCAGCACCGCCGCCATGCCGACCAACGAATGGAAGGCGGCGACCAATTCCGGCATCGAGGTCATCGGCACGCGCCGCGCGATCACTGCGCCGGTGCCGCCGCCGAGCGCCATGCCGAGCACGACCAGTCCCCACGCGGCGAGGTCGGCCGGCGGATGTGCGGCGAGCGTGGTGGCGATCGCGATCGCCATGCCGATCATGCCGAACATATTGCCGCGCCGGCTGGTCTCCGGATTCGACAGCCCGCGCAGCGCCAGGATGAAGAGCGCGCCCGCGACCAGATAGCAAAGTGCGGCGAGATCGGCGCTCATCGGCGTGCCTCGGTGACCATACCGTCATCCTGAAGTGCGAGCGCAGCGAGCCTCGAAGGATGAGCGGCCCGGGCCGTCGCCCTTCGAGGCTCAGCGCTTCGCGCCGAACACCTCAGGGTGACGGAATGGAGGTGGCGAATGTGCGTCATCGTCACTTCTGTTTTCTTTGGAACATGCCGAGCATGCGCTTAGTCACCAGAAAGCCGCCGAAAATATTGACCGAGGCGAAGCTCAGCGCGACGAAGCCGAGCGCACGCGCCCAGATGGGACCGGAATCGTTGCCGACGAGCGCAACGCCGACCGCGAGCAGCGCGCCGACCACGATCACCGAGGAGATTGCATTCGTCACCGACATCAGCGGAGTGTGCAGCGCCGGCGTCACCGACCACACCACGTAGTAACCGACAAACACCGCGAGCACGAAAATCGAGAGCCGGAACACGAATGGATTGACGGCATCGCTAGCTGCTTCCGGCACGCTCGCATGGGCGGTGGCGAGAAGATCGAGCTGGCCGAGGATCGAGAGCGTGACCATGGCGCGTGTCCTTGCTTTTGTGCCTATGCAGCTGTTTTCGGCTTGAAACCCGGATGCACGACGGCACCGTCGCGGGTGAGCGCGGTGGCTTTGACGATCTCGTCATCCCAGTTGACCGCAAGCGCCTTGGTCTTCTTGTCGATCAGAACTTCCAGGAATGCATAAAGGTTCTTGGCGTAGAGGCCCGAGGCCGTAGCGGCGAGCCGTCCCGGCATGTTGCGATAGCCGATGATCTTGACGCCGCCCACCTCGGCCACGGTGTCGTCGCACACCCCCTCCACATTGCCGCCGCGCTCGACGGCGAGATCGACCACGACCGATCCCGGCCGCATCGAGGCGACCATCTCTTTCGAGATCAGGCGCGGCGCCGGCCGGCCGGGAATAAGCGCGGTGGTGATGACGATGTCCTGTTTCTTGATGTGTTCGGCGACCAGCGCGGCTTGCTTTGCCTGATACTCCTTCGACATTTCCTTGGCGTAGCCGGCCGCCGTCTCGGCCGCTTTGAATTCCTCGTCCTCGACGGCAATGAATTTGGCGCCCAGGCTCTCGACCTGCTCCTTCGCCGCCGGCCGCACGTCGGTCGCGGTCACGATCGCGCCAAGCCGGCGCGCGGTGGCAATCGCCTGCAGGCCGGCGACGCCGGCGCCCATCACGAAAATCTTGGCGGCCGGAACGGTGCCGGCCGCGGTCATCATCATCGGCAGCGCGCGGCCGAATTCGGACGCCGCGTCGATCACGGCGCGGTAACCGGCGAGATTGGCTTGGCTGGAGAGCACGTCCATGGCCTGCGCGCGGGTGATGCGCGGCAGGAGCTCCATCGCGAAAGCAATCACGCCGGACGCCGCCACGGCGCGCAGCGCCTCTTCGTGTCCGTAGGGGTCCATGATGGCGATGACGATCGCGCCCTTCTTGAAGTGCGCCAGTTCGACCGTGTTCGGCCGGCGCACCTTGAGCACGACATCCGCACCGCTCAGCGCATCGCGGGCGACCGTGGCGCCGGCTGCGGCATAGTCGGCATCGAGGATGCCGGATTTGATGCCGGCGCCCGGCTCGACGGTGACTTCGGCGCCGAGGCCGATCATCTTCTTGACGGTTTCGGGAGTTGCCGCCACGCGCGGTTCGCCCGAATCGGTTTCGGCAGCAACCGCGATTTTCATTGATCCTCCGACGGCGGCAATTGGTACCAAATTGGCCGGCAATCGGGCCGATGTCGGTATTCTTGGGGTTAGATCACGTCAGGAAATACGCCATCCCGATGACAATAATGACGACAATTGCCATCGTCACCTTCACCAACGTGATGAAACTGCGGTAGGTCTGTTCGTGAGCGGGATAATCGTTGCCGTCCGCCAGCGCGTATTCGGCTTCACCGTGATCGGCCATTTCCCATCTCCAAGCTTGGCCTAGTGGAGCGGATTTGACATTCGCATAAGAGCCTGCCGAACTTGGATGCGAATGTTAGAATCGGACCACTCGTTTCGGCGGACTTAGCGTAATTGCGTTGGCAGAGCAACCGGATGCCGCCTTGCCGCGCGCAATTTCGTCTGCCTCTTTTGTGCTATAGCACGAGTGTGGCAATTCCGGAACGCGGCTTGTCCGGGCGCTACCGAATCCCTACTCTTCTACGCATTAGCCGCTATGGACCAGAATCATGCTCCGAAAAGAACAGAACGAGCTATTGACCGGGACCGGCCCCGGAACCGCGATGGGCCAATTATTCCGCTGCTATTGGCTTCCGGCGCTGCTCGCCGAGGAATTGCCGGAAAACGATTGCCCGCCGGTGCGGGTAAAGCTCCTGTCGGAGCGGCTGGTCGCCTTCCGCGACTCCGACGGCAGGTACGGCTTGATCGACGAATTCTGCGCCCACCGCGGCGTATCGCTGTGGTTCGGCCGTAACGAGGATAAGGGCCTGCGCTGCCCCTATCACGGCTGGAAATACGATGTGACCGGCCAGTGCGTGGAAGTGCCGTCCGAGCCGGTGGAAAGCGGATTCTGCAAAAAGATCAAGCTCGCCTCCTATCCGCTGGTCAAACGCGGCGACGTGCTGTGGGCCTATATGGGTCCCGCCGAGAAAAAGCCGCCGCTGCCGGAATGGGAATTTGCCATAGTGCCGGCCGAGCAGACCTTCGTGTCGAAGCGGCTGCAGGAATGCAACTGGCTGCAAGCCATGGAAGGCGGCATCGATTCCAGCCACGTCTCGTTCCTGCATCGCGGCGACCTTGGCTCCGACCCGCTGTTCAAGGGCGCCAAGGGCAACGAGTACAATCTTTCCGACATGGCGCCGCATTTCGAAGTGGTCGAGCAGCCGGGCGGGTTGTTCATCGGCGCCCGGCGCAATGCCGAGAACGGCAAATATTATTGGCGTATCACGCCCTTCGTGATGCCCTGCTTCACCATGATCCCGCCGCGCGGCGATCACCCGATCCACGGTCATTTCTGGGTGCCGATCGACGACGAGAACTGCTGGGCCTGGTCTTACGACTTCCACCCGGTGCGGGCGCTGACCAAAATCGAAGTCGACGCCATGAAAGACGGCGCCGGCGTGCATTGCAAATATACCCCGGGCAGCTACCGTCCGCTTGCCAACAAGGATAACGATTATCTGATCGACCGCGCGGCGCAGAAGGCCGGCAAGACCTTCAGTGGCGTCGCCGGCTTCGCCATGCAGGACGCGTCATTGCAGGAGAGCATGGGCCCGATCTGCGACCGCACCAAGGAAAACCTGGTCTCGACCGACAACGGCATCATCATGGCGCGCCATCGCCTGATGCGCGCGGCCAAGGCGCTGGTCGAGAAGGGCACGACACCGCCGGGCGTCGATCCGGAGCACCAGAAGATCCGCTCGTGCTCGATTGTGTTGCCGCCGGACGTGGCGTTCAAGGACGGCGCCAAGGAAGCGCTCAAGCCTCAGCGCGGCATGGCGCAGACGACGGTTTAGCCTGCGCGTGGCGGCAGCGCTGCACCATTCCGCAGATCGTCGATGAAATCGCGCCACAGGCGTGCGCCGCTCTATCTCCTGGCGTTGTGCGCCATGCTGAGCGCCCCGCTCGCCGCGGCTGACCAGCGCCCGAGCTTCGATCACGCGTCGACCGATAAAAAGATCGTTGCGCTGACGTTCGACGCCGACATGACGCCGGGAATGTTGGGTGAACTGAAAAGCCGGCGGGTTTCCTCCTGGTACAACGAGAAAGTCATTGAGGTCCTGCGGCAGGAGCAAGTTCCCGCGACATTGTTTCTGACCGGACTCTGGATCGAAACCTACAGCGAGGCGACAAAAGAATTGTCGGCCGATCCCCTGTTTGAGCTCGGCAGTCACAGCTACTCGCATGGCGCCTTTCATTCGCCCTGCTACAGTCTTTTTCCGATACCGGAATCGAAGCAAGCCGCCGAAGTGCAAAAGACCGACGATCTGCTACGGCAATACGCGGCGTCCTATAAGAAGTATTTCCGCTTCCCGGGACTTTGCTCGGATGCCGCGGCGGTAAAGAGGGTCGAGGATCAAGGCTACACCGTGATCGGCGGCGACGTGGACGGCGCCGACGCCTTCGAGAGAAATCCGAGATGGATTGCGTCCGACGTCGTGGCCAACGTCCATCCGGGAAGCATCGTTGTCCTTCACATGCACGGCGGCCCCAATGCGCCGGGAACCGCTGCGGCACTCCCGGACATCATCAGGAAACTCCGTTCTGAGGGATACACCTTCGTCAAAGTATCGGACTTGCTGGAATTGCCTCCCGGCGAACCTGTCAAACGTCCGGCGATGCCGCGGCCGGCAGTCGCCTCACCGCCCGCGCCGACATTTTTTCCATTCGCGCGTTTCTTCCGGCAATAAATCTCACGCCTGTCGCCGCGGGATCAGGCCTTGCGCCCCGGATGCTTGTCGATGGCCGCCTGGACCGCCGCGCGCGACTGCGCGCCGGCCGTCTCGTACTTGGATTTCGCGTCGTCACAGCTCCACTGGCGGGCGCATTGGCGTTGCGCTGAAAGTGCGGGTGGACGTAGCGCGCCATCAGCGCGTAGCGTCTCTTGGTCGCCGGCCAGTCCGCCCAATTGTGTGATCATCGGCTGCGAATAGCTCTGCAGTTGCAGATGCGCCTCTTGCAGGTCGAACCAGTCGGTCTTTTTGGTCACCGTGCGGCCCTGCATCAAATTCGGTCAGCGGGTGAAAGGGCGCAAGAAAAAATGCGGTCTTCAAAAATCTGTCCTGCATGGCCGACCCTACAAGTTGTCCGTCACTGCATTTTTCCCGGCAATAAAACCCTGACAGATGGCGCGCGGCAGGCCGTGCATGGAAAAGCCGCCCGCCGATTCGCCGCCGCAATAAAGCCCGGGGATGACTTCGCCGTTCATATCGACCACCTGGCAGCGCGCATTGATGCGCAAGCCGGCGCGGGTGTCGTGAATGACCGGCGTCGCCCAGGCGGCATGGAACGGCGGCTTGGCAATCTTGTAGAGCGGTTTCGGCTTGCCGAAGTCGGAATCGCTGCCGGCGTCGACGAATGAATTATAGCGCGCGACGGTGGCGGCGAGATTTGGCGGCGGCATCGGCACGCGTTGGTATTTCATCTTGATCTTGCCGGCGAGCTCCTCGATGCTTCCCGCAGTGAAAAAGAATCCCGCATCGACATCGACATGCGGCGGTTTCGGGATCCATTTCTCGCGCGCCGTCGCATCGGCATCGAAAATCGCCCAGATCGGTCCGCCGCCGTTGTGATCGTCGCCGATACCCGCCAGCGCCGCATTGATGAAATTGCTCGGATCGTATTTTTGATTCTTGGCGTTGAGATAAGAGTACGGCTCGTAAGGGTCGGTGCTCTGATAAGTATTGTAATTGAAGTGGCCGGCGGTCTCGTCGTAGAACCTCTTGCCCAGCATGTTGACCAGGATGACGTCCTGCCAGTCCGCCACCGGAAGCCCGATCGCGCGGGCCTTGTCGAACACCTCGCTGCCCGGGTGCCAACGCACATTCACATAGCCGTATTGGCAACCGATCGCGCCGGGTTTGGTAATGCCTGAGCCGAACTCCCCGGTATAGTTGAACAGGCCCCACAGCGACGCGCCGATCGCGATTGCCGCAAGCTCGCCGCTGGCATCCTGATCCGACCACGGCATGCCGGCCAGCCCGCAATATTCCTCGGTCAGCCGCGGATCGAACATGCGGCGGAAATTGACGTTCCCGGTCGAACCGCCGGTGGCGATGATGACGGCCTTGTTGGCGCCGATGTTGAGGCGCGTGCCGTTGTGGTTGACGGCAATACCGAGCACGCGGCCGGAATTTGCCGCTTCGCGATGGAGCGCAGTCATGCGGTGCTCGAGCAGGATTTCGACGCCGGCGTCGAGCGCCGCGGCGTGAAGCGGCCGCATCAAGCCGGCGCCGGCCCTGATTTCCTCATCGTTCGGATCGGCCGGTCCGCCGGTATGGACCATCGGCCAGCACTCGACCGAAATCTGCATGGTGCGCAGCACCGAGACGCCGATCTCGTGACCGACCTTATTCGGCGGCCGATCGATGACCTTCACGCCATGCGCCAGCAGGAATTCGAACGCCGCGACGCTGTTGTCGGCAAAGGCGCGGATGATCTCGCGGTCGTTGTAGCGGTACGGCGGAAAACCGTTGGTCTCGACCACCGACCAGTCGGTCAAATCCCGGAAGAACAGGTCGGGCGAATCCTCGATGCCGTATTTCTTCTGGTAGCTGGTGCCGCCGCCGAGCGGTAGATTGCCGCCGGAGGTGATGGCGTGGCCGCCGATATGCGGCTCGGCCTCTACCACGATCACCGACGCGCCGGCCTCACGCGCCACGATCGCCGCCGGCAGGCCGGTTGCGCCCGACCCGACGACGACGACGTCGGCTTCGCGGTCCCATACAGTCGGACGTTCTCCCCTTCTCACACGTTCCCACCCTCTTTGCCTGCCGCTGCGACACTAACAGCATTGCCGATTTTGTGTCATGTGGAGTCGAATCGGCCGCGAACCGAGGAGTTTAAGTCATGGCGGATTTTGCACCGACTCACCGGCTCACCCACGAGGCGAGCCAAAAGATGCTCGCGGCCGGCGTGGCGAAGGCGAACGAACTCGGCTGCAAAGTCTCGATCGCCGTGGTCGATCAAAGCTGCCGGCTCATTGCCTTTCTGATGATGGACGGCGCGCGCCACTTCTCGATCATCACCACCCAAAGGAAAGCCATCACCGCGGCGTCGCAGCGGCTGCCGACCGGCTACGCGCCGGAGGAGAATGCGCTGTCGATGACGGTGCGCATGGGCGACTTCACCAATGTGCCGGGCGGCTTTCCGATCGAGGTCAACGGCGAAGTGATCGGTGCGGTCGCCGCCGGCGGCGCTAAGATCGAGCAGGATGTCGAAGTGGCGAAAGCCGCGCTCGGAGCGCTGAGCCTTTAGTCGAGACGCGGACTTACAGATCCAGCACCAGGCGTTCCGACTTCGCGCCGCAGCAGCAGATCATGACTGTGTCATTGGCGGCCTGCTCTTCCTCGCTGAGCACGGAATCGTGGTGCTCCGGGATGCCGGAAATGACCCGCGTCTTGCAGGCGCCGCAAATGCCGAGCTCGCACGAATAGTCGACGTCGACGCCGGCCTCGTAGAGGACCTCGAGAACTTTCTTGCCTTCGGGAATGTAATATTCCTCGCCGGAGCGGGCGAGTTCGACCCAGAAGCCGCCGATCATCGCTGTGATCGCGCCACGAGTTCGGCCG
>Ga0070731_10005066_pt1 | contig 11014 bp, 9 predicted proteins | sample Coa_R1_2_FD_66448 | JGI IMG/M metagenome (GOLD analysis project Ga0070731, IMG submission 66448) | Surface soil microbial communities from Centralia Pennsylvania, which are recovering from an underground coalmine fire - Coalmine... | ecosystem: Environmental > Terrestrial > Soil > Unclassified ... | reverse complement strand
TTGTGCGAACCGGGGTCGAAGGTAAGCGCGACGCCGTTCGGGCCCCAGAGGGCCTGTCCGGTGGGGCTCATTTTCGCGGCGGTGACTTGCGGATTATCGGGATCGCGCCGGTCATCGAGGAAGGCAAGCAGCGCATTACCCTGTCCGTCAATCGCCAGGCCGTAGTCCTCGGTGGAGCTGAGAGTGGTTCGCGCTACTGCAACGCCGTCATGGGGAAACTGCTCGTTGCCGTTGGCATCGAGAAGCTGATAGTAAACGTCGTAGCCATGCGGCGGAGGATCGTTGGGGTTGTTGTTGAACCAGCTTACGTACCATGAATTATTGGGCAGGGGAAGCAGCTTAGGTTGCACCTGGTCGGCGCCGGGGATATTCGACAGATCAAGGTTCTGTGCGGGATCGGAGGACCACTGGCCCCAGGCGCCGGCCGAAAGCGCAAAAGCCGCCGCGAATAAGGCAAGAATGCGGACCGCAAATCGCATGTGCTCTCCTTCTTAACTCGGGAATGCTTCGCATTTTATATCGCTGCGAGCATCCGTGGGTGTGCCCACAGGAAGCATCCCCGAGTTGTTCGAAAAAGAGTTGCCGATCACGATGCCAGCTGGGCCATTTGGACCGACCGCTTCGGCCCGCGTTTGCGGATAAGCAGCACGCGAATGCGTTCCAGCAGCTCCAGAGTGGCGAATTGGCCCTTGGGCAACCAGGCATCGGCAACATGTTCGTCGCTGCAGCAGCTGACCGAGCCGGAGAAGAGCAGAGCGGGAGTATCCGGTGCGATGGCCTTAAGCTGGTCGATAAGTTTGGCGCCGTTCAGTTTGGGCATCATCAGGTCGGTGAGCACCAGATCGATGCCGCCTTCTTTCATGCGTATCACGGCGCACTCCGGATCGGAGCAGGTGATCACGCGATAACCGCGGGTTTCCAGAAGTACCTTGCGAATGGAGAGAGAGCGTTCGTCGTCGTCGACGCAGAGGATCGTGCGCTTTGGTTTCATCTACCCCACATCCTTTTCGTGGCGCTTGCGTGACCGCCCGCGGCAAACCTGTGAACGGGGCGGCTACGTACTGCGCCATCTGTTTTGTACGCCAGAGCGAGTGAGCGTGAACCGGATACTAGTCCCGCGCACCGGGGGGCACAAGTATTGCGAAGATCAATTTAGCCGAGCGATTTTGCCGGAGATCGAGGTGAGGAAAGCGCACCGACTGTTGTGATGGGTACTCCGGTGTGAGCGGTGAAACGCATTGCGGGACGCGGGTTTTATGCGTGCACAAGATATCCTCAGCAAACTCACATGGTAACTTCTCCGTCAATCACATGCACCACGTTACCTCCTACTCGAACATTGGTCACGCTGTGGTCCGATTTCGTGGCGCGGATGAAGATCGCACTGGGACGCCGGATCTCGATGCCCTGCTCGATGAGGCCTTGTGCGTCGGAGGCAAGCACGCCATACTTTACCGCCCACGCGGTGCAGCAGCCCGCTGCCGATCCGGTGGCAGGGTCTTCGCCGTTGTAGAAGATCATGCGCGCATGCAGCGTTGCGCCAGGGTTAACCGTCTCTTGGCAGACGAAATAGAAAAATGCGGGATTGCCGATCGTTGCCAGGTAAGACTCCATCTGATTCCAGCCAATTCGGAATTCCTGCAAAGTGCGCAGCGAGCGAAAGGGAACGATGGTGAACGGCATGCCGGTTGAGACGGTCTGGACCGGCAGGTTTTCGTCGAGTTCGTGGAGCGGGATGTGAAGCACGCTGGCGATGGTGCCATGGGGATGTGTGCGGCCGAACTGCGGCTCGGCCTGGCGCATCTCGCCAAAAAGCAAACCGTCGCGCGATTCGAATCGCACCGGTATCTTGCCGACCTTCAGGTCGAGTGTGACCTCGTTGGCGCCGCTTTGCTGCTGCAGATACCACGATGTCCCGAGCGTGGGATGTCCGGCGAAGGGCAGCTCTTCATTCACGGTAAAGATGCGAACCTTGTGGCCTTCGCTGCGCTCGGTGGCCGCGTCGCGGGGCAGGACGAAGGTGGTTTCGGCCAGGTTCATCTCGCGTGCCAGACTTTGCATTTCCTCATCGCTGAGCCCGGAAGCGTCGGTGAAGACGGCAAGTTGGTTGACCTCCAGCGGCTGCAAGGTGAAAACATCGAGGTGCACAAAGCGGTATCGGCGCATGTTCGCTCCTGGGCGGACAGCCTGTCTCGGCAATGGTCCGGTATAAGGAATCAATGTGCCGAGTATGGCGCAGCTTCTTAGATTTCGCCGGGCCTGCCGCGATTCAGGAGGAATGTCTCAGGGTGGCAGGGCGCATCTGAGGTGGACAAGCAGCTACTTAGCAGCCCAGCGCACGTCGAGTCGCTTGGCTATAATGCAGGCCTGACGGAACTTTCTCCCCGATACGTTCCATGCGGAAGCGAAGGGGGTCCGGTGACTCTCCCGGTCTTCAAAACCGGCGATTGGCATCTCCGATGTCAATGGTGCGTTCGACTCGCACACGCTTCCGCCAGCTTTCGATAGCCAACGACGAGACAACCAGCCGGAGATCGCTTATCCTGCCCCATCCGTCGGGTGCTGAAGCTTTCTCCATCTCGCTGGAATCCCTGATCCCCGGCAAGTAACCAGTAACCTAAATTGCGGACTTCAGACATGTTACCGGCGTAACTGCCCGCAGGGCACGGCTTGCTGCGGCGGAATAGGGTTCTGCGAAAATATTGGTCGTGAGCGCAGGCAAGCTGCTAGCAAGACTTGCGCTTAGCGGGGCAAACTCTTTCTCGGCTAACCGCTTTTCGCTCGCCATCAGAGGTGCAGGCGACGCAATGGCTGCGCAGTTACGGACGACCTCTGCCGTCCCGCAGCCGGTAGCGCCATTGCGAGCGAATTGCGGACCCGGCGCACGGCTATTGTTCCAGCGTGCATGTGGGCACGGCCGGAAGGAGCGAAAGGAGTCGTATGTCCTCTGCCTTTTCGTCTGCCTTGGCCAAACTCGATGGCAGTTTGCAGGCCGTTCACTCGCACATTGACTCACTGGGCGCGGCGCTGGAGGTCAACGACGACCGTCTGCTGCACAGCCTGACGGACGCCCGCCGTCATGCGGCGCGATTGCGCGACCTGGTGCGGGCTGAACGTCCCGACGCACGTTGGGAGAGCCGGACAGCCTTAGGCCAGCTGGTGCATGAGATGGAGCTGGAGATTGCGGCCAAAGCGCGGCGCAATCAGCAACGGCGGGACAGGCTGACGGAGGTCGCTGAGGAGCTCGAGGCCGGCACCGTCAAGCACCGCTTTGACACTCGTACTACGGCTCTGAATGCTCTGCGCACAGAAGCGATCCGCGAGCTGCGCGCCGAAGCCGCGTTGACGGACAACGTAAAGGAACTTGCCGGCCCAAGCGCGAACGAGTGGTTGCGCTGGGCCTGCAGTTTACTAGAGCCCAAGGACGCCGCCCTATTGGCCGAGCTGCGCCACAGCTTCCCCAAGCTGGAACGTTTTGCGGGCGAGATGGAGGAGAGCTACTGGGTTGGAGGACAGCGGCCCCAACCAGCGTCCTCAGTGCTCGCATCCACTGCGGCCGATCCGGAGTCCCAGGCAGCTCTACCGTCGGCGGCGCCGGCGACGGCCGACAGCAGTGGTGAACGGGAGCCGCAAAACTCCGCGGTTGAATACTACATAACCACGAACACTGCCAACTGTGATCGCGCAGGTTCACTGCGCTACAACGGCTCTAACGGCAGCGCGGCTGCTCCGGAGGTCGCAGCCGAGCGGGAGAATGTCCGGGACAACGGTCAAGCCGCTACGGGCAAGGAAGCTCTTCTCGAAACGATAGCGGCAGCGCCGCATGTGAAGGTTTGCGAGTGCGGCGGCACGTATCCCGCAAAGTTTCACGTCTGCCCATTCGATGGCACACCGCTTCGCCTGATTACTGATCCGGCCCTGCTTGCGGCTTCAGCCTATGAGAACCATAGTCCGGCAAATACCATCGCCGCTCCCGGCCAGGCAGCGTCTGCTACCGTCCAGCAACCTGCGGTGGCGCCGGCCGCAGTGGCCCCGCCGGCGAGCTCCAGTTTCATAGCAGCTGCTGAGGAGCCCAATGACGACGATGCGCCGGAGGCTGAGGCTGAATTTGAGCGACTGAAGGCGCTGTTGCAGCAGAATTCCGGCGACGAGGGTGGATTTCAGTTGCTCGACAATGGCATGCCTCGCAAGAAACTGTTCATCACGGTGGGCGCCGCGGCGGCCATCGTAGTGCTTTGCGTGGGATTCATACTTGCCTATCACAGCAGCGCGATGAGCGTAGGCACATTGCGTAAGAGTGTGGTGGCTGCCGGCGCCAAGGTTGCCGGCACAGACCAGGATCCGATGCAGGACGCCGACATTCAGAGGAACCTGGCGCAGAAGCTCACCGCCCTGAAAGGCAGCACGATCCAGGCCAGCGTCGAAGAAGGCGTGGTCACGCTTACCGGACAGAGTCCCTCGAAGTGGGATGCGCTGCACGCGGAGGCCTTGGCCACGCAAATCGGTGGAGTGAAAATCGTAAGAAACGAAGTCGAGGTAGAGCCGGAAGAACATTCCGCCAAGGCGGCAAAGACCTCAAAGGGCAGGTCTAAGAAGTGACAGCCTGACCAGAATGGCTGGGTTGGCTGACCTGAACGCCGCAGTACATCGATGGCCGTATGGGGGGCCGCCCGGCGGCGCTTTCCCCGGTCGATCCGACTCCCACCAAATCACGGGTCCGGACGGCTGTTGCCGCCCCTGATTCGTGCCCTTTCAAGCACTTCGCAACGGCTGTTGCGATTTCGACGACAAACGTGTTGCATCTTTCTATGTGCATCGGTACCATCGGGCAGCTACATGCGCGAGTCCGCAAGTGCTTACGCATCACGAATTCGTCGTTTTCGGCTGCCGCGGGTCTGCATAGCCGTCGTGGGCGGCGATGCCGCCACCATGGTGGAGCGGGCGGAATCGCTCGTCCGTGATAACCACTTGATAGAGCTGCGGTTAGACTATCTTCCCCAGCCATTAGCCGCCCTCGCTAAACTGAAAAACTTCATCGAGCTTCATCCGGAGGCGACCTTCATCGCCACCTGCCGGCGTGCAGCGAATGGGGGCAAGTTCAAGGGAACAGTCGCCGCCCAGCTCGCGATTTTGCGCAAAGCCGCCGACATGGGCTTCCAGTTGGCCGACCTCGAATTGCAGAGCGCCTCGTCGCTAAAGGCAAACGAACTTCGGGATCTTTATGATCGCATTGGCCTTATCGTCTCGTATCACGACTTTCGCGCTACCAAGAAGCTAGACGATCAGCTTGCCACGATGAGCAAGTTCCCGGCCGACTTCTACAAGCTGGTATCGACCGCAACGAACCTCCACGACAACGTCGTGATGATGAAGTTTCTGGAGGCGCATGCCGGCAGTCACGAAATGGTGGGGCTGTGCATGGGCGAGCAGGGCATCATCAGCCGGGTGCTGGGCGTACGCGCCGGAAGCGTCTTCACCTTCGGAGCAGCTGTCCGTGGCGAGGAAACTGCCCCCGGCCAGGTGCCGGCCGGCGAGTTGCGCGACGTCTATCGCATCGACATGGTCGATCAGGCGACCCAAGTGTACGGCGTGGCGGGCGACCCCGTTGCACATTCCTTGTCGCCGGTGATGATGAATGCCGCCTTTCGCCGCGAGACGGTGAATGCGGTTTACCTCGCGCTGCATGCCAAGACGCTCAAAGACCTGCTGGCCTGCGTACAGGAGATTCCGATACGCGGATTGAGCGTGACCATGCCGTACAAGCAGGAGATTCTGGACGCGCTGGAGAACTCCGACGCGCTTACCCGGCAGATCGGGGCGTGCAACACGGTGGTACGCGGCGCCGGCGGGCAGCTCTATGGCTTTAACACCGATGTCGCCGGAATTACCGTACCGCTTGAGCAACGCATGTCACTGAGCGGTGCGCGCGTACTCATCGTGGGCGCCGGCGGCGCGGCGCGGGCGGGCGCTTTTGGGCTGAAGGCCAAAGGCGCAGAGGTGTTCATCACCAATCGCACCCCGGAAAAGGGCCAGTCGCTGGCGCGCTCGGCCAAAGCAAAATACCTCAAGCGCGCCGATGTGGCCAAGCAGCAATTCGACGTCATCATCAACGCCACGCCGCTGGGAATGAACGGCAGCAAGCAAACGCCTCTGCACGAGAACGAGTTGAACACCAAGTATGTGTTTGACCTTGTCTACACTCCCGCCGAGACTGCTCTGATCAAGATGGCCAGAAGCAGGGAACTGCAGGTCATTCCCGGCCTGGAGATGTTTGTGCAGCAAGGCGCCCGCCAGTTCGAAATCTGGACCGGCAAGCCTGCTCCCATTGCAGAAATGGGATACGTGGTGACCAAGGCGCTGGAACGCAGAGCTGCAGAAGAGGCGTTTGAAGAGCCGAAAGCCGCCGCACACGGCGCCGCCAAGAAATCGACCCAGGTCTCGCCGACTCGAAGCGCTCCGAAGAAATCTGCGAAGACCTCGCGCAGTAATGCGAAGGCTTCCAACAGTAAAAGGTGAGGGCTGTTTATTCCTCGCCATTGCAGCTCGGGCGCGGCAAACGTCCTGCCACCGGAAAGTAAGTCCGTACTTGAGACATCGAGGCGCGCGACTTACGGCACCAATCTCCTGATGCGGTCGGCCGCCCCCGGATACTGCGCGATGAGCCGCTCCGGATCGCCCGCTTCAAAGTCGGCACGATCAAAGCCCGGAGACATGGTTGTGCCCAGGAGCGCCCAGTTACCGCCGGGCTTCAGCCTGCATCCCTGCCATACATTGCCACGCACGATCACCTGCGGCTGCTGACCGTCAAGCAAGTTGTTGCCAAGCTCGACCGTCTTTGCCGTTCCGTCAGGCAGCAGTTGCAGCATCAGCACGGGATCGCCGCAGTAGAAGTGAAAGACTTCGGTGCCCGGCAGGCGGTGCAATGCGGAGAACGAGTCGGGCGTAATCATGTAGTAGATCGCCGTGCCGATGGAACGAGATCCACGGACACCGTCGGGCAGATATTCGGCCGAAACTTGCCAGCGCGAGCGGTAGGTTTCGCGGAAGAAGCCGCCCTCGCCGGGCATTGGTTCCAGTTGCAGCAGTTGCTTCACTTCTTCAGCAGTCATGATGGCAAAAGCGTATCACCGCTGGCGGGAAACATTCCGGCATTCGCGCGTCACCATTCTTTATGCGAAGGCTAGGCAGGCGTGAGCCAGTGCTAACACTATGCCAGCATCCGATGAGCAATCATTGCCGGGGAGATCGCGAAGCGTCCGGTTCTGATTGCCAGCCGCAAAGACTCGACATGCCTATGGCGAATATCGGGAACACGGTCCAGGTGAGAGCGTAATCCGGCAATCAGGTCGCGCGTAGAATCGCTGCAAATTGTGTCCGCGGCAACGCTGTCCGCTTGGCCGAACGACGCTCCCGTTCCTGTTGCATCTTCCGATTTCCGGCTAGGCTGCGATCGCTCGCCGGAACGTGGCGTGAAGTCCTCTCGCATCTGTTCCCCTTGTTGCAGATCTGGCTTGTTAATCAAGATCGGCAGTTCATGAGAAAGCTTTAATGTCGCTGGAAGATATTTTGAAGCGGTCGAGATGGCACAGGGTAGCTGTGTCCGGGCGGGCACACCAATTTTCTGCAGGCAGGTGGATTGCTACATCGTTGCAGGCAACAGCGACGAAGGTCACCGTTTTCCGGCGGTAGGCTGGTCGCTCCATGTCCAACTAAACAGATGGCCGCGATGTTCGGCCACCATTGCCGTAATGCCCATTACGCCCATGACCAGAAAGATAATCAAGAAGACAACGGCAATGATCAGTACCGGCATGTCGCACCTCTGGCAGCATTGTGCTGGGTGCGCAAACAGACTTTCCGTGATAGGGATCACCGGTCGCGGTGACTAGGAGTCCAGGCGGCTGCCGATCCTAAGAAGAGGGTCAGCATACACGAATGCGCAATCACGGACGGAGGTCTGGAGCGGACGGCCCGGCCGTTTAAAGGTCTCAGCCAGGTTAGTTGAGCGCTGCGATCTCGGCGTCCAAACCCGCCAATGTTCGCTCTAACAGCTCCGAATAGCGCTCATTTGGGCTGCGCTTCAGTTGCTCCTGGATGCGCCGCCGGGAGAGTAGCAGGTCCTTCTTCTTTAGCCGCGCTTGCCGCTCTTCCGCGGATATCGTTTCACCCGGTGATTTGACGTTTGCTTCTTCAATTTGAGCTTCGACAGCCTTGCTTTCCCAACCACGAGCCATACCCTCATTATAGATAGCTGCGAAGCAGCTTTCGAGGGGCAAACTTTCAGGGTTCCTGCTAAAGGCCCGGAATCCTCCTCATTTGAAACTGGTCGCTCATTGCCTGAACCGGGCCGCTATCGGCGTTATTCGGCAGCTGGGTGAGCCGGCGTGAGGCCGCCCTCACCTATAGCTCTCATCTCCGGCTGCTCCCAATTTGGGAGCGCCATCCCATCCTGGTGACCTGCATCATTGACGGCGCTTCGACAAGGCCATCACAGTTAACGATGGGTAGCTACGCACGATGCGTATTTTGGTAGTCGAAGACGATTCGCCTCTCGCCAGCTTTGTCCACAAAGGTCTGGAGGCGGAGCACTATGCGGTCGACGTTGCCGCGGACGGCGAGCAGGCGCGCCAGATGGCACTGGAGAGCGACTATGACCTCATGGTCCTCGACCTGAACCTGCCCAGACTCGATGGCATCTCGGTGTTGCGTTCGCTGCGGCCGCGAAAGCCCTCGCTGCCCGTGCTGGTGCTGACGGCGCGCAGCCGGATCGAGGACCGCGTGCTGGCGCTGGACAGCGGCGCCGACGACTATCTGATTAAGCCGTTTTCGTTTATCGAACTAGCGGCGCGCGTCCGCGCATTGCTGCGGCGCCGGCCAGGCACCGCCGGGACTGTGCTGCGGGTGGGCGATTTGGAACTGGACCGCTCCAGCCGGCGGGTGGAACGCGCCGGCAGACGCGTGGAGCTTACCTCGAAAGAGTTCGCGCTGCTGGAGTACCTGATGCGCAACTCGGGCCGCCGCGTTACCCGCGCCATGATCGTCGAGCACGTGTGGAACCTGTCGTTCGACACCAGCACCAACATCGTCGACGTGTACATCAACTACCTGCGAAAGAAAATCGACGGGGAACACACGCCGCACCTGATACACACGGTGCGAGGCGTCGGCTATGAGTTGAGCTGCCATGCCGAGGCGGTGGTGTGATGGACGGAACGGCCGATCGAAAACACGCCGAATCGGCATTCATCTCTGAAGTCTTTCACAGCCTCAGCCAGCCTTTGACGGCGCTGCACTGCGGGCTCGATCTCGCGCTGCAATGCGACCGCACCTTAGAGGAGCTGCGCGCCAGCATACAAACCGCTCTGGACAATACCGAGCGATTGCGCCAGCGCCTGTTGCTGATCAGGGCCCTAAACGACCTGGTGGACAGCGACGCCGCTGCCGATGTTATCGACCTCAGTGCCTTGTTGCGCGAATTGTATGAGGACCTGCTGCCCCTTTTCGAGGCGGCCGGGCGCAGGCTTGAAGTAGGGGCCACGAGCGGGCCGCTCCTGGTTCGTGCAGACAAGATACGCCTGGCGCGAGCGTTGTTTGTGTTCGTGGAATATCTCTATCGCTATCTGCCGGAAGGGGGACTGGTCGGCATGCACCTAGATTGCGATCAGGGTCGAGCGGCGTTGGGCATTAAAGCGCAAAGCTGCCTTCCGGTCGGGCCGGAACGCGACAGCGCAGCGCCCGCTTGCGAGCTGGAGTTGCTGCGCCGCACCTTCGTCGCCGCAGGAGGGGAGTTTGGGCCCCTCAGCAATACTCCTGACTGCCGCGAATGGTTGGCGACGCTGCCGGCCGCTTGACGTTCATGTGGGATGCAGGTTCTTAGAATCTTCTAATGCTCGTCTAATCTCGTTCTAATCTTCGCCGTCTACAACATTCTTTATGACCTCCACCGTACCGACGTTCAACGACCTTGATCCCGCCGTGATTGTTGCCAGCTCGAATAGCGGACTGCGCCGCCAGATCATGCAGCGCTTCACCCGCTCTCGCGTTGCCACCGCTGAGGCGATGGGTGGCGCCGACGCCCTGGGCAAACTGGAGAACAGCGAGTGCCAGCTCCTTCTATTGGACCGGAAACTGCCCGATCTCAACGCCGATGAGCTGCTGCAGATCGTCCATCAGCGCTTCCCGGGCGTCGATGTGCTGCTGTTCGACGAGGATGGCAATCCCATGCTTCCGTCGGAATGGCGCAGCGCAGGGGCATGCCGGCTATGGGAGACGATCGACCGGTGGCAAGCTCCTGCATCGCAGCCCAGAGACAAGGCTGTCCTAACGGTTGAGCCGTTGCCTGGAATGATCGGCCGGTCGCCGGCGATGTCTCCGGTTTATCGGATGGCGCGCCTGGTCGCGCCGCGCAGTACGCCGGTGCTGATCACCGGCGCCACCGGCACCGGGAAAGAGGTGGTTGCCGCCGCCATTCATCAGTTGAGCCCGCGTTCGGCGAAGCCGTTTGTGGTGATCAACTGCGCCGCCATCCCTGAAGCTTTGCTGGAGTCGGAGCTGTTCGGCTATGTGCGTGGTGCATTCACCGGAGCGGTGCAGTCGAGCCTGGGCCGTATTCACGGCGCGCATGGCGGCACGCTCTTTCTGGACGAAATTGGCGAGCTGCCGCTGGGTTTGCAGTCGAAGCTGTTGCGCTTTCTCGATCGGGGCGAGGTGCAGCGGCTGGGCAGCCCCGACGTCTTTCGCGTCGATGTTCGTGTGATCGCGGCAACCAATGCCGATCTTCGCGACCTTGTGCAGAAGAAGCAATTTCGCGAAGACCTCTTCTATCGGCTTGCGGTATTTCCCATTGAGCTGCCGCCGCTGGCCGAACGGCGCGACGATATCCCGGCCCTGGCGTGGCACTTTCTCGCACAGGGCGACGCTGCGGGGCCATGCCTGACCCATGAAGCGCTGGAGCTGCTGAAGAAGCACACCTGGCCAGGCAACGTGCGCGAGCTGCAGCACGTGCTGGAGCGCG
>Ga0070731_10005065_pt1 | contig 11015 bp, 5 predicted proteins | sample Coa_R1_2_FD_66448 | JGI IMG/M metagenome (GOLD analysis project Ga0070731, IMG submission 66448) | Surface soil microbial communities from Centralia Pennsylvania, which are recovering from an underground coalmine fire - Coalmine... | ecosystem: Environmental > Terrestrial > Soil > Unclassified ... | reverse complement strand
CGCCGGCGTCACGGCAATGGAAACCAAGGACGCACTGCCGGACTGGTAGAGCTGCTGGATCTCGGCGGCCGAAAGGGCCTGATTGTAGATCCGCAGATCGTCCACCTCGCCGCCATTGAAAAACTGACTGCCCGCCCGGGCGAACAAATATATCGGGTTACTTCCGAACGTGTTGGTGTTCTGAGCCGTGTTGTTGAGATTTGTCGTGGGAGTTTGCAGCACTCCGTCAATGTAGAGTGCCGTTTGAGCATTGCCCGCTTGCGTCTTGTCGTAGATGATGGCCAGGTGATGCCAAACCCCAGATGAGGGTTGGGTATAGCAGTTTACGCTGTACCCTACGTTCCCATGCACTGCGGCCTGAATCCCTTCACACGCTGTGTCATCCGGGAAGAATCCGAACCCTGTCGTAGAGTTATTGTAATTCGTGCTGCTCTCAAGCATCACCGACTCGGTGGTCGTCGAATAAGTCCGATTCGCCCAGAAGGCAACGGTTAGCGCACCGTGACCACTGAGGTCAGTCATCGCTGGCACCGTGCCGTATTGATTGGTTCCGTTGGCAGAGATGGCATCGCCAAACTTGCCAGTAACCCAGCTGACTCCGTTGACCAAATTCATGGTGTTGCCGTTTCCCGAGGAGTCTGACGCCGTGATCCCACCGCCTTCGTCGAACTTCCACCAGCCGATCAAAGCTGACGAGGCGGGCTGAACCGTGTAGGTGGCGGTAGCTTCAGTGCTGTTTGAAAAACCGCTTGCCGCTGCAATCGCATTCACTGTGGCCGACGCGGACAAAGTAAATGATCCCGTGTACATCTCGCTTGGTGTCACCGTGGGAGTACTCCCGTCTGTCGTGTAGTAGATGGAAGCCCCACTCGTCGGGTCTGTTATCGACACTGAAACTGAGTTGAGGTAGGTGCCTGTCCCTGGGCTGATCGCCGGTGTCGCGACGACCCCCACTCCAAGCGTAACGTTTGATGTTTCGTTTATCGACCCGCTCGTTCCTGTGATCGTGATTGGGTAACTACCCACGGGAGACGAACTGCCCGTAATTACGGTCATCGTCGTCGACCCAGAAGTGTTTACGGTGGTAGGGTTGAACGTTGCCGTCGAACCGGAGGGAAGGCCGCTTGCACTAAAGCTGATGGTTCCCGTGAATCCTGTCCCCGGCGCTACGGTGACCGTATACGTGGTACTTCCGCCCGCTTTGACGGTCTGCGTAGCCGGTGAAGCTGACAGCGAAAAGGGAGTGAATACTGTAATGTTGACCACAGGTGGACTGGGGTCGGTAACACCGGCACTGTCCGTCACCGTCAGCGACGCGGTATATTGGCCGACGGTTGAATAAGTTACGCTTCCGGGATTTGCGAGTGCGCTGGAGCTGGGATTGCCTCCTGGGAAGACCCATGAATAATCCGCGATGGTGCCGTTGTGAGCGATGCCGGATCCCGAAAAGCTTACTGCCTGACCAACTCCAACGGATACGTTCGACGAGGGGCTATTGATCGTGCCTTTCGGAGGTTGATCTGTCGGGGCAAGAGAGAGCTGTACGAAACTGGCCAAGGAAGGCACACCCGCCGAGTTCAAAATGAAAACCATGTAATACCCGGGAGGGGCGATGCTGCCATTCGGAGGCGAAGTGACGTTCAGAACTCCATTGCCGACGGTGAAGTTTAGGCCTACAAGCCGCTGGTCCATATCAAACGCATGTGTAGGGGAGCCGGGACGCATCAGCACCACTTGGGAGATGTTGGCTGCATTCGGTGTCTGAACTTGGAACGGGGCACCGTACCCGATTACACCCGGTGTAACGGCCTGAATCGAAGGCCTGGTCGCCATCGTGCCGTCAGCGTTAAACAGGTAAGCGGGCGAATAAATCTCCATGTGCGTCTCGTAACTGCCGCGCTCCGGATTACCTCCGAGGACGAGGACCGTGGCGTCAGGTAAAAGCAAAGCGCCGGAGTGATAGAGGCGCGGGTAGGCATTCTGTCCCGCCGAACTGAAGGTGTTCGTAGTCGGATTATAAAGGTCTGCGTTCAAGCTGGCGGTGGTAGCGTCCTCGTCATTCGTTGAACCGTTGACTGCGAGTACATTTCCGCTAGGAAGAATAACCGCATCCATCTCAACACGTGGTTGAGACATGGAAGGTCCGTACACCCACTGTGGATTGGCCGATCCCAAATCTATTATTTCGGTGGTTGCAGTCGCGGGAGTCCCGCCGCCCATAATTATTACCCGAGGATCATAATTGTTCGCAGGAGTCAGCGGCAGCAGTACCGACGAACCATAAGTCCTTATTCCACTGTAATTTGTGTTGGCCACGCCAGTTGTCCACGTATGCGTTGTGGGGTTGAAGATTGCCGAACTCGTTGTGGACCCAGAGTAGAAGACGTTTCCGTTCGGCAACAAGTGCATTCGGGGATAGAGGGGTGGCGTCCAACTGGCGCCAAACACTTGGCTCCATCCGGAGCCCACCTTATAGATCTCGACGGTTGAGTTGGTACCGCCGGTCTGGGTTAGACCGGAGAAAACCATTACGCTTCCGTCGCTGAGGGTTGTCGCAGTGGGATACCAGCGGCCATCCGCCATCGACTGCAGGAGCACGAAATTCCCAGTAGCTGGATCATAAGCCGCAGTCCGCGGATCACCATGAAAGGGATCGTATTGTTGCGTTCCGCTTATGACGAATGGGCGACCGTCCGGTAACACAACCATCCCATTACAGAACATATCGAAGGGCACCGGTTGAGTCGTTACTGTGTCTGTTGCCGGGTCCCACACAGCACCAAGATAGGTCGTATCAGACGGAAGGTTTCCGGATCCAGACACGATTAGCACTTTGCCGTTGTGCATTAGGGAGACGTGGACGGGGTTGATCGGCATTTGCGTTGAGAGAGTCGTCCACTGGCCTTGAACGTTGGACTGAGCTCTGGCTGGGCGTTCAAAGGCGGTTGCGGATACCCAGAATATAATGAGCGCTACAACTGCGCTTCGAATCGTAAGGACTCGCGCTGGTTTTCTCATAAGGGCTAGGCCGATCACGCACACCTCTCGTTCTGCGTGAACTCGACTTGTGAATTAAGGTAGCACTTGCCGTTCCAGAAGACCGATTTAGCTAACCTTCTAACTCATTGATAAACAAGGGCGTAGCCAGACATAGGGCTATTAAAGGGGACCGCTCACGAAACTAGTGGGAAAAGTTTTGGCAAGTTGTGAACATTCTGTTACTAAGGCGAAGCGCAATCCTCCCTGATTTTGCGCCGCCCGACCTCATTCTAGTCCATTTCGTGCGACATAGAAGGCAAAAGGTCCCAAACACGCCAGAATTCCTTCATGTTTTCTTCAGTGCTGATTGCAACGCGCACATATTTGTCCATTTGGGGGATAATCGGCCCAAGTGTGATGTTATTTCGTTCGAAGTGTTCAATAACTTGGGAGGAAGGAAGCCCGATCTTCGTGAACACAAAGTTCGTATGCGAATCGATCTGTCGCAGCATGCGGGCGTTGGTTTGGTTGTAAAATTCTTGGCGCTCATCTTTATTTCGTCTCGAGCTGAGCCGAACATAGTCCGAATCGTTAAGCGCCGCAGCCGCGGCTCGTGTGGCAAGTATGTTGACCCCTCTTTCCAATTGCGTTAAGGATAATTTGAGAGATACTTCTTTTGAACTGACGGCATATCCCAATCGCAATCCTGCTAGACCATATATCTTGGAGAATGTTCGGACAACGATCACCCGCTCATCCTCAAGAAGGTGATCAATGAAAGACGCGTAATCCGGAGTTGGACCTACGTATTCGTGATAGGCTTCGTCAATGACTACCGCTACCTTTTGGGGTAGCTTTTCCAAGAAGGCTTCGAGATCTTTTCGTGGCGTCAAGCTTCCGGTTGGGTTGTTGGGATTGCAAATATAAACCATGCCAGTCGAGGTGTTCGTGCGGTGGAGCATCGCTTCTAAGTCGTGGGCAAATCGTTTGTTGATTGGAACGGCGATGACCTCGGCTCTAACTTGCTTAGCCAAATTAGCCATCGGTTCATAGGTCGGCGATGCAAGAACAAGGGTTCTGCCCCTAGCCAAAAAGGCAGCCACCGCCATGCGCAAAACCTCGCGGGAGCCAGAACCGAGAGTGACCTGGTTAGAGTTGACTCGATGGAATTCCGCTAAGTGCTCCACCAGGGGTCCGTATTCGCCGTCCGGATACCACTTAACCAAGTCCAGGTTTTCCCGCACCGCCTCCGCAACTTTGGGAGACGGGCCGTAGGGATTAATATTCATGTCGAGCCGAATCAGCTCTCCGGGCCGACGGGAACTTGCGCGACGATGAGAAGCAGCCTGGGACAACTCGTCCAGGTGCCAAGGCGTCGCGCTTACCGCTGCGCCGACTGTCATTTGACGAACGAAATTTCTGCGCGAAATACGCATTGTGGCCTAGAGATATCAACCAACTGTGTACAAGTCAAGAGGGCGTCGGCTTACCAATTCATTCTGCAAAAGCGCCGAAACAGTTGCCCAATCAGTTCCAGGCGGCAATAAACTTTGCTAAATCTTCTTGTTGCGGCAAACTACTAAGAGCGGGCGACGAACCGGAAAGATGCCCGATGAGAAGGATGACGACGATGGTGAGAATCGTGGTGCGGATCGCTGCGATGTTAGCGTTGGGCGCGGCGTGGGCGGTGTCGGCCAACAGCGGAAACCCAGAGGTGAGGGTTAGGGTGCAGGACCCGAAAGGCAGGATGATCTCGAAGGCGTTCGTGGTCATGCATCACGAATGGGACGAGCGCGCGAACGAGGGTGCCGAGGAGCACCGGCAGGACGAACTGATGCGTGTGCCGTATGACGGCACGGCGGACTTTGTGATCACCGTGAAGCCGGGATTTTACGACGTTTACGTCTCAAGCTTCGAGTACGATCCGAAATGCATGAAGGTGAGAGTTGAGTACGGCAAGGATCGAGCTCTCGTATTCCAGCTCAATGAAAATAAATGGATTTACACCCCCATGGTCGAATAGCTCGTACTCATTCCGCCGGCGAAGCGGTGTGAAGCTTCAGGTGCGCAAACCTTGCGGTAGCCAGAACCGAGAGTGACTTTGGTTTGAACTGATTCGATGGAATTTCGTTGGCTGGCCTGAGTTTTTTTAACACTAACGTGAGCGAGGTAGGAAGTGCATGCAGGCCGCCGTACGAAAACGCTGATTGACCTCATTTTACTTTCTGAGCGTCTTGGACAGCAATACTTTCGATGTGTAAATAATGTGCCACACAACGATTTATCCAGTAGTCGGGATTACTTGTTATAGGCTCCTCAAAAAACGACTTGGGTGTTTGGGGGAAAGGTGGAACGCTGGCGATATTTTCTGTTGTGTGTAGTAAGCGCAATTGAGCAGCATGCCAGACAGGTGCTCGCTTGGCAAGATCACTCATAGCGTCTTTGGTGTTTTGGGAAAAAAAAATCGATACGCCGAGCATCACCGCAAAAATAGTCTGCAAAAAAGCGGCGGTCGGCTGTCCCTCCGCTCTATTACGGGTCCATGCAAACACTGTAAGGAACCATAATATGGACCACACCATATGACTCCATACCTCTACGCGTGCCGGGGGATCGCCGGAATGTAGCCATGCCAAGGCAAAATCTAGCAGAAGCCAAGCCGCCACTATCAATGTGGGCGCAACAATGAGATAAGTCGGTTTGATTTGTGTCCACGCTGGACGCAAACGCTTGATGGACGGAAGCAAAACAAAGAGCGCTGTTGCGCTGACAAGGACCGGATTCAGAGCCCACCCGACCCGCGCATATATGACCGACTTTCCGGCTGGAGGAATTCCGGCAGCACGCCATCCAGTTGGGAAGTCCTGCGCTTTTCGAATCTTGTTACCCGGCGAGGCCACCACAATCAGTAAACTACTTAAGGCTGCGAACAGGCATGCAAGCCAAACCCGTCGGCTGCTCACCCTTTCGAGAAACAATACTCCGCATACTGTGACCAATGCGCATATCAGCGTGGCTCCCGCGAGATCGTTCAGTGCAGGAATGAGAAATGACAGCGCTACCGACAAAATTGAGGTTAGTCGAGATTTGTAATCCTGGCAAAGCAGAGAGAACAGCAACAGTATCAGGATAAAGGAAGCTTGGTACTCAATTGCTCCTGTTAACCAATATAGGTTTTGACCAACCGTCGGCCCGCTCGTTAACCATACGATATACCCACTCACCGCCAGCATCCACGACAAACGGTTCGTAGCCCGCAGAACAGTTCTTATGAATATTTTTGTACTGTAAACCTGAGCGAATGCGAACAATGCCAAAAGAAGCCCGTACCAGGAGAAGTTTAATCGTGGCAGGATGAGGTATTGAAGCAAAGTGCTGAGCCAGCGGCCGTTCCATGTGCGATAGTCCGTAACTAAAATATCAAAAATGTGCCTATTCGATCTGAACCCTCGACAGTAATCATCCGCGATTGGACTCGTAAAAGGAAACAAACCCAAGAACGCTGCGGCCGCAAGTCCGATGGCAAGGAACAAAAGATACCGGCTCGCAGTCACAAAGCGCTCGGCAGCGAGGAATCCGACGAGCCCTCTGCCCTGGGATGCTAATCCAGTTGGATCCGGTTCGGTGTAAGCAGGTTTTGGTTCACCGGCTTCTCGTGTCTTTGACATTAGTCTGCCTTCTGCTGTGCAGTGTAAGACTACAGCCGGTGATTATAAGCATTATAATGAAGGTTTGGCCCTTAGGACAGGTGTTTGACCTGTACCTCAGACGAGTATCAGAATTTACCGACTATTGCTAACATGCCGCTATGCCTACGCGCCTCGAGCACAGCATCGAGTAACAGGATTCGCTTTCAAGCGCTGTACGGCAAAACCAGATGCCTTGGAAGATCGGAGTCTTTCGAATGAGATACTTTGTGCTAATTCTTTCCGTTGCTTTACTTGGGATGTTGGGTCAGAGCATGTTGGGTCAGACACAACCCAGATCTTATCAAACCAACTTTCCTGCAACAGAAAATCCGATCTCCGAGAATGGCAATTGGATTAGCGGTGGCAAGACCGGACTTGATTGGGGAGACGTTCAGACAACTTCCGGCCTTGCTTTCGGAACCAACGTATCAGGGGCACCGCCCTTCAACGACTCGACCGCTGTAGTCGGCGGGACGTGGGCTGCGGATCAGATGGTCCAAGCCACCGTTCGTAGCCTTAATCAAACGTCCGCGATACAAGAAGAAGTTGAACTGCGCCTTCGAACTACTATCACCGCCCACAGCATCACGGGTTATGAAGTCGATTTTCGTGCTACTAGTGACGGATCGCAATATTTAGCACTGGTCAGATGGAACGGTCCACTGAACAGCTTTAGCTTCATCGTGCAATGTCCGAGCGGAGGCAATTGTGCCGGCCCCGGATTGCACAATGGCGACATCATTAAAGCAACCATTATTGGGAGTACCATTACGGGCTACATCAATGGAGTACAGGTCATTCAAGGCAAGGACACTACCTTTACGGCCGGGAGTCCCGGGATTGGTTTTTGGAACCTTGGCGGGACGACAAGCGACGACAGTAATTATGGGTTTACTAAGTTCTTGGCTTCAGATTTGGGCGGAAACACGCCGCCTCAGCCGCCCACAAACTTGCATGTAACGAGCGAGCAGTAGATTAGGAGTTTCGCCATTGGCTGGACTGGCCTTAGTACTCTCCACATTCAGCGTCCCGCTATTTCCCGCCCAATGAATCCTCGCGCTTCGTAAGGCCCTCCCGGCAGCCCTGGCAGTATGCCTTCTCGCTTACTACGGCGTTACCGATGCAGCGCACGCCTGCGGACTCGACTCCGTCCCGCTCGCCATTTGCGCCGATACTGCGAATACATGTTTTGCCAACTTTGAAGGGAGTGGTCGAATACTCCCGGTTATATTCGTAACTCGCCCATCGGCCCCAGAGGGGGCTGGAATTGAGAATAACTTTATCGGCGTTGTTCCAGAAATATCATAAACGTTAAACCGGACCAAACAATTCGTCGTAACAGTAGGCGAGCACGCATGGTTTTCGGTGAAATCATAGTCAAATGTCACGGTGATTCGATGTCTATTCGAGTCTGTTTCAGTACAGCATACGCAGAAAAGGGCGGCACCAAACGCCCAAAGCAATGGCCGTGTCAAAAACCGAAATAAGAGCCCGGACACTGTTGATTTGACAACGCCGATATACATTTGAGTGCCGAGAACGTTTCGAAAAGATCGTATCCTTCTGATTATTTTCGTAGCTTCCTTGAATAGTCTTCGCATGGGCCGGTCTCCCTTCGTGAAGACGTGTGTGATGTTAACACTGCGAGTCTCTATTTTGAACGTTGCGCCCGAAGGCTTTCACGCGCCACCTCCAGGAGGTCGCGTGCCGGCGGGCGGAGGCCCAATCCATCCGAAGTTCATTAGAGGGGAAGGCCGATCCACATTTCGGACAGGAGAGGATCGGTTTGTTATCGGGGATACGCCGCAAAGCTTGCACCGAGCGGTGATTTGAACTTCGTCACGGGAGCGGACGTTACCACTGTCAAGTCCACTTTAAACATTACGTATGCTCAATACCTGCCGGACACGCTAACCAGAAAATAGGTGCTGGTAACAAAGAGTTATCACCAGCTATCTCAGGGTGAGATAGGTGGTGACAAGAGGATTTGACGACGTCTCAACGAAAAGAACCGCCGCATTCATGAGCGCGCGCAATCCTTTGCCATAACCTCGGGGACTGGGTACTATGGAGTTTTCGACCCCTCCCCTAGCTGGATGGGTTCCCAGTCAACAGCAAACCGGCGATTCCATTTGAGTCGCCCTGCCACCCGATTAACCTGAAAACAGAACTCCGAAAGCCGAGGTCACGGAAACCGCCCCGTAGTCGACGCTTATTTTGCGAGGGGGAGACTCCAATGAGCTCACTATTAGATTCATTGAAGCAACAGACCTCGCCTGATTTGATTCGCGCGCTCGCTTCCAATACGGACGAATCCGGTGACAGCATTCAAAAGGCGCTGCAAGCCGGTTCGGCTACGATGCTTGCGACGCTCGCCAGCAAGGCCCAGGAACCAGCCTTTCTGAGCCAGATCATGAACTTGATTTCGACCCTCAGCGCACGGAGTGCGATGGGAGCGATAGCCGGCGGCGGCTCCTCCGTGGTCGGCGGCCCTGCACAGGTCGGAAGTACGTTTCTGAAGATGCTGTTCGGCAACAACCTGTCGGGCATTCAAAACAAAATCGCTGAATTCTCGGGTATACGAGCGTCTTCGGCCGGAAACATTCTTTCGATGGCCGCTCCGATGGTGCTGGACACGCTCGCGTCGGAGGTGAATAGCGGAGGGCTCAGCGCCAGCGGACTCGGCAACCTGCTCACGTCCGAACTAACGAGCCTGCGGAGTTTCCTTCCCGCCGGCCTTTCCATCCCCGACCTCTCGAGTGTCACCCCGCGCATGCCGCAGGTGGCGGAAATTGTGGACATCAACGTCCAGAATCCTGGCAGAAATCGCGAGAAGGTAGCGAGCTATTCGTCCTTCGTCAGAGCCGATCTGATCTTCATTATTCTGCTAGTTGTGTTTGGCACGTCCGCAGTTCTTCTGCGCCAACAGACGTCCGATTTCGGGGGTGAGGATGTTTTCTGGGCGGACGCCGCGCAGTCTCTACTAGATCATGGCTTCTATGGCGTTAACGGCCATCCGGAAACTACCCAGCCGCCCGGCCTAGCTGGTATCCTCGCGGCGCTATTTTCAATGTTCGGACACAGTTACGCGGTTTGTGTACGTGGAATGGCTGTCTTCGAGGCGCTCGGGTTTCTAGTTGCCTATGAACTTCTAAGGCGTCGCGTACCGAGGGTAGTTGCGGCGACTATCTGTATCGTTCTGTTGTCATCGCCGTTGAATTTTTCGTGGGCGACAAGGATGGTTTACCCGTGTTTTCCTTACTTCTTTACGACGATGGTCGCGCTGCTGTCCAGCGAGGAATATGAAAAGGCAGCGACCGCACGTGCGAGAATCACTTGGGGAATTGTATTGACAGCAGCCGTTGCCGCATCGCTGCTGATCGCCACGGGGACAATCGCGTTGCTAGGTGCGATCGCGGCAGTAATCGTATTAACGGCGTTAAAGGACCGAGGTCTGGCTCGAACGAGACTGTTAAAGCTTTTGCCGGTCCTCCTGGTTGGAATCGCGATCCAGGGCCTGTGGATGCACCGTAAGCCAGCTCCTCTAGAATGGCCCTTGCCCGGCTATCCGGGTTCTTACCTGGAACAGCTTAAGCTGAAAAGCGGCAATCATCCTGAACTGGGGATGGCGACATGGAGTGATGTCCCTGCCCGAGTTATGACGAATCTGATGATCGAGTCGGAAATTCTTGTAGAACTGGTCCTGCCTCAGGGGATCGACCGGAGGAAGACGGCAGTGGTAATCATTCCAGTATTACTCATCGCCATCGGATGGACTTATTCTATCGGGAAAACACTAGGTACGGAGATAGTCGACTGGTATTTTGCGGCCTACGAGTTTATGTATTTGCTTTGGCCGTGGACAATGGAACGCAGGTTTTTCCTTCCTATTGCTCCGCTTGCTTTTTTCTATATCTGGCGAGGAATCATAGGGATTATCTTTTGCGCGAGAACAAGGCCACGAGTCGTCGGGATCATTTGGTTCCCTGCTGCGCTCCTTTTCGCTATTTTGGGCGCGCACTCGATATATGCACACTGGGCTCGCGGTAAGGCGGATTTGTCGGATGAGTTGATGGTACCGATGTGGGTCATTTCTGCGGGATTTGCCGTCTGGATGGCGTCCACCGGACAATCAAGCTCCGCCATCGAGGCGTTCTCCAGAGCGACAAAGTGGCTCAAAGAACCCCTGCGCTCATGGCGAGTGAGCCCACTACATTTGTTCCGATACGCGGGTTACCTGTTTGTTACAGGTGTGGTGTTGATGGGAATCCGGAGCGACATAAGAATCGCTCGCGAAAACCTGAATACCTCAGATCTGGTCAACGCTGAAAGGACAGGTGTCGTTGA
>Ga0070731_10005063_pt1 | contig 11025 bp, 7 predicted proteins | sample Coa_R1_2_FD_66448 | JGI IMG/M metagenome (GOLD analysis project Ga0070731, IMG submission 66448) | Surface soil microbial communities from Centralia Pennsylvania, which are recovering from an underground coalmine fire - Coalmine... | ecosystem: Environmental > Terrestrial > Soil > Unclassified ... | reverse complement strand
CGAACGAGTGATAGCCGGCCTCCTCGGCGGCCTGGGCCAACGGCAGGTAGAAGCGAGGGTCGGTCATCGACTCGGCGTAGCTGAATCTCATCAGAAGCTCTCCTCGTCCCCCGGCCTCGCCATCAACTCCCCCGGCCTCGCCATCAACTCCCCCGGCCTCCCGTCCGCTTCCTCGCCGTCCCCGGCCGGCCCGCTCCCGGGCCTCGCCGGCCCCGGCGCCCGTCAGGTATTGGGCTTGTCACCAGCGGCCGCGGCCTTTCGGTACTCCTCGAGGCGGTCGATGAGCGCCATGCGCTCCACCCCCACCTCGCCGAACCGAGAGGCGATCTCCTCGGGGCTCCACTGGCCTTCGGTGCGCATCTCCCGGACCTCCGCCGGCTGGTTCCACACCGCGATCCGGCCGCCCACCACGGTGTAGACCTGGCCGGTGACCTCCGCGGCGGCGTCGGACAGGAGGTAGACGACCATCGGGGCCACGTCCTCCGGCTCCCCCATCTCGCCGAGCTCCATGGGCACGTTGGCCGACATACGGGTTCGGGCGATCGGGGCGATGGCATTGGCCCTGACCCCGTAGCGATGCAGTCCGACGGCCGCCGACCGCACCAGCGAGACGATCCCACCCTTGGCCGCCGAATAGTTGGCCTGGGCGACGCTGCCGGCGAAGGCCCCGGACGTGAATCCGACCAGCGAGCCCGACTCCTGCTTCCGCATGACCGCCGCCGCGTGCCGGAACACCGTGAAATGGCCCTTGAGGTGGGTGGCGATCACGGCATCCCACTCGTCCTCGGACATGTTGAAGAGCATGCGCTCGCGCAAGATGCCGGCCACGGCCACCACTCCGTCGATCCGGCCCCAAGCCTCCACCGCGGCATCGACAACTCGAGAGCCGCCGGCCATGGTGCTCACGTCCTCGGCGACCGCCACCGCCTCGCCACCGGCACCCGCGATCTCCGCCACCACGGCGTCGGCCACCTCGCTCCGTGGGTCCTCACCGGCAAGGCCCACGCCGATGTCGGCCACGACCACCTTGGCGCCCTCGGCGGCGCACGCCACCGCGCAGGCGCGTCCGATACCACCACCCGCCCCCGTGATGGCAACGACCTTTTCCTCAAGGAACCCTGCCACTGCGTTCTCCTTCCGGCGGCGACGGCCTTTCCTCGGCCCCTGGACTGGCGGATGCCCCGGGGGGCGCTTGATCATAAGCGAGAACGTGTTCTAGCGTCAGCCGCATGACCGACTTCGGCTTCTGGGCGATGGCCCAGGAAGAGCCCGGCCATCTCGCTCTGGTCGGACCAGATGGGACCGAGTACAAGGCCGGTGAATTGCTCTCCCGGGCCAACCAGGTCGTGCACGGCCTGCGCTCCCTCGGCTTGTCCCACGGCGACACGATCGCCTTCGTCCTTCCCAACTGCCCCGAGGTCTTCGAGATCTATCTCGCCGCGCTCCAGGCTGGTTGGTACATCGTCCCGATCAACCATCACTTGGTCGCTCCCGAAGTCGCATACATCGTGAAGGACTCGGGTGCCACCGTCTTCGTCGGTCACGAGCGCTTCGCTGAGGTGTGCCGCGACGCGGCCCGGGAGTCGGGGGTCGCGCCCGACCACTGCTTCGCCATCGGGACCATTGAGGGTTTCGGCTCGTTCGCGGCCCTCCGGGATGCTCAGCGCTCCGACCTGCCCGAAGACCGCCAGCTCGGTGACACCATGAATTACACGTCGGGCACCACGGGCAATCCGAAAGGCGTCCGCCGGGGCCTGTCCGGCGCCAACCCCGACGACGCTGCCATCGGGTTGGGCGGGATCCTGCTGCTCTTCGGGATCCAGTCCCGGGACGACAATGTCCACATCGTCGGGTCGCCGCTCTACCACACGGCCGTGCTCCGGTTCTCGGGCGCGGCCATCCACATGGGCCACACGGTGGTGCTCATGGATAAATGGACCGGCGAGGGGATGCTCGAGCTCATGGAGCGTTACCGGGTCACCCACTCCCACATGGTCCCGACCCAGTTCCATCGTCTCCTGTCCCTGCCGGACGAGACGAGGAACAAGTACGACCTTTCTTCGCTCCGCCACATGATCCACGCCGCCGCGCCATGTCCCGTCGACACGAAGCACAAGATGATCGCCTGGTGGGGCCCGGTCATCGACGAGTACTACGCCGCCTCCGAAGGCGGAGGAACCTTGGTCAACACTGAAGAGTGGCTAGGGAAGCCGGGCACCGTGGGCCGGCCTTGGCCGATCTCGGAGATCGCCATCTTCGACGACGACGGCAACCGTGTGGAGCCCAACCAGATCGGCACCGTCTACATGTCCATGCAAACCGGCGACTTCGAGTACCACAAGGACAAGGAGAAGACGGCGAAGAACCGGATCGGCAAGTTCTTCACCGTCGGGGACGTCGGCTACCTCGACGAGGACGGCTACCTGTTCCTGTGCGATCGCAAGACCGACATGATCATTTCCGGGGGCGCCAACATCTACCCGGCCGAGATCGAGAATGTCCTCCTCTCGCACCCGAAAGTGGTGGACGCGGCTGTGTTCGGCATCCCCAACGACGATTGGGGGGAAGAGGTGAAGGCCGTCGTGCAGCCGGTTGACGGGGTGGACGGGACCCCCGAGCTAGCCGCGGAAATTCTTGAGTGGTGCGGCCCCCGCCTGGCCAAATTCAAGACGCCCAAGAGCATCGACTTCACGGACGACATGCCTCGCGACCCGAACGGGAAGCTCTACAAGCGCAAGCTCCGTGACCCGTACTGGGAAGGCCGCGAGCGCGCCATCTGATCGGGGCTCACCTCCTGGGCGCCCCTTTGGCGGCCCGAGCCGAGGTCAGCGCCCGCTGGCCGCCCGCACGGCGTCGACCAACGAGAGAAGGGCCCCCACGTCGATTGGCTTGGTGACCTGGCCGGCCACCCCTCGGCCGAGCAACCGGCGCATCTGACCGGGACTCCCTTCGGCGCTCAACACCGCAACCGGGATACCGGCCGTCTCGTCGTCGTTCCCGAGACGCTCGAGCAGGGTGGAGCCGGCCATGTCGGGAAGGTGGAGGTCGAGCAGGATGAGCTCGGGGTGGCGTGCTTTGGCGACATCCAGTGCGATCCCACCGCGGGTAGCACCTTCCACGACCACACCAGGCCGGCGGGTAAGGACCCGTTCCACGAGTCCGAGGCTGGCGAGATCCGGCTCGACCAACAACACGCGGAAGGAAGGCGTGACCGGAGACGTCGCCCGGCCCCGGTCACCGGCGGCGAGATCACGATCACTCCCGTTACGAGCAGCGCCGTAACCAACGACGGTGGTGGCGGCGATTCCGGCGTGGGCGGTTCGGGCGCCGCCTCCGCCACCGGCCACCGCGCCAGGCAATTCGACGGAGAACGTGCTCCCGACCTCGGGGACCGACTCCACGGCGAGCGATCCACCCATCTTCTCTACCAGCCTCCGTGACAACGCCAGGCCCACCCCTGTGCCTTCGATGCCGGACTGTTCGGCGCCAAGGCGGTCAAACGGCTCGAACACGCGGCCAAGATCCTCGACGCGGATACCCCGGCCGGTGTCGGCCACGGCCAAGCGGACCCGCCCGCCTCGCAACACCTGGCACGACACGTCGACGCGACCACCCGGGCGGTTGTACTTCACCGCGTTGGACAACAGGTTCTGGACGACCTGGACCAACCGGCGCCGATCGGCCAGGACAGCCGTGCCGTCGCCGACACCAATGGTCGAGCGCACGAACACGTCGGCTCTCGCCGCGGCCTCGTCGATCTGCGCGATCGCCTCGGCCAGCATGTCGGCCACGAGCACCGGGCGGGCGGCCAAATCGAGGTGGCCTGTCTCGAGACGAGAGATGTCCAGAACCTCGTCGATGATGTCGAGCAGGTGCCGACCCCCGCGCAGGATTCGCTGCACGGCATCAGCCTGGTTCACTGGAAGCTCGTCCATCTCGAGCAGCTGGCCGAAACCCAAGATGGAGTTGAGGGGGGTACGAAGCTCGTGGCTCATCCGCGACAGGAAGTCGCTCTTGGCCCGACTCGCCTGTTCGGCTCCTTGCCGCAAGGCCTGGAGGCGCTGTTCGGACTCCAGCCTCGCGGACACATCTCGCGACACGACGACCGCCCCTGTGAATTCGCCCGAGCCATCCACGATCGCCTGCCACTGTGTGTCCAGGGTGACCCATTCGCCGTCCGAACTCTTGACCCGGTAGCGAGCCCGGGCTCGGGTGGCCGATCCAGTCGCCATCCTGATGAAGTTGGACGCCACTTCGTCGAAGTCGTCAGGGTGGACGCCAGGGAACATCTCGGGGCCGGTCGATGCCGGCACCTCATCGCCGAAGAGCTTGCGGCCCGCCTCGCTGATGCGGGCAACCTTGCCTTCGGCGTCGACGAGCGAGATCACGTCCGGGCTTGCCCGCAACACCGTTTCGAGGACGCGTTCGCGTTCCGCCAGTGAAGCGGTCACCCGCTTTCGGTCGGTGAGGTCGGTGGCGATCCCGCAGGTCGCATAGACGATCCCGCTGTCGTGGCGGAGGGCGAATTCGGTGAGGCGCAGGTCGCGGCGGCCGGCCGGGGTCTCCACGGAGACGTCGCAGGTCATCGACCCGCCCTGCTCGGCCACCGACCGCCGGACTTCGTCCAGGACGGCCGCATTGACGGGCTGACACCGCTCGTCCGTGATGCCGAGCATGCCCGGCGGATCGGTCCCAGCAAGCTCGGCCCATCGGTCGTTCAGGAGTAGGTAGCGCCCGGCCAGATCCTGCACGAAGACAGGCGAAGGAGAGTGGTCGACGATCGCCCGGAGGCGGGCCTCCCCGCTTCGCAGTGCGTCGGCCACCGCCCATCGTTCGGTGAGGTCGCGTCCGGCGACGAGCACCAGCGGCAGTCGTCCCCGTCCTCGCCCGGCCGACCACTCCATAGGGTGCCATGAGCCGTCGTGATGACGTGCCCGCGCCCGGACGGGCCCGGCAACGTCAGCGTCAGCGCTCGCCGGGTCGACGAAGGTCGAATGACGATCCAGCAGAGGCATGAAGCAGACAACCTCGTCGGGATGCAAGAAGTCGACGAGGCGGAGGCCCGAGATCTCCACGGGCTCCGTGCCCACGATCGCCCGGGCAGCTCGGTTGCACCACACCACTCGTCCCCCGGGGTCGCAGGCGAACAGCGCGGTCGTCGTGAGGTCGAGCAACGCCCTGAGTGAGGGGCCGGACGGCGTCTCCGACCCCGGACGGGAGACAGGCACCGAGTACGGGGCGCTCATCCGACCTGCTCCGCCGCCAACGCCTCGACGATCCGGAGCAGCTCGTGGACGTCGATGGGCTTGGTGAGGTAGGCGTGCACTCCTTCTGCCCGCAGTAACCGGACGGTCATCGGCGTGACGTCCGCGCTTACCACGACCACAGGGACGTCAGCGGTAGCCGGCTGACTCCGAAGGCGGCCGAGCACGTCGACACCAGCCATGTCCGGCAAGTGCAGGTCGAGGAGCACGAGATCGGGTCGGTTCTCCCGGGCCAACTCCAAGCCGAGGCCACCGGTCATTGCCGCCTGGAGGTCCACGCCGGGAACCCGGGCCAAGACCTGTTCCACCAGCTCGAGATTGGCGTGGTTGTCCTCGATGTGCAGGACACGAAGCCCGCCAGCCTGTGACCGGCGGGGCCCCATCACACGAGCGTGGCTCGAAGGAGGGAGGGGCGCCGTGGCGCTGACCATCGACACGGTGAACGCCGCGCCGTCACCCGGCACCGACTCCAGAGCGATCGTGCCCCCCATTTCCTCGACGAGGTGCTTGGACAGCGTCAGTCCCACACCGGTCCCCGGTACCGCGCTGCGCTCGGCACCCAAGCGGTCGAACGGGGCAAAGACGCGGTGGATCTCGGCCGGATCGATCCCGGGGCCCGTATCGCGGACCACGACGTTGGTTCTGTCCCCACACTGCTTGACTGTCACCGTCAGTGTTCCGCCCTCGTGGTTGTACTTGACCCCGTTGGAGAGCAGGTTGAGGAACACCTGCAGGAGTCGCTGGCGGTCGGCCAAGACGTGCGCATCGGATGGACAGGCCGTGGAATCGACGACCAGAGCAATCCGCCGGTCCTCGGCCAACGGACGGGTGAAGCTGATCGCGTCGTCCACCACCGCGAGCACCGGAGTCGGGTCGAGAGTCAGGTCGAGCCGACCCGACTCGATTCGGGCGATATCCAAGACCTCGTCGATCAAGGCCAAAAGGTGGTGACCGGCCCGGATGACGTGGCGAACCGCCTCGTGCTGCTGAACGTCGAGCGCCTCCAGCTCGAGTAGCTGGGCGAAGCCCAGAATCGAATTCAACGGCGTCCGGAGCTCGTGGCTCATCCGTGAGAGGAACGTGCTCTTGGCCGTGTTGGCTAGCTCGGCCTCGACCAAGGCGGCCTGGAGTTCGGATTCGACGGCGAGATCGGCCGAGACGTCGCGCGACACGAGCACGGCTCCGGCGCCCTGCCCGTCCTCGGCGACCAGAGCCTGTGCCCGGGTGTCGAGCGTCACCCATCGTCCGTCTGCATGGCGCACTCGGGAGCGGAGGTCGACCTCGGGCTGGTCGAGCGTGAGCAGGCGGCGGAACTCTTGGCCGACCGTCTTGGCGTCGTCGGGGTGGAGGTCCGGCAAGAGCTGCCCCGCAGACCGTTCGCCCAGTGCGTAGCCGAGAATGCGAGTAGAGGCGCGACTTACTTCTTGCACCTGACCCTGCGGGTCGAGCACGCTCACGATGTCGGGACATGCCCGGAAGATCGTGTCCAGGACCCGCTCCCGGTCCGCGAGGGCTCGTTCGGCCAGGGTGAGCTCCGTCACGTCAGTGGCGATGGCCGCTACCCCCGTGGCGCTCCCATCGGGATCGAGGAGAGGGAAGCGGACGGTCATGAGTACGTGGCGCTGGTTGCCCAGCACGACGACGTCGTCTGTGATCATCGGAGTTCCGGTGACGACTACCCGATGCTCGGCTTCCTCCGATGCCCGGGCGTCCTCGCCCCAGATCTCGGTCGGCCGGCGGCCCAGCACGCTGCCCCGGTCCAAACCGTGCAGTTGCAGGAACGCGTCGTTCACCAGGGAGAACCGGCCTTCGACGTCCTTCACGAACACCGCGGCGGTGGAGTGGTCCACGATGGCTTCCACCAGCCTGTCGTTGGCCCTGGCCCTGTCGGCCGCTTCATGGCGCTCACTGACGTCCCGAGCGGCCCCGAAGAGCCGCTGTTGATCGTCGAGCCACGAGCCTGACCACTCGAGCCAGTGCCACATCCCGTCCTTGGCCCGGCAGCGCACCTCCAAGGTCAGTGGGGCGCCGTCGCGGGGGAACTCCTCGACATCGGTCGTGGGCGCCCCCAGATCGTCGGGGTGCACCAGGGCCGACAGGTCGATGCGCTCGAGCTCATGGGGCTCGTACCCGAGGACCGACGCCACGTTCGGGCTGCACCAGGCAGTGCCGCTCCGGGGATCGAACACCCCGAAGAGCTCCGTGGGCAGGTCGAGGAAGCCAGCGAGGTCCTCGTCCGTCAATTCGTCTGGCACTGCGCCGTCCTCGCACGGACCGGCGTCCGGGCCGGCCCGATGTCGAGGGGCCGGTTCCTGGTCCCGACCCCACGGGGGCGGGCCGACAGCGACGCCGGCCGCACCTTCCAGGTATCGGCTGGGACGCCCCCGACGTTGAGATCCGGCACCCTGGGTGACAGGCGGCCGAGGTGGCCGGGTTAGGTCGGCCCGTCTTCCTTGGCGGGGGCAGAACCCGCGGGCGGGGCAAACCCCGAGGTGAGGGGCTCGGTGGAGGTGCCGGCGGCGCCGGCCACGATCTGGAGGAACCGCTCGGGGATCAGCTCGATGAAGATCCCCTCGGCTTCGGCAAGCAGGAGGTCCCCGTGGGAGATGGTGCCCCGCGCGGTGATCTTGCGGCCCTGGCGGCCCAGGCATGCGGCCTCGAGGTGGAGCGTCGTCCGCAAAGGCGTCGGCTTTCGGTAACGGATGGTGAGGGTGCCGGTCATGGCCGGGCACCCGGCCACGATGTTGGCGGCCCCGAGGAGCTCGTCGAACACCATGGCGATGACCCCCCCGTGGACGCAGGTGGGCGGGCCTTCGTAGGGGTAGTCGAAGAAAGCCGTCCCGCGGAGCCCCCCGCTGTGGGCCTCCACGACGACCGGGGGGGCGATCGGGTTGGCAAATCCGATCACGGGGCTGGTCGGGAAGAAGTGCTGCGGGTCTCCGGCGGGATCGGGCTGCGATCGAGCGCGACGGCCCGGCCCTGCCTCTTCCTCGAGCCGGTCGGCGATGGCCGACAGCTCCCCGGCCACCAAAGTGAGGAGGGAGTCGCTCAAGGGGCGTCCGATGCTGGCCGAGGTGATCCGCCGCTGTGCATCGGCCAGAGCCACCCTCGGATCGGCACCGGGCGCCACTTCGCCGGCCCCGGCGGGCGGTCGGGGCCCCACCACCGGTTCGCCCCGGGCGGAGATCCCGAAGTCGGATACCCCGGAAGCCTCGTCGTCGAGGTCCTGGTCGTCGGCCGGGCTCATGGACCCGGGCGCCGGCTCACCGGCGGACGAATTTGGGTGGCCGCTTCTCGGCGAAGGCGCGCGGGCCCTCGGCCGCGTCCTCGGTGCCGAAGATGGGCATGCCGATCTCGAGCTCGATCTTCAGCGCCTCGTCCTCGGGCAGACCTTCGGTCTCCCGGACGGATCGCTTGATCGCCTCCACGGCCAGCGGGCCGTTGGCACAGATCACCTCGGCGATCGACACGGCCTCGTCCAGGGCGCTGCCGTCTGGAACAACCCGACCGATGAGGCCAACCCGCAGTGCCTCCTCCGCGCTCACCTCCCGAGCGGTGAGCAGGAGGTCCATGGCCACAGTGAAGGGGATCTGCCGGCGGAGTCGAACCGTCGACCCGCCGAGCGGGAAGAGCCCGCGGCGAGCTTCGAACACCCCGAACTTGGCCCCCGCCCCGGCCACCCGGATGTCGGTGGCCTGGAGGATCTCGGTGCCGCCGGCCACCGCCCATCCCTCGACCGCCGCGATCAGGGGCTTGCGCAGGTGGTAGTGGCGGAGCAGTGCCTTCCAGTGCAGGTCCGGGTCGCGTTCCATGCGGGGCCGGTATTGCTCAGCCGACGGGTCGGACATCGACTTCAGGTCCATCCCCGAACAGAACGTCCCGCCCGCGCCCGTGAGGATCGCGCAGCGGATGTCGTCGTTGCCGTCGATCTCCTCCCACGCGTCGGCCATACCTACGAGCATGGGCAGGCTCAGGGCGTTCTTGGCCTCGGGGCGGTTCATCGTGACGATCGCCACCGCCCCACGCCGCTCGAAGGTCAGGTGCTCGGTCCCCGTCATGGGTTCAGATCCGCTCGATGATGGTGCCGGTAGCCAGCGCGCCGCCGCAGCACATGCTGATGAGGGCCAGGGAGCCATCACTGCGTTCGAGCTCGTGCAGCGCCGTGGTGACCAATCGGCTGCCGGTGGCGCCCACCGGATGACCCAGGGCGATGGCCCCCCCGTTCACGTTCACCTTGTCCATGTCGGGCTCGTGTACCTGCGCCCACGACAGCGTCACCGAGGCGAACGCCTCATTCACCTCGAAGAGGTCGATGTCGGCCATGGTCATGCCGGCCTTGGCCAATACGCGGGCGGTTGCCTCGACCGGCCCATCGAGATGGAAGTACGGGTCAGAACCGACGAGGGCCTGGGCCACGATGCGAGCTCGCGGCCGCAACCCCGCCGCCCGGGCGCGCTCCTCGGACATCCAGAGCACGGCCGCGGCCCCGTCGGAGATCTGCGAGGAGTTCCCGGCGGTGTGCATCCCGTCGGGAAGAACGGGCTTGAGTGCGGCCAAGCCTTCGGCCGTGGTCTCGCGCAAGCCGCCGTCGCGGTTCACGATCTGCCGCTCCCCCGTGGGGCCGTCCGCGCCCACGACGGGCGCCTCTACAGGAACGATCTCCCGGTCGAACCGCCCTTCGGCCCAAGCCCGCGCCGCGTGTTGCTGTGAGGCGAGCCCGAGTGCGTCGACGTCGACTCGCGTGATGCCGCGTTTCGCGGCGATGCGCTCAGCTGCTCCGAATTGGTCCGGCATGTCCCACGGAAAGTCGTCCGGACGTGAGCGGCCCGGTCCGTTGAAGGCGTTGGCGCCGAGGCCGACGCGACTCATCGCCTCGACGCCGCAGGCGATCCCCACGTCGATGGCACCTGCGGAGATGAGGTTGGCCACGAAGTGGTTCGCCTGCTGGGACGAGCCGCACTGGCAGTCGATGGTCGTGGCGGCCACCTCGTAAGGCAGGGCCTGGCTGAGCCACGCCGTGCGGGTGACATTGGATGCCTGCTCGCCGGCCTGGGTCACGCAGCCGCCGACCACCTGCTCGACCTCGGCCGGGTCGATCCCGGCCCGCTTGATGAGCTCGACCTGTGCGGTGCCGAGCAGCTCAGCCGCGTGGAGCCCGGACAACCCGCCATTGCGCCGGCCGATGGGTGTGCGGACCGCCTCGACGATCACCGGTTGGGGCATGACCAATCCTTCCTTCGGGACCGGAGCGGGCCTGCGCTGTCGCCGCCCGTGAAGTCCCGGCCTGAGCACGGAAGTATAGAACCTGTTCTAATGCGCCTGCCCGCAGGGCCGCCGCCCGCCGACTCGGCCCGCCCATCAGACCGGGCCACCCACCGAGCCGGCTAACCGAGGAGCCGCTTGGCAATCACCACTCGCTGGATCTGGTTGGTGCCCTCGTAGATCTGGGTGATCTTGGCGTCGCGCATGGCCCGCTCGACCGGGAAGTCAGTGGTGTAGCCATAGCCCCCGAGCAATTGGACGGCGTCGGTGGCCACAGCCATGGCGGTATCAGAGGCGAAGCACTTGGCCATGGCGCCGGCCATCGTCAACTCGCCATCGGGGTCGCCGGCGTCGATCAGCGCACAGGCGCGGTACACCAGGGTTCGAGCCGCTTCGATCCGCATGGCCATGTCAGCCACCATGAAGCGCAAGCCCTGGAACTCCGAGATCGAATGGCCGAAGGCCTGGCGTTGCTTCATGTACTGCACGGCCTGGTCAA
>Ga0070731_10005062_pt1 | contig 11026 bp, 11 predicted proteins | sample Coa_R1_2_FD_66448 | JGI IMG/M metagenome (GOLD analysis project Ga0070731, IMG submission 66448) | Surface soil microbial communities from Centralia Pennsylvania, which are recovering from an underground coalmine fire - Coalmine... | ecosystem: Environmental > Terrestrial > Soil > Unclassified ... | reverse complement strand
CGCGGTGAGAAGCCGAACGAACTTCCGGTCCAGCAGCCGACCAGATTTGAACTCGTCGTCAACGTAAAAACGGCGAAGATGCTCGGCCTTACAATTCCAACATCGATGTTCGTTGCTGCCCAAGAGATGATTGAATAGGCTGCATTTGCTGTACCCGCTCACGGCAGCTGGGCCGTAGCAATCTTCTGTCAAACATACGTGCCGCGATAAGGTCCTTGCACCGGTTGATTTGTGGACGGCGCAGCATCTGTGACGTTTGCTGCCAAAAGCGTCGCGCGAGCGCAAAGAAGGAAATTATGTGGGCCTGGCCATGTTTGCGCCTCTACGACCTGAGGAGAGAGTTGCTGACGGAACGCGATGCACCCGGGGAGAGTTCTTGGGCGATAGTTCCCTGACTCTGCCTTGAAGGAACAAGGAGCAGGTCGCAATGGGCAAACAGGTCGTAGTCGTGCTTTACGCGGTGGCGATGGCTGCCGTCATAGTCGGTGTAGATTTCGCGTTCTTCACAAACCGGTTCTGGGAACGGCTGACAGTGAATGTCGGGATTGTCTTGGTTTTCGCCGCTTTCTATTTCAGATTCCTCCGATGAGTTTCGGCAAGCCCACTTTGGCTTTTAGTTTTGGTTGCAGCCCGTCGTCATGCTCGTTGGCGGCGCGGCCGTTTGGTGGATGGGTTCAGAGGCGTCGCTATGACCTCCGGAGACCTGTAGGATGGATGCAAAGGCGCGTGTGCGCGCGAACAAAACGGGGGGCGACATGCGAACATTTCTGACTGCTCTTGCGCTCATGGTTCTCGCCATTGCCCCGGCGCAGGCGCAGGATTTCCCGACGCGCACCATCACGCTGATCGTGCCGTTCCCGCCTGGCGGCTCGACCGATGTTGCCGGGCGCATTCTTGCCGACAAGATGGGGGCCGCGCTCGGGCAGGCGGTCATCGTCGAGAATGTCGGCGGCGCCGGCGGCTCGATCGGGGTAGGGCGTCTCGCGCGGGCGGCGCCTGACGGCTACACCATCGACATCGGTCAGTGGGACACCCACGTCGGCAGCATCATCTACAATCTCAACTACGATTTGCAGACCGACTTCGCGCCGATCGGATTGGTGTCGATCAATCCGATGCTGCTGGTCGCCACCAAGAAGCTGCCGGCCGACGATCTCAGATCGCTGGTCGAATGGATGAAGGCGCATCCGGGCGACGCCAAATTCGTCAACCAGAATGCCTCGGCCCAGGTCGGCGGTCTGCTCTTGCAAAAGCTCACCGAGACCAAGGTGCTGTTCGTGCCCTATCGCGGCGCCGGACCGGCGATGACGGATCTGATCTCGGGGCAGGTCGATCTCCTCCTGGTGCAAGGCGCCGTCGCGCTGCCGCAGGTGCGCGCCGGAACCGTCAAGGCGCTGGCCGAGCTGTCGCCGCACCGCTCGGCGTCGATGCCCGACATTCCGTCGTCTGCCGAATCCGGCGTTGCCGGTCTCGACATATCCGGCTGGTTCGGCCTCTACGCGCCGAAAGGCACGCCGCCGGGCATCGTCGCCAAATTGAACGACGCGATGGTGCTGGCGCTCGCCGATCCGACGGTGCGCGCGCGCTTCGCCGAACTCGGACTTGACGTCGCCTCGCGCACGCAACAGACACCCGTGGCGCTCGCCGCGTTCCAGCAGGCCGAGATGGACAAGTGGTGGCCCATCATCAAGGCCGCCGGCATCAGAGGGGATTGAGAACGCATGCGAAAAGGTCTTGCCGTCTGTCTCGTGTTGTCGAGCATCACGCTCGCCGACGCACTGCATGCGCAGGAAGGCCAGCAAGTGTCGCGGCTGCCGCCGCTGCCGCAGCCGCTCGATCCGATCCTGCAGCAGATGTTCGAGAAGCGCACCGCCCAGGGCGGCGCCATCATCAACCTGCAACTCACCACCGGGCACGCGCCGAAATTCGCCCGCGCCGCGTCCGCCATGGCCTTCACGATCCGCTTCGACGCGGCGACGCCGCGGCGGCTGATCGAGCTGACGATCATGCGCACGGCGCAGATCGTCGGCTCGACATACGAGATCAATCAGCACACGCCGCTGATCAAGATGTGCGGCTACAGCGATGCGCAGATCGCGGCGCTGCCGGCTTGGCAGGCCTCGACGCTGTTCGATGACAAGGAGCGCGCCGTGCTCGGCTATGTCGAGGAGATGACACACGGCGGCGACGTAGACGACCCGACCTTCGCCACTCTGGAAAAATATTTTCCACCGCAGCAGATCGTCGAGCTCACGTACACGATCGGCAATTATTACGCCAACGGCCTCCTCACCAAGGCGCTGCGCATCCAGGTGGAGTCCGACGGACGGCTGACGGTTGCCGGCAAGTGCTGACGGGAGGACATGGATGCCCAAGGCCTATTTCATGGTGCGCTCGGTGGTCGAGCAACCGCTGCGGCAGAAATTCGACCATTGGTATTCGACCCATCACCTGCCGATGGCGCTTGCCGACTTCAAGGCGGAGAAATGCTGGCGGTTCTGGAGCGCGGCCGATGCCGGCGTGCATTATGCGGTCTATCAGTTTGCCGACATGGCGGCGCTCGACGCCGCGCTCAGGTCGCAAGCCTTCAAGGGGCTTGTCGCCGACTACGATCAAGCCTGGCCGTCGGGCGTCACGCGCACGCGCGACATGATCAATCTGGTCGAGGAGCGGAGCGCGCCATAGCAGGCTAGAGGTGATCGGCGAAGAATTTGGCCGCGAGCCCGATCGTTGCGGCGTGGACGGCGTCGCGATTGACTGTGCCGCGGTCGACGCAGAGTTGCGGGATCGTGCTGCGGCCGAAAGCGGTGCAGTCGCCCAGAAAGGTGTAGTGATCGACATCGCCGGGCAAGACCGTCAGCGCCACGCGCGGGATTTTGTTGGCGTAGTATCTGGCATTGGCGCGGACGGGAACGATCCGGTCGCCCGCTCCGGCCACGATCGCCACCGGAATTTCGATGGTGGCAAGACTTTCGGCCGTCACCGCCGGACCTATCGCCGGCGCAATGGCGAAGGCGGCGCGAATCCTCGGATCGCGATATGATTTTCCGGCGCCGGCGAGCGCCGTCGCAAATGCCGGGTCGCTCGCTGCGAGCGCTCCGGCCTTGGCCAAGAGGTCGGGAAATTCCGGCGGCGCCTTGCAGCTCACCGGGTCATGCTCCGTCTTGCAGTATTGATCGAAGTCCCGGCGCGACGTGAGGCCGCCGGCAAGCTCGATAACGGTATAGCCGCCGAGCGAAAAGCCCGCGGCGCCGATGTGCTGCGGATCGATGCGCGGCGCAAAATCGGGATCGGCGAGAATATCGTCGAGCACCGCGGTGATATCCTTGGCGCGCAGCCACCACAGCGCAAAGCCTTGCAGGGTGTAAGGCTCGATGGCGGTATTGCCGGGATGATTGACGCCGGCGACGATGTAGCCGCGCGCGGCGAGCGCGGTGGCGAGCCACGCCAGCGATTGCGCCGTGCCGCCGGTGCCGTGGGACAACAGGATCAGCGGAAATTTGGCTGGACTCGCCGCGAGCTTTGCGACCGGCGCGGCGGGCGCCGCTTCGAACAGCGCTTGTCCGACCGGCGGGATGAGTTGCGGCTTCGGCTTGGCGTCGGCTTCGGCCGGATACCAGACGACCTCTTGCAAGGCGTGCGACCCCGCGCCGCGCCAATCGTACGGTTCTTTGGGAAAGATGTGGCGGGACGTGACGCCGACCTTGAATGCCGCCACATCCGAAGTCTGCGCGCAAGCCTCGCTAAAACAGACTGGCGCGATGACAAGCCCCAAAAGCGCCGCGGCAACCCAACTGCGCATGACGTTCGTTCAGCGCCAGCCGCCGCCGCCATTCACATAGACCGTGTCCGCGGTCATGAACGGGCAGGCGTCCGAGCACATGAACAGCACCAGTTCGCCGATTTCCTCCGGTTCGCCGAAGCGCTTCATCGGCACGTCTTCGAGGAACCGCTGCACCAGTTCGGGCGACGACTGCGCCGCGTCCTGGAACGGTGTCTGGATTGGGCCGGGCGAGATCGACAGCGCGCGGATGCCCTGGGTGGCGAATTCGCGCGCCACGCCGAGCGTCATCGATACCACCGCGCCTTTCGCCGCGGCGTAATGGACCGACGAGCCGGGACCGCCGCGGCGATGCGCCATGCTCGCCATGTTGACGATGACGCCGAGTTTGTTCTTGAGCATATGCGGCAGCACCGCCTGCATGCCGTAAAGCGTGCCGTTGACGTTGAGGCTGAAGGTCTTCTCCATCAGCGCGTCGTCGATATCGAGGAATTTCGAGCGGCGGATCGCGGCGCCGGCCGAATTGAACAGGAACTGCACGCTGCCGAACGCGGCGATTGCGCGCCCGACCATGTTGTTGACTTCGCCGCGACGGGTGACGTCGACTTTGAGCGCCAGCGCCTGACTGCCTTTGCCGTTCACCATCGCCGCGGTCTCGCGCGCGCCGGCCTCATTCAGGTCGGCGCACACCACGTTGGCGCGCTCACGGGCGAATATCAGCGCCGTGGCGCGGCCGATGCCGCTCGCGGCGCCGGTAATGATGATGGTCTTGCCGGCGAAATAATCCGGTGTCTTCGGCATGGCTCTCTCGCTTTCTCTGTCTTGATTGGAACCAACAATGCCTTTTCGCGGGACTTGTCACAATCGGAATATCGTCATTGAACTGAAGAACGAAGCACCCTCCACCGGATCGCAGATATGATGCAGCGTGCTCGCCATGAGCGTGGTCGGGGATCGCTAACACTATTTCCGCAAATAACGCGTGCCGCAACAAATCTGTCACATGACAATCGCAGTGCGCAACAGCTTCGCACTTAACCCGATTTTATTAGTTGCCCGCTACCAAGATAATCCCGGATCGGTTCGTCCGATCGACGCCCGAATTTTTGTTGAGTTCATGATCGCGCCGCTCCGAAGGCTCAAAGTCGAGTGCCCGCCGCTCCTGTCGGACGTCAAGATCCTTGAGAGGATGTGGCGCGGCGCGGTGCAGCCTGACGAGAAGCTGCCGCCGTACGAGCAGGTCGTACTCGGCAGCCTCGGACGACTGTCCGATCATCTCCTTCTGATCGAAGGAAATGCGCGCCCGTCGTTTAAGGTGCTCAGAGCCGGGCGAAAGATCAAGGACTGGATCGGCCGCGAAATTCGCGACATGCGGCTTGCCGATTTGCCGCGCGACTGCGCCGTCGCGCTCGGCGAAGTGCTGGTGCAGGCGATCGAGGCCGGCGCTCCGGTTCCTTATCGCATGCATCGCGTCGCCGACGGCATGGTCGAGACCTACGAGATGCTCGCTTTTCCGATGTCGTGCCGCTGGGGCGCGCCCTTGGCCGGCGTGTATGTCGCGGAAGCCGGCAACAGGTACAACCTCGTGGATACAATCTTCCGTTCCACGGACGAGGGCATCGTCGCGCTTGGTGCGATCCGCAATGCCGGCGGCGCGGCAATCGACTTTCAAGTCGTCGCTTGCAACGAAGGCGCTGCCCGGTTGCTCGGCGTCGACGAAAAGGAGCTGCAATGGCGGCGGCTTTCGGAACTGGCGTTAGGCTCGCCGTCCGACGGCATTCGTGATCGCCTCGTCGCCAGCATTGAAGCGGGACGGTTCGATCAGTTCGAATGCACATTCGCGCGCGCTGGAAGCGAAGTCCACGTCAATGTCAGCGTTGCGTCAGCCGGCGACCTCTTGTCGATGACGCTGACTGACATCGGCGATCTCAAACAGCGTGAAGCGTCGTTCCGCCTCCTGTTCGACGGCAATCCGGTGCCGATGTGGTTGTACGATCCGGGTGACCTGCGGATATTGAACGTCAACGATGCCGCGCTCGCCCATTACGGTTACGGCCGGGCGCAGTTCCAGAGCATGACGCTGCTCGATCTGTGGCCGCACGACGAATGGGGCGTCCATCGCGAGGTCGCGAGAACGGTCGGCGACCATTACCAGTCGGAACGGCCGTGGCGGCATATCAAGGCCGACGGCAGCGAAATCGAAGTTCTCACCTACGCCCGCCGCGTGCCGTTTGAGAAGACCCACGCCATCCTGGTTGCCGTCGTCGATGTCACCGAGCGCAAGCAGGCGGAGGCGCGGATTGCCTATATGGCGCATCACGATGCGCTGACCGATTTGCCCAACCGGGTGCTGTTCCACGAACGGTTGAATGAACTGCTGACGCGGGTGCGGCGAAGCGGCGAGAGCCTGGCGGTCCACTGCCTCGATCTCGATCACTTCAAGGGCGTCAACGATACGCTCGGACACCCGATCGGCGATGAGCTTCTCAAGACCGTCGCGCAGCGTCTGAGAAAATGCCTGCGCGACAGCGATCTGGTCGCGCGCCTCGGTGGCGACGAATTTGCCGTCGTGCAGTGGCCCGTCGGCAACCCCAACGAAGCGAGCGCGATGGCCAACATGCTGATTGAAGTGGTCGGCAAGCCTTATGAAGTGCACGGCCACGAGTTCGTTATCGGAGCGAGCATCGGCATCGCGCTGGCGCCCAATGACGGCGATGCGGCGGACGTGCTGCTGCGCAACGCGGATATGGCGCTCTATCGCGCCAAGGCGGACGGCCGCGGCACGGCGCATTTCTTCGAGCCGGAGATGGACCGCCGCATCCAGACGCGCCGCATGCTCGAACTCGATCTGCGCAAGGCGTTTGCCAATGGCGAGCTGGAGCTGTTCTACCAGCCTCTGGTCAACCTCACGACCAATGCCATCAGCGGATTCGAGGCGCTCTTGCGCTGGCGCCATGCCGAGCGCGGCATGGTCCCTCCGCTCGAATTCATTCCGCTCGCCGAGGAGATCGGCCTTATTGTTCCGCTCGGCGAGTGGGTGCTGCGGACGGCCTGTGCCGAAGCGGCGCGCTGGCCGGGAAAGCTCAAGGTGGCTGTCAATCTGTCCCCCGCGCAGTTTCGCAGCCGGGGCGTGGTGAAGGCCGTGCTGACCGCGCTGGCTTATTCGCGTCTGCCGCCCGATCGTCTGGAATTGGAGATCACGGAATCAGTGCTGCTCGGCGAGACCGATGCAAACCTGGCAACGCTCCATCAGCTCCGCGAAATCGGCGTGCGCATCTCTATGGACGATTTCGGCACCGGTTATTCAAGCCTGAGCTATTTGCGCTGCTTTCCCTTCGACAAGATCAAGATCGACCGGTCATTTGTCAGTGAACTGTCGGAACGGCCGGATTGCCTTGCCATTATCCGGGCGGTTGCCGGCTTGGGAATGAGCCTCGGCATTGCGACGACTGCCGAAGGCATCGAGACTCGCGAGCAGCTCGAAAGAGTACGCGCGGAAGGCTGCACCGAAGTGCAGGGCTACCTCTTCAGCGCGCCGCGGCCGGCATCCGAACTGCCCGGCCTTATCCGCGCCGAACAGGCGAAAGTCACGGCGGCCGCCTAAGACTTTTCCCGCGTTGCGTCAACCGATCTTCGCTTCCCGCCGCGGCCGGCGAGGCGGGAATCATGCCGCGAGCAGCCGCGCCGACCGCAGCTGCAGCAGCGCGGTCTTTTCCGCCACCGGCGCCACATTGGAGGGAGCGATGGCGCAGCGCGCGGCCGGCCGCACAACGCCATTGCGCAAATAGGGTGGCTTCGCGCACCACAAATATTCGAAAACGTGGCCGCTCAGCCGGTGGGCGAGGCGGATCGTGCTGCCTTCGATCGCGACGTCGAAATTCGGCGCGCTGCTTTTGACCTTCAGGTTCGGCGATCGCAAGCCGAAAGCGGCATGCAGGACTTGATCGACGTCCAGCGAGTTGAACGGCTTGTGCAGGAACGCGCTGGCGCCGGCGTTCAGGGCTTGATCCTCCGTGGTCGGATTGCGCTCGCTGGAGATCATGACCACCTTGAGCGACGACTGGACGAGCGCAAGCCGCTTCAGGGTGGCAAGCCCGCTCAAGCCCGGCATGTTGCAATCCAGGAACACCACGTCGAATCGCGAGCTGCGGCACAGCGTCAATGCGGTCTCGCCGTCGCCGGCTTCCGTGATCTCGCAATTGAAGACGCTGCCCTGGACGATGCGCTGCACGATCTGGCGCACGGCCGTCGAATCGTCGACAATCAGGACCTTGGTGAGCGACGAGATGCGGGCGTAGGTTTTCATGATGGCGAGCGCGTCGTCGACCACGAACGGCTTGAACAGGAATTCGTAGGCCCGCAGTTTGATCGCCATGTCGACCGCTTCGGTGGCCGGCGGCGACGACATCAGGGTCACGAAGGTTTTGACGCCCTGCTTGCGCGCGGTCCAGAACGCCTCGGTCCCCGACAGCTCCGGCATGTGAACGTCGATGAACGCCAGATCGACGTTCGAGCCGCTCAACAATGTCAGGCACTCGCGCCCATTGTCTGTCGTGCTCATCCGCAGCGGCAGCTTCGACGCGTGCGCGGCGTCGGTCAGAAGCTGCAATGTCGTATGCGAATCGTCGGCGATCAGCATCGTGATCGGTCGTTGCATATGCCCCTCCATTTCCGATCGCGCCTCGGGCGCTTGTGCCAGTTGCCCGTGCCTGTTCGCACAATTGTGCGGGTCATCAATCGGCGAGAGGTGAATCGGTTCGCTGACACTTGCAATCCTGCTTGCCGGGTGGTGTTTGGGCTTCGACAAATTCGATTCAATTCGCCGCCAGGCCGGGGCATGCCGCGTAGCATTGAGGACTTCGCCGTCGTTGCCGCGCCCGCCGTTTTCGTGGTGCTGTGGGCGTCCGGCTTCATCGGCGCCAAGTTCGGGCTGCCTTACGCCGAGCCGATGACGTTCTTGTCGCTGCGCATGATCGCGGTCGTGACGCTGCTCGTCGTGGTGATCGTGCTCACGCGGCCGAAATGGCCGGACCGCGCCGGCGTGTTCCACAGCGCCGTGACCGGCGCCCTGGTGCACGGCCTCTATCTCGGCGGCGTGTTTGCGTCGATGGAGAATGGAATTTCGGCGGGCCTGATCGCGCTGATCGTAAGCTTGCAGCCGGTGCTCACCTCGACGCTGGCCAACCGCTGGCTCGGCGAACGCGTGCTGCCGCGGCAATGGCTCGGTCTCATTCTCGGCGTCGTCGGGGTCTATCTGATCGTCCGCGAGAATATCGCCGCGGGCGATATCAAGCCTGTCGCCTGGGTTTTTGCCGCGACAGCGCTCGCCGGCATCACTGTGGGCACGCTCTACCAGAAACGATTCGGCGGCGGCATCGATTGGCGTCCCGCTTTCTGCGTGCAATACGCCACGGCCGGCACGTTGTTCACGCTCGCCGCGTTCGCCTTCGAGACACGCGCCGTGCGCTGGACGCCCGAGTTTATCTTCGCGATCGGCTGGCTCGTCCTGGTGTTGTCGTTCGGCGCGATCTGGCTGTTGTATTTCCTGATCCGGCGCTCGGCCGCGATCCGCGTCATCAGTTTCTTTTACCTGACGCCACCGGTCACGGCGTTACTCGCCTGGCTGTTCTTCGACGAACGGCTGGCGCTGCTGGCGCTCATCGGCATGGCGATCTGCGTAACTGGGGTTTTCCTGGTCAATTGGCGTATCGGTGGCGTGACGGCATGAGCCGCGTTAGCGTGGCCGCCAGCGCCTCGCAACAGGAGCATTCACATGACCAATGGACCGATCGAGTACCGCGACGCCGCGCCGGAAGTCCGCGCCGTGTTCGACGACATCAAGCGCACGCGGCAAGTCGAGGATGTCAATAATTTCTGGAAATATCTGGCGCACGACCCGGCGACGCTCAAGCGTACCTGGGACAGCGTCAAGCAGATCATGGCGCCCGGAGCGCTCGATGTGCTCACCAAGGAAATGGTCTATCTTGCCGTGAGCGTGACCAATGGATGCGGCTACTGTATCGCCAGTCACGGTGCCGCGGCGCGCAAGGCAGGCATGACCGAAGCGATGTTCGGCGACCTCATGGCCGTCGTCGGCATGGCGAACGAGACCAACCGGCTCGCCAACGGCTATCGCGTGCCGATCGACGCGGCGTTCGACCGCTGAAGCGCGACCCCGAAAAGCGGACAGCGACCTTCGGAAAACATCACGCTTGATAACTATGCTCGACCGTGCGGCGAACCCGCCGCAATTTTTTGTTTTTTTGCCGAAAATGCAAAGCAAATGTGAGCGTGGCTTTTAGGTGCGCCGCAATCGCCGGGTAGGTAATTTCGCTTAGAGGGTTTGCTTTCGATCGGGCTGGTCGCGAATGCCTATGGCGCGACCGCAACATAAAAGGCCGCGCATTATGCTTTCGCAGAAGCCGAAAAGGCCGCCAAGGCCGGAAGACCGGCGCCTGTCACAGCGACGGGTGCTCAATCGGGTGGCAAAAATCCAACTAGGCAACGGCACCTTGCCGCGCGATTGCCTGATAACCGACATTTCCGATGGCGGTGTACGGCTGCACGTCGAAGGCTTCGATGTCCCCGACGAATTCGTGCTGCTGCTCGCGGGCGACGACGTCGCTGCCAAGGAGCGCGTCTACAAGGTCGTCTGGCGGCTCGGCTATGAGATCGGCGCCAGATTCCTTGGCCATGTCAGGCGCGGTGCCGCTGCCGCCGGCGCCTAGAGCGATGTTGTCATAACCGTCGCGAGTGCAGTAAAGCTGAGGCCCAATCGAGCCAAGCTTTACCGCAGATGCCCAATCCGTCCGTCCGCGATCTGATCGTCGTTCACAGCTCCGATCTGCACATTGATCACGATTATACGGCGCGGCTGCATGGCGGGGACGGCACGGCCGGTCTCGGCTGCGTGCTCAAGGCGGCGGCTGGTCTGTCCGCCGATGTCGTCATCCTTGCCGGCGATACTTTCGACAGCCATCGCGTGCCGCAGAACTTGATCGAGCGCGCGGCCGCGGTGATCGCGGCGGCTGGACTGCCCGTCGTCTTGCTTCCCGGAAATCACGATCCGGCGATCGCGGCCGCGGTGTATCGGTCCGAGGCATTGGCCGATGTGAAGAATTTACACGTCATCGGCGTCACCCATAACGAGGCAATCGCTTTTCCGGATCTGTCGCTCGAAATCTGGGGCCGCGCGCATCGCGACTACGCCGACATGATTCCGTTCGAGACTGTACGCGCACGCCG
>Ga0070731_10005061_pt1 | contig 11026 bp, 9 predicted proteins | sample Coa_R1_2_FD_66448 | JGI IMG/M metagenome (GOLD analysis project Ga0070731, IMG submission 66448) | Surface soil microbial communities from Centralia Pennsylvania, which are recovering from an underground coalmine fire - Coalmine... | ecosystem: Environmental > Terrestrial > Soil > Unclassified ... | reverse complement strand
CAGGACGTGTTTGACGGTCGCGCCCCGCTATGCCTGCGGTCCAGCGGCGGCAATACGACGTTTCTCATATCGAACGACGAGCATTGGCAGCCGCCCGCCGGCCTGCTGAACACCAAGTTCGAAGACGTGACGGCCCAATATGCCAATTCGACAGAGGCCGCCACGGTCTCGACCGACGACTGGCCGTTTTTCTACATGCCACAGCGCGTCTATCCCGCGTCGTACTTGATCATGATCGGGTTGATTTTGCTTCTCTCCCTGCTGCTGGTTGGCAACTTCATTGGCGAGGCGCCGCGGTTCAGCCATCTCTCATTCTTCTTTCTCGGTGCCGGTTTCATGCTGATCGAAACCAAAGGCGTCACCGAAATGGGGCTGACATTCGGCAATACCTGGCAGGTGATCGGCATCGTATTCGCCGGCATCCTGATCATGGCATTCATCGGCAATTGCCTGGTCCAGTGGCTGCGTATCAAGCGCCCGCAGCTCGCTTACGTCTTCCTGCTGGCGGCGCTCGGCGCCGGCTGGCTCGCCGCACGATCCGGCGGATTTGCCTCCACGCCCGTTGGACGGCTGGAGACCGCCACATTGCTCAGCCTGCCGCTGCTATTTTCGGGGATCGTGTTCTCGACCCTGCTTTCGGCCGAGCGTCACATCTCCAGTATCATGGCGATGAATCTGATGGGCGCCATCGTGGGCGGCCTATTGGAGTACAACTCGATGTATCTCGGCTTCCAGGCGCTGTATGTGATGGCGATGCTTTGCTACGTCGCGGCGTTTGTGGCGGATTGGATATTCCTGCGTAAGGACCTGTCCGTTGCAAAAACCATCGAGCGAACAACAACGACCCCGAAGGAGGGGGTAGCCGTGGTGACCCGGTAGTTGCGTTTAATCGTCACGGAAATCTGAGCGAGATGGCGCGCTGGTTCCTTAGCTATCACTCCCCCGATCAGGCATTAGCGGAACGGCTCAAGGCCGCAATCGAGAGCAAGGATTCCGCTTCACGCGTTTTTTTCGCACCAAACAACTTGCGCGCCGGCGGCTCGTGGTCGGCGCAGCTTGCCCAGGAGATCGCCGACGCGACCGCCTTCATTCTGCTGATCGGCCAGGCGGGCGTCGGCAAATGGCAGGTGCCCGAGTACGATGAAGCGCTCGACAAGTGGGTGAAGTCAGATAGAAAATTTCCCCTCATTGTCGTGCTCCTCGAAGGCGAGATCGCGCCCGGCCTTCCGTTTCTGCGTCAGCTGCACTGGATCGTTACGCCCGACCCGGCTTCGGAGCGAGATACCGCTCGCATCTTCGACGCGGTATCCGGCGACGGCACACGGCCGGGCGAGCTATGGCGTTACACGTCTCCCTATCGCGGCCTTGAGGCCATGGAGGAGAAGGACAGCGACTATTTCTTCGGCCGCAAACGCGAGACGGTTGAGGTTCTGTCCGTGCTAGCCGGCGCTTCCGGCCGGCTACCGGTGCTCATTGGCAATTCGGGGGTCGGAAAATCTTCGCTGGCGCAAGCGGGCGTGCTGGCGGCGCTCAAGCGCCAGGCTTGGCCGGAAGATGCCCAGGCTCCAAACGCTTGGCCCGCGGCCTTTCAGGACAGCCGCCAATGGTGCTTTCTGTCGCTAAAGCCGGGCAGCGATCCTCTCAAGGCGCTGGTCAATTCATTCCTCGATACCTGGCAATTCGAAACACAAGCCGAGCGGGTCAGGGAGCAGAATGGCTTTATCGATCTGCTGCGCGACGGCAAGGCTTCGCTGCCCGACCTGATCGAAGCCACTGAGCGCCGGCGCAAAGAACTCGGCCAGCCCAAGCCGCCGGCCTTTTTTCTCTACATTGACCAGGGCGAGGAACTTTATGCGCGAGCCGAGGAGAGCCAGCGCCGGCGTTTCTCGGAACTGCTTGTGCAGGCACTGCCAGATCCGCGTCTGCGTGTGTTGATGAGCATGCGTTCCGATTTCCTCGGCTACCTGCAAAACGACAAGGGGTTGTTCAAAGCTAGTCAGCGCATCGATGTGCTGGCGCTGGGAGAGGAGGAGTTACGCGAGATTGTCAGCCGCCCCGCTCAATTGCTCGCGGCTCGTTTCGAAACCGATGGCGTTGTCGACATCATCAGCCGGCGTGCCGCGGAGGACTCGGTCAGAGACGTGGGCGCCCTGCCGCTTCTCTCCTACACCCTCGATGACATGTGGAAGAGCATGGTGCAGCGAGGCGACGGGACGCTGAGATTGCCGGCGCAATCCTTCGAGCTAGGCGGCGTGCTGGTGGATCGTGCCAGCCGATTTCTGGAAGAACACCCAGGCGGCGAAGGGGCGCTGCGGCGCGTGCTGACGCTTCGGCTCGCCATGGTGCGCGAGGACGGTGAGCCGACAAGGCGACGAGCTGCACGCACCGAATTCTCCCATGAGGAATGGCTGCTCGTTTCCGAACTTGCCGACTATCCCAACCGGCTCCTCGTCACCGTCACCACGGAAGTTGGCGACACCTTTGCTGAAGTGGCGCATGAGGCGATATTCGGACGTTGGGGCAAGCTGCGCGAATGGATCGCGGCCGAGCGCGAATTTTTGGCGTGGCGCAGCGGGCTGGAGGCGGCGCATCGCGGCTGGATGGCCACATCAAAAGCCGACCCGCCGACGCCGCCCAGCGATGACGCGCTGCTCATGGGTGCGGCACTCACCCAGGCGCGCAGTTGGCTCGCAAAGCGAGCGGAAGATTTGCACGCGCCGCACCGCGACTTCATTGGCCTCAGCACCGCGCGCGAGGACAAGGCCCAAGCGCGCGCCCGGCGCTTTCGCGCGGTTCTCTACGGGCTCGTGGCCGCCGTCATCATCGGCCTCGTCGGCTGGATCGAGCAGTCACTGATCAAGTCCCAGTGGCTTTGGTGGACGAGCCAGCGGCCATTCGTGGCCGCCAATATTTGGCCTTACGCGCTCAAGCCGGCGGCGGAGCAAGCGCTCAAGCCCGGCGACAGCTTCCGCGAATGCGCGCCGAGGCAGCAGAACATCGATTACTGCCCCGACATGGTGGTGGTGCCCGCGGGGAGTTTCGAGATGGGTTCGCCGGCAACCGACAAAAGCGCCAACACCAATGAATTCCCGCAGCATCAGGTGAGCATCGTCAAACCGTTCGCCGTATCCAGATTCGCGGTGACCATGGCCGAGTGGGACGCTTGCGTGGCCGGCGGCGGATGCAGCGGTTACACACCGTCCGATTCCGGTTGGGGGCGCGGAGAACAGCCAGCGATCAACATCAACTGGGAAGACGCCGAGCGATATGTCGCTTGGCTGGCGCAAATGACCGGAAAGCCCTATCGGCTGCTGGCCGAAGCGGAATACGAATATGCGGCCCGCGCCGGCACGACAACGGAGTATCCCGAGGGCGACACAATCGGCAAGAACAACGCCGATTGCGTCGGCTGCGGCAGCAACTGGGATAACCAGCAAACAGCCCCGGTCGGCTCATTCCCTGCCAACAAATTCGGTCTCTACGACATGGTCGGCAATGTCTGGGAATTGACGCAAGACTGCTATCACCCGAGCTATGAAATCGACACGCCGCAGGGCAAGGTCGATGCACCCACAGACGGATCGGCCTGGATCACCGGCGATTGCACGCGCCGTGTGGTGCGCGGCGGTTCCTGGTACGACAGTCCAGTTGCGCTGCGCTCGGCGAGTCGCCGCGGGGGTACTCTCGAGGTCCGCAACGACAGCCTCGGTTTCCGGGTCGCCCGCTCGCTTGCGCCGTAATTTTTTTACTGCAAGCGGACATCGAGCTTCATCTGCGGGACTTATAGGTACGCGTCCTAAATTCCAGCAAACCAATTAAAACCGCGTTCGCTCCAGTAGGTCTCGCGGAAGTCATTGCTGACTTCGATCGCTTTGACCCACTTGGCGTTCTTGTAGCCGAGCTTGGTGGAGGTGCGCAGCCGCAGCGGATACCCGAACGGATCGGTGATGGGTGCGCCCGCATATTTGGTGGCCAGTATGGTCTGCGGATGCAGCGCCGTCGCCATGTCGATGCTCTCGGTGTAATCGTCATTACAGATGAAATAGACGTATTTCGCGGTGAGATCGGCGCCGACGCGCTCGAAAAACGCGTGCAAGTTCGGGCCGGACCATTGGCCGATGTAATCCCACCCCTCTACGCAGATGTGGCGGATGATCAATTCTTGCTCGGGCAATTGATAAATCTGCTGGGCGGTCCACGGCCGCTTGTCAGAGATCAGGCCGGCCAATTCCAATTTCCAGGTCGCACCGTCGATATGCTTGACGTCCTCGATGTCGTAGTAGGCGTTGAACCGCGGCGGCTTGACGACCTGCGATGGGCTGAAGGTCGGCGCCAGATGATTTTTGCGGAACAGAAACTCTTGTGCGCCGTCGTTCCATGACGACACCGCCCGCAGCGCGCTTTGCACGGAAGGCTCTTCGCTTACATCGCAGCCGGTCAACAGAGCCAAGGCGCCGAGGCTGACTGCGCCGCGCAGCACGTTGCGGCGGTTGATGTCATCTACCAGTGCCCGATTGGCCGCGAGCACATTTTGGTCGATCGGCTTTTGTGGCCGGAAGAGCGATGGCGTGGGCTTTCGGATGGTCATGGTGTCCCTGCATCACGGCGTTGGTTCGTCCGCCGGCGCGGACGGGGGTGACTCTGCGGCGGGCGGCTCTGCCGCGGCGGCGGGCTGAACTGCAGGTGCGGCCTCGTGAGTAGGCGCTGGCCGTCGCACAGCCATCGGTTCAGCAGCAAACGCGGCGGGGTCATTCACCACAGGTCCGCCGGTCACCATGGCCACAAGGGTTTGCGGCACCAGCAGCGCCAATGACACATGCACGATGATGAAGCCGACGATCGCCGTCATGCACAAGAAATGAATCACCCGGATGGTCTGGAAATTGTAGAACAACGCCGCGAGCTCGGAAAACTGCACCGGCTTCCACAGGCACAGCCCCGTGATCACGATCAGAATGCCGACTAGAATGACGCCGAGATAAAGAATCTTCTGCACCGCGTTGTAGACCGTCAGATCGTCATGCCCGAGACGAAAGTGCAGCGCGTCGTTCACAGTAGCGAGAAGCTCGCTGATCGTTATCGGAAACAGCTTTTGCCGAAATCGCCCGGTGGCGACGCCATAAGTCAAATAGGCGATCCCGTTGAGCACGAAAATCCACATACCAAAGAAATGCCATTGCAATCCGTATTGCGCCCACTTGCCGATGACGATCGCGTCAGGAAAATGCAGCCAGCCAAGAATCACATCGTCGTTGTAGATCTTCCAGCCACTGCCGATCATGATGAAAATGGCGACCGCATTGATCCAATGCATGATGCGCAGCGGCAACGGATGCAGGCGCTGCTCGTTGTGGGCGATTGATTGGACAGCCGCTGTTGACATCGAAGAAGACTCCACAATCGTTGGTCTTCAGCCTGTGCAGATAACAATGCGAAGGAAAACGCGCGAACGTCGTTCCCCTCATTGCTCGCGCGGACTTTCGACAGTACGGTTGCGAGAAGTCATGCGCAAGCACAGCGCCTTCACGAATTCGCGCGGCGCGTTTGACTGGGAGAATGCCCGATGATGTGCGCCAATAGGATGCTGATCGTCGCGCTGGCTTTATCGCTTGCGGTAGCCATCAGCGTGCTGGCGCAGACCTCGACACAAGCCGAAAGCGGGCCGTTGCCGATGCTGGCCCAGGCCACAGTGCCGCCGACCGGCATGATGGACGCCGAACACCCGATGCCGATGAACGAGCGCATGCTCAAGCGCTTTCCTCAGCCGGTCCGGGTCGGCGACCTCATTGGACTGCCGGTGCTCAACGAGAATGCCTCGACGCTTGGGCATGTCCGGCATGTGGTGCGCACGCCGAAGGGCACTATCGAACTGATCGTCTCTTACAGCAAATTATGGGGCTGGTTCGGGCGCCCTGTTGCGGTGCCGCTCGAAGTCGTCGGCATTGAGGGCCGGCAATTGGTATCGCTTGATATGGACTCGGACGAATACGCCCGCGCGCCCACATGGCGGGAGAATGACACAACCGCACTGCCGAACGACTCGACAATCCGCATCGCGCTCGCCCGTAATTAGGCGATCACGAATTGGTGAAGAGAATAACTTTTTGGTGTTTGGCGGCTTGTAAGGATTGATTGGCCCTTTTTGCAGCACTCTGCCAAGCAATCGTCATTGCGTTGTTGCTGATCGTATTGGATTTTGATGGGGGCATCGGATGGATCGCGCAAATGATTTCGAGCGTCTCGTCGATCCTATAGCCGGAGATAAAGACGTTTCCTCACGCCCGCGCGAAGTTGCGACTTGCGGCATTGCGGTGATGGCCAAGGCATCGGCGCCGGGTCGCGCCAAAACGCGGCTCGTGCCTCCGCTAAGCTACGAGGAAGCGGCGGCGCTCAACACTGCATTCCTGCGGGACGTCACCGACAATATGCTGCTCGCTGCGCTCCGCGCCGCACCGGGCGCCAGCATTGCCGCCTATGCGGCTTACGGGCCGCCCGGTTCGGAGGATTTTTTCCGCCGCAACTTCACAGCGTCGATCGGCTTGATACCCGCATGGCTGCCGAACTTCGGCGACTGCCTGTTTCATACGATCAGCGAGATTTTCGCGCGTGGTCACGGCGCGGCCGTTGTGCTCAATGCCGACAGTCCGACTTTGCCGACGGCGCTGCTCAACGAAACCGCCGAGATGCTCGCACGGCCGGGCGATCGCGCCGTTCTGGGTCCGTCAAGCGATGGCGGCTACTATCTGCTCGGCCTGAAGAAGGCTCACCGCCGCATTTTCGACGACATATCCTGGAGTACCGAGCGCGTCGCTGCACAGACGCTCGAACGCGCCCGTGGGATCAAACTCGACGTGCATCTGTTGCCCGAATGGTACGACGTGGACGATGCAGACTGTTTGCGCCGACTGCACGACGAAATTCGCCGCCCCAGGCCGGTGAGCTTTCAGCCTGATGCGGCGCGGCTGCAGCCACATCGTGCCAGCCACACGGCGGGGCTGCTTGATCAGCTTTGGCCGGGCGGCGATTTTAGCTGCGACGCTGGAGACATCGTGCGGGTCGAGAAGATGCGCGCTTGAGAGCGCCGACAATCGGATCAAAGGCCGGGAAGTCATGGATAGTGTAGCATCACCGCAGCCGGTCGATCCCCGGCTCTATTTCGAGAGCGTCGAGACCGGCAGCGATGTGCCGGAGCACGAGCCGGTATGTCTTTACCTGGAGACGACCAACCGCTGCAATCTGCTGTGCACGACCTGCCCACGTACCTACGAGGAACTCGAGCCTCCGGCGGATATGAGTTGGGAGCTGTTCACTTCGATCGTCGATCAGATAAAGACACTCAATCGTGCGGTGCTGCATGGCGTCGGCGAGCCGATGCTGGTGAAGAATCTGCCACGCATGGTGCGCTATCTGAAAGACCGCGGCACCTACGTGCTGTTCAACACCAACGGCACGGTTCTCAACGAGCGCAATGGCCGGGCACTCATCGCCGCGGGGCTCGACGAGCTGCGCGTCTCCTTCGATGCCGCCAACCCCGAGACTTATAAGGAAATTCGCGGCAAGAATTATTTCAACCGCATCTTAAGGAACGTTCGCGCCTTCCGCGAGCTGCAGGAGCGCGAAGGCCATACCAAACCACGCGTCTCGGCCTGGCTCACCGGCTTGCGCGAGACGGTCGAGGAATTGCCGGATTTCGTCCGCCTCGCGGCCGAAATCGGCATCAAGGAAGTGCACCTGCAGCGCCTCGTGTTCTTCAAGGAAGACTCGATCGGCTTGGCGCGGCCGGATCAGGCGTTGTACGAGCGGCTCTCCGGCGAGGAGGCTGCGCACATCGATCGCGCGACAGAACTCGCAAAATCGCTAGGGATCACATTCTCGGCCTCGGGCGGCGCGTCGGAGCCCGGCATGAGCCTGAAACGGCAAGACGATGGTTCGCCCTGGTCGCTGTGCCGCCGCCCCTGGACAGTAATGTACTTCACCGCCAATGGACGTGCGCTGCCGTGCTGCATTGCGCCGTTTTCCCAGCGCGGCTACGAGAATTACACCTTGGGCGACGCCACCCAGCAGACGTTGCGCGAGATCTGGAGCGGAGCCGCCTACCGGGACTTTCGCAAAGCGCTCAAGTCGAACAAGCCACTCGCGGCCTGCGCGAGCTGCGGGCTGAGGTGGAGTCTTTAGCAACATTCCTCGTCGCTGGTGGGGAGGCCGGTCACGCAAGTCGCCGTCGTCATACCCACGTTCAATGAAGCGGAATCGATCGCCTCGGTCGTCGGCGAACTGCCGCGCCCAGTGGTCGATCGCGTCATCGTCGCCGACGGCGGCAGCGTCGACGGCACGGCGGAACGCGCACGCGGCGCCGGTGCCGAGGTGATCCCCGTCGGGCGTGGCTACGGGCTGGCCTGTCTGGCCGGTGCCCAGGCGGCCGCGGAGGGCGACATTGTCGTGTTCATGGACGGTGATGGCGCCGACGATCCGGCGGCCATCGCGGCGCTGGTCGATCCGATCCGAGCCGGTGACTACGACTTCGTCATCGCTTCGCGCGCGCGGGGCGAACGGGAGCCGGGCAGCATGGCCGCCCACCAACTTCTCGCCGGGCTCATCGCCGGCCGGCTCACGGGACTCCTCTACGGCACGCGCTACTCCGACATGTGCGCCTTTCGCGCCATACGCCGCGACACCTTGCTCAAGCTCGGTATGCGCGAAATGACGTATGGCTGGAATCTGGAAATGCAGATGCGGGTCGCACGCGCCGGTTTGCGCGTGCTCGAAGTGCCGGTTGCATACCGCAAGCGCCTTGGCGGCGAATCCAAGGTCGCCGGCTCGCTCCGCGGATCGATCAAAGCCGGCGCGAGAATCGTCACCACCTTTGCGCGCGTTGCGCTTGAACCAACCCGCAAACGGACAACGCCATAAGCGCCATTCCGTCAGCGCAACGGAAAGGCGCGATGCAGATCATGACATGTTCTCCAGCTTGCCTGTATGCTCGGCTAATGCCAGGGATCCCTGCGAGGTGATGCAATGAGCAATCGCGACCGCACGCGCGCGCGGCTATCGCGCCGCCGCTTCCTCAAGAACTCCATGCTCGCCGCCGGCGCGCTCGCTGCACCGGGACTGCCGATGCGGGCGCGCGCAGCGGGCCCGCTCAAGCAGGTGTCGATGACCTTGGACTGGATTTTCCAGGGTCCCAACGTCGGCTTCATGGTGGCGCGCGAGAAGGGTTTTTATCGCGACGCCGGTCTCGACGTCACCCTCACCTCCGGCAAGGGCTCGGGCAGCACCGCGCAATTGATAGCCAGCAAGGCTGCGCAGTTCGGCTTCGCCGACGGCTACGTGGTCGGTAACGGCGTCGCCAAGGGCATGGGCATCAAGACCGTCGGCAGCGTTTACCGGCGCAACCCAGCCGCCTGCATGGTGCTCGCTGATAGCGACATCAAGACGCCGAAGGATCTCGCCGGCAAGACCGTCGCCATAACGGCTGGCAGTGCTCAATTCCAGCAATGGCCGGCGTTTCTCAAAGGCGCCGGCGTCGATGAATCGAAGATTCAGCTGGTCAACATCGATCCTGCGGGCGTCGGCGCAGCACTGATCAACAACAAAGTCGATGCCATTGGCGGCTTCGCCCAAGGTTACGTGCCGACCATCGAAATTCGCGGCAAGAAAGAGGTGCGCGTCTTCTGGTTTGCCGATTACGGCGTAACGGTCGTTAGCAACGGGATCATCGTGCACGAGGACCTGATCAAAAGCGATCCCGAGCTTATTCGCGCCTTCGTCGCGCCGACCATCAAGGGTTTTCTCTATGGACGGCAACACCCGGATGAAGCGGCCGAGGCGGTGAAGATTTATCTGGAGACCGTCGACCTAGCCATCACCAAGCGCGAATTTGAGCTATCCTGGAAAACCTGGGTCACACCAAATACCAAAGGCAAGCCACTCGGCTGGGGTTCCGATGCCGACTGGACCAGCACTGTCAACGTGCTCAGACAATATGGCGGCGTGGCTTCGCCGCCCGCACCAAGCGCGATCTACACCAACGAATTCGTGCCGAGCGGCGCCGAGTACGTGCCGCCACAAGAGAGTTGAGCAAGCCGCGACTCTGGGATGCGCTATCGCATCGATGAGATGCCGCGATTTTTACGCTCGCTGGCGGGCAAGGAACCTGCTGCGCAAGTGCCGCGCAGAGATCATTTGGTGACTTCCACAAAAGGCCAAGCCAAAACAGCGGTATCGCGCCGCTCGCGAAGCTGTTGCGCTGCAACATATCGCGTAAACTCGCCAATAAAAAACGCATTAACTCATTGAAAAACATCACGATTACGTAATAAATGATCACCGAGTGGTGACTTGTGCACTGCGAAATGATGAATAGGTTTCGCGGCGAGGGCGAATAGTGAAAGCGATGGAGATTAAAATGGTGAAGAAGCAAGTCCTGCTGGTCGCGCTTGCGTCCGCGTTGGCGATCGGCGCTGTCACGACGTCCTTCGCGCAGGAAGCGGTGCGGCGCGATAACGGCTACAGCTATCAGTATAACGGTTCCAGCCAAAACGGTTCCAGCCAATACGTTCCCAACTATGGGAACATTGGAGCCGGGTCCGGACCTAGCGGTGAATGGTGAATAAGCTCCGCTGAGGCGTTGCAACCTACAAACAAAGCCCAGGGTTCGGCCCTGGGCTTTGCATTCGCACCCTCCTGGAACTTGAAGGAGTCCTGGACATGGAATGGAAGATCTGGGCAGCAGCTGCCATCATGCTCGCCGCGGCCTTTATTGATCTGTACACTAGGCGCAAGCGAGCATCGAGCTTCGCAGAAAATCGAGGCCGATCGCGACGCTGACGCTCGAAGACGTTTCCCCCAGTTGCGACCGACGAGGCGCGCTAAATTTTGACCGACTTTATTGGCGGCAGCATATCACCCTCGGTAAAATCCGAACAGAACTTCGACCGCGACTCGCTGCCAAACCCTCTGGGATTGCCCCGCAAGGCAGGCATAAATGCAGCGATGACAAGGCCGATGCCTTGACTGTATCCTGCGC
>Ga0070731_10005059_pt1 | contig 11028 bp, 11 predicted proteins | sample Coa_R1_2_FD_66448 | JGI IMG/M metagenome (GOLD analysis project Ga0070731, IMG submission 66448) | Surface soil microbial communities from Centralia Pennsylvania, which are recovering from an underground coalmine fire - Coalmine... | ecosystem: Environmental > Terrestrial > Soil > Unclassified ... | reverse complement strand
CCGGCTTGGCCGTGTCGCTGAAGATGACCGGCGGCGGAAGCCTCACCACGGCCGGCGCGTTGGGGTCGGAAGCCTTCGCCGCCTCCGTCTTCCTCCCGCAAGCGACGGCGCAGAGGCACAGGATCGAAATCATGGTCCCGGGCCGAAGGGCAGTCATCGATTTCACCGTTTCATGCACCTGAGTGGAACGACTGTGGGCCACGCCAGAAATTAGCGGGACACGCCGGGGCGTGCAGCCTTCACGGGGTTCCGGGCATCCCGCGGTCGACCGCCATCCCCATGGCGTGGTATCCCTTGTCGACATAGATCGTAGCACCCGTGATCCCGGTGGCCAGCGGGGATGAGAGAAACGCGGCGACGTTGCCAACCTCGGAGGCCGTCAGGGCTTCAGCCAGCGGGGCGTTGGCGGCACAGTAGCTGACCATCGCATCGATGATTCCGATGGCGCTCGCGGCGCGCGAGGCAAACGGGCCCGCACTGATCGTGTTCACGCGAATGCCGTATCGCCGGCCAGCTTCGTATGCGAGGGTGCGGGTGTCGCTCTCCAGGGCCGCCTTCGCGGACGACATGCCGCCGCCGTATCCCGGGATGACGCGTTCGCTCGCCATGTACGACAGCGAGAGAAAAGATCCCTTGGGGCGCATCAGGGGAGCGAGGCGGCGCATCATGCTGACCAGGGAATACGCGCTGACACTGACCGCTTCGAGGTAACCGGCGCGCGTCGTATCGATCAGCGCCTTCTTGACCTCCGGACCGTTCGCGAGGGAGTGCACCACGATGTCCAGTGGTGTCTCGCCGAAATCGGCGGTCAGCCGCTGTGTGAGGCCATCGATGGAAAAATCCCCAACGTCCTTGTACCGCTTGCTCTTTTGCAGGTCGTCCGGCGCGTCGCCGAGAACGTCAAATGCGGCGTCCAGCGGGTAAACGCGCTCGAACTGCAGCTGCGAGCCATCGGACATCGCGCGCGAGGCATCCATCTTCCCGCGTTCGAGCAGGTTGCGGAAAATGTTCAGTGCGGGAGGCCACGTCGCGACGCATACCGCGGCACCCGCCTCGGCCAGAGACTTGGCGATGGCGAAACCAAACCCGCCATCATCCGCAACACCCGCGACGAGGGCGCGGCGGCCGGAGAGGTTGATGTTGAGCATACCGTGATATGCCCGGCGGCGGCGGAAGCGGCAAGTGCCCTTGCGCACCGCCCTTCCGTTGTTGCCCCGCTCAGGCCAATCTCCGAGAATGAGTGGATCGCTCGATCGCAGCCGCGTGGCACCTCCAAGGGTAGCGGCGCCCGTCCTCCGGGCGCCGCCCGCGTTGCGTGCGGACGAAGGGCCGTCCTTCGCACGCGCCCTGTGGCGTGTCGCTGCCGCGAATGTTTCAAGCGGAAACTTGGTGACGCTGTTCGACGACGGGGCTACGACATTCGACGCCATGATCGCGATGATCGAGCAGGCGAGGACCTCCGTCATCCTCGAGACGTACATCCTGCGGGGCGACAGCGTGGGAAGACGTTTTGCCGACGCTCTGGGCGCCGCCGCTGCGCGCTCCGTCCGCGTTCGTGTGCTGGCCGACTGGGTGGGCACGCGCGGTACGCCAGCTTCGTTCTTCGCGGCATTGCGTCGCGCAGGCGCGGAGGTTCGGATCTTCAATCCGCCGGGTTGGCGGCGCTGGCTTGGTCTCGTACCGCGGGACCACCGCAGACTTCTCGTCGCCGACGACGCCGTGGGCATGACGGGCGGCATCGGGCTCGGCGACCAATGGCAGAAGGGCATCCTGCTGAGGCGCCGATCGCCGTGGCGCGACACGTGCGTCCGGATCGACGGGCCGGCCGCCCTCGATATGTCGCGCGCGTTCGAGGGCATGTGGCGCCGCGCGGAGGGAAAGCGACCATCCCGCGCCAGGCGGCAGCTCACGCGCGCGGCCCGCGGAGCGGAACTGGACCCGGCACACGCGGCGTCATCGCTCGTTGGGATCGTCGAGGGGGAACCAGGGCGGATGCGAGTGGGCCGCACCCTGCACCTGCAGGCGGCAGCCGCTCAGCGCTCCTTCTGGCTCGCCAGCGCCTACTTCGTGCCCTCCTTCGCGGAAACAGAAGCACTGGCCGGAGCCGCACGTGACGGAGTGGACGTCCGCCTGCTGGTGCCGAGTAAGTACGACCACCCGTGGGTTCGGGGATTCGCGACCCGCTTCTATAGCCGCCTGTTGCGCAACGGGGTCCGAATCTGGGAGTGGAGGGGCGAAATGATGCACGCGAAGTCCACCGTCGTCGACGGCAAATGGGTGCGGGTGGGCTCCACGGACTTCAATCCCCTCGGCGTAGCCATAAACTTCGAACTGGATGCGTTGATTGAGGACGCGACGGTAGGCTCAGCGGCAGAAGCGATGTTCCTCCGTGACCTCGCTGTCTCGAAGGAAATCCAGCGCCGTCGCCGACGTCGAACCTAGGCCGGTGACAGGGCGGCAGATGCCACGCGCGCGCACTCTGCCAGCACCGCCGCACCGATGAAGACCGACTCCTCCGCTGCGTAGAAACCCGGCGAGTGTGCTGCAATCCGTTCGCCGCCGCTCTCGCGCGCGCCGACGCGGAGAAAGCATCCAGGGATCTTCTGGAGATAGTAGGCGAAGTCTTCGCCCCCCATGTTCGTGGTTCCGAGCGGAACGAGCGCGTGCTCGCCAAGGACCTCTCGCACCGCAGCTGTGGCCCACAGAGTCGCGTCACGTGAATTGATGACAGGCGGCGTGCCTTGAGTGAAACGGACGTCCGCGCGCAATCGATGCACGTTCGCGACGGCGTGGGCCATGCGCTCGACCTCGGCAACGAGGAATGCGCGAGATTCCGGCGTGGTTGCACGGATGGTGCCCGACATCTCGACATCCTCCGGAATCACGTTGGCTGCCCGGCCAGCCTGGATCCTGCCGATGGTCACGACGCCCGGCAGCGCCGGGTCGAGTCGCCGCGATACGATGGTTTGGAGCGCAACGATGAGTTCCGCAGCGCCGACGACCGGATCCCTCGCCTCATGCGGTCGTGCGCCGTGAGCCCCGGCACCGCGCAGGGCGATCGTGAAGGTGTCGGCCGAGGCGGACAGCGGCCCCTCCTGCACGACCACCTCGCCAACCGCAAACCGCCGGTCCACGTGCGCGCCAAAGATGGCGCTGACCCCATCCAGCACTCCGCTCGCCAGCACCTCCGTCGCACCTTCACCCACCTCCTCCGCAGGCTGCAGGACCAGCCGTACCTCACCGGCCGCGGGGTCGCGCGCGAGCAGGAACGCAGCCCCGACCGTCCAGGACGCGTGCACGTCATGCCCGCACGCGTGCATGACCCCGGGATACGCCGAAGCAAAGTCCAGCCCCGTGTCCTCGGTAATGGGGAGTGCATCGATGTCACCGCGCAGGGCGACGGCAGGCGCGTTCGTCCGGCGCCCCGGCACTCGAACGAGCAGCCCCGTTCGCGCCACCGGCGTGACGTCCGTGATGCCGCCCTCGCGCAGAGCCCGGACGAGGCGATCGCTGGTGTTTCGCTCCTCCCAGGAGAGTTCCGGATGACGGTGGAGGTCACGCCTCAACTCGCTCAATGACCGGCAATCGTTGGCGCTGAACGACGCGGCAGGACTCATGGCAGGAGTTCAGCGGAGCGAACGGTCAGCGCCGCTATACGACCAGCATCGACATCCACGCCAATGCCCGGGCGGTCGAGGGGCACACGCACGAGCCCGTCCTGCATCGTCCATTCCGGTGTGACGACATCGCGCGTCCAGTAACGCGCGCTCGGGCTCACGTCGCCGGGAAGGGTGAAGTTCGGCAGTGACGCCAGGGCGACATTGTAGGCGCGTCCCACGCCGCTTTCGAGCATTCCTCCGCACCACACCGGGACGCCGTGTTCCTCGCAGAAGTCGTGGATCGCTATTGCGGACGAGAAGCCGCCCACCCGTCCGGGCTTGATGTTCACGATCCGGCCGCTGCCAAGCGTGACCATGTCCTGCGCCCGTTCCAAACCTGTAATGGATTCGTCGAGGCAGATCGGCGTCCGCATTCTCCGTTGCAGGTCGGCATGGCGCACGAGATCGTCGTGGGCGAGGGGTTGTTCGATCATCATCAGCCCGAGCGCATCCAGCTCGGCCAGACGCGTCGCGTCGTCGAGTGTGTAGGCGTTGTTGGCGTCCGCCATCAGGTGTGCCTCGGCGCCAAGGGCGTGACGTGCTGCCTCGACCCATTCGACGTCGTGCCCCGGCTCGATCTTGATCTTCACCTTGCGATAGCCCGCAACCAGCGCGTCGCGCGCCTTCTCGACCAGCGCGTCCGGACTCGCCTGAATGCCCAGTGAAATACCCGTGGCGATCCGGTCCCGGGTGCCACCGATGAATCGCGCCAGCGGCTCGCCGGCCATCAGGGCGGCAAGGCCCCATACCCCCATTTCGACCGCAGCCTTCGCCATGTTGTGGCCACGAAAGTCCCGGTCCAGCAGGCCATGCAGCGCACCGGGATGCTCGAGGGTCCGGCCCAGCACCCGCGGCGACACCCACTGTTGAATCGCAATCCAGGCGGTGTCGACGGTCTCGCTCGAATAGTTAGGTGCCTCCCCGGCGACGCACTCGCTCCACACGCTCGCACCACCGGCGTCATGCAGCTCGAGGAGGAGGATGCGCCGGTCGCGCACCTCGCCGGACGAGATCCGAAACGGCTCCTTCAGTGGGAGCCGGATCTCGCGAAGCACGATCCGATCAACGCGCATCTGTCGAAACCCTGTGCCTGAGGACGTACGTGGCGTCGCCGGAGCGGTCCGAGACGAGGGCGCGGACTCGGTAACCCCGCGGCAGATAGTACAGGAAGGCGCGCCGCACCGCGCCGCGCCATCTTGCCGCACCCTCGATGTCCCGTTCAACGAGCGCCTGATAGTTCCCCGGAACGCGGATGCCGACGACTGGCGCGTCGGGAAGCGGTGGCGCGGCGGCCGGGTCCTCCGACGCACCTCCCGTCACCGGCGCACCCGCGAGGTGTTCCGTGCTCGTGGGCATGACGTCCGGTTCGGTGTCGACTGCCCATGCGACGACGAGACGGTCCGTGCCCAGGGCGTGTATGCGGCTCTGGGTGTTCGAGCCGTACATGTCGGATACGAACTCCTCCACCGTTGCGCCAAGCTGCGTGAGGTTGAGACGGGCATTCCGTGCCACCAGCGGATCGAACGTCCAGTACATCGTCTTCACCCCGATCTGCATGCAGTGACGACGCTGGAAGTGCTTTAGTGCTCCACCGAGCTTGCGCCCCTGCGCTTCGGGACGGACCGCCAGCATGTCGGACCAGTGGACCAGGCGGCCGTCCCGCAGGCCCGTCATCCCGAAGACGAAACCGAGCAGTCGGCCCTCCCGTGAAAACGCACCGGCTGCAACGCCCCCCACCTTCTGGCTGACCATCAGGATGGCGGCGGGAACCCGCTCGGTGAACCCCGCGCCCCACGTCTCCTCCTGGATGCGCACCGCCTCGGCGAGCTCGGCATGGTTGGCGAGGTCGCGGATGACGGTGCCATCGGCGAGCGTTACGTTTTCCATTCGACTGCGGATGAGTGCGTGAGGGCCACTACAATACCGCCGGGGGTGCATGCGATGCGCAAGCTGAGTGCCGCGACGGCCGTGAGGCGGGCGCCGCCGCCGCATGACCAGGCGATCGCGGCGTGAGCGCGGACAACGTCCTTTACGCCGCGGACCGCGCGCTCCAGCAGTTGCTTCAGCAACCTGCGATCCAGCAGAACACGGCCCTGCACGCGGTCGCTCGCGCCTTCAACTGGTGGGGAGGGCCAGGCGTGATTTGGTGTGCGGCGCTGCTCTGGCTGGGCGCGCGCGCACTCAGGTGGGAACGAATCTCCCGGATCGGCTTGCGCGGCGCCGAGGGGATCGCCGTGGCGAGCGCACTGAACGGCGTCCTCAAGGGGCTCGCAGGGCGGACACGGCCGTTCGTCACGCCCGGAGAGCCGTGGCACTGGGATGTCGCGCACGCCTGGACGGATGCGCACTACCAATCGATGCCATCGGGGCACACCGCCGCGACGTTCGCTTTCGCCGCCGCCATCAGCGTCGCAGCCTCCGGGTGGCGGCCGGCACCGCGGGCGCTTTTGGCGGCGGTCGTCTTCGCGAGCGCGATTCTGGTTGCCTATGCGCGGACGTACCTCGACCAGCACTGGCTGACTGATGTCAGCGCCGGTGCGCTCCTGGGTGGCGCCTCCGGGCTCGTGATCGCACGCTGGCACGCGCGACATCCGATCTCCCGCTTCGATGGCGCACTGCTGGGCTCCGGGCCACGGGAGACCGGGTGAGCGGCATCTTTGTCATCGGTGAACTCACCGGGGCCATCGCCGGGCGCATTCACGACGTGCAGCAACGGTTCGACCCGAAACTCGCGGCAGAACTTCCTCCGCACGTGACCCTGATCGGGTCGTCAGGCGCCGGCCCGATTCCTGTCGACACGCCGGTGGACAGCCTGCGCCGCCAGGTGGAGCCTGTGGCCGCTGCCACGCCCCCGATCGCGCTCCGCTTTCGCCCGCCCATGCGATTCCTTCAGCGCGAGATCGTTGTGCTGCCGCTCGATCCGCACGGGCCGCTGCGGGCATTGCACGAGCGCCTCAGGGAGACGGGCCTTCCCTGCGCGCCGGCACGGTGGCCGTTCACCCCGCACTGCACGCTGAGCTTCTACCCGACGCTGACGCACGAAACGCTCCGGCACCTTCTCGCGGTTCGCGAGGACGCCGTCTGGATGCTGCGGTCGCTGCGTGTCTATCGCACGCGGGAACCGCAGCCGCCGACCCTTCTGTTCGAGGCGTCCCTGGGCGACGAGCCGGTTCCCGGCACTACATCGCCTTTCTGATCGCGGCGTCCAGGTCCTGCTTCCCGCCAAGCCCGGTGTAGACCACCTTGCCTGCCTTGTCGATCACGACCACGAAGCTCGTCGCGGGCACGTCGTAGACGTCGACCGCATCGCCCTTGCGATCGTAGAGCTGCGCGCCCGACATGCCGTGGCGTTCGACGTAGCGGCGCACGAGCTCGGGCGACTCATTCACGCTCACCGCGATGCCGATGAACTGCACCTTGCCGGCATACTTCTTCTGGGCGGAGACGAGTGCAGGCTCGAGCTCCTTGCAGTTGGGGCACCACGTGGCCCAGAACTCCATCAGCACCGGTCCCTTCCCGATGAACTGCGCCAGGTCGGCGGGGCTGCCGTCCAGTTGCTGGATCGTGGCGGTCGGGGCCTTGCTGCCTACGGCAATTCCGCTCTCCTGCGCCCGTGCCGGCACGGCGGCGGCTGCAATCGCCAGCGCCAGCGCCAGCACTCGCCCGTGCCCGCTGGAAGACCTCTCGACGCTCAGATCCACAACTGCCCCGCCTTCAGGAGGTAGTACTCGGCCGCGCCGAGCATGATAAGCGCAAACCCCCGCTTGACCCACAGCATCCATACCCCCGCCCGCGGCATCCTGGCCAGCGTGCCACTCGAAAGCCCGACGACGACGAGCAGGGCGCACATCCCGAGCGAGAAGGAGAAAAGATAGCTGAATCCCAGCACAGCGGAACGTGTCGTCGAGACCCAGGTGAGCACCGCCGCCATCACCGGCGCGGAACACGGCGCGGCCACGAGGCCGCTCATCGCGCCCACCACGAACGTGCCCACGACCCCATCGCCGCCTCCTGCCGTCGCAGCGCGCTGCATGATCCACGACGGAAGCCGTACGGGGATCACGTCCAGCATCGCCAGTGCCGCCACGACCAGCAGATTGGCCATGGCGAAATACAGCCACGGATTGCTGCTGACGGTCCCGAAGATCGTTCTCGTCATACCCGCGACCAGCCCCAACACCGAATAGACGAGGGAAAGACCGAGCACGTACGCGGACGTGAGCGCTACGGTTCGCGCCCGCGAAGGCAATGCGCCAACCGAGCGCCCGCCGACGATGGCGGCGGTGATGGGGATCATCGGGTAGATGCACGGCGTCAGGCTGGTGAGAACGCCAGCCGCAAACAGCAGCGGAAGCGCAGTGACCGGACTCGAGGAAAGACGCTCGGCGATGTGTGTGAAGTCCACGGGCGGCGCAGGATCCGGCTAACGGTTGCCCGCCTGAGTCGTCAGACGGAGTGAAGGGAACGGGAGGAACGGTGCGGCCGGGCGTTTCATTATATGCAATCGCGGTGCTGGCGGTGACCATGGCAGTGCGCGCGGGGGCGCAGGGCACCGGAGCGCCCGGAAGCCCGGACCACGCGGCGCACGAAGCGATGGCCGGTTCAATGGTCGAAGGTGCGCACATGCGAATGACCTCGCTGCGTGTGCGCTCGGTCACCGACTCTGTGCGCGCGATGGCAATCGCCGACACGCTCCGCACCGCCCTCGCCAGGTATGCCGATCCCTCCGCGGCGGAGCGCGATGGGTTCAGGCTGTTCGCACCCCGAGTGAAGAACCAACGGATCTACCATTACACCAAGTGGGCGAATGCGCTCGGCGAGGCGTTCCGATTCGATCCGCGCAGGCCAACGTCTATCCTGTACAAAAAGGACGCCGCCGGGAAGATGCACCTCGCGGGGGCGATGTACACGATGCCCAAACGCACGTCACCGGCGGACCTCGACAAGCGTATTCCCTTGAGCGTGACACAATGGCACCTCCACACGAATCTCTGTGTACCAGGGCGCGGTGAGGAGCAGCGCTACCTCGAGTTGAAGGACGGCAAGCCGAAGTTCGGCCTCGCAGGAAGCATTGTCACGAAGGAAGCGTGTGACGCGGAGAACGGCACCTTTTTCCCCACCATTTTCGGCTGGATGGTACACGCGAACGTGTTCGAAGGCACGGACCTGAAAACTGTCTGGGGACACGACGACCAGGCGGAGCACGCAGGCCACGAGCCCTGATCGGCGGTGGGCTGGTGGAGAGGGCTCGGCGCCATCTGTTAGCTTACTCCGGCCGAAGGCCCCACCCCAAAGAGCGACCGATCGTGGCTCCGCAATTCATCTACGTCATGAAGGCCCTGCGCAAGGTGATTCCGCCTTCGCGCATCATTCTGGATGACATCTGGCTCTCGTTCTATCCGGGCGCGAAGATAGGCGTCCTCGGCCCGAACGGCGCAGGGAAATCGTCGCTCCTGCGCATCATGGCCGGCGTCGATGCCGAATTCCAGGGCGAAGCTTGGCCCCACAAGGGAACGAGAATCGGTTTCTTGCCGCAGGAGCCGGCACTCGACCCGCAGAAGGACGTGAGGGGCAACGTCGAAGAGGCGGTTAGGGCACAGCGCGCCAAGCTGGACCGGTTCAACGCCGTCGCCGCCCGGTTCGCCGAGCCGATGAGTGACGACGAAATGAACGCGCTCCTGGAGGAGCAGGGGAAGCTCCAGGAATACATCGACGCGCGCAACCTGTGGGAGCTCGATCGCAAGGTCGAAATCGCCATGGACGCGTTGCGACTTCCGCCGGGCGATGCCGGAGTGACGAACCTCTCCGGCGGCGAAAAGCGGCGCGTCGCCCTTTGCAAGGTTCTCCTCGAAGAACCGGACATGCTCCTGCTGGACGAGCCGACCAACCATCTCGATGCGGAGAGTGTTGCGTGGCTCGAACGCCACTTGGCCGAGTTTCCGGGAACCGTCGTGGCCATCACGCACGACCGGTACTTCCTCGACAACGTCGCAAAGTGGATTCTCGAGCTCGACCGCGGGAGAGGTATCCCATGGGAGGGGAACTACTCAAGCTGGCTGGACCAGAAGCGCATGCGGCTCGCGACGGAGGAGAAGCAGGCGAGCGCCCGCCAGCGCACCCTCGAGCGCGAACTGGAATGGGTACGCCTCGCACCTCGTGCCCGGCAGGCCAAGAGCAAAGCGCGCATCCAGAAGTTCGAGGACCTGCAGAGTGAGGAGCAGCAGGCGAAAGTCGTGACGAACGAAATCGTCATTCCGCCCCCTGCAAGGCTTGGCAACGATGTGGTGATCGCCGACAAGCTGAAAAAAGGCTTTGGCGACAGGTTGCTCTTCGAGAACCTGAGTTTTTCGCTCCCTCGCGGTGGAATCGTCGGCGTGATCGGCCCGAACGGCGCGGGAAAGACCACGCTGTTCAAGCTGATCATCGGTACGGAGAAGGCAGACGGTGGCAACCTGAAGGTTGGTGATACCGTCCAACTCGCGTACGTCGACCAGAATCGCACCCTCAATCCGGGCAAGAGTGCGTGGGAGGAGATCAGTGGCGGCAACGAGACGATCCTCGTGGGGAAACGAGAGTTCAACAGTCGCGCCTATCTCTCGAGCTTCAACTTTCGCGGCTCCGACCAGCAAAAGAAGGTCGGCAACCTGTCGGGTGGGGAGCGAAATCGGCTCCATCTGGCGAAGACGCTCATGGAGGGCGGCAACCTCCTGCTGCTCGACGAGCCCACGAATGATCTTGACGTCGACACGCTTCGCGCACTCGAGGAGGCACTACTCGACTTTGCCGGATGCGCAGTCGTGATCACGCACGATCGGTGGTTTCTCAATCGCGTTGCTACGCACATGCTGGCGTTCGAAGGGGACTCGGAGGTCGTGTGGTTCGAGGGGAACTACCAGTCGTATGAAGAGGACCTCCATAAGCGGAAGGGCGTGGACGCGGACCAGCCGCATCGAATCAAGTACCGGAAACTTGTGCGAACGTAACTTGTTGGAGCCAGCACGCTTATCCCCGCATCGTCGTGCGGGGATCACATTTCATGTCGTGATTTGACGGAACGGCTCGTCAACCATAGTGTAAAGTATGGGGCGTCGGTCTCTTGCGGAGCTCGTCAGGTGAGCGAAGCGCGCACGGTTCTCCTCTTGGCTGCCTTGGCATGCGCCACGCCGGCGTCCGCGCAGAGTGCCGGAGATGGTTTTCTCTTCGGTGAGCCGTCCTGGAGTCTTGCGTTGAGGGGCGGGCTCGCGGTGCCCACGGCCGGAAGCGACATCTTCGCCTTCACGACGCGGCAGCTCACCCTGAATCGCAGTGATTTCGACTCGATGGACGCGAGCCTGGAGTTGGCACTCCGGCTGATGCCCCGCCTCGACCT
>Ga0070731_10005058_pt1 | contig 11029 bp, 9 predicted proteins | sample Coa_R1_2_FD_66448 | JGI IMG/M metagenome (GOLD analysis project Ga0070731, IMG submission 66448) | Surface soil microbial communities from Centralia Pennsylvania, which are recovering from an underground coalmine fire - Coalmine... | ecosystem: Environmental > Terrestrial > Soil > Unclassified ... | reverse complement strand
TGCTGATGAACGGCCTGGTGCGCGATTTCAACTTCGCGGCGTTCGTGAACGGTTCCTTGAAGCCGTTCTCGACGCAAATGTATCTGCCTATGCCCGACGGGCGCACCACGCTCGCGAATTTCTTCAGCCCGCTGGTCTACAACATGGAGCTCATGTTTCTCTCGGGCAAAGCGACCTATCCGGTCGAACGCACGCTACTGACGACTGGATTGACGGCGATCGGCGTCGACAGTCTGTACGCCGGCCAGACACGTCTCGAAACTCCGCATCTGGCGATCAAGTACCAGCCGGCCCCGCAATCGACCTATTGGAGAACCTGAGAATGCCAGTGATCACCCGCCGCGGGTTCATCCAGAGCGCTGCTCTCGCTCCCGCTGCCTTCGCGCAATCGCCTCCGCGGCGCATCGCGATCGTCGCGACGGTCTATCGATACCTTTCGCACGCGCAGCATATGGGCGACCGTTTCCTGATCGGGTATCCGTTTGCCGGCGAATGGCACAAGCCGAACGTCAAGGTCGTATCGCTTTATGTCGACCAGAAGCCGTCCGATGACTTGAGCGCCGCGCGCGCCCGCGAATTCGGATTCCAGGTATATCCCACCATCGCCGAAGCCGTCTGCTGCGGCGGATCGAAACTTGCCGTCGATGCCGTCGTGATTATCGGCGAGCACGGAGACTACCCGCACAACGAAAAAGGCCAGATCCTTTACCCTCGTTTTGAGTTTTTCGAGCAGGTCTCGAAGGTTTTTGAAAACGATCATCGCTCGGTTCCGGTCTACAACGACAAGCATCTTTCGTACAGCTTTGAAAAAGCCAAAGCAATGACGGACACTTCACGCCGGCTGCGGTTCCCGATGCTCGCCGGCTCATCGCTTCCGGTGACCTGGCGCCTGCCCGATCTCGAACTCCCGCTCGACTGTCAAATCGAGGACGCTCTGATGGTCGGCATCGGCGGATCGGACCCCATGGATTATCACGCGCTCGAAGCCATGCAATGCATGGTCGAGCGCCGGCGCGGCGGCGAAACCGGCATCAAGAGCGTTCAGATGGTCGAAGGCGACGACGTGTGGAAAGCCGGCGCGGCCGGGCGCTGGTCCAAAGAATTGCTGACGTCGGCGCTCTCCCGCAGCGATAATCCGCAGGGCCTGACGGTGAAAGACGGACGAACGCAGGATCTGGTCGGCTCCGGCGAAGTGCAAAAGCTGGCCACAAAACCGGCTGCCTATTTCATCGAATATCGCGACGGCCTCAAAGCCACCATGCTCATGCTGAACGGCGCCGACAAGGATTTTACTTTCGCGGCGCGGCTGAAAGGAAAGCGCGAAATTCAGTCGACGCAGTTTTTCTTGTCGCCCGAACCCAACGTCACCTACTCGGCCTGCCTGGTAAACAAGATCGAACAGATGATCATGACGGGTGTGGCTCCGTATCCGGTCGATCGGACGCTCATCGTCAGCGGGATGCTCGAAGCATGTCTCACCTCGCGCATCAAGGATCATGCGCTTCTTGAAACGCCGCATCTCGGCGTGACTTACCATCCGCCCAAAGAATCGCAATACTGCAGGAGCTAGAAACGGGTCTGTTCATTCAACAGTCATGATTCTCGGATAATCTCTAGAACATGGCTATCTGGAACCCGACCCGCCGCCAGCTTCTGAATGGCGTTCCACTGCGGCGCGTTGGCGGCTATCTTCTTTTCACGTGGCCCGCATTTTTCATGGGGCTGGCGCTGTATTGGATTTCCTTGAGTTTTGGCATCGGCATGGGATATCACCGCCTGCTGACGCATCGCTCCTATTAAGTGACGAATCCGCGCATACCGCGAACGTAGTAGTCGACGCTGCCGCTGATGAGTTAGGCAACAAGGCCCCGATGTCGTGATGTTTTCGAAGGGCATCGACGGCATACTTGCGGCATGAGGTCAGCCAACATTGGAATCGGGGCGCTAATCGTGTCCTTGCTGGTGCTTTCGCCCTTGTCGGTTGCCGCGGATCTTGAGCCCGAAACGATCGCGGCCTGGGACGAATACGTCAAGGCGATCGGCGCCCGAATTCAGAAGCCTGTCGCGCCCGGAGCGCCGTTTCTGTCGTTCGATCAGGTTCCCGGGGAGGCCGCCAGACTGCGCGCCGGCGAGATCCTGATCACGCCAGCCAACCCGCAGGTTCCGCTGAGAGTTCCGCGAGGTCTGATTCATCACTGGCTGGGCGCGTCGTTTATTCCCAACGCGACGCTCGACGACGTTCTTCGGATCCTCGGAGATTATGAGCGATACAAGTTCTTCTATCAACCTCACGTAGTCGACTCAGAGCTGATCGCGAAGGAGCCGTCCGAAACCCGCTTCTCCATGCTTATGATCAACAAGTCGGTGATCTCTCAATCTGCGCTGCGCGGAACATTCCGATCCTCTTTGATACGGGAGGAAAGCAGGCGTTACTGCGCAAGCACGGAAGCCACACAACTGCAGGAGGTCGCTGATTACGGCACTCCATCGCAACACCTGCTGGCGGCGAACGAAGGGATGGGGCTCATTTGGCGCCTCTACAGCGTGACTCGTATGGAGGAGCGCGACGGCGGAGTTTATATCGATCTGGAGGTTGTGGCGCTTAGCCGCGATATTCCGGCGTCGGTTCGCTGGCTGGTCGCGCCTATCGTGCGCCGGGTCTCGCGATCCTCCTTGACAGTCTCGTTGCGTCAGACGAAAGAAGCCGTGCGCTCCGGCGCCAGCGCTTTGGCCGGCGGCTCAGGCGGGGAGGACTGCCCTGCCCGCTTACGCTGTGGCGCGGTACCGGCTTCGTCCGGGGCCCGTTCCTTTCGATAATTTGCGGAGCTTCTCACTCAAACAAAACAAGTCGCGTGTGTGTCTTGCTAAATGTACAGATCCGATTGCAGGTTCGACGAAAGAGGAAAAATGATGAGGTTGGTTACGTACAGGCGATGTCCGGTCAGAGCGTGTCTGGTCCTGCTGGTCTCGGCCGGCGCTGGTCTGGTCGCCGGGGACGCGGGGAAAGCGACCGCTGACGCTCCGGCGCGGGCGACCCACGTATTAGGTTTGGAAGACATCCCGAAAGGCGCCAACGGACATCTGTTGATTCAAGCGGGCGCTCTTAAATTTCAACAAGACAAACGCCCAAACGCCCAGATAACGATCGCTTCCATCCAAAGCGTTTTCTCCGGCGAACAGGACAGGCAGGTGGGCGGAGTGCCGATGGCGCTGGGCCAGGCTGCGACACCATTTGGGGGCGGGCGAGTGATCGGCCTTTTTTCGCACAAGAAATACGACACCCTGACGGTCCAATATGTCGATGCCAACGGTGGACTTCACGGTGCTGTCTTTCAGTTGAACAAGGGGCAAGGCCAGGCGCTCAGAAACAAACTGCAGTCCGAGGGCGCGCAGGTCGCACCGCGGGAAGGTCATGCTATGAAAGGGAACGCTTCGGTGTCCAACAATGAGAGTAAATAAGAAAATATCTTGTGTTGTCCTCGCGGCGGCCGTTTTGGTTCTGGGCGCGTGCCAGACTCAGTTACGCGCCGAAACTTCGACGCGGAGCAAGCAATGGAGCGTACAAGTCGACAATGTCGAGCCGGGCGACGTGAATCTGGATCCTGCCTTCCGAGTCGCGATCTACGAAAATCTGCTCGCGGAGCTGACCAAGGCCGATCGTTTCAAGCGGGTATTCCGGAGCGGCGATCGCGACGCTAACGGTGCTCCCGCGCTCCTGGTTCTGAAAACAATGGTGGAGAGTTACACGCCGGGCAGTGAAACTCGACGTGCCGTTACGACGGTGAGCGGCGCTACCAAGCTTAAAGTTCGCGCTCAACTCTGCTCGCCGGAGGGTCAAGTTATCTGGGAACGCACAGTGGATGGGAACGTCCGTTTTTTCGGAGCCAATCTGCGAGCGACCCACAACCTGGCGCGCAATGTGGTCCATAGCATTCAGCAATCCACCTTGCCGCCGCCGTCCGCTCAGGCTTCCGCGTCGGGGAATTGAAGCCAACAAGGCGAGCACGCGTGATCCCGTCTGGAACGATATTCCGCCAGTGACATCTAACTCACATAGATATAAAAGGAAGCAATGAGCACACCCGTAAGCGGCCGAATGACGCGAAGCGAATCTGAAAGCATCTTGAAGCTCCTGGAGCAGTACGGCAGCGGTCCGATCCATTTTGCCCGTACGGACGACGGATTGTACGAACGACATCTCCTGTTTGACAATGTGATCGACCAGGCAGGCGCGGACGCGCGGGACCGCTTTGAGGCTTTCGCGCGCGCCAACCGGGACGTGCTTTCGCAGCGATGGACGCTGACCGAGAACACCTACCGCCGCGAAAATGCAAAGCGCATTTATTATCTCTCGATGGAGTTTCTGATCGGCCGTTCGCTCGCGAATAATGTGACGAACCTGCTGCTGGATCCTCTGGTGAATGAAGTTGTCCGTCAGAAGAACCTCGATTGGATTGAACTGCTGGAGCAGGAACCTGACGCGGCGCTGGGCAATGGCGGGCTCGGCCGGCTGGCGGCGTGCTTTCTCGAGTCGATGGCGACGATGCAACTTCCGGCCATGGGATACGGGCTACGGTACGAATACGGCATCTTCAAACAGTCGATCGATAACGGATGGCAGCGGGAGCGGCCGGACAATTGGCTTCGCCGCCAGGATCCGTGGGAAGTCGCCCGGCCTCAAGACAGCGTCGAAATCCCGCTAAACTGCTCCTTCGAGGTTCGGGGGGGAACGCTGCGTACGATTCCCGGGCGTCCTTCCCGTTTAATCGGGATCCCGTTCGATCGTCCGGTGGTAGGCTATGGCGGCAAGAACATTAATACGCTCAGGCTGTGGGCGGCGGCCGCGCCGGATTTCTTCGATTTTCAGGTGTTCAGTCACGGCGACTTCGTGGGCGCGGTGGCCGAGACGCTGGAAGCGGAGTCTCTGACGCGGGTCCTGTACCCGGATGATTCGACCAGCCTGGGTCAGGGATTGCGGTTCATGCAGGAATATTTTCTGGTGGCCTGCTCGCTGGCGGACCTGGTGCGCCGCTTCCGCCGCATGAAGGCCGACTGGAGCGTGTTTCCGGAAAAGACGGCGATCCAACTTAACGATACGCATCCCACGCTGGCGATTCCGGAGCTGATGCGAATTCTGCTGGATGACGCACACCTCGGATGGGATGAGGCGTGGGATATCACGCAGAGAAGCATCGCGTACACGAATCACACGCTGCTGCCCGAAGCATTGGAAAAGTGGCCGCTGGCGTGGTTTGAAGCGATGCTGCCGCGACACCTGGAGATCATCTTCGAGATCAATCGGCGATTTCTCGATTCCGTGCGGACTCGTTTCCCCGGCGACGAAGGGGTGGTGGAGCGGGTGAGCCTGGTGGATGAAGAGGGCGGCCGGAAAATCCGGATGGCGAACCTGGCGATAGTCGGGTCGCACAGCACCAACGGCGTTGCCGCAATCCACTCCGGCTTATTGCGCACGACCACGGTGAAGGATCTTGCGAGCATCTTTCCCGAGCGATTCAACAACAAGACCAACGGCGTTACACCGCGTCGATGGCTGCTGTTGTCGAATCCATCATTGGCGCGCAGTATTACGGACGCTATCGGCGACGGATGGATCACGGATCTCAGTCAACTGCGGGGCCTTACGCCGCTGGCCGGGGATAGCGCGTTCCGCGCGGCATTCCGCAAGGCGAAGCGCGACGCCAAGCTACAGTTTTCGAACTGGTTGCGGGCGACATCGGGAGTGTGGGTGGATCCCGACTCCATTTTCGATTCCCAGATCAAGCGGATTCACGAATATAAGCGGCAGCTATTGAACGCGCTGCGCATCGTGGTGATGTATGACAGGCTGCGTCAGAACCCTGGCATGGACATGACTCCGCGCACGTTTCTATTTTCCGGGAAAGCGGCGCCGGCGTACCAACTGGCGAAGCTGATCATCAAGTTCATCAACAACCTGGCCGCCACAATCGATGCGGACCCCGCGGTGCGCGGCCGTCTGAAGGTCGTGTTCCTGCCGGAATATTGCGTCACGCTGGCCGAGCGGCTGATCCCGGCCTGCGATGTTTCGAACCAGATTTCGACGGCAGGCTATGAGGCCAGCGGCACCAGCAACATGAAATTCATGATGAACGGCGCATTGACCGTCGGGACACGCGATGGCGCGACCATCGAAATGGCGGAAGAAGCCGGCGAGGAGAACTTTTTCCTGTTCGGCCTGACGGCGGAACAGGTGGCGAGCAGCCGCGGGTGGTACAACCCCCATTGGCATTACGAAAACGAGCCTGAAATCCGCGCGGCGCTGGATCTGATCTTTTCCGATCATTTCAGCCCCAGCGAGCGGGGTGTTTTCGAGCCGTTGCGTAATACTCTGTTAACCGACGGGGATTACTATATGCATCTGGCGGATCTGACGTCCTACGTTGAGGCGCAGGAGCGGCTTGGCGAACTGTATGGGGACTCCGAGGGTTGGGCACAAAAAGCCCTTTTGAATATCGCCGGTTCCGGAAAGTTTTCGAGCGACCGCACGATCGCCGAATATGCGGCCGATATCTGGAGGGTGAAGCCATGCCCGGTGCCTTTATGAAAACGACAACACAGTTACACGATCTGGGCCAGAGCTTATGGCTCGATAACATTACCAAAGACCTGCTCGACAGCGGAACTCTGAAGCGCTACATCGAGGAGCTGTCGGTGACCGGGCTTACGTCCAACCCGACGATCTTCGACCATGCCATCAAGAACAGCGCGTCTTATGACGAGCCGATCCGCGAAAAGCTCCGGAACGGCAAATCGGGTGAAGGACTTTTCTTCGAGCTGGCGCTGGAGGACCTGGCGCGCGCCGCGGATCTGTTCCGTTCGATCCACCAGCGCACCAACGGTGTCGATGGATGGGTCTCGCTGGAAGTGTCTCCCCTGATCGCCCACGACACGGCCAGCACCATCGCCGCGGCGAAGGAACTGCATGGACGCGCGGGGCGGCCAAACCTGTTCATAAAGATTCCGGGAACGAAGGAAGGGCTGCCTGCCATCGAGGAAACGATCTTCGCGGGCATTCCCATCAATGTGACGCTGCTGTTCTCGCGGGAGCAATATCTGGCGGCCGCGGACGCGTACCTGCGTGGGATCGAGCGGCGCATCGCGGCCGGCCTGAATCCGGACGTCGCTTCAGTGGCTTCGGTGTTCATCAGCCGCTGGGATGCGGCCGTGGCCGGCAACGCGCCTGCCCAGCTTACGAACCAGCTTGGAATCGCGATCGCGAAGCGCACGTTCCGGGCCTATCGCGACCTGCTCAACTCCGAGCGCTGCCAGCGTGTCTTCAATTTCGGGGCGCGTCCCCAGCGTTTGCTGTGGGCCAGCACCGGAACCAAGGATCCTAAGGCGTCGGATACTCTCTACATCAAGGCGCTGGCCGCGCCGCTCACTGTGAACACGATGCCTGAGGCCACGCTGAAAGCCTTTGGCGATCACGGCGAGGCCGCCGCGACGTTACCGTCTGACGGCGGTGATGCCGAAGAAGTGCTGGCGCAGTTTGCAAAGGCCGGGATCGACGTCGATGCCCTGGCCGCGCAACTCCAGGACGATGGCGCCAAATCATTTGTGAAATCCTGGGAAGAGCTGATGGGCGTGATAGCGGCGAAGAGCGCCGCTTTGAAAAAGGCCAGTTAAGCTGGAACACCAGTTAACCTGAGACAAAGGACACCAACATGGCGACCATTACAGGACCAGTTACCGACCGCCGGCTGACGGAGAGACCCGGCTGGAAAGCTCTCGAAGTCCACAGCCAGAAGGCGAAGGCGCTGCATCTGCGGGATCTGTTCGCGGGCGACCGGGAGCGTGGCCTGCGTTTGACCGCGGAAGCCGCGGGCATTTATCTCGATTTCTCGAAAAATCGCGTCACTGACGAGACGCTGAAGCTGTTGACGAAACTCGCCGAGGAATCCGGGCTGCGGCAGCGGATCGATGCGATGTTTCGAGGAGAAAAGATCAATCCCACGGAGAACCGCGCGGTGCTTCACGTGGCGCTGCGCGCGCCGCGCGGAAGCTCTATTGTCCTGGACGGGGAAAACGTCGTGCCGGGAGTGCACGAGGTGCTGGACCGGATGGCTGAGTTCTCGAACCGCGTGCGCAGCGGCGCGTGGAAAGGGCACACCGGTAAACGCATCCGGAACGTTGTCAACATCGGAATCGGCGGGTCGGATCTCGGCCCGGTGATGGCGTATGAGGCGCTCCGGTCCTACAGCGAGCGCGCGATGACCTTCCGCTTCGTTTCCAACATCGACGGCACTGACTTCGCGGAAGCGGTTCACGATCTGGATCCCGCCGAAACGCTGTTCATCGTCTCGTCGAAGACCTTCACGACGCTTGAGACGATGACGAACGCGGAGACGGCGCGCGAATGGTCGCTTAAGGGACTGGGCGGAGACAAGAAATCGGTCGCACGGCACTTTGTCGCGGTCTCGACGAATGCGGCCGACGTTTCGAAATTCGGCATCGACACGGCGAACATGTTCGGGTTCTGGGATTGGGTTGGCGGCCGTTATTCCATGGATTCGGCGATCGGACTGTCCACTATGCTGGCTATTGGTCCGGACAACTTCCGGGCGATGCTGGATGGGTTCCATGAGATCGACGAGCATTTCCGGACGGCGCCTTTCGAGCGCAACCTGCCAGTGCTGATGGGTCTGCTCGCGATCTGGAATACAAATTTCCTGGGGGCAGAGACGGTCGCTGTACTTCCCTACGAACAGTACCTGAAGCGATTTCCGGCCTATTTACAGCAATTGACGATGGAGAGCAACGGCAAGCACGTCACGCTCGATGGGGCCAGAGTTGACTATCAGACGAGTGCGATTTACTGGGGCGAGCCGGGGACCAACGGCCAGCATTCGTTTTATCAATTGATTCACCAGGGGACCAGACTGATCCCCTGCGACTTCATCGCATTCAGCCGAACGTTGAATCCGCTGGGCCAGCATCACGATATTCTGATGGCCAACGTTTTCGCGCAAAGCGAGGCGCTGGCTTTCGGCAAGACGCCGGATCAGGTCAAGGCGGAAGGCACGCCCGACTGGCTGGTCCCGCACCGGGTTTTCGAGGGCAACCGTCCGTCGAATACGATTCTCGCCGAGCGGCTTACACCGGGGACTCTCGGCCAACTGGTGGCGCTTTATGAGCATTCTGTGTTCACCCAGGGAGCAATCTGGGGGATCGATTCGTTCGATCAGTGGGGAGTGGAGCTCGGCAAGGTGTTGGCGAAACGGATCATTCCGGAACTCGAGAGCAAGGAAGAGCCGAAGCTGAATCACGACAGCTCGACCGACAATCTGATCCGGCGCTATCGCAAACACAAGGAGGGCGCATGAAGACGCTGGGCTTTGACAAACCTCTCTACATTCTGCCTTTCGACCATCGCGGGTCGTTTCAGACCAAGCTGTTCGGCTGGACGGGTCAGCTAACGGTGGGCCAGACGGCTCAAGTTGCGGCGTCCAAGCAGGTGATCTATGACGGCTTCGAGGCGGCAATTCGAGCGGGCGCTCCCGAGCGGAAGGCGGGGATCCTGGTAGACGAGCAGTTCGGATCTGCGATTCTCCAGAGCGCAAGGGCGCACGGCTACATGACGGCATGCCCGGCGGAGAAAAGCGGGCAGGCGGAATTTACTTTCGAGTACGGCGAGGATTTCGCCAGCCACATCGAGGCGATGCATCCGACTTTCTGCAAAGTCCTGGTGCGCTATAACCGGGAGGGCGACCGGGCCCTCAACGACCGGCAGGCGGCGAAGTTGAAGCGGTTATCGGACTACCTTCACGAGAAAAGCGACAGCCTGTTTATGTTCGAACTGTTGGTACCGCCCGAGCAAGCGGAGCTCGACCGGCTGGACGGGGACAAGAAAGCGTACGACCTGGGGCTTCGTCCTGAACTAATGGCCGAGGCCATCGAGCTGCTGCAAAATGCGGGCGTCGAGCCGGACATCTGGAAAGTCGAGGGCCTGGACCTTCGCAAGGACTGCGAGAAAATTGTCGCCGCGGCGCGCCGGGGCGGCCGCGACAAAGTGAGCTGCATTATCCTGGGCCGGGGCGAAGACGACCAGAAGGTTCACGATTGGCTGGCGACGGCTGCCGGCGTTCCCGGATTCATCGGCTTCGCCGTGGGACGCACCACCTTCTGGAACGCGCTGGTCAACTGGCGCGATAAAAAGATCACGCGCGAGCAGGCTGTGAACGAGATTGCCCAGCGCTACCTCCAGTTCGTGGGTACCTTCGAGGAGCATACCCGTTCCGTCAGTGCGGCGAATCAATAGAGTCCAGGTAAGAGGAAGCTTTGAAACAGACTGGAAGCAGTTATCCTCTCGGAGCTAGCTGCTTCCCTGACGGAACAAATTTCAGCGTATTCTCACGCGGCGCTTCCCAGGTCGAGCTGCTGCTATTTGACCAGCCGGACGATGTGCAGCCAGCGCGAGCCGTTCCGCTTGATCCCGCCGCTAATCGAACGTATCACTATTGGCACGTTTTCGTGCCGGGGGTGAAACCGGGCCAGATTTACGGTTATCGCGTTACGGGACCGTGGGATCCCGCAAACGGTTTCCGTTTTGACCCGAGCAAAGTGCTGCTCGATCCGTACGGCCGGGCCGTAGCGGTTCCGAGCGGCTACGACCGGAACGCGGCGGCTCCGGCGATGAAAAGCGTTGTGGTGGATTCGTGCGCGTACGATTGGGAGGGCGATCAGCCCTTGAAGCAGCCCAGTTCCCGGACGGTCATCTACGAGATGCATGTCCGAGGGTTCACTCAACATCCCAATTCCGGAGTGGCGGAGGGCCTGCGCGGAACCTACGCGGGACTGATTGAGAAGATCCCGTACCTTCAGCAACTCGGGATTACGGCAGTAGAGCTTCTTCCCATTTTCCAGTTCGATCCGCAGGACGCTCCTCCACGACTCGTGAACTATTGGGGATACGCGCCCGTTTCATTTTTTGCGCCGCATCACGCTTATAGCTCGGTCCGCGATCCGCTGGGGCCGGTCAATGAATTTCGCG
>Ga0070731_10005057_pt1 | contig 11031 bp, 11 predicted proteins | sample Coa_R1_2_FD_66448 | JGI IMG/M metagenome (GOLD analysis project Ga0070731, IMG submission 66448) | Surface soil microbial communities from Centralia Pennsylvania, which are recovering from an underground coalmine fire - Coalmine... | ecosystem: Environmental > Terrestrial > Soil > Unclassified ... | reverse complement strand
GACCGAATCGCGTCAGAATAGGTCCATTCGTCGGCTTTTCTTGACACATGTCATGGTACGTCTTTAAGCTCTCCTGACGCCACCCGTTTGGTCGGTGGCACAAAGGGAGACAGACATGAGCAAGGGACACCGCATCGGGTACATCCGAGTCAGCACGCTCGACCAGAACACCGAGCGGCAGCTTGACGGCATCGAGCTTGATCGCACCTTCACTGACAAGGCGAGCGGCAAGGACGCCAACCGGCCCCAGTTGTTGGCGGCGCTGCAATACGTGAGGGGAGGCGACACCTTCATTGTCCACTCGATGGACCGGCTGGCGAGAAATACCGAGGACCTTCTGCGGACCGTGCGAGAACTGAACGAGCGTGGGGTCGTGGTGACGTTCGTGAAGGAAAACCTTACGTTCAACGGCAAGCATGACGCAATGGCCGAACTAATGATGACCGTCCTCGCCGGTATCGCCAAATTCGAGCGGGCACTTATTCTCGAACGCCAGCGAGAGGGGATCGCCATCGCCAAGGCCAGGGGCGTCTACAAGGGCCGGAAGCGGGCGCTGAACGCTGAGCAGGCGGCCGAGTTGGTCGAGTGCGCCCGGAGCGGGATGCCGAAGGCCGAGTTGGCAAGGAGCTACGGTATTAGCCGCGAGACGCTCTACCAATACCTCCGAGTCGGACGCGAGGTGCGGGCGTAACGGGGGCTGGCTGACGATGTTCGTCGCTCTGCCTTTCGCGCGTGCGCGCATGCAGCCGGACGCGCCGTTGAACGGCCGCCTTGGTCCATCGCTAGTAAGCCCAATAGTGCGGCGGCCTGCGCTTTCCTCGCGCGCTACTGTGTGCAGACGTAGGGTCAGGTCGCGCAGGTCGGCGTGCGTGCAGTCGAAACACGCGCATTGCGGTGGTCACCTCGGGCTACGTCCCGTGCCGGGACGCTACCTACCCCACCCCGCTCGCGCCGAACGCGCCACAGCCCGTAGAATCGCGCCGCAGCACACGTTTCAGCGATAACTGATGCCCTTCTTCATCCAGATCGCGACCAGCCAGTCCGAGGCCCAGTTGATGGCCGAGTGTCCTTTGTGCGGAGCCGTCACCTACCTCCCCCTCAGATACGCTTGGCCTGCTTGGTCGGTTTCTTGCTGCGAGTGCGGCACGAAGATGGCGCGCTTGGACTGGATGAGATGACCAAACTCAAGGCGCAGGCAGGCGGCGCCATGTCCGAAATCGACCGGCTGCTGGCGACGGCATGAGTTGCAATGTGCCGCTTGGAGTGACTCGGCTGCGATGGCCGATTGTGGTGCCGATGCTGGTCGTCGGGTTCGCGACCGCTGCTCACGCCGAGGTCTACCGCTGCACGGCTGGCGATAAGGTGACGTATACCGACACGCCGTGTGCGAAAGACAAGATGATCGATGCACCTTCCAGGGGTCGCGACACCAGCGTCCCGACGTCGAACGCCATCCCCGTGCCAACAGCGCCTTCGCTCCCGAACTTCTACGGCGCGTGGAGCGGGCAGGCGCAGTATCAGGCGACGGTGAAGAGCCAGCCAGTGTAGGCGGCGCACGCCGTCGTCGCTCTCACGCTGATCGTTGCTGCTGATGGCAAGCTCACGGGGGAGAGCACAGACAACGGCTGCCGTGCCCTCGGGCTCGCCTCTCCGCAGACGCCGCAGACACTCAAGCTGGACGTCACGCTCACCGGCTGCCACTACGCAGGCTTCAATCGTCGCTACACCGGAACCTTCGGGTTGCCGCCGGGCAAGGGATACGCAACAGTCAGCATGGTCGCCTACGACATGCGGCCCGGCACGCCTTCGGTGATGTACGACATCGCGGCTACGATGCAACGGTAGCTGTAGGCCGGAGTCACCAGTCGTAACCGAGAACATTCACGGGGACCCATCGCCTGCTGCGACGAAATCACGTACGCATGAACCACTCTTCCGTCTCTTCCTTCATCTGGTCGGTCGCTAATTTACTGCGCGGCGATTACAAGCAGTCCGACTACGGCAAAGTCATGCTGCCGTTCACCCTCCTCCGCCGATGAAATTCGTGATTGGCGCTCGGCATCCTCGGGGGTGTATTCTTTTGCACACTTTCACTTGTTATGAACGTTCTTTCGACGACGATCGCGACTCGGCCGATTCGTTCGCTGCGGCTGTGCGGATCGTGCTCGACTAGGACCTAAGCCCGCCCGTCAGCCAAGCGGGAAGTCCCGATCGTGGTGAACGGTGGTCGGCGCAAGTTTCGGGCGCACAACGAGCATTGGGATCGCTCTCACGAATGAGCCAGCGCAAGTCGTTCCTCGTCTGTCGGCACACGAAACAATACTGAGCGGCACCTTGCCAAATTGTCAGACTTGGTGCCTGCAGACTTAGCGAGCAGACGACCTTGACTGCCCGTGCGTGACACGGCGATACTCCCGACAAAGCATTGCCGGGTCGGATGTCCGGCTCTTGGAATCCTTTGTGCTCGCGGCTAGACCAAGGCGAGTACCTGACGGCAGGCGGGCTAATAAGTTGACGATCACAGAGCTGTTGGATGCAAGATTCGGCAGTGATTGCGGCACGCCTTCGACGAGCGTCGATCAGGCACTGCACCGCGTACTCGCGAGGCGCACGTGCCGGCGATACACGAACCAGCCTGTGCCCGCAGACCTCGTTAATCTCCTTTTGGACGTTGCGTTTTGCGCTTCGTCGAAGTCGGACTATCAGCAGGCTAGCGTAATCGTGGTCGGCGATTCCGCTACGCGGAGTCGAATCGCCGAACTCGTGCCCTCGATGGATTGGATCGCGTCTGCACCTCTCTTCGTAGTGTTCTGCGCGGACGCTGCTCGCCTCGAGAAGGCATCCTCGCTGCGCGGAAAACCGACCCAGAATCGCAACCTCGAAGCGTTCTTCAACGCATCGATCGATGCGGCGCTCGTCATGCAGACGTTCATTCTCGCTGCCGAGCAATGCGGTCTCGGCTGCTGTCCCATCAGTGCCATTCGATTGCATTTGACAAAGCTGCGCTCGATCCTTGCCCTTCCCGAGCTCGTCGTGCCGGTTGCCGGTTTATGTGTCGGCTATCCGGGCGAACCGGGATTCATCAGCATGCGCTTCCCGAGATCGGTCACTCGTCACGTCGATCGATACGATGACACGGACCTGGAGTCGCGCATCGACGATTACGATCGGGTGCGTGCGGGGCGCTTCGCCACCCCACGAGACAAGCAGCGCAACCCAAAGGAATTCGGCTATGCCGAGTTCTACGGCTGGTCTGAAGACAAGTCGCGGCAACTGCGAGCGGGCGAAGGCGACGATTTCGGATCGATGGTTCGTCAGTGTGGCTTTACGCTTACCTGACAGCAACGGAAACCCGTTATGTCCAAGAGCATCAGGATTGACCGCACGAAGCGTCTTGCCGAGGATCCGGGCACCGGCCACAACCGTTGGCATCCCGACATTCCGCCCCTGCTCGAGGTCGCCCCAGGGGAAGAAGTGGAAATCGAGACGCGCGATTCGTCGGACGGTCAGATCCGGCCAGGCGTCACAGCCTCGGATCTGCTGCGAATGGACCCTAAGGTCGTACATCCACTGACTGGGCCGATCCACGTCAAGGGGGCGCGCCCTGGAGATTTGCTGGAGATCGAGTACCTAGAGATCGAGCCGCAGCGACACGGTTGGACGCGCTTTTTGCCCGGCTTCGGATTCTTGCATGACCTCTTTACCCAGCCGTTCCTCGTCCATTGGGATCTCGAAGGTGGCTGGGCTACGTCTTCCGCTCTCCCTGGTGTTCGCATCCCGAGCGGCATGTTCATGGGAACGGCGGGGGTCGCACCTTCGCACGCGCAGGTTGCGGAATGGACGCGCCGCGAAGCCGAGTTGCGCGAACGGGGCGCCACTGTATTTCTACCCGATCCGGCGAGCGCCGTACCTGCCCGCGAGCCGGTCGCGAGCCATGGCTTGCGGACGATTCCGCCCCGGGAGAACGGCGGGAACGGCGACATCAAGCAAGTCACCAAGGGATCTCGACTTCTGATTCCCGTGAACGTCGACGGTGCCCTCTATTCGGTGGGCGATGGCCACTTTGCGCAGGGCGATTCCGAGTGCTGCGGAACGGCCATCGAGATGGGTGCGACGGTGATCGTGCGCTTTCGTGTTCACGAAGCAGAGGCGCGGCGAAATGGCATCCGCTGGCCCAGGTTCGCGCATCCCGATTATTTCGCGTCGCCGGAGTGGGCCGTACCCCGTAACTTCATCGCCACGACCGGGATGCCGATCCGTGGGGATGGCACCAATGAAGCGGGCGACATCACGCTTGCCACACGAAACGCGGTGATAAACATGATCGACTTGCTCCAGGAGCGAGGGTGGACTCGGGAGCAGGCTTACGTGATATGCAGTGTCGCGGTCGATCTCAAGGTTAGCAACGTCGTCGACGTACCAAACGTGGTGGTGTCGGCGGTGTTGCCCGAAGCGATTTTTCGATAGGAGCAATCATGGACGGCATGACACGCGTGCGTATAGGGTTAATCGGCGCCGGCGCGATCGGTGGCGTCGTAATCGAGCGTTTGTTGAATGGCGGTGGGGCGCGGAGCGACGATATGGTCGCGTGCGAGGTACGCGACGCGCGCCGTGAAGAGATCGCGCAACGCTATCGTGTGCGTACGACCACCGATCCGACAGACGTGTCCGCGAGCGATCTCGTCGTGATCGCCATCCCTCCGCCGGAAGTTGCGAAGACGCTTGCCGCAATACGAGACCATCTCTCACATCGGCCGACGATCGTCTCCTTCGCGGCCGCCATGCCGGTCGCCGCGATTGAGGCCATGTTGCCACGCGGGACGCCGGTGGCGCGGATCAATCCGATGTCGCCCTCGCTGGTCGGCGAAGGCTTTAATCCGGTGACGTACGGCTCGAGCGTCATCGGCCCCGCACGAAACCTTGTCGATCGCTTTCTGACCGCACTCGGCAAGACCGTCGAGATCGACGATGACAAGATGAATATCTACACGGCACTGACGGCCGTCGGACCCACGTACTTCCTGCCGGTCTTGGACGCGATGATCGCGGCAGGAGTGGAGGCAGGGCTTAGTCGTGAGGCGGCAGTCGCAGCGGCCGTGGAAACCGCCCACGGCACCGCGGCGCTTGTTTCACAGCGCAGCGAGTCGCCTGAGATGCTCAAGCTCTACACCGGACTGCGCCCGCTCAAGGATGAGGAAGTGCGAGACCTCGTCCGGCGGGCGATCAACGATGCAAATACGCGCATGACGACGCTCCAGCAAAAGCTCGCCGGAGGACCCGCCGCGGGATGAGCGATTCGCGTCGATCGTTCGGTTACCGGAGACGTTTTAGGTGCGAACGATCAGATCGATCTCAACGCATGCCCCCACCGCCAGATTCGTAACGCCAACCGTCGTCCGTGACGGGTAGCGCCCTGGCTTGAAGTAGCTGCTGTAGATCTTGTTGACGACCGGATAGTCGGCGGTAAAGTTAACAAGGTAAATCCTAACCATCGCCGCTTTGTCGAGCGACGTTCCCGCGCCGCGCAACACGGTTTCGAGGTTTTGCATGATCTGGCGCGTCTGTTCGGCGGCGCCGCCCGCGACCAGCCCACCGGTCTTAGGATCGACGCCAAGCTGACCGGTTACGAACAGAAAATCCCCTGCGCGCACCGCGTGACTATAGGCGGCCGTCGGAGGGGGAGGCGGGGCGTCGGGGATGTTGAGAAATTCGAGATTCATCAGTAGCTCCTTGCGTCAACGGTAACGCTCGAGAAATTGTCGCGAGCGCTCGGTGCCCGGCTGCTCGAAGAACGTTCGAGCCGTCGCGACTTCGACGATTCTTCCCTTATCGAGGAAGACGATTCGGTTTGCAGCCTCATGGGCGAACTTCATCTCGTGGGTCACGACGATCATCGTCAGACCGAGGTGCGTAATGTCCTTCATCACCGCGAGCACCTCGCCGACGAGCTCGGGGTCGAGGGCGCTCGTCGCCTCGTCAAAGAGCACGACTTGAGGACGCATCGCGAGCGCACGCGCGATCGCGACGCGCTGCATCTGGCCGCCTGACAGAAAAGCCGGATAGGTGTTGCGCTTGTCGGCGAGTCCAACCTTCTCCAACAGTTGTTCGCCTTCACTAACGACTTCGCGGCGAGGCCGGCGCAAAACGTGGAGCGGGCTCTGAATCACGTTTTCGAGAGCGGTCAGATGCGGCCAGAGGTTGAAGTGCTGAAACACCATGCCGATTCGCGTACGTAACGCGGCTAGCTCGCGATCGGTCATCGGTGCCGCGGCGCGCCCCTTGCCCTTGTAGCCGATGCGTGTTCCGAACAGGGACACCGAGCCACGGTCGGGCCGCTCGAGCCAATTGATGCAGCGAAGAAGCGTCGATTTCCCCGAACCACTCGGGCCGAGGATGCAGACGGTTTCGCCGGGCTCGATGCGCAAGTCGATGTCGCTAAGTACCTCGTGTACTCCGAAGGACTTCGCCACGCCGTGCAACTCTACGGCTGCAACGGGCGCCTCGTTATTCACGGGGAGGTCGAACGATCGAAGCATAGCGCTCTCCGCGGCGCACCAGCCATTCGACGCCACTGCACAGCGCCCAGTAGATGAGTGTTGCAAACAGGAACGACTCGAACGGAACGAAATAATAGGATTGTACGAAGTTCGCGGCAAAGGTCAGCTCTGGGACCGTGATGACCGAGAGGAACGCGGAATCCTTGATGAGCTGGATCAGCTGATTGCCGATAACCGGCCCCACGGCGATCAGCACCTGCGGAAGGATGATCCGCCGAAACAGCCTCACATCCGTGAATCCGAAGGCTAGTGCTGCATCCGTCTGGCCCGCCGGCAAGTGAGCCCATCCACCGCGAAGGATCTCGGCCATGTACGCGGTGTTGTACGTAACGAGCGTGATCAGACCGGCGCTCCACTTGTTGACAGTAATGCCAAGCGACGGCAAGCCGAAGTACACCAGGTATGTGAGCAGCAGGAAAGGTACACAGCGTCCGGCATCGACGAGACCACGAGCGACTCCACTCACGATACGGTTTTTCGACATCATCGGGACGACGAGCAGGCCGCCGAGGACCAATGACAGCGCCACCGAAGCTGCGCAAAGCCAGACCGTGTTGCCGAGGCCGATCGCGAACTGCGGCAACTCTCGCCAGATAATATCCAACCGCATTTAGATCCGCCCCAACCGCACACGCACCCCGCGCTCGAGCATGCGCGCGGCGATGACTAGTAGGATCAGCGCGACTCCATAGATGACGGCCGCAGCGAGAAACGGCGGTAATGGCTCGTATGTCGTCGCAGCGATTTGCCGCGCCTTTCGCGTCAGGTCGACAACCCCGATGATCGCAACGGCAGGGCTCGCCTTGATCAGGAGCGTCATCTCGTTCACCAGCGAAGGCAGACTCGCGCGCCAGATCTGTGGAAAGACGATGTCGCGAAATGATACGAAGCGCGTCATTCCGAATGCACGGGCCGAGTCGAGCTGACCACGCGGGAAATCGAGAATCGCGGCGCGCCAGATCTCGCTGTTGAAGGAGGCCGTGTTGAGAGTCAGCGCGATGAACGCGGCCGGGAGCGGATTGAGCGAGAGGCCGAGAGCCGGCAAGCCGAAAAAGATCAGCATGACGAACGTGACAACCGGGACGGCGCGGACCAGGCTCGCGTAAACGGCGCAGGGGACGCGAAGCGCGGCGAACCTCGAGCAGCGGCCAAGCGCAAGCAGCAGACCGAGCGGAACGCCGAAGGCGATCGCCGATACGGAAACGGCGACCGTCGTCGCCGCTCCGCTCGCAAGATCGAGCAACGTCGATGCAGACAACATCGAGTTGCTCGGTTTCTTCCCTCAGCTCAATGCATCGGCCGATCGCCAGGAAGCATCGGCTTGCTCGGCAGGTCGTCGAACGTAATCTTCAGCCACTCGCTCTGGAGCTTCTTCATCGTGCCGTTCGCCTTCTGCTTTGCGAGGAACGCATCGAGATATTCGCGGACGCTGTCGTTGCCTTTTGCGACGGCCCACGCCGCGTACGACTTGTCGCCGACCCGCTGACCGACTTGGAACACGTCCGGCTTCTCGTGTACCAGTGTCGAAAGCGAAACGATGTTGTGAATGACCGCGTCGAGACGTCGGTTCACGAGGTCCTGGTACGCTTCCGAAAAGGCCCCATATTGGACGATTTCGCCGAGCTTGCCACCGGTCTTCTTGAGATCCGCTTCGAGGTACGGCAGAGCCTGGAACGAGGCCCCGCCCTGCTGAACGCCAAGCGTCTTGCCGGACAGGTCCTTGATGGAGTTGATGGATGTGTCGCTCTTCCGCTTCACGTAAGCCATCGTCGATTCGGCAATCGGCATGGTGAAATCGAGCGATTTCGCACGCTCGTCGGTAATAACCGCAGCGGTCAATGCAACGTCGTACTTGCCTGACGCGACGCCGGGAAGAATGCCTTGCCACGGCAAAATCTCCTGGCGAATCTCGAAGGGCGCTTGCTTGCGCAGCACCGCTAGCAGGGCGTGGTCGTAGCCCATCGGCTTGCCATTCACCACGTACTCGAACGGGGGATAGTCGTCCTCCGTGGCGACGATCATGTAGCCGCGGCGCTTGATTTCGTCGAGGGTCGCGGCGGTGGCCGCTCTAATGCCGTAACTTACCGTGCCTATCGCGACGAGCAGCAACAAGAGCCATCGCGGTGTCCTAGCACCCCGAAACCAGTGGAACAGATGAGCCGTTGCAGTCATCGCCATACTCCTCGTCAATGCCGCACCGTACGTCCAGCAAGGTCCGTGGCACGGAAGTCTTCCGAGAAGCCCGTCGCATTCGCCTTCGACGAGACCGCCAGCCCCCTAGCCGACGCCCTTCGCGTCAGGCGCTAGCTTCGGGCGCCCTTGTCGCGTTGAAACCCGCGCAATATAGCGCGAAAAGCCGCTTGAGGCACGAGGCGCGACGGAGTGCTCAGCGGCGAAAGGATCAACGCACGCTTAGCTCGCCCGGCGCATCCGCAACGAATAGGGTCCCGGCATCAAGCACCAGCGCGTCGCGTCCGCGGTTCGCGACCAGTTGCACGCCAACGGGGAGTCCGTCAACGAGGCCGCACGGAACGGCAAGCGCGGGAAACCCCACGAGCGACCACTGGCCCTGAAGGCGCGACGGTCCGGTGCCTTCTGAAACAATCGGTGCCACGCCGTTCGTCGCTGGGGCAAGAATGATGGCTTCCTCAGCGAGGAGTGCTGACAATTCTTCTCGATAGCGGCGGGCCTCCGCTAATGCCTCGTGGTAACTGCGATCCGAAACGGCGCGCCCAGCGTCGATGATGTCGCGCATGCGCTGGCTCATGCGTTCACCGCAAATGTCACGGTCTTGCCCGTGGTTGCGCGCAATGTCGCGGAATAGAATCGTCTCGTAACATGAAACAACATGAGTGAAACTCGCAGACAACTTAGCTTCCTCGAAGCGAATTCCGCTGGCTTCAAGTCGCTCTTGCGCCCGGTCCAGCGCCGTACGGGAGGCAGGCTCGATCAACTCTGGCATCGGCCCTTCAATGCGCAAAGCCCGTTCCGGAAGTTTCGTCTGGTGCAGCGAGCGGCTGTTGTATTGAACCGGTTCAAGCATCGACATTAACGCGAGGGCTGTGTCTTCGGCAGTGCGGCACATCGGGCCGACATGATCCAACGCCGGAGACAACACCATGACGCCTTCGGTGCTGATGACATCCTTCGTAGGCTTGAGGCCGAAGATGCCGCAGTACACCGAGGGACGCACAATCGAGCCGACGGTTTGAGTGCCGACGCCAATCGGAACCATCCGCGCTGCGACAGCTGCAGCCGAGCCGCTCGAAGATCCGCCCGGCGTCCGCAAGGGATCGTAAGGGTTCGTCGTCGGCCCCGCTCGGGCGATTGCGTACTCGGTTGAAACGGTGGTGCCGATGATGATCGCTCCTGCTTCGCGCAATCGCTTGACGACGGTTGCGTCGCGCGTTGGCCTGCGGGATTTGTGAATTTCGGTTCCGAGCGAGCATGTCAGGCCCGCCACGTCTACCGTCTCCTTGACGGCGACGGGCAAACCATAAAGCGGCGGGACGCGGTCATGGTCGTCGATCTCCTTCGCACGCCGCAATGCGCCGTCCTCGTCGATCTCGACGAACGCGTGCAGGTTCGGCTCGAGCGTCGCGATGCGCGCGAGACAGCTCGCAACGATCTCACGGGAGGAGCATTGTCGTGACTTGAGAAGATCGACCAGCTTTTGTGCAGGCAGATCGCAAAGCGTGGACGAGGTCGTTGTCGTCATGTCGGGAAGGGGAATAGCCCACAAAGGAATGCTGGAACGCCTGAAGCTGTAGCTACCGACACAGACCGGCGTCTGGCAATGAACTGTAGCATCGGCTTTAGTTCTGTTGAAAGGCGCATGGTATTTTCATCGCCCTGCGAGCACTTGGGGCTCTACTGAGATTCGTGCTCACGTAGCGTGCATGGCAACTACTGATCCATGCAACGGTCGGTGTGCGCGACGAAACCGGCCTTGCCGGAGGTCAAGTCCTGTGCTTGCGCACGCGGGCCAAGGCTTTATCACGAACCAGATTCACCTCCGCCCAAGCCGTCGTCCGCCCCTCACTCATATCGATATATCTCGCGTGACTCCGCCGTCTGTAAGATCGCATCGTTCGTGTCGTGCAGCGATATTGAACCCGACTGAACCGCCCCGGGATTTCCGGAGACTCCATATTTTGAAAGGATGGAGTCTGGCCTGCTGCCGGTTCGATCGACACCGACCTAAGCTTCTATAGCTTTCTCGAACGCCATCGGACTGAGATAGCCGAGTGTTGAATGGCGGCGCGTCGGATTGTAGAACCGCTCGATGTAGTCGAACACCTCGGCGCGCGCCTGTTCTCGCGTCCGGAACACCTTCCTGGCTGTGCGCTCGGTCTTTAGCGAGCTGAAGAAACTCTCCATCGCCGAGTTGTCCCAGACTTCGCCCGCGCGACTCATGCTGCAGGTGATGCCCTGTTCCTTCAGCAACTCCTGGAAGTGCTCGCTGGTGTACTGG
>Ga0070731_10005056_pt1 | contig 11033 bp, 10 predicted proteins | sample Coa_R1_2_FD_66448 | JGI IMG/M metagenome (GOLD analysis project Ga0070731, IMG submission 66448) | Surface soil microbial communities from Centralia Pennsylvania, which are recovering from an underground coalmine fire - Coalmine... | ecosystem: Environmental > Terrestrial > Soil > Unclassified ... | reverse complement strand
CTCGGACTATCCTGGCGGAACAGACGCACACCTCCTGCGCCCGCGAGCACAAGGTCGGTCTTGAAGTCGTAGTTGAAGTCGACCTGCAAGACCCCCTCAGGTGAGGGCGGAACAAGCGATGGCCCACCGGGAAAGGGAAGCATCGCACCAGTCGACAGATGTACTTCGTGCCCGTTGGCCTCGGCAATTACGGGGCTGCCAGCGCTGCCGAGTTGAATCGCTCCAATCCAATTCCAATTTCGATTTCGCTGACCAGTGCCATCCGAAACCGCCTGAGTGGGAAACTGGATCGCCGTGTCGGCAGGAGCAGGCTTGAAGACCGGCGATTCCATTCGCACGAAGTGGGTGAAGGGCCGCGCTTCCTCTCCGGCCGGCGCTTTGATGACGGCCAGACTTTGCCGGTATTCGGGAACGCGCATGAGGACATTGCGCAAGAAGGTTGTTCGCGTGGCGGCCGCGCGCAAATCCGTGCCAGCCGCCGCAGCCTGCACGGTCGCAAGTTGCTGCTGAACTTCGGGCGGCCATGAAGATGAACGGGCGCTGATCTGAGAGACTGCTGATTTGAGTGTTGCGGCGTCGCCCCGTTTCGCGGCAACGCGACTTAATTCGAGCAAGGCCGCGAGATTATCCGGCTGCGCCTTCAGAATCTCCTGAATCGCTGCCTGAAATTCCGCTTCGCTGTTGGCATCCCCTTGCCTCTCGATCTCTTCGGCCAACGCATAGGCTGCCCGCAGGTTTTTCGGATTGAGATCGACGGCTTTCCGCAGGTCAGCGATCGCTTCCGCGGAACGCCCGCGTTGACCTTCAATGATTCCCAGCAGATCGTAAATCTGATCGCTTTGTGGGGCGAGATCGCGGGCCCGTTCCAGCCTTTGCGCGGCCAGATCATAGTTTCGCTGGCGCAATGCGAGCACTCCCCAGTTCGCCCATCCTGCGGGTTCAGCGGGTACGAGTTGGGTCAACTCAGAAAGCCTGCTCTCGGCGTGAACATCATCGCCAACTTGCAACGCAGCGAGGCCAACGTAGAATGCCGACACCACGTCGGCGTAAGCTTTCGATCCCTTCTCGGGCAGCTTGGCGGCTGAATGACACCCGGGCAGAACCATTGCAATGCACAAGAGGATGAGGCTCGACTGCGCACGCTGAAACAATCTGGATCGCCTGTCACGTAGAGCGGAAGCGCCGCCGCTACAACAATGGGTCGAGTCAACGAACATTAGAACCAGTCTCCTGCCAAGCGTCGTCGAGGAATCGTAGTGTCAATTGGAAGATTTCGCATTGCCTGTGCCTGCCACACTCGCCGCTTTGATTCCGTTCCGCAGTTGCGCATTCTTTCGTCGCCTCACCCGCGAGATACCAAGAAACCACAAGAACGCTACCAACATAAACGGCAAGAGATACAACAACAGATCCCACCGGCCGAATCCAGGCGGAGTCACTTCGACGTCGGCAGTTGCCTCGCCACCGCCTTGCGAACTCTCAATCACAAGACGCACACGCCACAACTCTTGCTTGTCGAAGTCGGCCTGAGCGTTGTATTGCACCTGCCCGCGCGACTTCACGCGCTCGGCCTCATAAAATCTCTCAGCCAATCGGCCGGTTACGGGCTGAACGCCAATCTTGATCTTAAGATCGTCCGGAACCGTACCGCTTGGCGCCGGTTCCACGAATACATAAAAGGCGCCAGTTCCTACATCCGGATGAGTCCAGAGAGCAACTATACAGGGCCCCACTTTCTTGTTCTCAATGATCGGAAACGGCGGGCCGTTGTGGGCCCCAGCAGGCGTAGACCACACCAGCAAGATCGCAACCGCAATCCCAACCGAGACTCCTCCCGCTCTTCTGAGATGATTCAGCATCTTCCTATCCCATCATCATGGTGGCACGCATTTCCATCGGCTGAAACAAGAGCCACATCGATGCACACCAGAGAATGAGGCAAACCGCCGCCCACGGAAGAAACGCTCGCAGCGGTTTATCCGGCGAGTCGTCTTCCGCCAGACCATAGGTCACCACCAGAGAACCCGCAAAGCCGAGCAGCAAGAATCCGATCTCTACGACTTGCACCACATTCGCGGGCAGTCCCGTCAAAGTCCAGCGCGGCTCTCCCAGCAATGGCCGGCCCAGACCGGCAACTGCGTTTTGAGTAACAGGGATCAGCGTGTAGAGTCCAGTCAGGAAGTGGAAGCAATAGTGAGCCAGCCACATACCAAAGCCCAGAGGAACCAGTCCGTAGGTGTATCTGACCGCCAGTGGCAGGAGCGCGCGTGGACTGTGAGCCCAGGCGCGGGTCAACCATGCCGCGAGTCCGAGCAGCAGAACCGGCTCCACAATCAGAAAAAACGTGAAGATCAATCCCAGCACAGGGGCTTCACGACTCACATGTAGTATTTTTCCCAGCCAAGTCTCCACCGCATAGACGGGGCTGACCATTCCAAAAGCATTCAGCAGCGCACCAAAGGTAAATATGATTGCCAACGCCGCCAGATCCTTGCGGCGTGAGAAATACCCAATGCCGGAACGGATTGGATCAACCATCAACTCACTCGCCGGCAGCCTGCTCAATATGCCGATGTTGTCGTGAGGACAGGCATGCACGCAGTCCAGGCAAAAGGTGCAATCCATGTTGCCGACTTTGCTGGGTTGAAACAGGGCCAGCTCGCAACCTCGAATGGTGACCAGGTCTGAGACTGGCTCTCGTCTCCCGCGGATGCAATCCTTCGTATGGCATCGCGTGCAAACATCCTGCTCCCGCACCTTCACCTCAAACGGAGAAAGCGTGGAGGCCACAAAATTGAACTGGCCAATGGGGCAGACGAACTTGCAAAACGAAGCGTGCTTGAAGAATCCGTCGACCACGAGCACCGAAAGAAAGTAGGCCACGATCAGCCACGCCGTCCACCACGGCGAAGACCACAGATCAAACAGTTCGTACGTAAAAAGGATCAGCACGAAAAGTCCAACCGAAAGCCGCTTGTTACGTAGGACCCTCGGCCAGTTGAACCGGGGCTTCAAGAAGCGTCGCGCCATCTGACGCACCAGCATGAAGGGGCAGGCCAGGCAGAAGAAATTTCCTGCGCAAAGCAGAACCAGCACCAGCACGCCACGAAAGTGCAGCCAACTCAGCGTAGTCGCCAGATTCTTCGGTGCCAGGGCCGGCCCGAACAATCCATGCAGAATCATTACTACGCTAAGCAAGAGCAACGGAGTCTGCAGCAACGGGCGAGCATAACGCCAGCGGAACAAATGACCTAGACCAGGCACTCGCATCAAATCAAATGGAAGCGACTCAGGAGTTTCCAGGGCCGGGATGGAGGATGGAGTCAACAGCTTGCCTAGTTGGTTTGAACGCCGGATTGAACGCCGGGCCGAACGTCCCTCACGTCGATCTGTCGTTCCAGTTTCTTACCGTCCGGCAGCGTCACATGGAGGAGGATAACCCAATCGCCAGCCATCTGAAACTCAAGGTGAGCTTGGTAGCGGCCTCGCTCTGTCTCTTTCGCTTCTGCGAATAGTGGACTCATGCCCGCGTGCGACATATCAGCCTCAATCGCAATGCGCGCGCCGGTAATGGGCTTGCCGGTAGCATCGGACAACCTGAGAGCAACCGTTGCAGGTCCTACTCGTGCTGGTTCGGGGGAAATTTCGTGCTCAATTGCGACGACCGGAGATGGTTCGACCTGCCGGGAACAGCCCGCTCCAAGCAACATTGCCGCGCATGCTAACGCAACTAGCCATCTTCGCGGCTCATACTTTAGAAAGCTGTTCGACACACCCCGGTCAGGCAGCTTTTGCCGAATCGTGGCGGCCCCATTCGCACGTGCATGCCGGGTTTCCCCGCTCGCCCGCAGGCGGGAATACGTGGTAGTACATCGCGATGACCATCGGGATGAACACGATCGAGTTATAGAAAAGATGGAGCTCAACCCGCGGGAAGATTAATTGCAGAACACTACAAGGTACCGGCTTACCCCAAAAATTGTGGTGAAACGTTGCCTGCCAGATTAGCAGGAAATGCTCAATGTGATGCCAGAACTGGATCCAAAACGCCACCATCCACCAGGTATGAGAAACCCCCGTAAATCCCTTGCGGAACACCCACAGGCAAATGAGCATGACCAGGGCATAGCCATAGTGCAAGGTTTCGGTTTGAATCAACCACGGATACAACAAACCGACCAGGCCCAGAGCTTTCGGACGAGGCCACCCCATGACATAGATCTGGTAAGCCTGGACGAGATGCTCAGCCCAATGCGCCAACACGATGAACATGAAAACCTGCAGCCCACGCTCATGCCAACTGGTATTGAGCTTCTCGTAGAACCCGGCATCCCTGCCCGGTGCGCTATGAATGTTGGGAACCGCAGGATTTGAAACCGCCATAGTGTCTTCTCCCAAACCCGAGCCTTTAATTCAAAATGTGACCACGATCACACCTAGCGCAGCGTGGGTCAATAATCGAATTATATTAGCTAGTTTCGCCCATCTTCAGAAGTGGAAGTTGGTCTCCACGAAGATGAGCTGCCCGTTTGCATCCTTCGGATAAATCGATGAAATTACGCCCTTACCCCACGCATGCCCGTAGTAGAAAGTCGAACTGAAGGAGCGCGTAAATTGATAGTCAACGCTGGCGTCCCACACGTTGGCCATGCCGCGGTTGCCATTACTGGGACGGCCCGTATATCCAAAGGTTTTGGGCTGGAACGCACCTCCGCCGGAATACCAGAGATCAGCGGCGTTGGCCAGTCGCAGCGTGTGCACTTCGCTGCGAAACCCGAGCTTTGAAACTGGACGCAGGTTGAAACTGGCGTACAGGTCCTCGTTATTCATCATGTTGTAAAAAGGAAAGCGGGCGTACTGGCGCGGTGTGGGCAGTCCCTGAAAGAAAGTACCGTGCGTGGAATCATTAGGGTTCCCATCGCCGCTGCCATAGGAATACCCGGCACTGATCCAGGGCTTCAGCATTTTGACCGGAGGCTGCCATCCGGCTTCACCGACGAACGCGCCCGCACGCTGCGCGAGACTGCCCCATGACCCCGTCTGGAGCGCTCCCCAGGCTAGAACATCAAACTTGCCGGCATTGGTGGTGTTAAAGACGTGGGCATAGTCCGCGCCCCATGTCGCAATCTCGATCTTGCCAAGATCAGTCGCGCGAATCGCTGACGGACGGTTGTCGGTCTTCAGCACCAGGGTTCGGTGATCGATGTATCCCATGGCGAACACGCGTAGTTCTCCCGCGCTGTGCTCGGTTGTGACCGACCGGGTGTAGGCGCCGTAGTAGGTGTCCACATCAAGTTCGTCCATCCCCTTTACCTGGAAGACTCCCTGCGTCGGTCGCGCTCCGAAGAAGGTAACGTTGTTCTGCCCTGAATTCCCGGAAAGTTGCACTCCGTCGAATGAGCGCTGAACCGCTGTAAAAGTGAAATTCGAAATCAGGCGGCTCGAAATGCGAGTTTGAATCACTGTCGCCAGCAGAGGATCCTTGGGCGTGACTTCAAGGCCGTCAAAATATTCAAACCGTCCCAGCTTCAGGCGAGCCGGCCCAAGATTCTTGAAGTTTACAAACGCCTGCTTAACGAAACCGTTGGCGACGTCGGTGTGATTGTTGTTGGCCGCATAGTAGTTTCCACCCAGACCGAGCTGGCCCTGCGGAGCCGCAACCACCGCGTCATTAGGCAAACCAAGAACCGAGGGCTGTTCTCCTTCAAGGAACCAATCGAAGTGTTCGCCCGTCTGCCCGATACCCACGCGCAGCAAGGAATCCCAAAAACCGTAATCACTGTTCCCGGTTGGAGCCTCAAACCAGTTCCACCCCTCGGCGCGGGTGCGCCAGTTGACGGTAATCTCGATCGGACCAATCTTGTGCTTGGGCGGCGCGGCCGGTGCGGTCGTCGAAGGCGCTGCGGTTGCCGGCTGCTGAGAAGCCCCCGATTGTGAGGCCGTCGCTGAAGAACTTGCGGAGGCTACTGCCTGTGGAGGCGCCGAGTCTGGATTTCCGGTTGCGGATAGAGTTTGCTGAGCGAAGCCGGAGCTCGCCAAAGACAGAACCATCCCCAGGCTCAGACCGCGCGCAAAGCTTAGCTTCATATCACCCTCAAGTTTGGATTGTAAATTTCGCCTATATTTTTAGAACGCAATACCCAAGCGAACTGGTTTCGGATTGTTGTGGGATCTCCCGCGATTGGTCAATAACGGATTCATACTAGAGCGTATCTGGATGAACATGCCTGCTCGCACGTGCGTCGTATCCGGCGATTCCGGCCCTTCGACCAACTTCGACTCAAACCACCTGATTAAACAACTTGAATCATGGTTCTAGTTGTTTTCCATTATTGAGGCGCCCGGACCCGCGATGATATTTTCCCGCGATGTCGAAACCGCGCCGCAGCCTTAATCGTGGAGATCAAGTCGCAATTCACCAGATGTTCTGATCCAATGACCTGAGCCATGGACAAGCTGCCGCCCAGCACTACATCTGCGCCCGGCCAGAAGCTGGAAGTTAATCGTGAAGTTAATTGCGATGTAACCGTGATCGGCGGCGGCTTAGCCGGTAAGGCGGCTTCTCTGCAGTTGGCAAGAGCCGGCCTCAAAGTCATCTGCATTGAACCCGATGAACCTGCGCGACCAGTGGTTGGTGAATCGCTGGATTGGTCGGCTCCTGAACTGTTGAAGGCGTTGGGACTGCCCATGGACAAAATGATCGACGCGCAGATGGCAACATGGAAGCGGCATGTCACGGTGAAATTGCGCGATGGCACGTCCGCGCAATATGTTCCATCCGCCTGGCTCGCTGGAAAGCCCTTTCATATCGAGTTGCGAACTTTGCACGTCGATCGCATGCGATTGGACCGCGAACTTCAGAAACTAACGATTGCTAGCGGCGTCAATCTGGTTCGAGACAAAGCAGTCGGCGTCGAAAGGAACGGACGAAAGATCATATCGGTTCGCACCGCCAGTGGCGCGCGGGTTTCATCGCCTTGGTATATCGACGCGTCAGGGTTCGGAACCTCCCTGTTTGCCCGGGAGTTCAATCTTCCCGCCATTCAGAGTGGACCCGCGAAGGTGGCGATGTGGAATTATTTCCCAGTCTCCGAGTCGCCCGAGGGAACAACTCTGCATTTGGATCCTGTGCCGTCTGAATATCTCGACTGGGTTTGGGAGATACCAATCAGCCCAAACATGGTCAGCGTCGGATATATCGCCAACGGCGCGGCAATAAAGACAAAGCGCGAACAAGGATCTTCTGTGGAGGATATTTTCCGCCACCAGTTGATGAAGTTCCCGCGGTTCGAGCCGCTTCTGCGGGAGGGGGTTCTCAACCCCACCAGCGTAACGTCATTCCGATCCCGGGTACATATCGGAACAGCCGGGCCGAACTGGCTCATTGCCGGCGAAGCTGCCGCCATGGTGGATCCCATCACCGCCAACGGAGTCACCGCAGCACTGCGTCATGCAGCTGAAGCCTCCAGCCTGATTCTGAAATACCGCAGCCGAGGCAAACTGCCGCTCGGCGCAAGGGCGTGCTACAGCAGCCGCATTTTACAAATGGCAAAGTTTTTTAACGGTGGAATCGAAAAGATCGTCTACGAGCCAACCGTGAGGAATCGCATCGGCGCAATCAGTTCGGGAACCGTCTATACCAGCCCCGCATGGAGCATGAACGTTGTCTACGCGCGCATAAAACCACGGGGTGTCGTCGCTACGTTTCTTCTCGGGCTATTGCTTCGCGCATTCCGGGCCAGTGCCTGGATCTTTTATCACGTCTGCAAATGGGTTGCGGGCTCACCCGCTATGCCGCATTGAACTGTCTTTTTTGAAAAGGGAGAATTGCATGTATCTGCTTTCCCGCGGATCAGGTTATCCCGTCTTGTTCATACACGGCATACCAACCAGCAGCCAGCTTTGGAACGGCATCATCGACAAGTTGCTCGGCCGTTTCACTTGCATGGCTGTCGATCTGCCGGGTCTCGGGAGAACTCCGAAGGGCCGCAATAACGATGAAGGCCGCAATGAAGACGGCAGCAGTATCAACCAGTTGGAAATGCTGGCCAATCAGATTGAGAGAATCAGGATAGATCATGGCATCGACAAGTGGCACGTCGTGGGGCACGATGCCGGCTCCGCCATCGCGGTGTACTACGCGCACCGGTTCCAGGATCGCGTTGACCATCTCGCATTGCTCTCGCCCGGAGTGTTTCCCGAGCTGAAGCCCTTTCATCTTTTCCGCGTCATCCGGCAACCGGTGATCGGCGAGTTGCTCGCGCCCGTGGTGAACGCCATTTTCTGGAAGATCGCGATGCGCTACGCCATGGAACCCCAGCGGGCGGAATTGAATGACGTTGTCCAGGACTTTCACGCCCCCTTTTCCGGTCCCCTCGGCGCATGGCGTCTGATGTCGGTCCTGCGGTTTGGAGATCCCGCCGAGATTCTGGCATCCATCCCCCAGATGTTGCCGCAACTTCTGATGCCGACGCTTATTTTTCAGGGCTCGCACGATAAGGCCATCCCTGAAATGTTTGCGTGGCGGTCCTCTGCCCTGATTCCCCAGTCCAAAGTCATCATGGTCGACTCGGGACACTTTATCCCCCTGAACAATCCCGAAGTCGTCGCCGCGGAACTGCTCAGCTTTTTCGAGGGAGCCGGAGCCGCGAATTAGCCAGCGCGACTTATGCAAGAACGTCTACAGCCGGATGAATTCCGTCAGGAAGGCGGGAGGCGCAGCCTTTGACTTGGCTGGCACAACTCGTACGGTGGGTGCCCCGTTCTTCGCGTTCTTTGCGAAGGACGCGAGGCGTGGCCGATGGTGTCAGGAGTTTTCCCGCGTGGAGCCCGAGAAAACAATAAAAGATTTGGTCGGGGAGAGAGGATTTGAACCTCCGACCCCCTGGTCCCGAACCAGGTGCTCTACCAGGCTGAGCCACTCCCCGACGTTTGCAGAGGCGCCGGAGGAACTGCGAGGCGCTCTGACAGGAACTCTACTGCTCACAAATTATAACACTCGGCTCTGCCCGCTCCGATGCTGTTGTCTGAACGCGGCCCGCGCGTCTACGATAGAATTCGCACGGTCCGTTTCATGAAAACTGCCATTATCGCAAGCCGCCTATTCACTCCGGTCGAGGAGATCCAGAACCCATTCCTCATAGTCGAGGATGGGCGGATCGTCGAACTCTCCTCTCGCGCCACAAGAGAAGTCCCCGTCGGCACTTCGCTCGTCGACTTTGGCGACGCCGCGATGGCCCCGGGCTTCCTCGACATTCACATCCACGGCGGAGCCGGACTCGATGTCATGCGCGCATCGCCGTCTGAGTTGCCAAGACTCGGCAAGTTCCTCGCGACTCACGGTGTGACCGGATATTTCGCCACTACCGTCGCCGCTCCTCTCGACTCAACCTGCCACGCCCTCGAGCAACTAGCCGATGCAATCGATGCGTCGGCCGCCGCGAACAGCACGGACACGGCGCATGCCCGGCCTCTTGGCATTCATCTAGAAGGCCCGTTTCTCAGCCACAAGCGCCGCGGAGTGCATCCTCCAGAGAATCTGGTCACGCCCACCATCGCCGTCTTCGAACGACTTTGGCAGGCCGCTCGCGGCCACGTACGCATGTTAACCATTGCTCCGGAAATTCCCGGCGCGATGGAAGTCATCGCGGAAGCCTCAAAACGCAATGTGTGTGTCAGCATCGGCCACTCCGACGCTGAGATGCCCACTGCACAAGCTGCGGTCAAGGCCGGGGCGCGGCACGCCACTCACACTTTCAATGCCATGCGCCCGCTCGATCATCGCGAGCCCGGAATCATTGGCGAAGTTCTCAGCAACGACGGTATGACCGCCGACATCATCGTCGATGGCATTCACGTGGACCCGGCAGTCGTAAAGCTTTTCCTGCGAGGAAAAGGACGCGAGCGCGCCGTGCTCATCACCGACGCGATTTCAGCCACCGGCATGCCCGACGGACGCTATCAACTCGGCCCGATCGAAGTCGATGTAAAGGACGGCAAGTGTACGTCGAATGGCAGCCTCGCCGGAAGCGTCCTCACCATGGATCGCGCGGTCCGCAATGTAACAAAATTTTCCAACTGGACTCTGCGAGATGCGGTGCAGGCAGCCTCGCTCAATCCCGCGCGCGCCGCGAGTCTGACGGGCCATGGAATCTTAGCCCCAGGAACCGCAGCAGATTTTACGGTCTTGAGTTCCGATGGCAAAGTCCTTAAGACCATCGTTAACGGACGCGGGTTCTAGGAACCGTTCCGCTGAATCGTTTTTTGGAAAGGTTCTTGGGGAGAAAAGGTTTTTGGGAAGGGTACGGCTTCAGCCGTGCCGCCTGATTCCCCAATATATTCGGGCTTTAGCCCCTGAGGCTAGTTCGGCTTTCGCCGTCGAGCATCAGCCAGATGATGCAATAGCATGACTTCATCGGCACGCGACAACTGATCCAGAAATGCACTGCCTGTCTTGGGAGTCTCATCCGTCGCCGTTTTGACCGCGCCAGCCTGCCTCAATTTATCTCCAAGTTCGGGCTCGTTGCTCATCACCTGTGAATAAAACCACAGAAAGTGCCGCATCTGATCAAGCGCCGTACGCAGCGTGTCGATCGGCTCCGTCTCCGAAAGGGAATTGAGAGCCTCCATAAGCTCGGGATCACTCGGAGCCTGCATGGCGGCGCAGTTCAGTTCCTGCTGAATGGTCCGCAGGTCTTCGGTGACGCGCGCGATTCGGAGATGAAGGTCGTCCATGTCGGTCGTGGCCATTCGGTTTGCAGTCTCAACATCTCATCGGCAACCCTCAGCGAATAGATGTCCCACGGGCATGCGCCTTTGGTAATTCTCCCATTACTTTGGAGCGACAAAAGGTCACCACCACCAAATCCCTTGATTGACGCGGCTTTTCAAGCGCGTGCGCTACGAATTTCCGGCACCGTCACAACCTGAATTCCTTGAACGGGATTTTCGACCGCGACCGTTAGTGCATTGGTCATCTGCTCCAAAGTCACCACTCTTAGTCGAAGCTCATGTTGCGACGGCCGCCTCGGCCG
>Ga0070731_10005054_pt1 | contig 11034 bp, 13 predicted proteins | sample Coa_R1_2_FD_66448 | JGI IMG/M metagenome (GOLD analysis project Ga0070731, IMG submission 66448) | Surface soil microbial communities from Centralia Pennsylvania, which are recovering from an underground coalmine fire - Coalmine... | ecosystem: Environmental > Terrestrial > Soil > Unclassified ... | reverse complement strand
AGGGGAGAAGCGTCCTCCTCCTGTGCCTGCCGAACCTGAAGTTGAGGCCGAGCGCTCGCGGTGCTCATGGCCGGGAATTTTATCACTATGGGAGCATCCTTGGCACTGTAACCCGAAACCCATCAGCATTTTGTAGCGTCAATGTAGGAGGAACACGGGATTACCCGGCTTGACGCGCGTATCGAGGCCGTGATAATTGATCCTAATCACAGGAAACGCAACGGACTAGTGTGTGCCTGGTGCCTTTCTTTATCTTCCCCAGGTCCGGTCGGCGCAGGGAATCAGGATTCAACATGCTATTAAGGAGCTAAACTTGGCCGTACCTGAGGTTTTTAATACCATCGAACAGTCCGGGCTCAGCAGGTGGCTTCGCGAATCACCCTCGATTTTTGGTTTCTACTTCGTTCTCCTGTTCCACACCATCGGGATGTCCCTGGTGGTCGGCGCAAACGCGGTGGTTGATCTTCGCATTCTTGGCTTCGCGCCGGGCCTGCCGCTACACCCGCTGAAGAGGCTCTTCGGAGTGATGTGGGCGGGACTGGCGATCAATGTCACCACGGGCCTGCTCCTTCTCACCGCTTATCCTACAAAGGCCCTTACGAACCCCGATTTTTATGTCAAGCTGACCTTCATCGGGCTCGCCGTTTACACCATGTCCAAAATGAGCGTCCAAGTATTTGGGGACCCCGGCATGAGCGAGGCGGCCATGATCGCGAAAGGGAAGGTGATGGCGAGGTTGTCGCTCGTCTTCTGGATTGGGGCGGTGGGCGCGGGACGGTTGCTTTCGGAAACAGCGAGGTACTTTTTTTACGGCCATCCGGCGGGCGGATGATATTGGAAATTGCCCATCGCGCAGTGAGGAGTTGGGCCCGATTCCCTGGAACGGCTATCGGAAGGAATTTGAAGTCCTATAGGAGTCTTCTGTGAATTACGAACATTTGCATCTTTTGCTGAATCATTTCCCGATCATCGGGTCCTTCATCGGCCTCGGCCTTTTCCTGGTCTCTTTTTTCGGAAAGAATGAAGACCTGAGACGAGCCAGCTATATCGTGTTTGTGGGCATCGCCCTCATCACGATCCCCACATTCATGACCGGCTTCGCCGCGCAGCAAATGCTGAAAGGCCCGGACGTGGACGCGTTGATCCGCAGGCATGAGAGCTCCGCGCTGCTCTCTTTATGGTTCGTGCTGGCGACCGGAACAGTCGCCTTGATCGGGCTCTGGCAATCCCAGGACACGGGGCGTCCTTCGCATGGGAATGTAACCGCTGTGCTGATCTTTTCGGTTTTGTCCGTTTCTCTCATCGCAAGGACCGGATATACGGCCGGCGAGATTCGCCATCCGGAGGTACGCACCGGTGGCGTCGTGACAGCGGCCAATTCGGCAGTTTCGGAAGGGCCGATCGGCGCGCTCATAGGTCATTTTGAGCCGGACCCGGACAAATTCAGTGACGCCATGACGTTCAGCAAATGGTGGTGGACCTTCATGATGGCCGCACACTTTATCGGACTCATCATGATTGTAGGAACGGTGGGCCTTCTGGACGTCCGTATCATGGGGTTTTTCAAGCAGCTTCCAATCGCGCCGCTTCACAGGCTTATTCCCTGGGGGCTCGCCGGATTAGGGATCAATATCGCCACAGGCCTCATGGCCTTTGCCGGCCGACCGGAAAACTACGTATTCAGCTCCGCGATCTGGCTGAAGATGTTGTCTTTGTTGTTACTGGGAGTGAACGCGGTGGCGTTCTATCTGACGGGCATATTCGGTCAAGTCGAAAAGCTGGAGGCCGGAGAAGACGCCCCGTTTGCCGCAAAGCTGGTTGCCGCGAGCGGGCTGATCTTGTGGTTCGCCGTAATTACCCTCGGTCGATACATCCAACCGTTGACTGACACTCTGATGGGGACGAACTAGCCCGGACCCCCGCTTAGGGCCCCAGTGGAACAGGCTTCAGCCTGTGGGGTTTAGGGCAAGATGGCCCAAACCTCACCGGCTGAAGCCTGTTCCACTAAAACCTTGCCACGGGGTATTTTTGCGTTCCTTCCAATAGAAAAAAGGATCCTTTGCTCATCATATCGTGACAAGTTCCGCCTAACAGCATTTTCCCACACCGGTCCCAAGGCGCGGACTGTAATGTTTTAGATTCGCGGGGAACCGCAGGATTTAGTAGCGCCGGCATCCCGCCGGGTTTTTGCGCTGCACCGAAAAGGGAAAAAATCGCCGGCGAGACGCCGGCGCAATTATCACTAGCTACAAATTCGGCAATTCCTTCCCGTCCGACATCACGATTTTTTCCAGGCGCATGAAGGGCGTCCCGTTCTTGGTCCGGTGGCCGTAGAACGTAATCACGTCGCCGACTTTGATCGTGTGACTGTCCCACCCGCCGTACCGGGAAAGCATCGCGGGACTCCGGGCCTCGCCAATCCACTTTTCCGTCTCGCCCTTGTCATTCTTCACATCCAAAGAGATTTGCACGTGGGGATTGACGAACTCGAATGCCGTCACCGTTCCCTTGATGGAGACAATCTTCTCAGTATCGTAGTTGGCCTCTCCGTGATGCGCCAAAAGCGGTGCGGAATTGATTCCCGCACAAAATGTCGTAGCTAGAACAAGCGCCAGCTTCCTCATTCTGATCCTCCTGAACGCACCTGGTGAGCTTCGAGGTTTGAGAGTCAAAATTGCAGTCCTCCGAAAAACGAATTATTAAAAATATCCACTGCGGTCCAGAGTAAGTCAATCCTAATATTAATTGTGCGGTAGGGGCTCACGACGAAGCTCAATTTTGCCGCCCCAATGCACGGAATTCTACTTTCCCGGAGTAGCTTCCTTCTTCTCCAACCCCATGAAGCTCTCGCCATCCTCGCAAAATTGCTCGGTCAGCTTCCAAGCCTGCAGCTTGAATTCCAGCCGCGCCGTCCACGGTTTCGTGTAGGCCTTGGGATCGTCAATGGTGATGTCGTCCACCAGGTGATCGTGTGCTGTCCGCCGGAAGCGCTCGACGACGTGGAGCTGGTCGCTGTGCGGGTGGCCGATCCGGTCCAGCCAGGTCCGATCGTTGAAGTTAACTGTGTCGACGACCAGCGTATCTCCCTCCCAGTGCCCGATCGAATTTCCCATCCACAAGGGAACCAGGGCGGGATCATGCTGCGCTCCATCGGTGTAAATCTCGCGCCGCAGCGAATCGACCTCGAAGAGCATCACGACTTCGCCGGGGATCTGAATGAATTGAAAGGGGAAGGGGTGCATGTAAACGCGAGGAACGCCGGGCGGAAAACATTTGCGCAAGACAGGATCGTTGGTTTCCTCCAACGGATATTCATGAGATCCGAATGATGACTTGGCTGCCTTGAATTGGGCCTTGCCCCAGTCCGTCATCGGCGGTTCTTCCTGGTTCAGCTCATAAATCCAATACTGCGCCGCGGTTGCCGGCGGGGCATCTCGCATCCAGACTCCCGTCAAGTCCGGTGTCTTGCTCGAACTCTCGGCCTTCGCCGGAGCCGAAGTCTCTTTGGTTTGAGCAGAGGCGCTCGCCGAACAGCTCAATGCGATCGCAAGACCAATCCCAACCAGACGATGTCGCATTTCGAAACCCCTCCCCTGCTAAGGACATGCGCGAATAGAGATGACTTTGGCCAAAATTATACACTGCGGGTCAAGCTAGAAAACCGGGAGAAATTGGCCCTGCCATCATTTTGCCTTTCCGCACAATTCTCATACTTGAACACGCCATTCAGGTCGCCCAGCCTTCAGCCCGGACGATTGCCGTATGGTGAACGCGGCTTTCGGGGCTTGAAGCTGTAGCCCACAATTCCGTGATATTATGCAAGTTATAAAGCCTGACGGAGACGCAGCCGTGAAAACTTTTATCCCTTCTTTGCTCTTATTTCTTGGTGTCACCCTGTCTATTTCGAATACCGGCCGTACGCAGACGAGCGCTCCGGCCCCTGCTGCCGAGAATTCCTCCGTCCCATCGATTGACCAGATCATTGAGCGCGCTGCGCTTGCCAGCGGCGGCAAGGCAGCCTGGTCGAAAATTACGTCCATGTACTTGAAGGGAAGCATTGAAATTCCTGCCAGCCATGCCACCGGCACATTTGAGAGTTACAATTTGGCCCCCAACAAGGCCTATCAAAGCATCACCCTTGGAGATGTGGTCGTCGCCAAGCAGGGATTTGACGGCGCAAATGCCTGGAAGCTGACCTCCGACCACGGCGTCGTGGATATTCAGGGCGAGGATCTGGAAGACACCAAGCTCGATTCCGACTTCTACAGTGAAATCAACTTGAAGCAGCTCTATCCCCGGATGGTTCTCCAGGAGGACGCGACCATTGCAAGTCACTCCGCATACGCAATTCTTGCTACCCCTCTCCACGGCAAGCCCAGAAAATTGTATTTCGACAAAGAAACTGGTTTGCGCGTGGGGATGTCATCGGAAATTACGGAGGGCGGCAAAACATCCCAGGTAGAGATGTATTTTGAAGACTTCAAACCAGTGGAAGGAATTCAAGTCCCGTACACGACCCGTCTGGTATCTCAAGATCTGAATATGGTGTTTCATCTTCAAAACATCCGGACAAATCTTCCCATCCTGAATTGGACGTTTCTTAAGCCCGCTTCCAACACGAATGCGGCGGCATCGATCCCCACCAATTCTTCAAGGATCGCTTCCCCGACCACTGCCGGGGGCGTTTACGGCAACACATATAGCAACGGCATGTTCGGGTTTTCATACACTTATCCGGCCGGATGGACGCCGCAAGGGGACGCGACAAACCAGGAGATCATGAAACTCGGGAGAGGCCTCGCGGGAGGCGACGATCCGGCTCGGAAGGCCGCCTTCGACGTCGCGTTGGAGCGCACCTACCAATTGCTCACTGTCTTTCAGTATCCCGTGGGCACTCCCGGAAAGCCGAACTCGTCAATCCAGGTGATTGCGGAAAGAGTGGATTTCGCGCCGGGAATCAAGGATGGAAAAGACTATCTGCTGAACCTCGAAAGCCAGATAAAAAGAGGAGGGGTCCACCCCGAATTTTCGGACAACATCACGGAATTCACGATCGGCGGGAAACAGTTCTTCCGCCTTGACAATGACTTGCGCTTTCCCATTGGCCTCATCCACCAGATGTACATTTCAACGAAACTGGACAAATTCATCCTCAGCTTCATTCTTACCAGCCGAAGCCAGGAAGACCTGAACATGCTTTACAACACTCTTGGCTCGTTGAAATTTGATTCAGGGTCGCGCTGATGAATCATCCCCCCTTGACATTCGTCGTTCCCCCCGACAGACTAACCCCATGAACTCATTCCTGAAGCGGCTGTTTTTGGCGGATTTTTGGAAAGGTATGCTTCTGACCTTCCGAACGCAGAACCCGAAGAATGTCTACACCGAGCAGTATCCGCTGGAGCGTCCGATGGTCGCGGAGCGCTACCGCGGCGCGCCGCGCCTGAACATGAATCCCGAGACGGGCGAGACTCTCTGCATTGCATGCAACCTGTGCGCCCTGGCGTGCCCGGAAAATTTGATCGTGGTCGGCTGGCATCGCGATGATGCCACTCGCCGCAAAGTGCTGACCAACTTCACCTACGACACTTCGCGCTGCATGTTCTGCGGCCTATGCGAAGACGCCTGCCCGACCGACTGCCTCGAGCTCACCCAGGACTTCGAGATGGCTTCTTACTCTCGCGAGGGCGCGATCTGGGACCGCCACCGCCTGGAGGAAGGCCCCACGCCCGCTCGATACACTCGCTAATTTTCCGCGGCCTCGAACCTGAATGACGCATCAGCCGGTCACAATTTGCTCTCACCATTCAACTAGTAAATTTTTCTCCGCCAGCCGAATGAATCCTTCTGCAATCCGCTGCCTTGACTTAGAATCCATTCATGGAACTTCGTAAAGATCCCATTACGCGCAGTTGGGTGGTCGTCGGCCACCGGAACATCACCTGCGAAACGACGGGCGGTTGTCCGTTTTGCCCCGACAAAACGAACTCCAAGAACGCGCTCCTTCGCCTGCCGCCGCAAGGCCCGTGGCAAGTTACCGTGCTGCCGCACCCCGACCCGCTCTATCGCGTCGAGGGCGATCCCGAGCGCCGCGCCGATGGAATTTACGACCAGATGCAGCCGGTGGGCGCGGACGAAATCGTCATCGAGACGCCTGAACATAACCGCAGGCTCGAGGATCTGACCGACGACCAGATTTTGCTGGTCCTGGAAGCCTGGGGCCAGCGCGTCGAGGATTTGAAGCGCGACCGCCGCTTCAAGTATGTCTCCATCTACAAGAATTACGGCCCTCTCGCCGGCCAGGAAGGCCCGCACGCCCATTCGCAAGTTACGGCGACGACGTTCATGCCGAGAAGGCTCCTGTACGAATTGCGCGCCGCGCGGGAATGGTTCAAAGAGAAAGAGCGCTGCGTCTTTTGCGATATCGTGAAGCAGGAAGAGCGCCAGAAAAAGCGCATGGTGGACACGCAGGGCGATTACGTCGCGCTATGCCCTTATGCCTCCCGCGTTCCCTATGAAGTGTGGATCCTCGATCGCAGGCACAATCACATGTTCGAGCGGCCGCGCCCGGGAACAAACCGGAGGCATCTCGCGGCGCTGCTGCGCCGCATTCTCAGGAGGATTCGCCTTATTGCGCCGGCGTACCACCTCGTCGTTCACACTTCACCAAATATTCTCCATCCCAAGGGTCAGACTTCCGATATGTATTGGAAGACTATAGCCGACGACTACCATTGGCACATCGAAATCCTGCCCATCGTCGAAACGCGCAGCAAGTCCTACAGCATCAAGGAAGTCTATTACAACGCCATACTCCCCGAAGAGGCCGCCGAGCGCCTGCGCAAGCTGGATGCGATCGCGTGAAACGCAGCGAAAAGGGAGGCATTTTTTTCCGGCTGCTGTTCCTGCTGCTCTTTTTCGGTTTCCTCGCCGTCCTCTACACGGCCAGGCATCCGCTAATGCGGTATGCCGCGCAGTTCTGGATCGTGGACGAACCGGCCGCGCCGTCCGAAGCATTGATAGTCCTTGGCGATGACAATTACGCTGCCGATCGCGCTTTCCATGCGGCCGAATTGTACCGGGAAGGGCTTGCGCCCGTGGTCGTCCCCTGCGGCAGAATGTTGCGCCAGAACCTCAGCATCGCGGAAGTGATGGAGCGCGATCTCGAATCCTTCGGCGTCCCCTCCGCGTCGATCGTAAAGCTCCCGCATCGCGCGGAAAACACGGAGGAAGAAGCGGTCGAAGCCTCACGCCTTATCCACACGCGCGGATGGAAGCGCGTCCTGATTGTGACCTCCAACTATCATGCCCGGCGCGTCCGGTTCATTTACGGCAGGATTCTGCCCGCAACGGTCACCTTCCGCGTCAGCGGGGGTCGCGATTCCCAATTCGATCCTTCGCGTTGGTGGGAAACGCGCCAGGGCCAAAGACTTTTTGTGAACGAATTAGTAGGTTACTTGGCCGCCAGATGGGATTTGCGGAGCAAGCCGGCGCCAGTAAACGAATCCGCCTTAGCGATCATAAGTGCCCGATGGCGATAGCCAGGACCTGTATTCGCGCGCTACGTGACTTCAGGTGCCCCTCCCGTATCTGATTGGAAACACTCCTCGTTTCGAGGTTCCCCTTCGGCCCTCGGCGTACTATGCTTCGCAGGTTACCGTCCTCTCCGGGCTGCTCTGCACCTTCCCCAGCCTGTGGCTACGGAGTTTTCGGTCGGGGGAAAATCCATGTGGCGTAAACCAGAAGATAATAAACCGGCGGCGACTGCCGCTGAAGTTCCAACGCCGTCTACGTCGCCGGCACAGCCGTCGGCTCCGGTTCAGCGAGTCGAGCCGACGGTCCGTAGCGTTGCGGGTCTGACCGCGGAAGTCGTACAACCTTCCGGCGGAATTATTACATCTTCACTTTTAATTAAGGGGGAAGTTCGCGGCAGCGAGGATTTATATGTCGATGGCGAGGTGCAGGGCACGATTCAACTCTCCAACGGCCGCGTCACCGTCGGACCGCATGGCAAGATTTCGGCGGATGTCGATGCGCGCGAAATCATCGTCCGCGGAAAAGTGACGGGTGCGTTGCGGGGCCGCGAGCGAGTGGAAATCGGGTCGACCGGCGAAGTCCGCGGCGATATTGCCACTTTGCGGATTGCTATTGGCGAAGGTGCGCAAATCCATAGTAGAGTTGAGATTGCCCGCGCCGAGAATTCCCAGAGCAATCGCTCCGGCTCGAAGACTTCCGGCAACACGACAGCAATGGCCCAGGGAGTAGGCATGAAGGCGAGCGCGGAGAACGGCGACTAAGATGGACTTCTTCAACAAATTGCGGCCAGGCCAGGTTCCGGCATTGCCGCCAAAGCATTCGTCGCCGGGGACAATCCACTCCACCGCAAGAGTGGCCGTGGCGAGCAGCGCCACGCCGCCTCCTACCACGGGCGCTCAAACGAAATCCGGGCGCCAGTCCAACGGCCTCAAGGAATTTCTCTGGCAACTTCAAGGGATTGGCCACGGCCATTTGCTGGATCTGGGACCCGCGCGCCAAACCACCATCACCTTTTTCATCGAGCGCGGCTTCAAGGTGTATACCGAGGATTTGCTGGCCACCTGGCAATACTTCCTCGAAGAGGATTTGCTGCAGGCCAAGAAGCTTCCGGCCGACGCGGACAAATCCGGGATGACGCCCGAAGCCCGCGCGAAGAGGTTTCTCGACACTACGCTTCTGTATCCGGACGACACCTTTGACGCGGTGCTCCTGTGGGACATGCTGGACTATCTCGATAACGATCTTATGACCAAGCTGGCCACGCGCATTACCTCGCTCGTCCGCGATGGTGGGGTTGTTTTCGCCATGTTCCACCAGAAGAAGCCGGTTGTCTTTCACCGTTACCGCGTCCTGGACGCTCAATCTCTGGAATTGATTCCGGCCTCCTGTCCCTTCCAGCCGCAACGCGTTTTTCAGAATCGGGAAATTACGAATCTATTTTCGCGCTTCCGCACTTCCAAAATGTTTGTCGGGCGCGATCAGATTCGCGAAGGCCTTTTCGTCAAGTAGGCCTGCTGCATTTTTCCGATCCCCCGCTCGTGTAAGTGGCCGTTTGTTCGGAAACCCCGCGGAACTTCCCGGTCGTGGAATTTGCAAAGGCGCGCTTGCCAAAGGTGCCGCATAGGCGTAGAAGGGAATTGTAGTTCGAAAGCTGCGGAGGTGAGGTTGACTCCACCGGGCTCAGAACACAAACAGCTGCCATCACACCGCGCACGCGGTGCGTACCGCCAGAGGCGCTAAACAGCGCCGCGACGGCGAAAATCAAAAGCGCTGAAACGGGGAGCCGCCAGGTTCCCCGTTTTGGTTTTTTTGGGCCTCTGGGAAAGCCAATCTCCCGCTTGGCGACGTGCCGCATGTCAATCAGTAGATCGGGGTTCCCGGGAGCTAGATAAGCCTTAAGCCGTCTTTGGGCTGCGTTTGTCATGGCGGCCCTTCAAAATCTTCTGTTTTCTGTTCTTTCGCTTGTTCTTATTCTTGTTTTTTCTCTTGTTCTGTTGACCAGCCGAGGGAAACGCCGCTGAAGCGCCGGGGACGAAGAGGGTCGCGGACTGGATGGTGAGCAATCCGATGAAAAACAATAACGCGATGCGGCCAGATTTTTTCACAAATCTCCTTCGTCACGGATGGTGACTAACGACATCTATATCACAGTTTTTGTCCGCGAGTCGCCCGCCAAATTCATGAAACCCTTGCCAGGATAAAAAATGGGCGGCGCTGCTGCGGCGCCGCCCATGCTCATTCCCCCCGGTGGGGAAAGGTTTACGAAATCGATTCAAAATTGGCTGGCTTCCAGGCCCTGGCTCCCACGCTGCATTCGCAGCTGTGAATCTCAGTTCGCCTCGCGACAAGAAAGCTATGGCAAGATTGTGGCCATGCCGCGGCGACACCATCCGAATTCGTAACTGCATTCAGATGCGTGGCTTAGTCGCGTCCGCCGGAGTTTTTTGATTCTTCGTAGTTACAGACAGCAGCGCAAAAAGGCCCTTCAATTACCACAGTGGGAAAATGAATTCTTGCGGCGGAAGTACTGAGAGTACTGATACTACCCGATAATATCCAGGATTGTTTTGTTCCATCCGGCAGCGCCCGGCGCATCTCCCATGACAATCGCCCGGGCCCCGCCTAGGGCTTCTGGCGCCTTTAGAGAGGGCTCCGGAGCTTTGCGAGCGGCCGGGAGCAGGACCGCATGGTCAACGGCGCGAAGCCAGGGCAAATCTTGATCTCCTCCTCCAATCCCCACGAGGCGCAGCTTGATGTGAGTGGCTTCACGGAACAGGTGCGCCAGGGAGCGAACCGCGCGCGCTGTGTCGCACCCTGAGGATAGGTGCCAGAAAGCCGGGCCGCGCCGCGTATCGAATCCTCGGGCGCGCGCCGCTTCCACAAACCGTGCTATGGCCTTGTCGTCTACGGACGTGAAATAAAACGGCTCGTCGAATTCCCGGGCGCGCGCTAGTTCGGCGTTGCGCGGGCGCAGGCCGGTATTGTCGGCAATCTCCCGGAGGCTCATATGATGGAATCCGGCGACACCGACGGCGCTTTCCTCCGCGATCTCATCGAGTGCCTCGCAGACTTCCGCGTACGGCCGTCCCTGCGCAATGCTGAGGTAACGAGCCGTTCGAACAGAGCCCGGAATCCGCAGGCTAAAGTAGCCGTCCGGAAAGTAAATACCTCCCCCGTTTTCCGTTACGAACGGGTGGTTGTGCCCGATCTTGTGCCGAATGGGCTCGATTTCCTCCCGTGTGCGCGAAGTAAGCAAAATGAACGCGATTTTTCGACGTTCCAGTTCCGACAGGGCTTCTTCCGCACCTGCAAATGAATCCGTCTGCGAATCAATGAGCGCGCCTTCGAGGGCCGTGAAGATCAGATGACGAGGGGCAAGCAAGACGCCTAGCAGTGTAACGTGAGATGGCGAAGCTTGGAAGCGGGGTGTTTCGTCACTCGATGAAAGTTAAGCTGGATTCTCTCGCGGGGATCTGGAAACCGGGGAAGCCTTTCACG
>Ga0070731_10005053_pt1 | contig 11034 bp, 14 predicted proteins | sample Coa_R1_2_FD_66448 | JGI IMG/M metagenome (GOLD analysis project Ga0070731, IMG submission 66448) | Surface soil microbial communities from Centralia Pennsylvania, which are recovering from an underground coalmine fire - Coalmine... | ecosystem: Environmental > Terrestrial > Soil > Unclassified ... | reverse complement strand
TTTTGATGCAGGTACATATTGAAGAGAGAAATGCTGTTTCTGTCGTTGAAAATATAATCGATCTTATTCTGGATGCCTATCCTGGTCGTCTGTGTGCTGTATTGCCTGATATAGGCATCTGAAGGATTGAGGGTATTCGGTAATGGCGAAGGCAGGGGCTGCGCGTCCGGCACCAGTCTTGCTGAATTAGCGCCCTTGTAAAAATTCTGATAGCTGGCAGACAGGATGACGCCAAGTTTTTTGTCCAGGAAACGGTCACCAACGGTAAAACCCATCGTGCTGTTGACCGGATTTGCCTTATTTGAAAAATTAAGATTGGTTAAAGGAAAGTCCGCGCCAGGACTTGCTGCGTAGTTGTTTCCGTGAATTTCCGCTGGCGAAAGTTTGTTGATGCCGGAATGATTAAAAGAAGTAAAGGGTCTGTCAGAAAAAAGGGTAGAATACCCGCCCGATATATTTGCACTGAGCAGGAAACGCTCCGGGGCACTCTTCATCACCAGGTTCATGGTGCCTCCTATGGCATCACCTTCCATATTTGGGGTCAGGGCTTTTATTACCTCGAGTCTTTCCAGCATTTCAGAAGGAAATATGTCCATCGGTACAAATCGATATTTATCATCGGGGCTGGGTATTTTTATTCCGTTAACCAGTGTGGTGTTATAACGCTGATCCATACCCCGGATAATCGCGTAGCGACCGTCTCCGGTATTGTCGCGCTGGATCGTGACGCCGCTTACCCTTTGCAAAGCATTGGCCACTGTTACATCCGGAAGCAGCTGAATGGTTTTTTCTGACAATATATTTTGTACAACATCTCCATTTTTTTCTCGGTTTCGTGCCCCACGCTCAGAACCTCCAGCCGTGTTAACTACAACCTGTACCAGCTCCTTGGCATCGATATCCAGCAAGATATCGGGGAGAGTCGTAACCAGGTTTTCGGAAACCGTGATGGCAACATTTTTGGAAATTTTGTAACCTACCAGGCTCGCAGCTAATTCGTACCTGCCGGGCTTTACATTTTTAAATTGGTATGAACCGTCGAGATTTACCACTGTCGCGTAACGCGTCTGCCTGAGTTGCACCGTTGCCCCTGCCATCGGTTCGCCGGTTGCAGCATCAAAGACCTTCCCCCTGATGGTTTGGGCAGTTAAAACAAGGCAGGAGCAGGTAAAAAGGACAGGCAGTATGACTCTTACCCAGCAGCTGATTGGTTTTGCAAACATATATTCCTGGTTTAATTGGCTGCAAAAATTCAGCAAATGAAAAAATCAAAATGTTAATGGGAAATTCTTCTCAATTAATTAAAAATTATGTAAAGATTTGATAACAGCAGGTTCAGGATTTCACCAGAATTGACAAGGTATACCGGCTTTTTCCATACCTGAATTCTGTCGGGCATTATAATTCAACTTATTTTTTTCCTTTTCAGGGGATAACCAGTAAACTCGCTTTAATCATTAATAATTTGGGGGTTTTACATGCACGTTTGTAAGTTTTTCTGATTGAACCAATGTTGGCGAGAAAGAGGTTATTGGCCGAATCTGTGCCAGGAGACTTGATTTTTTAGCATTGGCAGGAATTATCCTGGATGCTGAGTTGGTCAACCAACTGGTACATTGCTTCACCTGTCGCACTCTTCAGGTTCCAAACGATCTCCAATAGAACCGATATACTCAAAGCGGCTCCTTATTTTGCAAGGCCTTGCCTCTGTTGAGGTCACCGTGACAAGGGTTAATTATTTGCGTATTGCCTTAGGTACACCCTTTTAATTTTTCTTAAAACTTCCAGACAGAAAATATATCGGATAACATGTGATGGGAAAAAACAGAAGTCAGAAACCTGAGATTATTTTTTTTAGACTGCGCTTTTCTTTGGGAATGCCCGACATTCAATACCGTTTAAATTAGCAGTAATTTTACTCAAAAGTCCCAACTGCCCAAATGTTGAGACGAAATCCATTTTTTCTTATATCAAAAGATTTCTTTTTTTCCTTCTTCGCCGACAATCACTATCCGCTTGCATAGGGCATGTTTCGAATATACTTTTGTGTCGTGAATTAATTATCAAATTATCAAACTTTTAAAAATACAATCATGAAAAAGACTTTTTTAGCAATCGCGTTAACACTTGCTGCAGGAATCAGCAGCACATTTGCAAATGACAATGATGGTATCAGCAAGTCTGTTGAATCATCCTTCCGCCACGATTTTAAAACTGCCTCAAATGTCCAATGGCAGCAAAAGAAAAACTTCAGCAAAGCCACCTTTAGTCTGAACGATCAGGTGATGTTTGCTTATTATAACCCGGCAGGCAGGTTACTTGCTGTATCAAAAAATATTCCTTCCGGGGATTTGCCAATTAAACTACAAGCTGATCTTAAAAATACTTACAGCAATTATTGGATCTCAGATTTGTTTGAAAATGCCTCAAAGGATGCAACTACTTATTATGTAACGCTTGAAAATGCAGATCAGCAATTAATTCTCCAATCAGGCAATTCAAATGACTGGAATATTTACAAGAAAATAAACAAAAATGTTGAATAGTATTTTATTGGTATCTCGGTAAAAACAATCGGAAAAATTTTGATAAATAAGAAGCCCGGCAGCAATGCCGGGCTTTACCATTAAATACATCAATAATGGCCCGAAAAAAATCATTATCGGTTAGCTTATAATCTTATATTTTACTTCTGCGTTCATCAAAGCTTACCTGCTTGCGAAAGTCTTAAGGCGGATATATGGTTAATCAATCCTGATGTTCTCTTAAAAAGCAGCTGCTTTACCCTTGAATTCCCCAGGACCGAATGGCTATTCAGCAGGTAATATTTTTCCTGAATCTTTAAGCCAATTGTTTTTGATACCTTATTCATTAAGACCGGGATGTGCGGTCCCATGATGGCAGTTGCTGCAGGAGATCGTCATCAAACTATCACCGATTGCAGGCTGCTCGTCAGCAAAATACCTTTTATTGATATCCATCGTCATGCGCATCATTGCCCTGGCAATTTCTTTTTCGGGTTTGGCATCGCTTGCGTAGTCAAGATGAAGTGATCCCTTTTCCTGTGCATGGCAGAAATTACAGCCAACCCCGAGTCCATCCTGAAATTCATCCACCATAATTCTTTGTAAATCCTTTGGGGTAATATCTTTTGGCAATACCTGTAGGTTCGTGTAATCATTAGTGCTTCCGGGCTTAATTAACGCTGCACTGATAATTCCAGCGAAAATGAGAGCCGACATTATTTTGAATTTGTTGTTTATCCGCATGACTGAAGAGATTATATTTTTTTAATCCTGCCTCGCGTTTTATTTCGTGGCTAATATGCTCAACTGTACTTCCAGACTATTTGAAATTATGCTTGTGCCTCCGACCCCGAAATCCTTTCTGTTGATATTGAAGGTGCCCTTGAACAGATATCCATTGCCGTTAGGCGTTACAGTAAATGGAAATGAAATCTCTCTGGTCTGGTTTTTGATTGTAAGTTTCCCGAAAATAAACAGGACGCCTGTTTTGTCTGAAGCGGTTATTTTGGTTGAAACAAACGAGATTCGGGGATAATCCTTAACATCAAAATAAGTGTCCTGTCGTAAATGCTCATCTCTCGTTTCATTGTCGGTATTGATGGTACCTGCATCAATACTAACGTTAACTTTGGCCGCAGATAAATCGTGACTATCAAAATTTATTTCTCCTTGTAGTCCGGTAAATGAACCCCCCGTATTGATGCCAAAATTTTTTATGGTGAATTGTATGGACGATCCTTTATCAAGAGGCTTGTATTGGGCCCAGACCATGTTTCCCATTATTGCAGGTAACAATAACAAAATAATTTGTTTCATATCGTATTCTTGGATTCTGCTGAATTAATTGATTGAAAGGGGCATCAGTTTTGCAACATTTTTTCTGTTGTTTCGACCAAAGGAATATCTGTGATTGCCAGGCTGTGGTTGTGCTCAGCGTAATGGACACTGGTCAATCCCAAAACACTTCTGAGTTTTTCTGCAGGAACTTTCATGGGACCAGGGGATGGCGCTGTGCCTGGTGCAGGTTGTGGAAAGGCAGTTGACATGGCGGTATGAAAAGTAATATTGCCCTCCACTTTTTGTATTGTCTGATGTATGTGACCATTCAGGACAGAAACCGACCCAAAACGTCTGAGATATGAAAGTGCTTGTTCACTGTCTTTTGTTCCCCAGCCCCATTGCGGATATACAGCCCATAACGGAACATGCGCAAACACGACGATCGGTGTGCTGCTCGAAAGCGATTTTACATCTTTTTCCAGCCAGGCTAATTGTTCAGCCCCAAGTACGCCAAAGCTTCCATCGCCTTGGGTCAATACGTTTACCAGTCCAATAAAATGCGCACCATGGGAATCAAAACTATACCAGCCATCACCTTGTGTTCCTTTCCCAAATCGTTCCATATATAATTTCCCGTTGTCAGTAACGTCATGCTCACCAGGTACATAAAATATTTTTTCGGTCTTTATGCTTTTCAGGGATTGCTCAAGGGTATCAAATTCATCAGGTTGAGCAAGCTGTGTGAGATCGCCGGTGTGTAGCACAAAAGTCGGCTGGGTAGGCATCGCATTGATTTTTGCAATTGCAGCTTGCAGTGTTCCTGCAACATCCGGGTTGGCCGCTTTATTAAAACCTATATGACTATCGCTTATTTGAACAAAACTGAAATCCGATTCCGGCATTATCAAACCATTTTTAAGACCTCCGGTAGTCCTGTCGATCATCTGACTCATGCCAAATGATTTCATGATTCCCCCCGACATCATCCATATCACCCCGGTTCCCGCCCAGGCCATGCATTTTAGAAAACCAGCCCTGTCAATGCCATCATTGTTTTCATCGTTTTGAAAATACTTTTTGTTTGCCATAATTTTATTTTTTTAAACATGTTGATAAAGAAATTACACCTCAAAAAGAAAAATAATTTTTATGACCAATAAATTTTTTACACCAAATGAGTTAAATCCTTGACCAAACCCTTTTAACAGTTGGTCAATTCGATACACCGGAAGTTCTCAAAAGGACACCTGACTGAAATAAATACTGTTCATCAAGGATTTCTAATGCTTGATGTAATAAAATTCAACAGCCACACAATGTTTTTACCTTTATGAAAATGTTGAAATTGAAAAAAAGAACATTATTATATCATTTTCTTTTTTGGACAGGAATTTACCTATTATGGATTCTTATTTTTCGCAGTTATACCATCACCCTTGCAAAAACAGTTACGGTAGAGTTTTGCTATTTGATATTTATCACAGCGGATTTTTATCTGGTCAGTAATTTCATTGTCCCCCGGTTCTTATTCAAAAAGCGGTATGCGCTTTTTGTTCTGGCAACAATAGGAACCATTGCGCTATCTGCATGGCTGAGAAGCTTGGTTGCATTCCAAATGAATCAGCATTTTTTTCACACTGCTGTTACTGATTGGGGTAGATTATATTTTAATTCCCTGATCAATATTTCTCTTTGGGTGTTGCTTGTCGTGGTGGTAAAAATGGTCTTTGACAGGATAAAAACCCAGCAGGAATTGGAATTGATGGAAAAAGAAAGAGCAAAAAATGAATTGGATTATTTAAAAGCGCAAATAAATCCTCATGCATTCTTCAACTCACTGAACACTATCTACGGGCATATTGATAAAAATAATAAGTCGGCAAGAAACATACTCTTGCAATTCTCGGAATTGTTGAGATATCAACTATATGATTGTGGTGCAGAAAAGGTATGTTTAGAAAAGGAAATGGACTACATAAAAAATTATGTAACGTTTCAACGTTTGCGAAAAGATGAAAAATTAATCGTTGATTTTGAAATTGAAAATACTTTCACCGGTTTGACCATTGCTCCACTTTTATTGGTAGTACTTGTTGAAAATGCTTTCAAATTTGTCAGTAATTTTTCTGACAAGGAAAATAAAATCACCATCAAAATATATACAAATCAACAAGTTTTGCATTGCCTCGTCAGCAATACAAAGGAATATTTGCAAACAAATACGGCTAACAATTCAGGTGGGATTGGCATTGTGAACCTGAAAAGAAGACTCGCCCTTTTATATGATAAAAGGCACGAATTGACAACCACCATAGAGGATAATTTTTACCAAACAAATCTAATCATTACGCTGGCATGAAACTGAAATCCATCATCGTTGATGACGAACCGATTGCAAGAAAAATATTGCAGGAGTTCATTGAAGAAATCGATTTTTTATCGCTGGAGGGGCAAGCGGAAAACCCACTAAAGGCAATGTCATTGCTACATGACAATGATATCGACATCATTTTTTTAGATATCAATATGCCTAAAATCAGTGGCATTGACTTTCTGAAATCTTCAAAAACGGATGCCAGTATCATTATGACAACTGCTTACGCCGATCATGCTGCGGAGGCGTATGGGTTGGATGTGTTGGATTACCTGGTAAAACCAATTGCTTTTGAACGTTTTTTAAAAGCATGCAGCAAAGCAAAAGACATAAGAGAGCTAAAAAAATCAACGAAAACGCAGCAATTTAAGGAAAGCGATCATTTTTTTATAAAAAATAATAACCAGATTGAGAAAGTTTTTTATCACGATTTGATTTATGCAGAAGCCATGGCGAATTACGTAATGCTCTATACGAATACAAAGAAAATGATGGTCTATGTTACCATCAAAAGCCTGGAAGAACAATTGCCTGCAGATACTTTCATCAAGGTTCACAAATCTTTCATCGTCAACTTAAGTAAAATTAAAAGTATTGAAGGAAACACTTTGCATATCGGAAATGAAAAAATCGCCATTGGACAAAGCCTGCGTGAAAAGGTCGTCAATCAAATAATCAGGGATAAAATGATAAGGCGTTGACAAAATAGACCTGTACCAATAATTTGTTTGATGATCAGATATGAATTGTCATCAACCTGCGTAATCCGGCGAGATTGAACACCATGAGGTGAACCGGATTGAACATCATTTTTATTTTTGAAATGGTAAAATCTGATGAACGACCATTATTTAAAGCGGTCAGTGAATTCCGGTAAATAAGAATAATAAATAACAAATAATCAGAACATAAAGGAGCGAGCTAAAACAGCTACAATCCACTACATGCCCCGACTATGGTGAAGACAAACCAGCCGGATTGGCCAGCCCCGCTGTTACGCAGACATTAAGCTCCATTGCGACGTACTGCTCAGGTTCTGAAAGGTTCGCCATTTTTTGACAATTTGAATAGTGGTAGTCCATTCCCAGTCCTATTTTTTTGTCAAAGTGATGTGAGTGGCATCTTCTCCGTTAATCTTTTGAATTTGTGTGAAACCTAACGCAGGTAAGTCTATTCCGGAAAATAAATGCTCTCCAGAACCAAGAAAGATAGGTGAAAATGCAATTCTTATTTCATCAATATATCCGGCCTTCAAAAATTGATGTATGGTTGAAATTCCGCCACCGACACGGATATCCTTTCCATCAGCCACTCTTTTAGATTGCTCCAATGCAGACTCAATTCCATCGGTCACAAAGTAAAATTCTGTTCCGCCTTTCATTTTGATGGGGTTTCTTTCGTAATGGGTTAAGACAAATACAGGTACATGGAAAGGAGGATCTTCTCCCCACCACCCTTTCCAATCATCATTTTCCCATTGTCCGCGAATAGGTCCAAACATATTGCGTCCCATTATACAAGCACCCACATTTTCAAATGAGTTTTCAGCGACGGCATTATCTATTCCCTCGGTTCCGCCTTCTTTGCCAATAATTTTCTGAAAGGTTTTTGTCTGGTAGAACCATGTGAAAAGTTCATGACCCCGGGTTCCTAACGGATTGTCTATATTTTGGGCAGTACCAGCTCCATATCCGTCTAAGGAAACCGAAAAAGCAATGACTTTGACCTTACTCATTTGTCATTCGTTTTGGAAAATAATAAACTGTTTAAATGCCCTGCGCAAACGACACGCGTTTATGTTAGAAGCGCAACTTGCAAATCGTCAGCAATAAACGAAGGCTCACCGAAATCACAAAACTAAAATAAAATCCATTGCTATATCTCCTGGCGGCTGCTCTGGTCTTGGTTTCCAAACAAATTATAATCAGCTAATCATTAGGTGACCTACTATTTTTATTTTGAATCCTGCAATTTCATATTTACTTGCCCATACCCAAATTTGAATACCCGTTATACTTCGGCCGCCAGGACGCGGTTTCAACTGGAAAAAATGTTCGTTATAGTCTTCACAATATAACGGTTGACAACGACCTGAATAAGTAGCTCGGTGGTCGGCCTAAATTTCATTTATTTCCGAGTTGTTCCGCCAGACCGATCAAAAGCCCCCCGGTTCCCCGCATATAACAGAGCCGATACGAGTCCTCGTACTGAACCACTTCGCCAACAAGGTGAGCGCCATGTGTGCAGAGCCTGGAAACCATCTCATCAATGTCCTCAACGGTAAACATGACCCTTAGATAACCCAGAGAGTTTACAGGTGCAGCCCTGTGATCTGAGATCGTACGCGGGGTGCGGAATTGCGAAATCTCGAGGCGGCTATGTCCGTCGGGGGTCACCATCATCGCGATTTCTACGCACTGCGATCCGAGACCTGTAACACGGCCAACCCATTCACCTTCGACAACGGTTCGCCCTTCGAGCTTCAACCCTATCTCCTCGAAAAAAGGAATGGTGTCATCGAGGGATTCTACAACGATGCCTACATTGTCCATTCGCAATAAATTGTTTTTAGCCACAGTTTTACCAATTTATTATTTTCAAAATTATTTGTTTAAGCATCAATATACCAGATGCGATAAGGTTTACTTTAGAAACCCATCCGGATATCCTATTATGGTTTTGGTTTGCATCATCAGGCTGACATGTTCCTCGGCAGGAGCAATAGCCCAATGCGATCCTGGCATAATTCCCAGACCAGCAAAAACACCCACCCAATAGTTGAAGTGGTAACGGCTTTATCAGCACAATTTTATCAAAACCATCATTATCGCCGTAAAATTAGAAAATGTTGAATGAGTTTTATCTAAATAAATCCTTTAATTAACCGGGCGTCTTCGATTTCGATACTATACTCATTGATCCTGCGTAAGCGGGGCCGGCGGAGAGACGCCTGACTGGAAAGCACTAACTGACGCGATCACGAAAAAATATGATGCTGATTATGCCGATCCGTTGACAAAGAGTCGTCCAACGAAGATTATAAAAAACATATGACGCCTTGCAGCCAAAATTGAACGCCAAATAAAGGGCCCACACGCAAGGAGGCGTTTTGTGGATGAGGGTAAGAATTTCATTATGATGTAATTTTGTCCCAATTGCCCGCAGGCAAGAACAAAAAAAATATTATGGCATTTGACAAAATCCTATCCATGACCATCAACATCAAGGCAACCCCTTCAAAAGTCTGGGATGCACTCACCAATCCTGCCATCATTAAGAAATGGTTATTTGGGACAGATGTTATTTCGGATTGGAAGATTGGAAGCGAAATTCTTTTTACCGGCAATTACCAGGGTACGGACTACAGGGACAAAGGGACAATCCTGCAATTTGAAAAAGAGAAGACTTTTAAATATAACTACTGGAGTGGTTTTTCGGGTTTACCGGATAACCCTGAAAATTATTCGGTCATTGCTTTTATGTTATCGCCGGCAGACAGCGGCACAGAACTTACCTTGACACAAAACAATTTCCCAACAGGGACAGCATATGAGCATACCGCACAAAATTGGACAGCAACGCTTGCCTTAATGAAAAATATCACCGAAAGTCAAAGGGATATCAAATAGAACATACAGGGCGGAAGGAAAAAGCTGGAAGACCTTCTGAAACAAAAATAAGCGTGTTGGTGAAGGATAATGAGAATTTTTAAATCGTGATTTTGAATGACAATTTTAAAGAAGCTAATTTTTGTGGGATTATTTTTCGTCTCTTGCAAAATAAATATTGCTCAGTCGACAGTAAAGCTTGGGAGAACACACTATTTCATGACTTTGCAGCCCTTCTATAAAATTGAAAAAAAGCAGGGAATTGACTACACAACTTTTTATCTTCTTAAAAAATCACAGCCAGATTCTTTCAGGTCATTTGTAATGATGGGTTGCTGTGTCGGTACGATTGGAAATAATTTAAGAAATGCAGTTAAAATTGATTCGATAAAACAAATTATTTTAGGGCAAACGGCTCAATGGACAATTTATAGTTTGGATTCAAGCTACCTTGCGGAAACAATGATTCCCATCAATGATGCTGAAAAAGCAGTGTTTGGAATTAAGGCAAAAAACAGATACAAAATCGATATATTGATTTCAACTTTTGGAACATTGCGTAAAAGTAAATAATAAGATATCCTTCATTCCTCCGCGAAAGCCTCCTCTGATAGGTTTGCTTACCGGTATGTGACGCAGACCCTCTTCGCGCCAAATTCTATACGCACCCGAACGGGATAACAGTCATCCTGAATCTTCCAATGGATACGAGGCAAGTCTTGCTAAGGCTTTGCAAAAAAAATTTCAGTGATGAGATGTATTGCAACGCGGATCAAACTGTAAAACAGCCACGTATATGCGAAATAGTATGTACCTAATACACAACTAATTTGTGATTTTACTTTGCACTTTTCCAGTAAAGGCGCTCGTCAACGGTTCTTCCCACTGACGTTCCGGGCGTACATCCTCGCAGATCTTATAATCTAACTGTAATGGATAACTGAAAAGAGTGGTTTCTGCCCTTACTATTCAAAGTTTGAACCAATTAAGGGATGATTTAAAGATTATTTGCGAATTAAATAATTGTCTGTTAGATGAATAATGCGCATGAAAATCGTTTTATTTCTTTGGTGTTTGGCGATGTTTCGATGTATAACGTTATTTGTGTTTTGAAATATACAGCCAATTCATAGCAAACATTGTTGTTATTTAGCCCGGTTGGAAGTTATTTCCATCGTTTTAAATTCCCCTGATCCTGTTTCCACAAACATCTGGGATCTGAGCGTGTTGTCGTCAACAAATTGTA
>Ga0070731_10005052_pt1 | contig 11035 bp, 8 predicted proteins | sample Coa_R1_2_FD_66448 | JGI IMG/M metagenome (GOLD analysis project Ga0070731, IMG submission 66448) | Surface soil microbial communities from Centralia Pennsylvania, which are recovering from an underground coalmine fire - Coalmine... | ecosystem: Environmental > Terrestrial > Soil > Unclassified ... | reverse complement strand
CGCGCTCGTTGAGAAGGACGACCCGTCCCGCGAGATCCGTCACGACGACGCCCTCGACCATCCCGCGCAGGATCGCCTCGAGGCGCTCGCGCTCGACCCGGAGCGCCGCGATCGTCGTCGCAACCTCGGACGCCATCTCCGCGAGCTGCTCCTCCAGCACGCCGAGGTCGTCGGCCCGCTCCGCGGCGAGATACGGCGCGGGCGCCCCGCTCGCGAGCGTGCGGGCGAACGCGACGAGCCGCTGCACGCGGCGAATGAGCCGGCGCGAGGCGACGATGGCGACCGCGAGGCCGAGCAGCACCGCGGCCAGGAGGCCGAACAGCAGGAGGTGGCGGAGATGCGCGACGTTCGCCGCGACCGTGACGAGCGGGACTGCCGAACGCACGACGCGGACTTCCGCGCCGCGCGTCTGCCGCCACGCCGTGTAGAGAAGCTGCGCACGGAGCGTCGCGCTGAACCGCACCGCGCGCCCGCTCCCCTCCTTCAGCGCGGCGCGGATCTCCGGACGGTCGGCGTGGTTCTCCAGCGATTCGGACGAGCGCGTCGACTCGCCGAGCACGCGCCCGTCGGGGCCGATCACCGTCAGGCGGATCCCGAGATCGAGGCCGAGCCGCGCGCACGCGGCGTCGAGCGCGGCGCCGGACGTCCACGGCAGCGCCTCCGCGGCGACGCGCGCCTCGGCGAGCAGGCGCTCGGCGAGCGTGTCCACCTGGTGCCGCTCGACCGTGACCGCGACGTACGGGATCGCGATCAGGAGCGCGCCGACGAGCGCCGTCAGCGTCGGCACCAGGAACTGGAAGACGAGGTTACGGCTCGAGCGCGTCGGGATTGAACTTGTAGCCGACCCCACGGACCGTGACGATGAGCTCCGGGTTGGCGTCATCGCGCTCCAGGCGTTTGCGCAGCCGGCGCACGTGGACGTCGACCGTCCGCGGCTCGACGTGCATCTCGGGTCCCCATACGAGGTCCAGCAGCTGCAGCCGATCGTACACCCGATGGGGGTGGCGAACGAAGAATTTGAGCAGCTCGAATTCCCGCAGCGAGAGCCCGAGGGATTCGCCGTCGAGGAAGATCTCGTAGGTATCGAAATCCAGGCGCAACCGCCCGCGCTCGAAGACCTCGTGCGGGGCGCGTGGCTCCTCGGTGTGCGACCGGCGCAGCACGGCACGGACGCGGGCGACGAGCTCGCGCGGGCTGAACGGCTTGGTCACGTAGTCGTCGGCCCCGAACTCGAGCCCGAGGACGCGGTCGACCTCGGCAGCCCGTGCGGTGAGGACGATGATCGGCAGGGCGCGCGTCGGCTCCGCCGCGCGCAGGCGGCGGCAGACCTCGAGCCCGTCGATCCCGGGCAGCATGATGTCCAGGACCACGAGCGCCGGGCGCTCGGCATCTACGAGCGTGAGCGCGCTCTCCCCCGTGTCCGCCTCGCGCACGGCGTATCCGTCCTGCTCGAGGTGGAAGCGGACCAGCTCCCGGATGTCCTTCTCGTCCTCGACCACCAGGATGTTGCGCTTCGCGGCCATGGGTCCGAGCCCCGGCGAGCCTATCCCGGCCGCGTGACAGCCCGGTGACGCGGGCGTGAACTTCCGAGGCGGGTGAGCCCGTCCGCGCCTTGACTGGGGTACGGGTCATGCGAAAAGAGGGGGCCGATGGCGCGCCGGGGCGAGGAGGGGGACAGCTCGGGTGAGGGCACGGCGTGGCTGGTGCTCCGCCACGTGCAGGCCGAGGGCCTCGGGCTGCTCGCCAACGTGCTCCGCGAGCACGGCATCCACCATCGCTACCTCGACCTGCCCCGTGGCGACCCCGCACCGAAGGACCTGCGCGGCGTCGGCGGGCTGATCGTCCTCGGCGGGCCGATGGCCGTGTACGAGGCGGACCGCCATCCATTCCTTCGCCAGGAGAGCACCCTCATCGAGCGCGCATTCGAGGCGGGCCGGCCGATGCTCGGCGTCTGCCTCGGCGCGCAGCTGATCGCGAGCGTCCTCGGCGCGCGCGTGTACGCCGGCGAGAAGCGCGAGGTCGGCTGGGCGCCGATCACGCTCACCGAAGATGGTCGCGACGACGCCGTCTTCGGCCTCATCGAGCCGACGTGCACCGTCTTCCACATGCACGGCGACACGTACGAGCTGCCGCCCGACGCGAAGAACCTCGCCCGCTCGGCCGTCTACGAGCAGCAGGCGTTCCGCTGGGGCGACCTCGTCTACGGCCTGCAGTTCCATCTCGAGTTCACCGAGCCGATGATCCAGCGGCTCGCGACGGAGCCGGAGTCGCGCGACTACATCGCCAAGGCCGGGGTCGATCCCCAGAAGCTCATCGCGGACTCGGCGACGCACGTCCGTCGCCTCGGCGACGTCGTGCAGAAGGTATGTTCCGAATTCTTCAGTCAGTGCGGGTTGTGATCGCCAGCGGATGACCGGCGTCGCGCTCCGGAACAGCTGACCCGTCGACCCGGCGCGGCGCACGTAGCCCGAGCAGCGCCTCGATCGTCGGGGCGACGTCGACGAGGTCTGGGGACGGCGTCCCCGCTGCGGCAGCCCGGAGCCCCGGCCAGCCGCCCGTCACGATGAGCGGGACGTCGCGGTCCTGGGGCCCGCCGTGGTTGCCGAGCAGCCCTGCGTCGCCGGCCGCGGTGGGATCGGCGAACTGCTGGCCGGCGGCGGCGACGACGAGCAGCTCGCCGGTCCGCTCGTGGTCGACGTGCCAGTCGGGGTGGACGGCGTCGATGAGCGCGACGTCACGGCAGCGCACGCACGGGAGCCGGCCGAGGAAGTCGCTCACGCCGGGGACGCGCCGCGCGACGCTCGCGACCCGGCGGAGCAGCCGCGCATCCCCGTCGATCCCGGTTGCGCGGCGGTCGAGCGCGTCGACGTAGACGTGGTCGACGCCGCCATCCGCGACGACCGTGACGCCGCGGACTCCCGCGGCACCGAGGGCGGCGCCGAGCGAGACGGGCGGCCCGACGGCGCTCATGCCGTGGTCGGCGGTCACGATCAGCACCGTCCGGCGCCAGCGGCCGCGCGCACGGAGCGCTTTCACCAGCCGGCCGATCGCCGCATCCGCGTTCATGATCGCGGCGGTGTACTCGGGCGAGTCCGGCCCGTGCGCGTGGCCGGCGGTGTCGACGTCGGCGAGATTCAGGAACGCGAGGTCGGGCTCCGCCGCCGCCATCGCGTCGAGCGCGGCGGCCATCGTCTCCGCGTCGCTCGCGTATCCGGTCGCGGGGTCGCGGCGCGCCGGCGGCAGCGCCTCGGACGACCACAGCACGTCGGGCGCACGCTGCCGTCCCGGGACGCCGGCGAATAGGCGCGCGAGCTTCGGCTTGCCAAAGGCGGCGAGCGTCACGAGCCGCGGGTCCGTCGTCTCGGCGACGGTGAAGAGCGTCTCGACCTCGATGCGGTCCGCCGACTCGAGCTTCTCCGGCGCCGTGCCCGGCGTGCGATCCCAGAACGCGTTGCCGACGATGCCGTGCGCCTCCGCGTACACGCCGGTCACGAGCGTCACGTGGTTCGGGTTCGTGCGCGCCGGCATGACCGCGCGCGCGGTGAGCACGCTGCTCCGCTCGGGCTCGCTCGCCACTGCCGCCGACAGCACAGGCAGCCGATCCGGGGTGGCGAAGCGCGCACCGAGCCCGTCGACGACGACGAGGTATACGTGCGCCCGCTCCCCGCGCTCCCACCGCGGTGCGTGGACGCAAGCGGCGAGGAGGAAGAGAAGAACCGGCAGGAATCGCACGGCACTGCGATGTAGACCGTGGACGGGCGAAACGCTACACCGCCGGCGTGGCGGAAGAGCTCGTCGTCATTCCCGGCGACCGCCCCGTGATTCTGGTCGCGCCGCACGGGGGGCGGCGCGACGCCGAGCGGCGCCCGTGGGCGAGCGCGCGACGCCGCATGAACGACCTGCACACGGCGTCGCTGACCGTCGAGCTCGCGGCGCGCGCGGGCGCGCCAGCGATCATCAACGAGAAGCACGACCGGAACGACGTCGACCTGAACCGCATCGTCGAGGCGCACGCGCAGGCACCGTGGTTCCTCGAGCGCCTCGCGGCGACGGTCGACGCCGTCCTCGCCCGCCACGCCCGGGTGACGCTCCTCGCGCTGCACGGCTGGAACGTCGTTCAGCCGGTCGTCGACCTCGGCGTCGGCTGTAGGCCGGGCGACGATCCGTTCGCGGTCGGGCGCGGCGCCGCCGTCAGCTCCGAGTTTGCGGCGAGCGCGCTCCGCTCGTTCGTGCGCGCGTGCGCCGGACACGGCATCGATGCGACCGTCGGTGCGCGCTACCCCGCGCGCAATCGCGAGAACCTCGTGCAGCTGTTCACCACTCGCTACCGCGACGACCCGCGCCCCGCGGTCCGCGCGCTCGCCCGCCACGCCGCACGCGTGGACGCGGTGCAGCTCGAGCTGGGGATCCCGCTCCGCTGGCCGGGCGCATGGCGGGCGCGCTTCCTCGCGGCACTCGAAGCGGCGTTGCCGGCGATGATCGCGCCGGGTCCGTCGTCGGAGCCGGTGACGGACCCGGCGGTATCGACGGTGATCCAACCCGGGCGTCTGCAATTCACCGGCCCCGAGCTCTGCGGCCTCGTCGCCGTCGATCGCGATCGCGGCGGCCGGCTGCTCCTCTTTCCCCCGGACGGCGGCCTCCTCCTCTTCACCGGCGAGCGCCTCGGCCTCGAGGCCGTCGGCACGGAGCGCACGCTCCGCATGCTCCGGCGGGGGGACGGCGGCCGGACCATCACGTACCGCGGACCGCTGCTCCGGTTTCCCGACACGCTCCCGTTTCTCGACCTCGAGGCCGGGCTCGCGCGCGCCGAGCTCGTCGATGCGGATGTCGCGCTCGTGTTCGCACCCGACCATCCCGAGTGCGCCGTCGCCGGCTTCGGTCGGGTGAGCGGTCGCGCGATCGTCGGCGACGTGACCCACGCGCTCGACGGCGACGGGTTCGCGGAGGACGACGGCTTCTCCGGGCCGTGGCCGCGCGTGCGCACGGCGATGCGGCTCGCCGACGGGACGAGCGTCGCCGTCACGGTCGGCCTCGATGGACGCGACGCGAGCGGGTTCGTCTGTCGCAACGGCCGTCACGATCCCGTATCTGCGGCGCGGGCGGAGGTGACGGCGCCGGACGCGGCGCTCGAGGCGGTCGCGCTCGACGTCGAGCTCGAGAGCGGCGAGCGGCTGCGCGTCGCGCTGCGTACGATCCATCGTCTGCCGGTCGTCCGTTCCCGTGCCCCGGTGCCGATCCGGATCGAGTTCGCGGCATGCGGGCTGGTCCCGGAGACGGACGGGCGAGCATGCCCGTCCGGGTGGGTCGAAGCGGCCGGCCTCTGACCGCGGTCCCGCCGTCGTGCGCGCCTGCGCCGGTCGTGCACCCGTGCGTGGCGGAACGCAGCCGTGCGGGCCCTAATGGAGGTGGCATCGGCGTTGCTCCGGAGAGCCACCATCGGGCCGGGGGTGCCCGGTCCAACCGATGACGTTCGCCCTCCGGCTCCTGCTGATCATCGGGCTGCTCACCGCCTCGAGCGCACCCGCCGGCGCCACCTCGAAGACGCTCGTGGCCGCGATCGGCGACGCCGCCCCCGGCGGCGGTGTGTTCACCGGCCCGGGCTTCACGGGCTGGCCGACCGCCGCCGGCGACGGGTGGATCGCCTTTCGAAGCCAGGTCACCGGCGGCAGCGTGACCGAGACGATCGTCGTCGCGCACATGAACGAGCCGATGAGCCAGGCGACGGTCGCGACGCTCGGCGAGCCGGCGCCGAGCGCGGGCGTCTTCGGGACGTGCACGGGCAAGCTGAAGGAGTTCATCGGCCAGCCGGTGGTGAACGCGAACGGCGACGTCGCCTTCCTCGCGCTCATCCAGCCGCCGGCCGACACCGGTGGCACGACCGACACGTCCGCGCCGCAGCCGGCCGGCATCTTCGTCTTCCGTGGCGGGACGCTCGTCCCGATCGCGTGCTCCGGGCAGTCCGCGGCCGGCGGGATCCTCGATCTCGTCGCGGTGCTCGACGTCGCGAGCGACCCGAGCGACGTCGCGGACCGCTCGCCCGCCATGAATGCGGGCGGTGACGTCGCATTCCTCACCGGCTACGTCGACGCGCAGGGCGCGCGCAGCGGCGGCGCGATCGTCATCGCGCCGGCGGCGGGCGGCTACGTCGAGCGCGTGCGTCTCGGCGGACCGTTCGGCGCCGGCACGTTCGAGATGCTCGGTCCGCCGGCGCTGAACGGCGCGGGCCTGGTCGCGTTCCATGGAAGCGCGACGGATCCTTCCGACACCGACGGCCACGTCGAGGGGATCTTCACCGCCGACGGTTCCGGCGTACAGGTCGTCGTCGGTGACGGCCTGCAGGTCGCGCCGGTCGGCTGTCCCGCGCCACCGACGGACGCCGACTTCACGGGTCAGCTGCTGACCGAATTCGAGGACGCCGTCGCGCTAAACGATCGGGGCGACGTCGCCTTCCTCGCAGGTCCGCTCTCCGCAAATGTCGCGTCCGACACGCCCGGGGTGCTGGTCGCGAGCGGCGGCGTCGTGACGCTGATCGGCTACCCCGGGGAGCGGATCGACAACGACCCCGTGACCGGCGTCGCGCTCGGGCCGATCGCGGGCTCCGCGCTCGCTCCACCGTCGCTCGCGCCCGACGGCAGCGTCGCGTTCTTCGTCGCGATGAACGGCGGCAACAAGGAGGCGCTGCTGCGCTGGGACGGGCACTGCGTCGCTCCGGTGCTCCACACCGGGCCGACCGGCGGCGACGCTGCACCCGCCGGCGCGGGGAGCACCTACGCCGGGACGGAGTCGCCGCCCGCGGTCGACGCGGTCGGCGGCCTCGTCTTCCTCGCTCGCATGGTGGGCGGCCAGAGCAGCGAGGCGGTCGTCTACGAGGGCGCGGACGCAACCGCCAAGGCGATCTTCCTCGGCGACGCGGCGCCGCAGCAGAACGCGGGCTTCTACGGCGGGCGCCCGTTCACATCACCGCATCTCAACGACGCCGGCGACATCGTCTTCCGCGCCTTCGTCGCGCGCGGGCCGAGCAGCATCGGCATCTACCGGCTCAGCAACGGAACGCTCGCGCCGGTGGTCCGCGCCGGAGACGCCGCACCGGTCGCCAGTGGGCCACCGTTCCTCGACTTCCCGGGCGAGCCGAGCGTGAACGCCGGCGGCGACGTCGTATTCACCGCGCAGCTCGCGACCCAGGGCCGCGGTATCTACGTCGTGGACGGGACGGGGATCCACGCGCTCGTGCTCCGTGGGGACGCCGCGCCCGGCGATCCGGGCGCGACCTTCAACTCCTTCGGCCCGAACCCGCAGATCAACGACGACGGCGGCGTCGCGTTCAGCGGGACGACGCTCGCGAACGTCAACGGCGCGAACGTCCGGGAGAGCGGCATCTTCCTGAAGGACACGACCGGGATCCACGTCCTCGTCAGCACCGCCGCGACGTCACCCGCGGGCCTGCCGTTCCTCCGCCTCCCGGACCCGGCGCTCACGAACGTCCCGAGCATCGTCTTCCGGGCGCCGCTCGGGACGGTCGCCGATCAATCGAGCGGCATCTTCGTCGCCGACACGAGCGGCGTTTCCACGCTCGCGCTCCAGCAGCAGGACCTCGGCGACGGCAACGTCATCGAGGAATTCTCCAGCAACCCGGCCGTCAACGCCGGGGGCCTGATGGCGTTCCTCGCCGTCCGGTCGGAGTCCGGCACCGGCACCTCGCTCGGACCGGCCGTGTTCGAGCGCAACGCGGCCGGCGCGCTCGATGTGCTCGCCGCGAACAACGGACCCGGTCCGGCCGGAGGGACGTTCAAGAGCTTCGGCGGACCGGTGATGGGCGGGACGGGTCACGTCCTCTTCCGTGCCACGTTCAACGCGTCGAGCGGCGGCACGTCCGGTCTCTACCTCCAGGACGACGCCGGCCTCCGACCCTACGTGCTGCGCGGCGAGCGCACGTCGCTCGAGGGCCGGCTCTCGGCGTTCCGCGGCGTCCCGTCGCTCAATTCGAACGACGAGGTCGCCTTCAGCGCCGATGTCGGCGGCGGCAACGCGCGCAGCGGGCTGTTCCTCGCTTCGCCGACGACGCTCGACGTGCGCCAGCTCGGGATCCACCTGAGCGGCGGGAAGCACCGCGACCGGCTCGCGCTCCGCGCCCTGTTCACGCTCGGCCGCGTCTCGGACGGCGTGCAACCGGGGAACGAGGCGGTGGTCTTGTCGCTCGCCGACACGGCGGGGCCGCTGTGGTCCGTCACCGTCGCCGCGCACCGTCTCACGGGCCACGGGGGATCGTGGGCCGTCGTCCCATCACGCAAAGGCGATCTCGGGCGGACGCTGCGCGTGCTGCGCGTCGTCGTCGGGAAGCACAGGAAGGTCGGCCTCTCGTTCGTCTCCGCGCCGATCGACCTCACGCAGGGCGGAACGCGGCCGCTGAAGCCACCGTTCACGCTCTCGGTCGAGCTCGGCGACGACGAGGGGTCGGTGCGCATTCCGTGCGCGCTCGGTCGCCGCGGCGGTCACTGCCGGTCGTAGGAAACCCGATGGCACGAGCGAGCGCGCTGGCGTAGATTCGGGACGCCGTGAGCGTCCCCGTACCGCTGGAACGACTGCGCGCCGCGCTCGAAGAGCGCGCCGAGACCGCGTACGTGCTGACCGTCTCGGAGGACGGCCGCCCACACGCGGTTCACGGACGCGTTCGCTGGGAGGGCGACGCCCTCGCCGTGCCGGTCGGGCGACGGAGCGCGGCGAACGCCACCGCGCGCCCGTTCGTCTCCCTGCTCTATCCGGTGCGCAGCGACGGTGACTACAGCCTGATCATCGACGGCACCGCGACCGTCACGTCGACCGCGCTGCTCGTGACCCCGGTGACGGCCGTGCTCCACCGACCCGCCCCGGCTCCCGATCCCGCGCGCGCGAGCTGCGAGGCCGATTGCGTACCGCTCCTGCCGCCGACGGCCCGTCCCGGGAGTCCGTCGTGATGCGTACCGCGCTCGCTCTCGTCATGGCCGGCGTCGTCGGGTGCGCGACGGCGCGGCCGATCGTCTACGCCAACGAGAAGTACCAGCAGGTCGGCAGGTCGGGCGCCGACCGCGACATCGCCGAGTGCGAGGAGCTCGCGAATCGCGCGGGTGCCACGCCGGGCGCCGGGCAGGCGGGACAGGCGGCGAAGAATGCCGGTGCCGGAGCCGTCGGCGGTGCCGCGGCGGGTGCCGTCGGGGGAGCGATCGGCGGTTCGCCGGGCATCGGCGCGGCGGCCGGCGCGGCGAGCGGAGTGGTCTGGAGCCTCTTCTGGTCGATGTTTGGCTGGGCGCGCCCGTCGCAACCGAGCGACGTGCACAAGAACTACGTCAACATGTGTCTCGCCGAGCGCGGGTACCAGGTCGCCGGCTGGAAGTAGCGCTCAGACGGCGATCGTCCGCGCCGCGTCGCACACGATCGCCGCCGCCTGCTGCGGCGTCAGCACGTCGGTGTTGATGACGAGGTCGTAGTGCGTGGGCTCCTCGCGCTCGACGTCGTAGAAGCGCCGCAGGTAATCTTGCCGATTCCGATCCGACTCCCGAATCGCCGCGGCGGCGGCGGAGGGCTCGAGGAGCTTGCCACCGTGCGAGACGCGGCCAGCGCGAACGGTCGGCGAGGCCGTGATCAGGACCCGCAGCACGCCGGCCATCCCCTTGAGCGCCATCGACGCCGCGTGCGCCACGATGACGACACGACCCTCGTGAGCGAACTCGCCGATCACCGCGCGAATCACGTCGCGAGCGTCCGCCTTCATCGTCCGCGGCGCGAGCAGCGTGACTTCCTCGAGACCGATCGAAGGTCCCGTGATCCCTTTGAAAGGATCGGCGATGACCGCCGTGCTCGGCAGGCCATCGAGGAGACGGCGAACGAACGACTTCCGGCGCTCGACGTCCATGATGGTCTCGGGATCGACGTGCGCCTTCTCCGCCGCCCGCTGGACGATCTCCTCATCCACGTAATGATAGTCGAGCTGACGCGCGACGGCGTGAGCGATCGGCTCCGCGAGAGCGCCGTCGGTCCGGGAGATACACACCACCGAGGAAGGCATGCGGCTGGACTACCGCCTCGGCGAGAGCCCGGCAATGGCGCAACGTTCCCGCAACGCAATCTTCATGAGGGCACCACCTTGCTCGCGGCTCGCGGCGTGCGCGAAACACCGACCGCCGACGGTCACCGTGAGGTGCGTGTTGGCGGGGTGTCGTTCGCGGACGGCGAATAACGTGATCGAGAGCGGGGAATCTGCCCGGGAGAACCGCCCCGAGGTTCGTCAGCGCCTTCTGCACGCCGGGGAGCTTCGATCTATACAGCCACTTGTGGCCCTTCCTACTGCGGGGCGGCAGGAAGACGAGCGACTGTGACGCTATCAGTCCCCTCGTGTCGGTGAGCGCGATGGTCAACGGCTCGTGCACGTACGATCCGAGGTCGAGCACGAGCTTCGGCGAGCGCGCAGGCGCCGTTGTGGGCCTTCAGCTTGACCACGTCCTCCATCCCCCCGACCGAAGATCAAGGGCGCCCACACGCGCGAGATCGAGCGGCTCCTCGGCTATCAGGGCAGCGACAGGTGACCCGCCGCGACGACCTCGTGCTGCTCGGCGCGAACCCGACGGCCTGATTTCCGAATCAGGGGATCTTCGCGGTCGCCGGATGCGTGAAGCACTGCGTGCCGACGTTCACCGTGAAGCGCGTGTTCGCCGCCGTGTCGTTCGCGGCCGCGTCCGTGAACCAGCCCTTCGTCTTGAGGGAGAGCTGCCACAGGCCCACCTGCTTCCGCTTGAGCTGCACCTTCTGCACGCCTAGCGCCTTCGTCTTGAACTGCCACTTCGTTCCGGCGCCGGTGAGCCCGCCGATCGCCTGTTGGACGATGGGTGTCGAGTCCGTGTCGTCGAGCCGCACCGTCAAAGGCTCGCCCGTGTAGCCGGACAGGGGAAGCAGGGCCTTCACCTTGAGCTGGCCCGCCTCTTTGAGCGCCTTCAGGGTGATCTTCGCGTGGAGATCCGCGATCGTGTTCGTGCAGGGCGCGCATCCGGCGCCGCACGGCGCGCAG
>Ga0070731_10005051_pt1 | contig 11036 bp, 7 predicted proteins | sample Coa_R1_2_FD_66448 | JGI IMG/M metagenome (GOLD analysis project Ga0070731, IMG submission 66448) | Surface soil microbial communities from Centralia Pennsylvania, which are recovering from an underground coalmine fire - Coalmine... | ecosystem: Environmental > Terrestrial > Soil > Unclassified ... | reverse complement strand
AATCGATGTTCTCCCGGGTCGGTTCGCACCCTGAGCGCTTCTAATCTTTTAAAAAAACAGCCTTTCTATGGTCCAGTAACCGGCGATCAGGCCTATCACGAGGGAAAGCGGATTGACGACCAGCTTACGGTACTGCGGAAGTTTCTTCAGCGGTATAATGATCGCGAGGAACACGGCGGATATCACCGCGATCTGGCCAATTTCCACTCCCGCATTAAATGACAGGATCGAGGTAAAAAACTGGTTGCGCGGCAAGCCGATCTCGTTGAGCGAGCTGGCAAAACCCATCCCGTGGATGAGTCCAAATAAAAACACGATGGCCACCCGCCATGGTTTGAGTTCAGCCAGGAGAATATTTTCTACCGCTACAAATAGGATCGACAGCGCGATTACGGGTTCGACCATTGATCCCGGGGCGACGATGATATTTTTCATGCTGAGGGCGAGCGTAATTGAATGCGCCACGGTAAAAGCGGTTGCCTGCCAGAGGATGGTCTTTATCTTGGTGCTGAGCAGGCATAAACCCGCAACAAAAAGGATGTGGTCAAAACCCTCGGGTACAATATGCCGAAAGCCCAGCTTCAGGTAGTACCAGACCACCTGCTGGGCGGGCACTTTTTCCAACGCGTAGTTGATCGTGTGTGCAGAAGTCACGCCGGCCATCAAAAGAAATAGCGCAAGCCAGGAAAAAAAATAGAGTCGTTTATATCGCGGGGAAGTGATCACAGCGTCTTCAGGGTTTGATCGCTTTCTGTTTTAAGGCTCCCGATAATATTTGGATTCGATCCCAGTGCCGCCTGGAGCTCATTTTTTGCCATGGCCTTTTCACCGGCCTTTGCATAAATTAAACCTGCGTGGCATAGGAGGGTGGGATTTTTGCTGTTTGTTTTGAGCGCGACCTTGAGATAAGGTAATCCTTTAGCGTACTCTCCCTTGCAATAATAGACCCAGGCCACGGTTTCATTCACATCGATATTGTCCGGACGGCGGTTATATTCGAGCATCGCGTGCTCGAGCGCTTTATCGTAATCATGAATTTTCAGGTAAGCGTTCGCCAGCTCACGGTCCGCGTAGTGCCCGATGTTGTCGTCATTTTGCGCAGTTTTACTGTCGCTGCTCATGTCGCGGATCACTTCAGCCGACAACCGGTCTGCCTGATCATTTTGACCGGCGAGCCTGTACGCATCCACCATTTCTTCTTTAATTCCGTAATCTGTGACAAGTGCACTCGCCCGGCCGTAATAATCGATCGCTTTGGCATAATCCTTTGCGGCAATGGCGATCCGCGCCAGGCCCGCCAGGGCGTATGCATAACCGGGTCTTTCCTGCAGGGCGATCAGATAATGCATTTCCGCGCTTTTCATATCGCCCGTATTTTCATATAGGCGTGCGAGCTGTATCCTTGTCCATTCAGTGGCTTCGTCACCTGGCGCGCCGGCCTCCACGGCCATTTTCATCGCTTCGATGGCCCCGGGATAATCCCCATAGATCTCCCTGAGGTAGGAGATTCGGGAATAGGATTTAAGGTCAGGACGTATGGAAACCATTTTGTCAGAACTGGCTACTGCCGAATCATAATTCCCCATTTCGACGTTGCCGTCGACCAGCATGCCATAAATAAAGGCGTTATAGGGATTGATTTGTTTTGCTTTTTCCGCTATGGCCAGGCCGTCAGCGAAATGATGTTGCGAGAGATAAAGAAGCGCTTTGAAAGTGAGCGCGTCGAAATTATTGGAGTCGGAGTGCAAAACATTATTGACATATTTCATTGCCGCTTTATCATAGTACACATAATTTCCAGTAACTCGCGCCTCCTGGATGAAAATACTCGCAAGGGCAAGCGAAGCTTTAACATCCGCGGGGTTCTTATCCAGCGATTGCAGCAGGTTTGCCGCATAATTTTTTGTAATGGTCCACTCGCGACTATCACCGGTAACGCCGGCTCTTTCGAGTAAAACATAGGATGTTGACTGACTAATCTTGTATTTGATAAAGGTCGCGGCCAGCGCAAAAACCACGAAGGCGAGAAAGATAATGTATAGGTATTTTTTTTTCATAATCGCAGTTTATTTTTTTATGTACGAAAATTGAAAATTCAGCGATTGAAAAAAAAGAAAATAGTCCCGCTATTTGACGGGACTATTTTTAAGGGCATTCGATTATTCGCAAATCAGTTTTTGATCAGCGTGATGGATTGTCTGGCCACGCCATTGCGAAGGGCCTGGACAAAATAAGTTCCTTTGGCGATCGCGCCCGGGTTCCAGTCTATCGAGTAGGTACCCGCTTCCTGGTGTTGATTGATGAGTACTTTCACCAGTGCGCCGCGGGCATCATAGACTCCGATCATCACCGTCGAGGCCGTTTCCAGATGGTATCGAATCGTATTGCTGCTTACAAAAGGATTGGGTGAGGCCGTCATGAAGATATCTGGTGTGGCAACCCCGAGTTTTTCCTCTGTCGGATAATTCATCTGGACGGCGTTAGTCTGCACAGCGTTTTTGACAATTTCCAGACCGCAACAGGCGCTGGTTCCCGACCAGGGCGTTTGCACATAGGGAAATGCTGTTTTAAAACTGGTGTCATTGGCATTGACGCCCGTGCTGTAGGAAAGTACATTGACCAGGTCCGGGGTCACAGGGCTGCCGGTTCCGCTAAAGTCGTCATACCATAATCCTATCGCCGCGAGTACTACGCCGCTGACTGCCTGCAGTTCAATACGGGTCACGTCGTCCTCGAGTCTTCTCCCATTGGGGAAACCATCCATATTCGGAATCAACTGGAGGGAAGCGTCCGCATTATAAGCCGGATTGGTTAGTCCGAGCACAGCCGCGGATACGAGCCCGAGCGAACTAAAATTGGGATCATTTCTTTGAGTCGGCGGCACGGCCATATTCAGCCTGAGCATGTCTCCCCCGGTGGGAAGAAAATTATTGATAAACGGCTTACCGGAGGCCAGCGGATTTCCTGCCTTGCCGGTCGCGAGTTGATAGGGCGCCAGGTTCGGAACGCCGGTGTTAAAGATCGGCCAGAGGTCGACCGAGCGCGGTGAATTGGGGGCAGGGAGCAACAGGGTGCCAAAAACATTGTCATCGAGCGCAGTTCCCGCGAGTGCGGGGTTTCCTTTTAGGCCATAGAGCCCGTTTTGTTCATCCCCGAAACCAAAGGATCCAAGCGAATTTCTCTGTATCCTTAAGGGTGTGAGCGCCGGTACGGCGGATCCGAAGAAAGTATTATCCATATAGAGGGCGAGCTCAGGGTTATAAAAATAGTTGCCAAAGGTCTTGATGTATGCAAGATCCTGGTATGGAGTCAGCGAGTTCCAGAGATCCTTTTTTCCGATCGGAATCACCGCTTCGTTGGTGAGTGGCATGCCCAGCCGGGAGACCTGCACCCAGGGACCTGAATAGGATTCGATGCCATTATTGTTGTTTCTCCACGCATTGTCATCAGGTGCACCCGGCTTGCGCAGCGTCTTGATAGATTGCCTGCTGGCAGAAGCCCATACGCCGATGACGTAATCTGCATCCAAAATATTCTTTGCTGCCGAAACAGGCTTGTGATCTTTTTGCAAGGTGGAGATATCGACCTGCAGGGCGATGACAGAAACATTCTTGCATTTCAGACCATCGCTTGGCGCTGTGCCTGTCGTGCGCGGCGCGTCACCCACATCAAATATGCCGCCGAGGTCGACAAAGAAAGGATCGTCTGCCGTGCCACAAAAAACCGTTTCCCCGCTGCTGGCGGTCGTGATCGCCTGGTTGATCAGCGTGTTGTAATCTGCTACGTTTAATCCGACGGGTGAACTGATGGAACGCGGTCCAATATTGGGTGGCGGCACAATGCCATCGGTTATGACCGATTCAAACGATTTTCCTCCATCGATGCTTCTTTCCATGTCATAGGTCGTTTTCAAGTTTTGCTTCCCCAGCCGGATGTTGAAAAACGTGGTGGGGTCCTGGTTGGTCTTGTGGAAAGTAAAGCGGTAAATGATATCGTCACCGGGTGTGGCGATATTATTGTCAATATGTATTTCATAGCGGATATTTTCACCGAAAGAATAATAATTGGGACCCCCTTGTGGCAGTTGCATGGGGACATAGTTGGCGATGATGGTGATCTTGTCCGGATTATCCGGGCTTCTGAATGCATACAGGTCGGTGTTGTCCGCCAGAGGATCGTTGGCGATCAGTGGCGCTTCCCGGTGGCTTGATGCCCATACCGGGAAAGTATTGATCAGCATGGCGACCAGTAAGATGGATGCATATATCTTTCGTTTCATAATGAATTTATTTATTGGTTTTATTGAACTGCAGTGCCTCTCCAGGGCGTTTGCACGTACGGGAATGATGTTTTGAAAGTCGTGTCGTTCTGGTCGACGCCCGTACTGTAAGTAAGTACATTGACAAGGTCCGGGGTCACCGGGCTTCCGGTTCCGCTAAAGTCGTCATACCATAAGCCGATTGCCGCCAGCACGACGCCACTTACTGCCTGGAGCTCTATCCTGGTCACATCATCTTCAAGTCTTCTGCCATTAGGGAATCCGTCCATGTTGGGTATGAACTGAATGGATTTGTTCTTATTATAATTGGTGTCGGTGAGTCCGAGAACTGCCGCCTGAACCAGGCCCAGCGCACTAAAATTCGGGTCATTCCGGGGTGTCGGCGGTACGGCCATATTTAAGCGCAGCATATCTCCACCGGTGGGCAGGAAATTGTTTATAAATGGTTTTCCTATAGCCAGTGGGTTGCCATTCTTGCCGGTAGCCAGCTGATAAGGCGCGAGGTTTGGAACGCCGGTATTAAAAATGGGCCAGAGATCGACCGAGCGGGGCGAATGAGGAGCGGGCAATAATAATTTTCCAAATATAGCGTCATCCAATGCTGTCCCTGATACTGCCGCCGTTCCTTTTAACCCGTAAAGACCATTCTGGTTATCCCCAAAACCAAAAGCTCCAAGCGAATTCCGTTGCACGCGCAGGTTACGGAGTGCCGGTATGGCGCCGCCGTAAAATGTGTTATCCATGTAGAGCGCGAGCTCGGGATTATAAAAGGCATTTCCGAATATGTTGATATTGTCGAGATCTTCATATGGAGTGAGTGTGTTCCAGTAATCTTTCTTCCCGATTGGGACTACCACTTCATTGGTGAGCGGCATGCCGAGCCGGGAAACTTGCACCCAGTTGCGATCATCGTCATCGCCATCACCACCCTGGGCATGATTGAAATTGTCATTGTAGTGGTCCTGGTGGCCGTCCGGAGCTTTGAGCGTACTGATTTTTTTGCGGGAAGCCGAGGCCCACACGCCGATGATGTAATCGGGGTCAAGTATACTGACGGCACGAGATACCGGCTTGTGGTCTTTTTGTAAGGAAGAAATATCAACCTGCAAACAAATGGAATGTACATTGTAATGGCCAAGCCCGTCACGAGACTGGGCGTTTTGGCGGGGAAGATCACCCAGGTCAAATACGCCTCCAAGGTCTACAAAGAAAGGATCGTCGGCGGGCCCGCAAAATACTTTTTCGCCGGTTGAGGCGTAGGCAATCGACTGATCGATCAGCGTATTGTAATCCGGTGTATTCAATCCTACCGGCGAACTGATGGAGCGAGGGCCGATATTATTCGGCGGCACTTCGCCATGTGAAACGATTGTATAAAACGAAGCGCCCCCGTTGGTGCTTTTTTCACAACGGAAAGTAGTTTTCAGATTTTGCTTTCCGAGTCGGATGTTGAAAAAAGTGGTCGGATCTTCATTCTCCTGCCTGAACGTGAAGCGATAGATAATGTCATCGCCGGGCGTCTTGATATTATTGTCCACATGGATTTCGTAACGGATGTCCTCGCCGAAGGTGTAATAGTTTGGCCCGCCAAAAGGCAGTTCAGCCGGGATGTAATTGGCGATGATGGTGATCTTGTCGGGATTGTCGGGGCTTCGAAATGCATAGAGGTCCGTATTGTCAGCGAGGGGGTCGTTGGCAATCAAGGGAGCTTCTCGGTGGCTGGAGGACATGAGCGTCGCAGAGAGCCCGATAAGGCACGCAGTCGCCAAAGCAAATCCTACCCGCCCGGTGGAAATGGCGTTTTTTTTCATTGCTGAAAGTTTTAATTTAAAATGAATCGTAACAGGCTTGCCGGTTCGATGAATTTCCAAAGGGATGCGGAACTATTACGTGTTCTTTTGTGATCAGGGAAGCATGGGCAGATGTTGCTGAGGGTTGATATAGCTACGAAAAGATATTTTAGGCGGATTTGGTTTGTCGAGTTTTTTCGAAAGATAATATTGGGGGTGGTTGCGGAGGAGGTAGAGGAGGTGGCAGGGAAGTTGAGCTGGCACTAGTTTCAAATGGGCAGTTTTGGATAAAGGAGGAAGATCAAAAAAAATTGCTTGGTGCATTTAATATACCCTATTGATACCGGGGTGGCTCATTGCGGAAAACGGGAGCAGAAATAGACTGTAACGGCTAAGCCGCGGATCGAATCAGAAATGGCGAAAGGGTAAATACTTTTGCATAACCCTGAACGCATGCTAATTGGCTCGGATATGCTTTTCCGCCGGTTATACAATTCTCAGCGGAAAAGTTTGAAAAGAAAGAGTTTTGCACCCTTGTATAATTCTCTCTAGATAATGCCATTTTAAAATCAAAAAGTTCAAGATGGAAAGGACTACTAAAACAGAAAAAGTCAACAGAAATCATCCTGCCTTTAATAAGAATAGTGAGCCTTTTTATAGCATAGTTATGGAGGGTTTGAAAGGCAAGGTCGAGGGAGATCATTTTTGGGATGCCGTGGCAGAAAATGCAGTTTTTGAATTTCTATACAACATCCCCGGATTTACCAATAAAATTGTGGGGCGTAAATCTTATATGGATTGGTTTGCAGGTTATTCTATGGTTCTACATTCGGCAGATCATTTAAAAGTTTACGAAACCACAGATGGCAATATCGTGATCCTGGAGTACCAGGTGCACGGAGTCGCTCCAACGGGGAAGCCGTATAATAATTCTTTCTGCTCGATAATCACGATTAAAGATCGCAGAATAATCCATTGGCGTGATTATATGGATTCCCTTGCTGTAATGCTTGCGGTGACTGCTGACAAATGATATCAGCCTTATTCGGCTCTTAGGGAATTTACAGGATTAGCCAACGCTGCATTTATCGCCTGGATACTTGTCGTCAATAACGCTATCAGTATTGCGCCGGCGCCGGCCACCAGGAAAAGGTTCACATTCAACCTCGTCCGGTAAGCAAAACCATCTAACCACTGATGCATGGCGAGCCAGGATACCGGGCAAGCTATGACAAACGCGATCACCACCAGCTTTACAAAATCTGCAGATAAAAGTCCGACGATATTTGATACCGTAGCACCCAGCACCTTTCGGATGCCGATCTCCTTCGTGCGTTGTAGTGTATTGTATGAGGAAAGGCCGAGTAGTCCGAGGCTGGAAATGAAAAGCGCCAGCGCGGAAAAGCAGATGAAAAGATGCCCAAAGCTTTCTTCGGAACTATACTGACTATTGAAGTCCTCATCCAAAAAGAAATAGGTAAAGGGTCTGTTGGGCACGGCCTTTTGCCACTGGTCACCAATCGCACTGAGTGTTGCTGCCAAATTATTCGTATTGATCCTTACAGACAGGTATTGCCAATACCCCCTGCTAGTCGTCAGACAAAGGGGTATGATTGGTTCCCTTAGTGAATGGAAGTGAAAATCATCCATGACGCCGATGACTATACTGGAAAAGTTATCTCCCTGGCCGTGCACCTTTTTCCCAATTAACTGCTGTAGGGTTGACTCTGAATACCCCAGACTAAGGGCGGCCGTCTTGTTCAGGATCACCCCAGTCGAATCGTCATTACCGGACTTGTAAAAATCTCTGCCTGCCAGAAGTTTGATCTTGTATAAGGATAAAAATTCCGCATCGACATTATTATAAGCCAGGTTGAGCTGCTGTTTCTCACCCTTGCTGTTTTCAACGTCCGATGGCCAGACGTCATTTCCGCTCGCGTTATAGGTACGCCCGGGAACCGATGAGGTGAGAGAAGAAGCTTGCACGGCAGGCATTGCCGCGATGTCACGTTGGAAGGCCAGAGTCCCGCGATCGCCGTTATTGGAAACGATCAGCATTTGATCCTTATCAAAGCCCAGCGGCTGGCGCTCCATGAAATTTAACTGCGAGTAGACGACGAGCGTACTTACGACCAAACTGATCGATATCGTGTATTGGGTTACAACTAACGCCTTCCGGAGAAAGGCTCCGCGGCTACCTGATACAAAGCGACCCTTTAAAACAGAAACTGGCTTGAAAGAAGACAGGACCACTGCCGGATAGACGCCTGCCAGCAATCCGATACTCAGCCCAAGCACCAATAACCAGATAGGATAGGACAAACTCGCGAAAATGCCGATGCTAATGGTTTTGCCGGATAACTGGTTGAATAGCGGCAGCAGAAACTGGCAAAGTGAAAGAGCCAGGAAAAAGGAAACTGTTGCGATCAGCATAGATTCTATGAGAAACTGTCCGATCAGCTGACGACGCCTTGCTCCCGCACATTTCCGGATGCCCACCTCTTTAGCCCTTTCGATCGAACGCGCTGTGCTCATGTTAATGAAGTTGACCGCGGCGAGTAGTAAAATGAATATCCCGATCGCCGTCAGGATAAGTACGTTGTCCAAATTGCCGGTTACCGGCGCACCATAAGAAGAATGCAAATAGATTGAGGCCAGTGGTTCCAACTTTAAATCATAGCGGGTGTGTCTATTCCTCAATTCACTGCCTTCATATTTTTGAATGAGTGCCGGCAGCTTCGATTGAAGAACGAGCGGATCTGATCCTGGAGACAGCAACAAGTAAGTGGAATACAGAAAACTGCCCCAGTCCTGTTCTACTCCCGGTTGAAATGAATGCGTGTACGTAGACATGGAGACCAGCACGTTCGGTCTGAAGTGAGAATTTTCCGGGATATCCTTCATCAATCCGGTAACGATAGCTGGTAAGCCCAGACCGGTTAGCAAAAGATGTTGTCCGACCGGGTTCGAATGTCCAAAATATTTTAACGCTGCTGCCTCCGACATGACAATGCTATTTGGCTCGCTTAGTGCTGTACGGGGATTGCCATAAATTAATGGTAAGTCGAAGACAGAAAAAATGGACGAATCTGCCCAAATACTATGAGTCTCCTGGAATTTAAAATTGCCTTTTCTAATCAGCAGGCTGGCGTTTATGAATCGGGTCACCTCAAGAACCTGCGGAAAATCGTTTTTGATCGATCTGCCCAACGGACCGGGCGTCTCGTACCAGTGCAGGGTTTCCGAGGAAGACTTCACATCGCCAACCACCCGGTAAATCCTGTCTGCCCGTTGGTGGTACCGGTCGTAACTCAGTTCAAAATGAACGTAAAGAAAAATTAAGAAACAGCAGGCCATTCCCACCGCCAAGCCAGAAATGTTGATCAGGGAATAGGCCCTTTTCCTCCAAAGGTTTCTGAAAGCAATTTTGAAATAACTTTTCAGCATGGTTGGGCTGTTAGGTGAGAAGAACCTTAGATTTTTGCTAGTATAAAATAAGCACTTTGCAGGTAAATAAAAAAACTGATTGGATCTGATCGGCAACCCATCGAGTCTCTTGTCCTCATGGCAAATGCGCAATGATAAATTGTATGATCAACTCTGAGCTGTCCCGAGATTTTTTCAATGCCTGAATTCAGGGTTGTTATTCACTTCGCAAGCTTTTGATAGGGTTGGTCCTTGATGTTTTCAGGAGCTGAATGCAGATTGTAAATAAGGCAATTAAGATGGCGGCCATTCCAGATGCGAGGAAAATCCACCAACTCAGGGAAGTTCTATGTGGGTACGTTTATCAGTGCGTATTGCCTATTTCTAATAAAATGGCGGAGCGCCCAGCGCATATAATTGGCGAGCATGACCAGTTTTTGTGGCTAAACAAGCCACTATAACAGTGCCATTTTATTATCCGTCGGGAATATAATTTTATATACATGAAAGTCTCCGAATATGTATGTATTTAACGATCGCATGTTGGTCATAAACCCATCCAGGTAATTACCTCCTCGGGAATAATCAAACGACTTATATTCAACTAGTTGCAAAATACTTCAAAAAAAATCTTTTGTATACTATCAAAACGTACGTTTTTTATACATACCTTTGATTTGTGACAGAGAAAAATCAATTAAATGCAACTGTGGTTCCGACAAAAACTGAGATGGATGTGCTCAGGATTCTCTGGAAGCATGGCCCGTCGACGGTGCGGTTTGTACACGACACCCTGAATGAACAGAAGGAAGCAGTAATTTATACGTCGACATTGAAGCTTATGCAGGTTATGAGGGAAAAAGGAATGCTTGATCGCGATGAAAGCAGCATGAAACATGTTTACCGCTCAGCACTGGATGAAAGCAAAGTGAAAAGCGGTCTCCTGGACCGGTTTATCGCTTCAACCTATGATGGCTCGCCCAGCAATCTTTTGGTGGCTTTGCTCGGCAACGACAAAACATCCCCTGATGAACTAAAGAAAATAAGAGACCTGTTAAACCAGCTAGACAAGTAAGAGAACATGCATCTTGAAGTCTCCATAATAACCGCACAGCATTTTATACAGGCATTTAGCCTGATGCTGATCCATTCTCTCTGGCAGGGTTTGCTGTTTGCAGGGATTGCGGCGGCATTTTTAATCGTGTACAGAAAGGCGCGATCGACCCTGCGTTACAACATGGTCGGCTTCATGTGCGTGCTTTTCCTCGTTGCCTGCGTACTCACATTCATGTATGAATGGAATCAACTCTCACTGGAAGGTTTTTTACCCAAGACAACTCATCAGCAAGGCAACAGCCCAGCTTCCGGATTTAAAATACTGATCCCGGCACTCAATCAACTGTCGGGTACGCTGGCTGATTTTGTCTCTTCAAATTCCCTCCTGATCACCGGCCTCTGGTTGATCTTGTTTTTGTATCGCGCGACAAAACTTACGGGCGGAATCTTATTTCTTCAAAGAGCAAGACGGCGGCGGGTTTTTT
>Ga0070731_10005048_pt1 | contig 11039 bp, 11 predicted proteins | sample Coa_R1_2_FD_66448 | JGI IMG/M metagenome (GOLD analysis project Ga0070731, IMG submission 66448) | Surface soil microbial communities from Centralia Pennsylvania, which are recovering from an underground coalmine fire - Coalmine... | ecosystem: Environmental > Terrestrial > Soil > Unclassified ... | reverse complement strand
CGCGGCGTGCGCGACGGCCGTGACCGCGTCGTCGAGCGGATACACCGCGTCGATCAGCGGTGCAACCGCGACGCGACCCTCCGCGAGCGCGAGGAGCGCCGGCGCGAACCGGCCACAGCGCGAGCCGACGAGGGTGACCTCGTTGATCACGGCGGGTGCGAGATCCAGGCGGTGCTCGGCAGCGACGGTCGTCTTCAGGACGACCGTACCGCGCGGACGGACGAGCGCCAGCGCACGCACCAGGCCGTCCGGCGAGCCGCTCGCGTCGACCACGAGATCCGCCCCCGGCTCGGGGTCGCCGGTCCGGATGCCTAGCGCCCGCGCGCGGGCGAGCTTCGCCTCGTGGCGGCCCGCGAGCTGGACGTTGGCGCCGGCGCCGGCGAGAACCTGCGCGACGAGCAGCCCGAGCTTGCCGTCGCCGAGCACGATGGCGCGTCTACTGGCGAGCGTCGGCAGCTGATCCAGGATCTCGAATGCCGCGGCGAGCGGCTCGGTGAAGACGGCATCGCGGTCCGCCACCGCATCGGGCACCCGGTGGAGGTTCGCGACCGGCAGGACGAGGCAGTCGGCGAGCGCACCGTCGGCGCCGACGATGCCGGTCACGCGCCGGTGCGGACAGTGGCGCGCGAGGCCGGAGACGCAGGCGGGACAGGTCCCGCACCCGAGGTTGATCTCGCCGACGACGCGGGCGCCTTGCCACGTGGGGTCGGCCGCGACGACCTCACCCACCCACTCGTGGCCCGGCGTGCCACGAAACGCGAGGTAGCCGCGCGTGATCTCGAGGTCGGTGCGGCAGATGCCGGCGAGGCGCACACGGACGAGCGCCTCGCCGGCTGCCGGGACGGGTTCGCGAACGTCGCGTGCGAGCGTTAGCCGGGTTCCGTCCCAGCGCAGCGCCCGCACGCGCGGCTCACTTACGGAGCGAGCGGTGGAACTCGCTCTCGGCCTTGTTGCCGATCGCCTCCGCCTTGTCGGCAGCGTGCTCCGCGGACTCCGCGGCGGCGTCGATGCGATCGGCGGCCGCCTCGGCGCGGCGCGCCGCGTCCTCGGCGCGGTCGTCCGGGCCGCCCATCGAGGTCGGCCGCTTGTGGGCGCGGGTCGAGAGGGCCGCGATCTGCTGGTCGCTCAGCGGCCGCTCGTAGCGCTCGATCTGGATGGTCGGGCTGCCGAGGATGTACGCGCGCGCGAACCCGATCTCCTTGCGCATGTCGAAGTAGTACAGCGTCACCTCGTGGTCGTCCCACGGCTCTACGTCGGAGAGGAAGTGCGCCTCGGCGACGTCCGGGTCGCCGTTGCGCGCGACGTACGCCGCCATTGCCCGGTTCTGCGCCATCTCCGCGCGCAGCTCGTCGTCGGACAGCTCACGCTCGGCGCGCGCGTTCGCCATGCCGGCGCTCGCGAGCAGCACCACCACTCCCAGCCACAGCATCATCCCACGTCGCATGCGAACCTCCTCCGGCGGCACCACCGCCCTACCTTGACCACCATACACGCGCGGCGGACCAGTGTCATGCAGCGGCCTTGCCTCGCCCGGTAGCGTTCCTCTAGCATCCGATCGGCGGGCGTCGCCCGCGGGATGGTTGCCGACCCCCTCTCCGTCGCCCTCGCCGTCGCACTCGTCCTGCTGAATGCGTTCTTCACCGCCGCGGAGTTCGCCGTGGTCCGCGTCCGGGCGACACGCATGGAGACGCTCGCCAGCGAGGGCCAGTGGCAGGCGCGCCTCGTGCGCGCGATCCAGCGTCGGATGGACACGTTCCTCTCGGCGACCCAGCTCGGGATCACGCTCTCGAGCCTCGGCCTGGGCTGGATCGGCGAACCGGCGTTCGCGCGTCTGCTCACGCGCGCGTTCGGGGCCGCGGGCATCGACTCGCCGCGCGTGGTCGAGAACGCGTCGATCGCGACCGGCTTCGCCATCATCACGTTTCTCCACATCGTCGTCGGTGAGCTCGCGCCGAAGAGCTATGCGATCCGCTCCACGGAACGGGTCGCGCTGCTGATCGCGCTGCCGATGCGGCTCTTCCAGATCGTGTTCGCGCCCGCGCTCTGGCTCCTGCAGCGCGCCGCGAAGGCGACGCTCGCGCTGCTCGGCGTCACCGCCGAGCGCAGCGGCGAGCTCGCGCACTCGGAGGAGGAGCTCCGCATGCTGCTCGCCGAGTCGCACCAGATGGGCGAGCTCTCCGGCACCAAGCGCGAGCTGCTCGAGAACGTGATCGACTACACCGAGCGCACCGCGCGTCACGTCATGGTGCCGCGCGCCGACATCGCGTACCTCTCGCTCGCGCGCTCGCTCGACGAGAACCTGGCGGTCGTCACGCAGGCGGCGGCGACGCGCTTCCCGCTCTGCGGCACGGACATCGATCACGTGATCGGGATGATCCACGTGAAGGACTTGTTCAATCACCGCGACGAGCTGCATTCCTCCGAGCATCTCGCCGCATTCAAGCGCGAGATCCTCTTCGTGCCGGAATCGCGCCCGCTCGACCTGCTGCAGCGCGACTTCCAGCAACGGCGGACGCACATGGCGATCGTCGTCGACGAGTACGGCGGCACCTCCGGGCTCGTCACCCTGGAGGACGTCATCGAGGAGATCGTGGGCGAGATTCAGGACGAGTTCGACCGCGAGCCGCCGAGCGTGGAGGAGACGCCGCAGGGGCTCGTGTTCGACGGGCTGACGCTGATCGACGACGTCGCGGAGCGCCTCGGCGTCACGCTTCCGGAGACCGCGGACGTGAGCACGCTCGGCGGATTCGTCACGGCGCACGTCGGGCGCATGCCGCGCAAGGGCGACAAGATCGCGATCGCCGGGCACGAGTTCACCGTGGTCGAGATGCGCGGACGACGCGTCACGAAGGTGCTCGTGACGCCGCGGCCGGAAGCGCAGGCGACCGCCGAGCGGGGCGCCTGACCGACGAGCAGGCGCGCACCTTGACTGCGAACGTGCGCACCGTCAGGTAGAGGTGAGTGCCCCAAGACTCCAAAGACATCGACTGGCGCGAGTGGATGCGAGCGTTCGGGCGCCAGGAGCGGCGCGTGCGCGAGTTCCTCGGCATGTCGCAGGAGCAGCTCGCGCGGATGGCGGGCGTGAGCCAGGGCGCGGTGAGCCGTCTCGAGGCGGGGCGCGGCCTCGCAACCCCGATGCTGGTCGTCCTGAAGATCAACCTCGCGCTCCGTGCTGCGCTCCGTGACGTCGATCCCGCGCTCCTGAGCGACGATCTCCGTCGCGTGCTCGAGATCGAGGAGCGCATCTCGCCGCGCGTCGGCGACCTCGGCATCGGCGCCGCGCCGGTGACGAAGGATCCCGCGCTCGAGGGTGTCGTGCGTCTCTATCGCGGCGTCCCCGAGCGGCAGCGCGACACGTTCCTCTCCGTCGTGCGCGCCGCGGCGGAAGCGCTCTCGAGCCAGGACGGCGCGCCCGACGAGCGCTCGTCGAAGCACTCGGGTTGACGCGCCGGAGCGCGTCCCGCTAAGGGACGGGGCCACCGTGGCCCGGATTCCGACCAAGCACGGCCGCTTCCTGGAAGAATTCCGTCCCGGCGACGTCTACCGTCATCGCCGCGGCAAGACGATCACTGAGGGCCTCTTCGCGATCTTCAGCGACTTCGTGTTCACGACGAACGCGCTCGCGAAGAACCGTCGCTACGCGCGCGCGTATGGCTTCGCGGATCTCGTCGCGCCGCCCGGGCTCGTGATGAACGTCGTCTTCAGCCAGAGCGTCGAGGACGTTTCGGAGAACGGGCGCGCGAACCTCGAGTACATCGACATGCGCTTCGGCGTGCCCGTCTGCGTCGGCGACACGATCGAAGCGGAGTCGCGCGTGCTCGGCGTGAAGGCGTCGTCGAGCGAGCGCGACCGCGGCGTCGTGCACGTGCAGACCACCGGCTGGAACCAGCGCGGCGAGGTGGTCCTGACGTACCAGCGGAAAGTCCAGGTGTGGAAGGGCGACGTCGACGCGCCCGTGCACGAGGGCGAGGCGCCCGCGCGCGACGTCCCGGTGTCACTCGTCCTTCCGCCGTACGATCCGAAGGCCGGCTACCGCGAGCTCGCGCACCTCACGAGCGACGACACGTACCTGGAGAACTTCCACGCCGGCGACGTCTTCGAGCACTACCGCGGCCGCGTCATCACGACCGACCACATCATGCTGACCGGGATGCTCGACAACACGTCGCAGGTGCACTGCAACCAGTGGATGATCGACCAGCAGCCGGAGCGCTACCTCGGCGGCAAGCTGATCGTCTACGGCGGCATCCCGTTCGCGCTCTGCCTCGGCCTTTCGTCCCCCGACATCGCCGACAACGCGCTCGGCGACGTGCGTTACGCGACCGGGCGCCACACCGCGCCGTCGTTCGCCGGCGACACGGTGTTCGCGACCACCGAGGTGCGCGGCGTGCGCGACTTTCCCGGCCGGCCGGACCTCGGCATCCTCGACACGGTGCTGCGAGGCCACAAGTTCGCGCGCAAGGGCGAGGCGACGGAGAAGATCGAGATCTTCCGCCTGGAGCGCGAGATCGCCGTGAAGCGGCGGTCGCACTACGGAGCGTAGGTGGCTGGCCGCTGGCTCTTCAAGACCGAGCCGAGCGCGTACTCGTGGCAGCAGCTCGAGCGCGACCGCCGTACCGTGTGGGACGGAGTCAAGAACGCGCTCGCGCTGAAGCACCTCGCCGCGGTCGCGGAGGGCGACGAGGTGCTCGTCTACCACACCGGTGACGAGAAGGCGGCCGTCGGGATCGCGCGCGTCGTGCGCGGCGCGTACCCCGATCCGAAGGCGCGCGATGCGAAGCTCGTGGTCGTCGATCTCGCGCCGCTGCGCGCGCTGCCGAGCCCCGTCGCGCTCGCCGCCATGCGGACGAACCCGAAGCTCGCCGGATTCGATCTGCTTCGCCTGCCGCGGCTCTCGGTCATGCCGGTGTCGGCCGCGTACTGGACGGCGATCCTGCGCATGGCCGGCTCCTCGTAGTGCGCGTCGCCGGGCTGGCGCTCGCGCTCGTCGGGCTCGCGCTCGCGGCGCGCAGCGCGCAGCTGCTCGCGGGACGCGGCCGTCCCCAGCGTGGGCCGCAGCCCCCGTTCGTGATCGCGGGACCGTACCTGCGGCTGCGGAACCCGCTGTTCGCGGGGCTCCTGGTGACGCTCGCCGGTGCCGCCGTCGTGCTCGGGTCGTGGCTGCTCGCGGCGGTTACGCTCGCCGCGTTCCTCGGGGCGCACGTCTGGGTGGTTCGCGTCGAGGAGCCGCGGCTCCGGGCGCGGTTCGGAGACGCCTACGCGGAGTACCTGCGCCGCGTCCCGCGCTGGCTGCCGCGCCGCCGTTGACGGCGGAGTCGCGCCGGAGCAAGGTCGGCGACCGTGCATCCCGAGACGCGGTACGCGAAGAGCGGCGACGTACATATCGCCTACCAGGTCTTCGGCGACGGTCCGTTCGACCTCGTCTTCGTTCCCGGGTGGATCTCCCATCTCGACATGATCTGGGAGAACCCGCTCACGAGCTGGTTCTTCAAGCGACTCGCCTCGTTCTGCCGCGTCATCTCCTTCGACAAGCGCGGCACGGGCATGTCGGACCGGGACGCGCTCGCTGCGTCGCTGGAAGTGCGCATGGACGACGTGCGGGCGGTCATGGACGCCGTCGGGTCGGAACGAGCCGCGCTCTACGGCCTCTCGGAGGGTGGCCCGCTGGCGATCCTCTTCGCGGCCACCTATCCGGAGCGCGTGAGCGCGCTCGTGCTGAACGCCACGGTCGCGTGCGCGAGCGAGAAGCCCGACTATCCGGCGGGCGCGCACATGAAGAGCGTCATCGACCGGTTCTGCGAGATCATCGACACGGGATGGGGCCAGGGTGGGACGCTGTCGCTCTTCGCGCCGTCGCACGCGTCATCCGAGCATGCCCGCCGTGAATGGGGCCGGGTGGAACGCGCGGTGGTCAGCCCCGGCGCGGCGCGCGCCTACATGCGCATCCTCGCCGAGATCGACGTCCGGCCCGTGTGCTCGGCCATCCGCGTGCCGACCCTCGTCATTCACCGGACGGGCGATGCGACGGTCTCCGTGGAAGGCGCCCGCTGGCTCGCGCACCACGTTCCCGGCGCGCGCTACGTCGAGCTTCCCGGCGACGATCACATCCCCTGGCTCGGCGACGCGACGACGCTGCTCGACGAGGTGCAGGAGTTCCTCACCGGGACGCGCGGAGAGGCAGAGGTTGATCGGGTCCTCGCCACCGTCCTCTTCACCGACATCGTCGGCTCCACGGCACGCGCGGCCCTGGTGGGCGATCATCGCTGGCGAGAGGTCCTCGATCGCCACGACGCGGTCGTCCGCCAGCAGCACGACCGCTTTCGGGGGCGTTTCGTCAAGTCCACCGGCGATGGATCGCTCGGCACCTTCGATGGACCCGCGCGTGCCGTTCGGGCCGCCTGTGCGGCGCGCGACGGTCTACGCGGGCTCGGGATTCAAATGCGAGCCGGGCTCCATACAGGCGAGATCGAGCTCCGGAACGAGGACGTCGGCGGGATCGCGGTCCACATCGGCGCTCGCGTCGCGGCGGTAGCGGGCCCGGCGGAAGTGCTCGTTTCCAGCACCGTGAAGGATCTGGTCGCCGGCTCCGGTCTGCGATTCACGGATCGCGGCGCGCACACGCTTCAGGGCGTGCCCGGCGAGTGGCGTCTCTTCGCGGTCGAGGGCTAAGCCGCGGTCACCGGATCCTGGAAGGAACGGCGGCCGTCGTTTCCGACGGCCGCCGCCCTCCCAGAGGGCTCACGGTCATCGCTTCCCCATCCAACCACCCAAGCCGCCGCCACCACCGCCACCACCACACAGCCAGGCGATCGACTCGCACCCGTCTCGTCCGGTACGCGGACCAAGAGCAGGTTTCGTGCCGGCCTCGGTCCGCGATCCGCGGGAGGCGAGAAGGCGCGGTGAAACAGGGCGTCTCGGCGGGGATACGGCGCGCAACGTAGTGTCGGCACGGCATTCTTTCGCGATGAGTCGGCGCGCGATCGCGACGGCGGGGGGAGCTGACGGGGGCTCGGGACGTGTTCATTCCCTGGCACCCTCGTGCATTCTTGGACGGCAGCGGGAGCCCGCGCACCCCTCCGCGTCCACTCCGCGGATACCCTTGCCAGCCGCCGCCGCGCCGCCGTAAGGAGTCCGCGAGGAGGCACCACAATGTCGACAGCCCAGGCCGCGGTCCTGAACGCCCCGCACGAGTCGCTCGCCGTCGAGCCACTCGCCGTCCGCGATCCACGCGACCGCGAAGTCCTCGTCCGCCTCGGCGCGAGCGGCGTCTGTCACAGCGACCTGCACGCGATCACGGGTGACCTGCCGATGCCGCTCCCCTGCGTGCTCGGCCACGAGGGCGCGGGCGTCGTCGAGAAGGTCGGCGCGGGTGTCCAGCACGTGAAGACGGGCGACCACGTCGTCCTCAACTGGGTGCCGTTCTGCGGCTCCTGCTGGTACTGCAACTCCGGCAACTCGTACCTCTGCGAGCTCGGGTACGTGAACGCGATGAGCGCGGAGGTCTTTCATCGCAACGGCACGACGATCAACCAGTTCGCTGGCATCGGGTCGATGAGCGAGCTCACCGTCGTGCCCGAGACCGCGTGCATCCCGATCGACGCCGACATCCCGCTCGACCGCGCCTGCCTCATCGGCTGCGGCGTCATGACCGGCGTCGGCGCGGTCATCAACACGGCGCACGTGCAGCCCGGGCAGTCCGTGGCCGTCTTTGGTGCGGGCGGCGTCGGGCTCAACGTCATCCAGGGGGCGGTCCTCGCCGGCGCGCACCCGATCATCGCGGTCGACCTCAACGACCGGAAGCTCGGCTTCGCGAAGCAGTTCGGTGCGACGCACACCGTGAACGCGAGCTCGACGGATCCGGTGAGCGCGATCCTCGACCTCTGCGGCATGCGCGGCGTCGACTACGCCTTCGAGGTCATCGGGCGGCCCGAGGTCGTGACGCAGGCGTTCATGGCGGTCCGCCGCGGCGGCAAGGTCATCGTCGTCGGCGTGCCGCCCGCGATGGCGACGGTCTCCGTGCCCGGCATGCTGCTGCCGCTCGCCGAGAAGTCGCTCATCGGCTCGCTCTACGGCTCCGCGAACATGGCGCGCGACGTCCCGCGCCTGATCGACCTCTACCGCGCCGGCAAGCTGAAGCTCGACGAGCTCATTACGCGCCGCTACCGCATCGCGCAGGTGAACGAGGCGTTCTCCGCGCTCGAGAAGGGCGAGGTCGCGCGCGGCGTGATCACGTTCTGAGAGCCGGCAGAACCTCCGCGCCGAAGCGGCCGAGCGTATCGACGCTCGGGAAGTGCAGCACGATGTGCGCGAGGCCGAGGAGCGCGATGCGCTCGGCAATGCGCTCGCGCAGCGCGGCGGCCGTGCCGGCGACGACGAGCGGGAAGCGCTCCGCTTCCTTCCGCGCGAGCCGATAGCGCGCCGCGACCGCGTCGAGCGCCGCGGCCGTCTCGGCATCGCTCCCGGTCTGGTGCACGAACATCATCGCGGAGATCGCGACCTCACGTCCGGCGGCCAGCTCCCGAACCCGATCCGCCTTGCGCCGGAAGCGATCCAGCGTGAAGCGCCGCGCCGTCTCCGCATCGGCACCGCCGCGGGCCGTCGGCGGCACGATGTTCACGACGTCGGCCTCGGCCGCGGCGACCGCGAGCAGCCCGTTGCCGCCGCCGCCGACGAGAATCGGTGGTCGCGGCCGCTGGACAGGACACGGCAGGCATAGCGCACCGCGCAGACGATAGTGTCGACCGTCGTAGTCGATCGGCGCTCCGGTCCAGAGCGCCTTCACGACCTGGAGCGCTTCGCGTAGCTGAGCGAGACGGACCGACGCCGGCGGGAAGTCGAACCCGTACGCATCGTACTCCTGCGCGAGCCAGCCGGCGCCGAGCCCGAGCTCGATCCGGCCGCTGGACATCACGTCGAGCGTCGCGACCATCTTCGCGAGCAGCCCCGGATGACGGAACGAGTTGCATGCGACCGTCTGCACGAAGCGCAGGCGCGACGTCTCGACGACGAGTCCGGCGATCGTCGTGAAGCACTCGAGGAGCGGCGTCCCCGGCGGCGCGAGCGCGCCCTCGGCGAGCAGGTGATCCGGGCGCGCGAAGCCGTCGAATCCGTGGGCTTCCGCGGTCCGGCACGCCGCGCGCAGCGTCGGCCAGTCGCTCGTCGCGGGCACGGCGGCGACGAAGCGAGCGACGGGCATGCTCGGTTTCTAGCGAACCGCCCGTCGCGTTGACAATGTCGGGGGCGACATTTACACGCGTCGCATGGCGCGCTGGGCTCCGGTCATCATTCGCATCGTTCTCGGCATCAGCTTCATCGCCCACGGCGCACAGAAAGTGTTCGGGCTGTGGGGTGGCGCCGGCTTCTCGGGCACGATCGACGCGTTCGCGAAGCAGGGCATGCCGGCACCGATGACGATCCTGGTGATGGCCGGCGAGCTGCTCGGTGGACTCGGCGTCTTCTTCGGCTGCCTCACCCGGCTGGCGGCGCTCGGCCCGGCGATCGTCATGGTGGGCGCGATGCTGCTCGTGCACTTGCAGAACGGGTTCTTCATGAACTGGTTCAACACGCCCGGGCGCGGCCACGGGATCGAGTGCAACCTCGCCTACTTCGCGATGGCGATCTCGCTGATGATGACCGGTGCCGGCCCGCTCTCGATCGACGCGATGCGCGGCGGCACAAAGCGCCGCGAGCGCGACCTTCTCTAGCGGCGCGCGCGGACGAGCCAGTCCCACATCGGCGGTTCGCCCGGGAAGCTCTCGTAGCCGCCGACCGCCTCGCCCCACGGATAGGTGATGCGGCCGAGGCGAACGTTGCGGAAGCCGGCACGCCGCAGCCGGTGCGTCAGCTCGAAGGCATAGAAGAATTTCTGCGTCCGAGCCCCCTCGCGATAGGTCGCGTGCACGAAGTCGTACTTCGCGCGCTCGAGGATGCGGCTGGTGCGCACGCGGGCGCGCGCGGTGTCGTGGTGTCGGCGCTCGCGCTCGTGGATCAGGAAGCCCTGGTAGAGCACCGGCTCCATCGCGGGCAGCACGCCGACGAGGACGCCGCCCGGACGGAGCACGCGGAAGAGCTCGGAGAAGATCCGGTCGAGACGCTCGGGGTCCGGCGTGAGGACCGCGTTGACCGACACGACGACGTCGAGCGCCCCCGCGAGTGCGCTCAGGTCGGCGAGATCCGCCCGCTGGAGCGTCACGTGGCGCGCCCGGCACGCCGCGCGCGCACGGGCGAGCATCGCGGGCGAGAAGTCGACGCCGACGACCCGCCGGAAGCGCGCGGCGAGCGTCGGGAGGAGCGTCCCGATGCCGCAGCCGAGATCGCCCGCCGTCTTCCGCTTCGCTCCCGCGACGGCATCGAGCGCGCGCACGAGCGCGCGCGGCACGCCGGCCGCAAACGGACTCACGACCTCGGTGAAGTAGTCGGCCGCGACGCGATCCCAGTCGCGCGCGGCCATCTCGCCGAAGGATCCCATGCGGGGAAAAGCAACGGCCGTACCAGGGGAGCCGGACGGCAATTCCGCACACGGGCGGGTCAATGTCGTGACTCGACGCGGTGCACGCGTCGACGCGCGTGACGCGCCTTGCGACAGGATGGACCGGTGGCTAAACGTACGCCGGCTTGACGGATTTCCATCAGAGCGCGCACGCGATCCCGATCGACGGCGTCGACCAGCTCGTCGAGCAGCTCCACCGGGCGGGTAAGCCGCGCGAGCGCTGGCGGATCGGCACCGAGTACGAGAAGGTCGGAGTGGATCGCGCGACCGGCAAGGCGGCACCTTTCTCCGGTCGCCGCGGCATCGAGGCGGTTCTGCGTGCGCTCGCCGAGCGCTTCGAATGGGAGCCGAAGGAGGAGGACGGGCACGTCATCGCGCTCGCGCGCGGCGGTGCTTCTATCACGCTCGAGCCGGGCGCGCAGCTCGAGCTCTCGGGCGAGCAGTGTCCGACCATCCACTGCACCGAGAAGGAGCTCGCAACCCACGTGCGCGAGGTCGTCACCGTCGGCCGCGATCTCGGCATCGCGTTCCTCGGGCTCGGCATGCAGCC
>Ga0070731_10005047_pt1 | contig 11040 bp, 8 predicted proteins | sample Coa_R1_2_FD_66448 | JGI IMG/M metagenome (GOLD analysis project Ga0070731, IMG submission 66448) | Surface soil microbial communities from Centralia Pennsylvania, which are recovering from an underground coalmine fire - Coalmine... | ecosystem: Environmental > Terrestrial > Soil > Unclassified ... | reverse complement strand
ATGGGCAAGCTCTCGTGTTTCGCGGCGATCATCGTCGGATGGTCGGCCATGGCGGCACTGCCGCTCGCGCATGGCGAAACGGTGCTTCGCGTGTTCGCGGGCGGATCGCAGCAGCGGACCGACCTCGCGCGCAAGATGTTCGACGCGTTCGAGAAGCAGAATCCCGGTGTGAAAATCACGCTCGAATCGGGTGGCGCCACCTCCGAGCTTCAGCGCCAATACCTGTCGACACTGCTCGGCGCTAAGGATTCGTCGCTCGATGTCCTGATCCTCGACATCATCAATCCGGCGCAGTACTACGCGGCGGGATGGATCGAGCCGCTCGACAGGTATCTCGGCGCCAAGGATGCGAAGAGCTACATGAGTCAATATCTTCCGGCGTACGCGACGGCCGACGTCATCGACAACAAGATCGTCGCGCTACCCGATTTCGCAGATGCGATGTTCCTCTACTACCGCAAGGACCTCCTCGACAAGTACGGCGTGAAGCCGCCCGCGACATGGGACGATCTCGCCACCGAGTCGGAGAAGATCCAGAAGGGCGAGAACAATCCCAACCTGCAGGGCCTCTCGTTCCAGGGAGCGCCGATCGAGGGCGCGGTGTGCACGTTCCTTCTTCCATACTGGAGCCAGGGCAAGGACTATCAAAAGGGCGTGCCGCTCGATAAGAAAGCGGCGGTCACCGGCCTCGACATGTGGCTCGGCATGGTCGACAAGGGTGTCGCGAAGAAGAACATCGCCGAAGTGAAGACCGGCGATACGGTGAACGAGTTCATGGCAGGCAACGTCGTGTTCGCGATCAACTGGGGCTTCGCGTGGGATCTGTTCCAGTCCGATCCGCACTCGAAGGTGAAGGGCAACGTCGGCGTCGCCACGCTTCCCGCGATGCGCGGCGGCCAATCGGCGACGTGCATCGGCGGCTGGCAGTGGTCCGTGTCTGCGTTCTCGAAGAACAAGGCCGAGGCGGCGAGGCTGGTCAAGTTCATGTCGTCACCGGACGTATCGAAATTCATGGCGATCAACGGCTCGCTTCTCCCGGTCTACGCGAAGGTCTATTCGGACCCGGACGTGCTCAAGGCCAATCCGTGGTACGACTTCGCGTTGCCGGTCGTCGAGTCGGCGAAGTCGCGGCCGGTCAGCGAGCGCTACGCGGAAGTGTCCGACGTGGTGCGCACGCAGACGAGCGCCGCGCTCGCGGGCGTGACGAAGCCGGAGGCGACCGTCGACGAGATCGACAATCGGTTGCGCCGCGTGATGCGATAGCGCGCACGACGATCGCGTTTTTCTGGCAATGCAGCGATCGATGCGCGACCCGCCATGACGACGCTGCTCGCTTCGACCAAGGATGCACCGCCGCGACCGCGCGTTGCGCGTCTCCTCGAACGCCTCGCCGATCCGAGCGAGCGCGTGCAAGCGATTTTGCTGCTCGCGCCAGCCGCGCTTCTGCTCGGCCTGATCGTTGTCTACCCGATCGCCAAGCTCGTTTACAACTCGTTCTTCGATCTGCGCCTGTCGGGCGGCCAGCGCGCGCCGTTCGTCGCGTTCGACAACTACCAATCCGCGCTGACCGACTCGCAGTTCTGGAACGCGCTCTGGAACACGGCGCTTTTCACGATCATCACGGTGATCGGCGCGCTGATCATCGGACTCGCTCTTGCGCTGCTCGCGAACCTGCCCTTTCGCAGGAAATGGCCCGTGCGGCTCGCTCTGCTTCTTCCCTGGGCGATGCCGCTCGCGTTCGCGGGGCTGATCTTCGCGTGGTTCTTCAATACCGACTATGGCGTCGTCAACGACTGGCTGATGCGGATCGGCCTTGCGCCTCGGCAATGGCTGCTTTCTCCGGGCACCGCGTTCGCCGCCGTCTGCATCGCGATCATCTGGAAATCGTCGTCGTTCATCGGCCTGATCCTCCTCGCGGGCCTGCAGATGATTCCGCGCTCGCTCTACGAAGCGGCCGAGGTCGACGGCGCAACGCGCTTTCAGCAGTTTCGCGAGATCACGCTTCCGCTGCTCGCGCCGTCGATGATCGTCGCGCTGATCTTCCGCACGATCACGGCATTGCAGACGTTCGACATCCCGTACACGATGACGAAGGGCGGCCCCGCGCGCGCGACCGAGACGCTCGCGATGCTGATTCATTCGACGACGATCGACTACGGCGACATCGGTTACGGCTCGACGCTCGCCGTGCTGATGTTCATCGTCTCGATGGCGGTCACGGCGCTGTATCTGCGCCGCATCCAACGCGACTGAATGGCCGCGGTGAAAGGCGACGCGCTTTTTACGCCGGAGCGGCTCCGCCTGATTGCCGCGGCGATCGTCGTGCTGAACGGCTTCTTCCCGGCGGCCTGGATTCTGCTGACGTCCTTCAAGCCCGAGGTCGAGCTCGTCCAGAAGCCGATCACATACCTTCCGCATGATTTCACGCTGCAGAATTACGTGCAGGTGTTCCGCCAGCAACCGCTCGCGCTTTATATCGCGAACAGCGCGATCGTCGCGGCCGCGTCGACGGTGCTCACGCTGACAGTGTCCGCGTGCGCCGCCTATGCGATCGCGAGACTGCGCCTGCGATACCGCGACTTGATTCTGTCCGCGATCATCGCATCGTCGACCTTTCCGCTCGTCACGCTGCTCGTGCCGATCTTCGAGACCATGCGCGCGCTCGGCATCCTGAACACTTATCCGGCGCTCGTGCTGCCGTACGTCGTGCTGAGCCTGCCCGTGTGCACGCTCGTGCTGGTGAGCTTCTTCCAGAGCATTCCGCGCGACCTCGAGAACGCGGCGATGATCGACGGCGCGACGCGCTTCGGCGCGCTGTGGCGCGTCGTGATTCCACTCGCCGCGCCGGGGGTGTTCACCGCAGGCATCCTCGCGTTCGTCAATTCGTGGGACGAGTTCCTGCTCGCGCTGTCGCTCAACTCGGCGGTGCGGATGCGCACGCTCCCGGTCGGCGTCGCGCTCTACCAGGGCGAATTCACGTTCCCATGGCACATCATCTCCGCGGCGCTCATCGTCGCGATCGTGCCGATCGCCGTCCTGATCGCGCTCTTCCAGGAACGGGTCGTCGGGGGACTTACCGCGGGCGGGATGAAGGGATAGTCCCGTATAGTACGGCCCTTCGAGAACCGGATCGGGCCGCTTCATGAGCTACATCGACGGCAACCTGCTCGAAGGCGAGCACGTCGTATTCCGCACGCATCTTCACTGGAAGCTTTTGATCGCCCCGATCGTCTTCCTGCTCGCGATGTGCGTACCCGTCGCCTGGCTGTACCGGCAGGGAACGTGGACCAACTGGATCCTGATCGCGCCGGCCATTGGCGTGCTCGTTCTCCTCGCCGCGATCGTCAAGCGCCAGAGCTCGGATTTCGTCGTAACGAACAAGCGCGTGATGATGAAGGTCGGCGTGTTCAGCACTCGTTCCGTCGAGCTTCTACTCGGCAAGATCGAAGCGATCGCCGTGAACCAGACGCTCGGCGGCCGGATGTTCGGCTATGGCGACATCGTGGTCACGGGAAGCGGCGGGACCGAGGAGACGTTCGCGAACATCCAGGGACCGCTCGCGTTTCGCCGTGCCGTGCAATCGGTGACCGACGCGGGCACGCGCGGCGTCGAAGCCGTACCCGCGACGCGCACCTAAATTAGGGCCTGTTAACAGGCCCTAGTCGCGTTTCATGCAATCCCCGTGCAACCGGGGGGCGCCGCGCGCGGCGGCGCCCGGTCTTCAGGTTCAGTCGACAGGCTCGATCTTGCCGAAGAGACCGTGGTTTTCGTCGTCCGGCCCTCGTACGCGTTGACCTTGCCGTCGCCGAAATTGCCCACCAGCAAATCGTCGCCAAAGCGGCCGAAACCCGCCGGCGCGATGGCCATGCCCCACGGCGCATTGAGCTTGCCACGCGTGGCGACGCGTGCGATCAGGAATCCGTCGGCGTCGAAGACGTCGACGATGCCGAGTCCGACACCGTGCGCCTCGTCGTTGCTGCCCTGCTGCTGCTTCGCATACGACCCGTACAGGTCACCCTGCAGGTTCATGACGTTGAACGGCGCGAAGCCTGCCGGAATGCGCGGATCGGCAAATCCTCCCGGCACGCTCGTCGGCGTGAACGTGTTGTCCAGAACTTCGATCTTGCCATTGTGGAAATCGGCCGCGTACAGGTGAAACGCGCTGCCGTCACCCGCCAGTGCGAGTCCCTTGTAGACGGCGGCGTCGGTTGCATTGAACTTGATCGTCGCGCTGGGACCGCCGTTCCACGCGGCGATCGTGCCGTCCTCGGTGCTCCAGATGAATAGCGCCGCCGTCCCCGCGCCGACGAGCAGAAAATCGGTCGTCGACGGGTTGGCCACGATACCCGTCGGTGCGCCCTGGCCCGTGCCGCCGGGCGACCGGCGAAGGCGGGGAGATCTGGATTCCGAGCCCGTTGTAGAGCGTCGACTTTCCGGTGGCATTGTCGGAGACCCAGATAGGACTTGTCGGTCGCATCGCGATGCCCCAGCCATTGCGAAGATTGGAATCGGTGTTCGGCGCAACGCCCGGCACGTCGGCGACGAGATCGGTCACCTGGTAGCGGCCGTTGTTGCCTTGGTTGCCGCCATTTTCCGCGTCGTTGTCCGCAAGCGCGGGCATGGCGAGCGCCAGCGCGCACGCGCGCGGCGCGATGTCGAATGATCCGATCATGAAAGGCCTCCTTCGTCCAAACATTGAGAGGGACAGGTGTCGACCCGGACGAGCTTTTCGCTCGCGTCCAAACGGCCACGCACGCGGTCGAAATTCGACGGCGCCGGCCGCAGGAAACGTGCGTCGTCATCGACGCGTTGTATGAAACAGATGCGCGCGACGGTTATTCCTGTGATCCGATGATCGTGCTGGATCGATTCGTGCATACGCGAACCGCGGTCCCGTCGGCACAATGCGGGCGACTCCCGATTCCACAAAGAAGCGAAAGCCCCGCAAGGACGATCCAATGTCGAATGCAAGCGACGAGCAAGCCCGCGCTCATATGCACAAGCTGCTTGCGGCCATGAAGGCCGCCGGCGGCTCCGACCTCTTCATCGCGGCCGACTTCCCGCCGAGCATGAAGGCGCACGGGCACATGCAACCGCTCACCGGGCAGAAGCTCAACGGCCAGCTCACGCGCACGTTCGCGAACGCGTTGATGAACGAGCGCCAGCGCGAGGAGTTCGCGCGCGACCTCGAATCCAATTTCGCGATCTCCGTCCCGGGCGTGTCGCGGTTTCGGGTGAACGTGTTCGTACAGCAGCAGCAGGTCGGCATGGTGATCCGCACGATCGCGTCGGAAATCCCGACGGTCGAAAAACTCGGGCTGCCCGACACGTTGAACGACATCGTGATGCAAAAGCGCGGCCTCGTGCTGGTGGTCGGCGCCACCGGCTCCGGCAAATCGACCTCGCTCGCGGCGATGATCGATCACCGCAACGCGACCTCGTCGGGCCACATCATCACGATCGAGGATCCCGTCGAATACGTGCACGCATCGAAGAGCTCGCTCGTGACGCACCGCGAGGTCGGGGTCGACACGCATTCGTGGCACGGCGCGCTCAAGAACACGCTGCGCCAGGCGCCCGACGTGATCCTGATCGGTGAAATTCGCGACGCCGAGACGATGGAGCATGCGATCACCTTCGCCGAAACCGGGCACCTCTGCCTCGGTACGCTGCACGCGAACAACGCCAACCAGACGCTCGACCGGATCGTCAACTTCTTCCCGGAGGAGCGCCGCAACCAGCTCCTGATGGATCTTTCGGCGAATCTTCGCGCGATCATTTCGCAGCGGCTGATACGTACGGCCGACGGAGAAGGGCGAAAGGCGGCGATCGAGATCCTGATCAACACGCCGACGATCGCGGATCGGATATTCAAGGGGGATTTCCACGAGCTCAAGGCGATCATGGCCAAATCGCGCGAGCTCGGCATGCGCACGTTCGACTGGGCGCTGTTCGAGCTCTACAACGACGGCCACATCGGCTACGAGGAAGCGATCCGGAACGCCGATTCGGCGAACGAGCTGCGGCTTGCGATCAAGCTCAAGAGCGCGCGCGGCGAGCCGTCGACGGCCAGTGGGCTATCGCTCTCGATCGATGACGCGCCGAGCGGCGAAGAGTTGACGAAGATTCGGCAGGACGAGCTCGCCAAGCAGCAGGAACGCAAGCGCGAAATCGAGCAGGAAGGGATCACGCAGTTGCAGGTCGAGCGAAAGGACCCGCATTTGCGCAGGCGCGAGCAGGAGGACCTGGAACTGGCGGCGCTTCGCGCGCAGAACAGGCAGGCGGAAGCGGCGTAGACCGGGTCGATCCTATTGCGCCGGGCCGTTGCACCACCCGCAGACGAACTCGACCAGGTAGTCGATGCAGTCGAGGTACTGCGCGATCTCGATCGACTCGTTCGGCTTGTGGATTTGCGCGACGCTGCCGGGCCCGAACACGATCGTCGGAATGCTGCCCTGATTGACGAGGTGCCGCATGTCGCACGCGAATGGTCCGAGGCCGACGTGGGCGTCCGCGCCGTGCTCGGCAAGCAGCTTCGCCATGGCGACCGCGACACCGATATCGGCGCTCTGATGCGTGCTGTCGTCGTGATGCAGGAAACGCAGTGCGGCGCGATGGTCGCGGAGGAACGAATCGTTGTCGCATGCGCGCGCGATCGTTGCCCGGAATTCCCCCATCACCTCGTGGACGTCACCGACGGTCGGCGCGAAGTATGCGCCGCCGCGCAGCACCGCTTCGTTCGCTGTCACGGTCTCGTAGTGTCCCCCGGCGACCTTGCCGATCACCAGCGAAAACGACGCCATCGACGGATCGATCGAATTCTCCGGATTCGCGTTGTAGCGCGATTCCATCGCGACGAGGCCGTCTATCACGCGCGGAAGCTTCTCGATCGCACTCACGCCTTGCTGCACGCCGCGCTCCCAGCGCGCCCCCGGCGCGCGAGCGGTGCCCGGCACCGTGACCTGCCAATAGAGGCCGCCGTAGTGACTGACACCGACGAGGTTGCCGGTCGGCTCGAGGACGATCGCCGCATCGGCACGAAAGCCGCGACGGACGAGATCGAGCGTGCCGTTGCCTGCGTGCTCCTCGTTGACCACGCTTTGCAGCATCACGTCGCCGCGTAACGGGACGCCCGCTTCGCGCAGATACGCAATGGCGAGCGTTGCGGCCATCAGGCCGCCCTTCATGTCCGACGTGCCGCGCCCGTACATTCGACCGCCTTCGATGTCGGCACCATATGGATCGCGGTTCCACTCGCGACGTGGCTCGACGGTCACGGTGTCGATATGGCCGTTCAGGAGGAGCGAGCGTCCGCCGCCCGTTCCCTTGAAGATCGCCACGACGTTCGGGCGGCCGTCGTAATTCAGCACGCCTGAAAGCCCGCTGTCGCGCAATTGCTCGAAGGTCGGCAGCTCGTCGTAAGGCAGGATCAAATCGTGCTGCCAATGCGTCGGATACTGGGCCACGCGCGGAAAGCGCGCGAAGAGCGCCTCGATGTCCGGTTCCTCGACGATCGTTTCTGCGCCGAGCGCACGCAGCGTCGTCGCGACGTGCGCTTGCGCTTCGCCTTCTTCGCCGGTCGGACTCGGAATCCGCACGAGCCGGCGCAACTCGTCGACGCTTCGTTCGCGATTACTGCGCGCGGTGCGAAGGGCGGCGCGGATGGAGTCGTTCATGGGCGGGCCAGGCCCATCGCCCGCCTCATCGGCCCGTCGGCGCCGCGCTCGGGTTGATCCAGCCATCCCCTTCGGCGAGCACGCGATCGGCTTCCGGCGGCCCCCAGGTGTTCGGCCCGTATTCGTGGACCGGCGTTACGTCGCCTACCACCGGATCGACGATTCGCCACTGCGCCTCGACCGCGTCCTGTCGCGCAAAGAGCGACGAATCGCCGCGCAGGGCGTCGCCGAGCAGCCGCTGATACGGCGCCATCTCGTCCTTGCGCTCGTGCTTGGCGACGAGCTCGACATCCTCGCCGATCATTCGCTCGCCCGGGCGCTTGACGCGAAGGCCGAGCGCGATCACGACGTCGGGAGAAAGCCGCAAGCGAAGATGATTGGATGATCCAATCACGCCTTCGCCGAACGTATCGCGCGGCGGCTGGCGGAATTCGACGACCACTTCGTCCACGGTGACCGGCAGGCACTTGCCGCTGCGGATGTAGAAGGGCACGCCGGCCCAGCGCCATGAGTCGATGTGCAGCCGCACGGCGGCGAATGTTTCGACGTGCGAATCCGGTGCGACACCCGGCTCGTTGCGGTAGCCGAGAAACTGGCCGCGCACGACGTCCGCGGGCGCGAGCGGCCGCACGGCGTCGAGCACGCGCGTCTTCTCGCCACGCACCGCATCTTCGCCGCCCGCAGGAGGATCCATCGCGAGACATGCCAGCACCTGCAGCAGATGGTTCTGCACGACATCGCGTATGCAGCCGGCTTCCTCGTAGAAACGGCCGCGACCCTGCACACCGAAATTCTCGACGAGATTGATCTGCACGCTGCGAACGTAATTGCGATTCCACAGCGGCTCGAGAATCGCGTTACCGAAGCGCGTGTACAGGATGTTCTGGACCGGTTCGCGACCGAGGAAGTGATCGATGCGATAGATCGCGGACTCGGGGAAGAAGCGATGCAGGATCGTATTGAGCTCGCGCGCCGATTGAAGATCGCGCCCGAACGGCTTTTCGACCACGACGCGCGCGTGATCGGCACATCCCGACTTCGCAAGTCCCTCGGCAACCTTCGCGAACATGCTCGGAGGAATGGCGAGGTAATGCAGCGGCCGGCTCGCGTTGCCGAGCGCCTGCCGAATCCGCACGTATGTCGCGTCGTCGTTGTAATCGCCGTCGACGTAACGCATGAGCGCCGAAAGCTCGGCGAACGCGGCGGGATCCGCGCCGCCGTGGTGCTGCACGCTGTCGAGCGCACGCGCGCGCAGACGCTCGATATCCCACCCCGAGCGGGCAACGCCGATGATCGGAATGCGCAGATGTTCGCGTTGGACGAGCGCCTGCAATGCGGGAAATATCTGCTTGTACGCCAGATCCCCCGTCGCCCCGAAGAATACGAGGGCATCCGAGCTCGAAGCGTCTTTCGGTGCAATGGAATCCATGTCGTCCCGTCAAAAAGAATGCTCTGGCGCAGGAAAGCTTCGATCCTTCACGGCGCGAACGTAGGCTTCGACCGCCGCCTCGATGCTCGCGTTTCCCGTCATGAAGTTGCGCACGAACCGCGCCGGTTTTCCCGGATAGATGCCGAGCATGTCGTAGAGCACGAGCACCTGACCCGCGCAGTCGGGACCCGCGCCGATGCCGATCGTCGGGATCGAAAGCTCGGAGCTGAGCGTCGCTCCCAACGTCGCCGGCACCATTTCGAGCACCAGCAGATCGATGCCGGACCCTACGAGCATGCGCGCGTCGTGGGCGATCTGCCGCGCCGACGCGTCGGTCCTGCCTTGCGCCCGGTAACCGCCGAGGCGATGGACCGATTGCGGCTGCAAGCCGAGATGGCCGCACACGGGAATGCCGCGCGCGACGAGGAATTCGACCGTCGGCGCAAGCCACGCGCCGCCCTCGGTCTTCACCATCTGCGCGCCGGACGCCATCAGTCGCGCAGCGTTGGCGTACGCCTGCGACGGCGACTCCTGGTAGCTGCCCCACGGCAGGTCCGCGACGATCAGCGCGCGGGCCGCACCCGCGGCAACGGCGCGCACGTGATAGAGCATCTGATCCATCGTAACGGGCAGCGTCGACGCGTGCCCGCCGATCACCATCCCGAGCGAATCACCGACCAGAAGGACATCGACGCCGGCGCGATCGAGCAGCGACGCGAAGCTCGCGTCGTAGCACGTGAGCATCGCGATCGGTTCCCGCGCGCGCGCCATCTCGGCGAGGGCCGGAATGGTGCGACGTGCGGACGACGAAACAGCGCTCATCGCGTGGCGTGATACGGATCGACTCGGGGAGCGCCATTGTGAACCTTCGGATCGAAGGGTGCACCGGAACTTCGACATCCGCCATTCGTGCGTCGACAGGTTGCGGTAGCTTGCGGCCTGACGAATTGCGACAATTGAGCCCGTGCATGTCGCGATAGCCGCCGGCACGCCGACGACAAGGCAATGATGACGCGAACCGAAGCCATCTCGGCAGCGCGCGAATGGTTCGACGAAGGACATTTGCGCGCCGAGCTCGATCGGCGAGTTGCTTATCGCACCGAAAGCCAGCGCGCTGACTCGCGCCCGGACCTCGTCGCATATCTCGAGCGCGAAATCGGGCCGTCGGTCGCCGCGATGGAATTCGAGTGGCGTCTCATCGAGAATCCGGCGGGACCCGCCCCGTTCCTGTTCGCGGAGCGGCACGAAGACCCGGATCGGCCGACGCTTCTCACCTACGGCCACGGCGATGTCGTGCTCGGCTACGACGCGCAATGGCGCGCAGGACTCTCGCCCTGGCACATCGTCGTCGACGGCGATCGGTGGTATGGCCGCGGAAGCGCCGACAACAAGGGCCAGCATACGATTAATCTCGCGGCACTGTCCCAGGTGCTTCGCGCGCGCGGCAAGCTGGGCTTCAACATGAAGCTCCTTCTCGAAGTCGGCGAGGAAGTCGGCTCGCCGGGTCTTCGTGCGCTGTGCGAGCGAGAGAAGACACTGCTTCGCGCCGACCTCTTTGTCGCCTCGGACGGACCGCGGCTCGCGGCGACGCGCCCGACGCTTTTCCTGGGCTCGCGCGGCGTTCTCAATTTCGAGTTGCGCGTCGATCTGCGCGAAGGCGCGCATCACTCCGGCAACTTCGGCGGTCTTCTCGCCAATCCGGGAACGATTCTCGCGAACGCTATCGCGTCGCTTTGCGATGCGCGCGGTCGTATCCTCGTCGACGCGCTTCGTCCGCCGCCCATCGCCGAGTCGGTGCGCGACGCGCTTCGCGATATCGATCCCGGCGAACCCGATGGTCCTTCGATCGATCGCAACTGGGGAGAGCCCGGGCTCTCACCTGCCGAGCGCGTCTTCGCGTGGAACGCGCTCGAAGTATTGGCTTTCCGTACCGGC
>Ga0070731_10005046_pt1 | contig 11041 bp, 8 predicted proteins | sample Coa_R1_2_FD_66448 | JGI IMG/M metagenome (GOLD analysis project Ga0070731, IMG submission 66448) | Surface soil microbial communities from Centralia Pennsylvania, which are recovering from an underground coalmine fire - Coalmine... | ecosystem: Environmental > Terrestrial > Soil > Unclassified ... | reverse complement strand
CGAGGAAAATCTATGAAAGTTCTTGTGATCGGCGGTGCGGGTTACATCGGAAGTCACGCGGCACGAGTGCTGCGCAAGCATGGACACGAGGTCGTGATCTTCGACAACCTTTCCACGGGATTTGAGTTTCTCGCGAAAGGCTTCGAGTTCATTCGTGGGGACCTGGGTGACGCGGCCCGCGTGAAACCCGTCCTCAAGCGTGTCGATGCCGTGATGCATTTCGCAGCTTATGCGTACGTCGGCGAATCGGTGACGAATCCCCGCAAATATTTCCACAACAATGTCGAATCGGCGTTGAACCTTCTGAACGCTATTGTGGACGTCGGGGTGATGCCGTTTGTATTTTCATCGACCTGCGCGGTGTACGGCGTGCCGGCGAAGGTGCCGATCAGTGAAGACACGGTCCGGCAGCCCATCAATCCATATGGCGTTTCGAAGCTTTTCCTGGAACAGGCCCTGGAGGCTTACTCCCGCGCCTATGGATTGCGTTTCGCTGCGCTCCGCTACTTCAATGCCGCGGGCGCGGATGACAGCGGCGAAATCGGCGAACTGCACAATCCCGAAACGCATTTGATCCCGCTGGCATTGGCTGCTACGAAAGACGATGCTCCCGCGTTGCAGATTTTTGGCGAGGACTACCCCACGCCGGACGGGACATGCATTCGCGATTACATCCACGTGAACGATTTGGCCGAAGCTCACGCGATTGCTCTGAATCGGTTAGCGGGTGGAGCGGAGTCCTTCGCTGTAAATCTCGGTACTGGCGAGGGCTGTTCTGTATTGGAAATTGTACAGACGGCCGAGCAGGTTACAGGGAAGAAGGTCCGGCGAACGATGGGACCGCGACGCCCCGGAGATCCGCCCGCACTCGTGGCGGATTCTTCCAAGGCGCAGCAACTGCTTCAATGGAAGGCAAAATACTCGCTGCGGGAGATCGTCTCGACTGCCTGGAAGTGGGCGCAGCGAGTTCCGGTGGAGGCCGATCGATAGGTTCGTGGTCGACGAATTGTTATTGGCCGAATGGCCAATGTACTAATAACCCATCAGGAACCTCGCTCCGCCAAAACCGAATTGCAACGGCCTTTTGCAACCTGCTATAGTTCGTGAACTCGCAAACTTGTCACTTCAATCGTGGGTTTACTTTTTCAACAATTGGGCATGCCGCCAGACGGCATGGCGGCTAGCCAGGGGCAACAAGAAAGACCTGACTGCGGCTGAGCTCCTTTAGCACCGCACTGAGGGAGAAGTAGTTGACAGTTCTTTATCTGGGTATATTCGTTCTTTCGCTGGTTCTGTCGTTCATCCTGACGCGATTTGTTCGTAATACCGCGATGGCGCGCGGAGTTGTGTCAGCGCCGATGCTGGAGCGACATCTTCATCAAGCGCCTCTGCCCAGGCTGGGCGGCGTCGCCATTTTTCTTGCCTTCGTTTTGAGTCTCGCAGTTGCCCTCATCGTTTCCGCCGTTCGCCCGGAGTTGCAGTTCGGATCGTCCCTGCGCACACTTTCGACGATTTTGGTTCCGGGATTTCTTATCTTCTTGCTCGGTCTCTACGACGACGTTCGAACCATCGGCCCTTACGCGAAGTTCACGATCCAGGCGATCGCGGCGACCATGCTGTGGCTTGGCGGGTTGCGAATCCTTGATTTGCCCGTCCTGTTTGGCGCTCGCAATTTTCCCTGGTTCGTCGGGTTGTCCGTCACGATCGTTTGGGTGTTGGGCATTACGAACGCATTCAACCTGATTGATGGTTTGGACGGTCTTGCGGCAGGTTCTGCACTGTTCTCGACGTTGGTCGTCTTTGTGGTCGCTCTGTTGAGCCATGCGTCGCTCGTGGCGCTCATGACGATTGCACTCACCGGCGCGATTGTCGGCTTCCTGCGCTACAACTTCAATCCGGCGACCATTTTTCTGGGAGATTGCGGCAGCCTCTTCATCGGATTTCTTTTAAGTGCTCTCGCCCTGGAAGGCGCGCAAAAAGCTCCGACAGTCATCGCTGTCGCGATCCCGGTCGTTTCCTTTGGATTGCCGATTCTGGAGACATCGCTTTCGGTCCTTCGCCGGTTGATCAGCGGGCGGCCAGTGTTTATCGCGGATCGCGAACACATTCATCACAAGCTGCTGCAACTCGGATTGTCGCATCGGCAAGTGGTGATCGTGCTGTACGCCGTCTCGGCGCTCTTTGCGCTGTTGAGTCTTTTCCTGCTTTGGCCGACGGGAAGTTCGCTCGGCCTGGTGCTGGCGGTTCTGGGGACCGGTGTGTGGCTCGGTGTGCAGCATCTCGGATATCTCGAGTTTGGAGAGATCCGCCGCGTGGCGCAGCGCACGCTCGATCAGCGTCAGATTGTGATCAACAATCTCTCGATCCGTCGGGCCACCGAAGAATTAAAAGTTGCCAAGGATTACGATCAGCTTTGCCGGATTCTCGTCGCTGCATTCAATTCCAACGATTTTGATGCGTTTGACCTGAACGTGAAGCTGTTACTGCACGAGCATGCGGTTCTGCCACAGTTGCCCATGGCATCGAGCCAGGGAACGGTTCACTTCCGTTGGAATCGTCCTGGAAGCTTTGTCGCCCAGGGAATGTCGGGTGCTTGGTCGGTAACTCTGGATCTGCTGACGTCTTCGAACCGCCGGCGGGGTTCGATGACCGTGCATCGCGGCTACGCGGAGGAGCCTTTGCAGCTCGACATTAATCTGCTGACCACCGAGTTCCCGGTAGCGCTTGCCGACGCAGTGGATCGGATCGTGACCCAGGCGGCGGCGATGCTCGTCGTGCCGCCCGGAAGTCCTGATGGCCTCATCGAGGCGCAAGCGGGCTAATCGGCTCGACATTTCAACCTTCCCCCACGGAACTGTTTCGCTGCTACCAACAAGGCCCGATTGACCATTTTGTTGTCTTGACGGCAACCTGAAGATTGCCGGTGTTCGTTTTTTTTCGCTTTTGCCCGCTTTCTGGCGAACGGGCGCATAAAATAATGCGGCAGGATTGTCATGAGTGCACCCGCTGAACGACTGAGGATGTCCGAGGCCTGGAGACAATGGGAAGGCGAAGTTGTCGACCAGCGCTTTCAACTCCTGCGGTTTCTCGGGAGCTCCGATCATAGCGCTGTATTTCTTACGGAAATCGGCCAGCCTCCACAGAAAGCCGCCCTCAAATTTGTCGAAGCCACTTCGGCGGACGCTCAATCGCAGTTGGCGCGCTGGGAACGAGCTTCGAAACTCTCCCATCCTCATCTCATTCGCATTTTGCATTTCGGCAGTTGCCGTCTCGGGCGCGCTTCCATGCTGTATATGGTTTCCGAGTTTGCCGAAGAAAATCTCTCGCAGATCTTGCCGGGACGCGCGCTGAATTCGTCCGAGGCCGAGTACATGCTGCGCTCGGTTCTCGAAGCGCTCGCGTATCTGCATGGACACGGACTGGTTCATGGGCACCTCAAGCCATCCAACGTAATGGCAGTGGAAGAGAAGCTGAAAATTGCGAGTGATGGCGTTTGCCGCGCCAGCGAAAGGCCCACAAATACTGTCCGCACGCTGTATGATCCGCCCGAGGCGACGACCTCGGGATTCTCGCCCGCCGGGGACGTATGGTCGCTCGGTGTGACGCTCGTGGAGGCGTTGACTCAGCGACCCTCGCTCGGGGAAGGGATCCGGCAGGGAGATCCGCTCTTGCCCGAGACTGTTCCGGCGCCATTTCTGGAGATTGCGCGGCAGTGCTTGCGTCTGGATCCGCAACGTCGCTGGACCGTTCCTGACATCGCGGCACGACTGCTTCCGACCGCGCCGCCCCCGAAGAAAAGCTTCGGCTGGCGCTATGGAGTTGCTGCGGCGGTGCTCGCGCTCATCCTCGGCGGAGTGATTGTCGGCGAAAAGTTCTTGAGCACGGGATCGGAGTCCCGTTCGCAACAGTCGCGAGTCGATGCTCCGGCTAGTGAAGCTCCACAAGGTGACGCGCAGAACGGACCCTCAAGTAACGATCAGCACACGGCTCCCGCGACGTCGGCTCCAACGACGTCAGCTCCGGCACCAACAACTCCGGCAACGAAAGGTCCGACGACAACGCCTTCGGTTCCTTCGGGCGGACCAGATCAAGGCAAGGTGAATGCATCACCGGCGCTAAGCACTGCGCCAAAGCCCGACACATCTTCTCCTTCCGAGCCCTCACCTGCCCGTGCCCCATCGCAAACCGCGACGGCCCCTTCGCTCCCCGGAGAAGCATTGGAGCGCGTTCTACCACCGGTAAACGCGAGGTCGCGCAGCACGATCAATGGCCATGTGCGCGTAACCGTGAAAGTTGACGTGGATGCGTCGGGGAAGGTAACTCGAGCACATCTCGAAGCGGCAGGCCCGAGCCGTTACTTCGCGAAGCTTGCGGAAGACTCCGCCACGCACTGGAAGTTCAGGCCTCCGCAGCAAAATGGGCAGGCCGTTCCGAGTCAATGGTTCTTGAGGTACGCGTTTGGACGCTCGGGAACCGAAGTGCACCCGACTCAGATTGCACCGCGGCCGTAGCCAAAAAGACAGGCCCGACCGAGGGTCGGGCCCGATGCGATTTGGATTTCCCCACGTTTACTGAGCTGGCTGTTGCGGCTTCGGTTGCGCCTGCATCATCTGCTGCCGCCGCGTTTCGTAAAGGTCTTGCAGCACCTGCTGCGGCGTGCGCTCGGCGTTTGATTTCTGTGTGCCGTCGTTCGCTGAGGGTTGATCGATTGCGGCGGTCTCAGTGCCCGTCGGACCGCCCGGAGCCGCGGAAGACTCTCCGCCAGTGCTTGCCTGGTTCACGGGCGCGGGAGTTTCCGATGCAGAAGCCACCGGCGGCTGCTGGAAGTCTGGAGTCTGGACCGGCTGAGCCGTTTGCTCCTGCAGCATCACTTGATTAGCCTGAGCCAGCGCTTGTTGCAGGGCGTTCCGCGGCTGTGTCATTGCGCGATTTAGGCCAGCGGTCATGACGCCGGGACGTCCGTTCGCCGTATCCGCATGGTCCGTTTTTGCGGTCAGCACCACGCGAGAAACTGCATTCTCATCCGTTTCCGTTCCTACCACCACGTAATTGAAATGAGAGCCATTCAAAAGGGATGCGATAACGTCGCGCGGCAGTCCCGGACCCAATTGACTCACCACGCGCTCGGTCGCCGCTTCGGGAACGTCTATCACGGCGCCAGTTTTTTCTCCCACGATGTCCAGTATGTCGCCCAGCGTGGCATTGTTCGCCATGATGGTCAGCTTGCCGTTCTGATAAATCACCACCGGCCGACTCGCAGGCCTCTGTTCCGGCGCCAGCGGCAAGACGTCGGACGATTGCGGCTCCGCCGTCGTAGTCGCGGCAGCTTTGACTTGTACGCCTTCGCCAGTAACGCAAGCGATCGGCGACCCCTTGGCGCTATCCGCATCGGTGGAACACGTTGTCCCCTGGCCCAGAGCCGCGATGCTGAAGAGTCCGAAGCACGCACAGAACGCAAGCGATTTGAGAACGGAAGACATAGGGTCCCTTTTCCGGGGGAGATCGGGATCGTTGCGGGTCACGAAAGCGGGGAAACCAACGGGACCACGCGATAATCCAGGGGAGAACGCGATGGTACTACGACTTTAGGGTGCCTGCAATGACACGTTTTGGCATTCTGCTTGCCTCGATGTAACTCATTACAAGTAGGAAGGTTATGCTCTCGTGGCTGGGCTGAATCATTTTTGGGTCGAAGCTTCGCCCACCGTCAGTAACTCCGTCCGGAACCCCCACTTACTCGTCATCTGGCTTTGTCTCCTTCGGCAATGGTTTCTCGATGGGCTTTCGCGGAAACATCTGATCTCGCATCGCCGCCTGATATACGAAACTCGCCACGATCACCGCGGCTTGTTTCAGATCGTCGGGTTGCAACCGGTCATACACATCCATATTGGAGTGATGAGTCCGGGTTTCGTAGTCGAGCGGATCCTGAATAAACTGGAAGCCGGGAATACCGACCGCATCGAAGGAGAGGTGGTCAGTGCCGCCCGTATCGCGCATAGTGAGAGTCGTCATGCCGAGATCCTTGAAGGGCTGCATCCAAGCCTCGAAGATCGGAGCGACTGCTTCGTTCTCCTGCAAGAAGACACCGCGCAGCTTGCCGCTTCCATTATCGACGTTGAAGTAGACCGACACCTTCGCCTGTTCTGGCTTAACCGTAACCGGACCGGCTTCACGGCGAAGCAGCGTTGGCATTCCTTTGAAGTCAGGCTCCTCCGTCGGTGGGCGTGATCCGAAATGTTGCTGCACGTAGTATTGCGAGCCTAGCAGTCCTTGCTCTTCGCCCGTCCACAATCCGATCCGAATCGTGCGCCGCGGCTTGACGTCGAGCGCCTTCAGAATGCGCATCGCCTCCATCATGACGACAGTTCCAGCGCCGTTATCTGTTGCTCCAGTTCCTGAGTGCCACGAGTCCAGATGCGCTCCTACCATCACGATTTCGTCTTTCTTGTCGCCACCCGGAATCTCAGCGATGGTGTCGTACTGCATCGGATCGTTGTCATAGAAGGTGTTCGCAACGTTGAGTTCGAGTTCGACATCTTTCTTCTGATCGAGCAAGCGCGCGATGCGGTCCCACTGCTCGAGCGCAACCGTAACAGCGGGAACGCTTGTGGTTTCGCCCGTCTTCCACGTGCCGCCCGATTGCACAAAGACGGTTCCTCCACCAAACGCGCCGTATCCGTGATCGACGACCGCCAGGACTTTCTCGTCAGCCAGGAACTTGTTCAGTTCTTTTTGGAATTGCATCCGCTTGAGGTATTGCCGAAACCGGAAGGCGGCCTTCTCATTCGGGATCTGATATTCGCCAATGTCCGCGAGTTCTTTGTCGCTGAGCCGGCTGAAGAACGCCTGCACGGGAGTCTTCACTTCAACATCTGGCCCGAAGATGGCGATCAGGCCCGCGAGCTTGCCCCGATACTTGTCGAAATCTTTTTTGTCGTCGATCTTGACGCGAATGCACTTTGCTCTCACGGCGCCGTTTGTGCCCGGCGTCCAAGCCTTCGCGTAGGCGACGAGCGGAGCCGTATCCGGAGAGGTCAACCTCACATTCACATACTCATTCGACCAGCCTCGGCCGAACGGACCCCATGACTCGAGGTGCGCGTTCGACAGACCAAACGCGGTGAGTTGATCCCGCGTCCACTCGTTTGCTCGCTTTGCGTTGGGCGATCCAGTCAGACGCGGGCCGATTCCGTCCATCAGTCCGCTCGCGATTTCCATGATCTTGGAGTTGCGGAAACCTTCGTAGCGGATCTTGCTGATCGTCTCGAGATCGACTTTTTCCTGGGCATGTACGGGGAGGGAAGCAGCCAGGGTTGAGAAGAGAATCGCTGCCGCGAACATGACTTTGGCTTTCTTCATGCGAGGGCTCCGAGTGTATCGAGGAACGACCGAACATACTACGCGAACGGGCAGTGTTCTTCCAAGAAAAGGGCAAAAAGGCTTGTCCAATGTATGTCGTGATACGACTAATTCTCAGGTTTCCGGCACGGGCGGGCATCCGGGGAACTCGCGAACGAAGGTGTTTCCGATGTATTCCAGGTCGGCGATTCCGATCTCGCTGCTATAAAAGCCGTCGGTCGTGAGGTTGCGCAGAAAGGCGAAAAACTCGACCCCCTGACTGAGGCTCGGATCGCTTAGGGCGTTCTTCCGGTAGGCGATCAAATCGAGTACTTGCGTCTTCTGTTCTGCCGCGCAGCTGAGGTACGGATTGCCAAAGCGATCGCTGCAGAAGCCATCCAGCCACATGATTCCGCCACCAAGATCGAGCTGGTATTCCTTGTTCTCACTGGTGAGCAGATCGATGAATTCCGGAGCGCCGGCCTGAATCGCGCCACCCGACTTTTCATCCGCGGGGATGATCGCGTCGCACAACGAGCGAAGCGTCGCGTATTGATGCGGCGGAAAAAATTTCGGCTTGTATTCGCCGGCGGGGGTTTCGGCCCTTTCCTGCTTCACCATGCGATGAACGTGTTCGGCCGCAGCGAGAGGAATGAGTTGCAAGACGGATCCTCCTACCGCCCCCATGGCCAAAGTCCTGAGTATGTCGCGCCGGCTGATGGAATCAGATGACATATTTCCCTCTCGAATCCTTCGCTCCGAATCTCGAGCTCACAGATCACCCTTCTTCGCTTGTTCCACCAGGTACTCCGATGCGCGCCATGCAAGCGCCATGATCGTCAGCGTCGGATTCTTGTCCGGGTTCGATACGAAGGACGCTCCATCGGTGATAAATAGATTCTTGACGTCGTGTGCCTGGCAATACCCGTTCAGCACCGATGTCTTCGAATCCGCACCCATCCGTACCACGCCAACTTCGTGAATGATCACGCCGCCATCCGCGATCCCGTACGGATTGTCACCGTCCGGACAAGTCTTCGTCACGTACGTGCCCCCGCCGGCTTCGACGATGGCCTTAAAGGTTTCCTGCATATCCTTCGCCATCTTGATTTCGTAGTCGCTCCAGCGGAAGTGGAAGCGAAGCACGGGAATTCCCCACTGATCGACGGTGTACGGGTCGAGATCGCAGTAGGTGTCCGCATTCGGAATCATCTCGCCGCGGCCCGCGAACCCGATGTACGAGCCGTATTCCTGCCGGCAAGTCTCTTTGAGCTTTTTTCCGTAGCCCTCGAAGGCCTCGCAGGTTTCGTGGAACATGCCAACACCGGGCATGTGGCGCCCGCCGCCAAACTCGATGTGGTAGCCGCGGGGGAAGTCATTTTTGCGGTCGAACTTCCACCACGGCATGTACATGTGCATGCCGCCTATGCCGTCGTGGTTGTGCGGGGGAACCTTCGCCATCTGCGGAAAATAGCCAAACCCGCTGCTACCGACCGAATCCATCAGGTAGCGTCCGACAGCGCCGGACGAGTTCGCGAGCCCATCAGGGAACAGAGACGATTTGGAGTTGAGCAGCAATCGCGCCGACTCGCAGGCGCTGGCCGCCACCATAACCGCCTTCGCGTGAACCTGTTTCTCGGACTTCGTCGCCTTGTCGACATACGACACGCCGCTGGCTTTTCCGTCTTTGCCGACAAGAATCTCTCGCGCCATCGCATTCGTGATAAGGGTGAAGCGCCCGGTTTTCTCCGCGGGCGGAATCATCACCTGGCTGGAACTGAAGTTCGAAGCGAGTTGGCAGCCGCGACCGCACTGCCCGCAATAATGACAAGCCGGCCGCCCGTTCAGAGCCTTCGTCAGGATTGCCATGCGCGAGGGAATGCAGGTCACTCCGATCTTGTCGCAGGCTTTTTTGATAATCGTTTCACTGCACCGAGGCTTCGGCGGAGGCTGGAAGATGCCGTCGGGTGCGCTGGGGATGTTCTCCTTAGTGCCGAAGACGCCAATGTATGACTCGACCTTGTCGTAGTAAGGGGCGATGTCGTCGTAGGTGATCGGCCAATCGTCACCTAGGCCATCGCGCGTCTTCGAGCGGAAATCGATGGGCGCGAAGCGGAGCGCGATGCGTCCCCAGTGATTCGTGCGGCCGCCGACGATGCGCGAGCGAAACCAGCGAAAATTCGAGCCCGGCACCGTTGTGTACGGTTCGCCCTCGATCGTCCACGCACCAGTCGGTGCGAGGAATTCATCTTCAAGCCCATTCCCGGGTTTCAGCGCATTTCCGCCGACCCCCGCGCCGCGATGCGGAAGGTCGTAGGGCCAGACATGCTCTTTGAAATCGACCATCGGGTTGAGCGGTGGCCCAGCTTCGAGCATGGCGACATTCAATCCGCCTTCGCAAAGAACTTTCGCGGCCGTTCCACCCCCGGCTCCCGATCCGATAATGCAGACGTCGTAAACCTTGGGGGAACGAGCCACTTGCGCCATGAGGAGGGCCTCAATCTTGGAATGTTGATGCGAAGTTGCCGATTATAGTCCGCCGAAGCGGGGGCGGAGACGGCTTTTTGACCTGAGCGGTTGCGCTTAGAATACGCGCTGTGACTTCTCCTATCAACGTCGGTCTGGTTGGTTTCGGCATGTCGTCGCGCGTATTCCACGCGCCGCTGATCAACACCAGTCCGCTTTTACGTCTCACGCACATTGTGCAACGGCACGGAGACGAAGCGGCGAATGCGTACCCGCAGGCGAAAATTGTCCGCGATCTCGACGAATTGCTCGCCGACCCCGGTGTGGAATTGGTAGTGGTTGCCACCCCGAACTCGACCCACTTCGAGATCGCCGCCCGCGCGCTGAAGGCAGGCAAAAACGTCGTCGTAGATAAGCCGTTCACGGTTACGACCAGAGACGCGGATGAACTGATTGAGCGGTCGCACCAAACGGGCCGATTGCTCAGCGTCTTTCAGAATCGCCGCTGGGACGGCGATTTTCTGACGGTTCGGCAAATTCTCGAGAAGCGCCTGCTGGGCCGCGTCGCGGAATTTGAAAGCCGCTTCGATCGCTTTCGTCCGGCGCGAAATCCAAAGGCGTGGCGCGAGCAGCCGCTACCCGGCTCCGGTTTACTGTACGACCTGGGTTCGCACCTCCTGGACCAGGCCGTCGTATTGTTCGGTCGCCCCTTAACAATCTACGCAGAGCTTCGCCGTCAGCGCGAAGATGCGGTTGCCGATGACAGCGTCCTGATCCATCTCGAGTTCCCGCAGGTCAGGACGATCCTGCGGGCGGGCATGCTCGTGTGCGAACCCAGCCCACGGTTCGTTGTTTACGGAACGCAGGGAAGTTACTCGAAGTACGGTCTTGATCCGCAGGAGGCCGCGCTCAAGAGCGGAGCCTTGCCCAATCAGCCGGACTGGGGAGCAGAAAAAGAAGACGCCTGGGGAACGCGCATTCACTGCGATCCTGCGCCGCAACGCGAAAAATATCCCACGCTGGCCGGGTCATATCCCAGCTTTTACACCAATGTCGCGCGTGCGCTGCGCGGCGAGGAGGAACTCGCGGTGAAGCCTGAACAGGCCCGGGACGTCATTCGTCTCATCGAACTGGCAGAGCAGAGCAATGCGGAGAAGCGAGTCGTCTCCGTTTCTTGAGGATACTGGTAGCGCCGGCGTCCTCGCCGGCTGTCGTGAGGGCGTCTCGCCCTCGC
>Ga0070731_10005044_pt1 | contig 11044 bp, 8 predicted proteins | sample Coa_R1_2_FD_66448 | JGI IMG/M metagenome (GOLD analysis project Ga0070731, IMG submission 66448) | Surface soil microbial communities from Centralia Pennsylvania, which are recovering from an underground coalmine fire - Coalmine... | ecosystem: Environmental > Terrestrial > Soil > Unclassified ... | reverse complement strand
GATGACGCACGCGGCAGCGACTGCGGCCCAATCGTCGGCAGATTCAAAACCTTTGCCGCCCCAAAGCGCGATGGTGATGCCGATGGCGGCGGCGAAGGAAGTGATGGCATCGCTGCGGTGATGCCATGCATCGCTCGCCACGGCGGAGCTTTCGATGGTTTCCGCGACGTGGCTGGTAAAGCGATAGAGGATTTCTTTCACGATGATGACGACAACGAGAACAATCAAGGTGAAGGGCCTCGGTGCCGGATGCGGTCGGGAGATCCCCTGAAAGGCACCGATGACAATCCAGGCTGCGGCGACGAGAAGCATCGCCGACACGACCGCGGCGGCGAGCGGTTCGGCTTTGCCGTGACCATAGGGGTGATCTTCGTCGGCTGGTGCCTCAGCGACCACCACGCCGCGCCAGACGACAATCGAGCTGAAGACATCGGCCATGGATTCCACGGCGTCGGCGACGAGCGCGTGGGAATGGCCGAAGATGCCGGCGAGCAGTTTGAGCACGGCGAGACAGGCGTTGACGCCGAGTCCGAGAAAGGTCGTGCGCAGACTTTGTTTTAACCGGGAACCGGGCATGGGGGATGTATGCCAGAACGAAAGGACAAAGGCCAATCGATTGCGGAGTGCGGAATGCGGAATCCGGACATTCGTCCGGGGAGTCCGTACTGTTACGCGTACACGGGTTTTTCGTTGCCCAAATATTATTTCATCAGATTATGTCGCAGGACTAATCAGATATATTTTTCACCCACTACAACATCACGCCATGCCTGCCACTTTGCCTTTACGTCTCAGCGTTGGACGGTTTTTGAGTTCCACGATCATTGTGGTCGCGATCTGTTTTTGTATTAATCTCGCGGCCGGTCGCGCTTCGGCAAGTCCGGTTGTCTATACGTTTGAGGAGAACCAGCCGTTCTTTTCGCCGTTTATCGTCACCGGGAATATCACGGTCGATTCAGGGATACTCACAGACGGCGCGCTTTCTTTCAGCTCCGGCCCGGACATTCCGCTCAGCTCCTGGTTTCAACCGAGTTGGAACGGTTCGTATCTGAGTGCGGGAATCTTCGGCACCAGCGTAGGAACGGTTCTGGCGACCGGCCCCGGGACACCGGGTGTGCAGATATTCAATTCGCAATCAGGACACGGCACGGTTTCCGGTTCGTGGGTGGTGGTGCCGGAGCCTTCGGTGATCTCGTTGGTGTTGGTGGCGGGGTTTGGTTTGAAAGTGATGACGATGAGACCGCGCAGATTTTGAACAGGAGCAACGGAGGGAACAGAGCATCAGGCAGGGGAACGAGTGTCAAGGGAATCGGGACGGTCTTGAAAGAAATCGTAAAGGCCTTCCGCGCGGTAACGCCGGGCTGCTACTAATTCCGGGCTCGATGGGCCCGATACTCCGCCGGTGGTTTTGTTGGCGTCCAACAGCAGTGCCCTGCCCTCGTGAATCACATAATCAAACTTGCCGAGATCGAATCCCATTGCTTTGGGCAGTTTCACAATGTCCGGGTGCGGTTCCACACGGTCCATTTTAACGAGCGTGGAAAAGTTGACAATCGGTTCGCGTGAGGACACGCGGGAACAGGTGACGTGATTGCCGACGAACAGCATGGCGCGCATATAGTAAAGACCGTCCACATATTCGGGTTGGAATTTCTCGACAATCACGTTGGAGTCGTCAAAGAGAACCGCCGGCACCGCCTGCGGGTTTTCATAAATCTGGTAATCCTGGGGCGACCAGAAAAACGATGCCGATACTCCGCGCGGATCCAGCGCCACACCCAAAGCCCGCTCCGGTGTCGCGGCGAAATTGTAGTTCGATTTGACGATCACCTTGCCTTCGTAAGGATCGCCGGGCTTGAGCCGCAATCGGCTGTAGGTGGATTTCCGAATGTCTCTCACGGCGCCGTTCAGCACGACGGGATACCGCCGGGCAAAGTCCAGATATTCCTCCGGCACGACGGACAAATCCACATGCACGATGATCAAGTCGGCCGGGACAAATTGCGCGACGCCAAAAAGCGGAATAACCTCGTGGCCATCCTCCCGCCAGTATTCGGCGTAACAATCAACGATGTAATTCAACTCCTTCTCGCGCTGCTTCTCGTGGTAAAGAATCGCAATTTTTCGTTTCATGCCAGCGCGTTAGCGGGGAGTGAACAGAAATGTGGGACAACGTTGCCCCAGCTCATAACCTGGATGGCGGCACGCGGTTTCCGAAAAATGCGCCGACAACGCGTGACGAAATTCAGTCAACGTAGGATAGGTGTAGTGGGTGTCCAATTCGCGATAGGCATCAATCGTGCCGACAGCTTCCATCGGCCAGTTCAATACCCGTGCGAGCGCACCCGGTTCCGGAACCGCCTCGTTCCAGGCGTTCCAGATGTCGCCCAAACGCACGCCCCGTGCCAGGTCAGCGTGCAACGCCATCGCCAGGCGCCACTTGAAGGCGTGGAAGCCGCCGATGCGTCCCGCCCGCAGATCGTTAAACACGGCGGCCAGCGGCTCAGCGGCATCCGGCCGGATGAAAACACGGATGGCAAACAAGCCGCCACATTTGAGCACGCGGCGTATTTCGCGAGCCACTGCCGCGTAACCTTCGGGATGCTGGCACGTAATAAAACAGCCATCGCCCACCACCACATCACAACTCGCATCGCCAACCGGCAGTTTCGTCCAGTCGCCACACACGGCTTCGGCGCGGATTTCGGGATTGCCCGGCCAGACGTGCACGATGACATCCTCGTTATTATCCACCGCCAAAAGCTGCGTGCCGGCCGGCCAGCGCATCCGCGCAATTTCCGGAGTGACCCCCAACAGAATGGCGCGGGGTGAAACACATCCGCTGCAATGCCCGCTGATGGCCTGCTCCAGGAAACCAATGTCATCCGCGCACGGGCGCAAGGGCGGGCCAAGCTTGCTCCACTGGCGGGCATGCTTTTCCCAAATGCCGGTGGGTTTCATGAGGCAAAGAAATATCGCGAAAAGGCTGGTGAAAGCAATCCGGCGAGGGTGCGTGTAATATAAATTAATCGCAGAGATGCGGAGGGCAAAATCTTTAGCAAAAGGAAACGAAGGGGATTCTTTACGGCAGATGAACGCGGATGAACGAGGATTTTTAACGGGAGAAATCTGCCTTCATCGCATTTCGATGCGACAGGATGGAGAGAATGGAGTAAGCGAAAACACCGGGGTCACCAATCAAACACATCAATAGTCATCTCCGACCCCTTTTTACGGCTGCCAAATCGCGCGCCAGAACCGCGCAGAATCAGCAAACGAAACGGCGTTTGTAAAATTCAGCGTCGGGCCGGCAAGGCGATTGGTGGAAACGGCGGTCCAATTTACCAGGTCTGGGGAACTCTGCACGATATACGGGGTTCCTGATTGGCCGTTTAGTTGAAAGGCGAACTGACCTGAGGCGGCCGGGAGCACACTCAAACCTGGTGCGGCCGGGGCAAAGTTAAACACAGTCAGCGAAAGTGCGGGGAAGGCGTAGGTGAACTGCGTCGAAACCGGGGAATAGTTGGATACGGCAATTTGCTGAGCGGAGAGCTCCAGATTGCTTCTCGCAGCGTTGTCCTGTGGCTGGCCATAGAAGTAGACGGTGGCCGATGAAGACGGCACAAAGTTGGCCAGGTTGATCTGACCGGTGAAAATGGCGTTAACATCCTTGTTGATGACAAGAAGCCGGAGCGAGCCATCCGCGGCGCGGGCAGCGTAGGGCGTGAGCAATGGGTAACTGCTGCTGGCGGAGAGGGTGGTGGAGCCCGGACGTGCAAGGTATTGCATCATGCTCAGGCCGTAATAACTTGGGTAAAATGAAGATTGATCATACATGCAGCCATTGTCTCCCACGGTGCGCCAGCCGTAGATGGTGGAGTCATAGTTGCCGCTCGTGTCCTGGCTGTTTCGGAGGTCCCAAAAAGTGTAGGCGTTGAACTCAGTTTTCATGACGATGCCCATCGCATCGGCCACATACAGGGCATTGACCAGGCTGGTGCTTTGGCGTCCGTCGGTCTCGCCGTTGTTTTCCGTAATGCACAGTTCGGTGTTGGTCGCGCTGGAGCCTAAATAATTGGTGAGCATGTAGCGAAGGCTGGCGGCATCCCCGGCGAGCTGGGACGAAACCTGGAGCACGAGTTGGTCGCTGTCTCCCTGCGGCGAATATTCAGGATAATAATGATAAATAAGGAAGTCGGGGGTGACGCCGAGGCTTTTCAGCGTGCTGAGCATGACCGGCGTCCAGCCATAATGAACCTGCCCGGTGAGGGAGTTGGTGGCGGCGTAGGTGGTATAATTGGCGGAATTATCCTCGCCGGCCACAGCCACGGCGCCGATTTTGATGGAAGGATCGGCGGCCTTCATGAGCGCGTAATAACCGGCGAAACGGGTGGCGTAGGTGTGAGCGCTCCACGGCGGGGTGTTCGAGTCCGTTTCCCAGGTGCCGTAGCATTCGTTGCCGACCTCCCAGTATTTGATGCCGCAATGATTGGTCACGTTGGCATTGAGCACCCAGGCGGCGGCCTCGTTGCTCGTGCCGGAGCCGTAGTTGACGGTGATGAAGGCCTGCTCACCGGGTTGGTTGGTGAGGACGTGCAGGAAATTCGCGAAGGATGTTCCCCAGGTCCAGGTGTTGGTGCTCGTCGTGCCGGTGGCCCAATGATACTCGTCCGCCTCCGAGCCGCCGGGAAATCGCAGCGACAGGAGACCGGCTTGCGCGAGAGCGTTGGAAGTGAAGGAAGTGTCGAGATTGTCATCGTAGATGGCGGTGTTCATTCCAAACCAGCGGGGATCGGCGGGGCGAACAGTTTGCGAGGTATCCACGGACAAATTCACCAGGGCCGGGGCGGGCCGGGCGGTGAAATAAATATCCGCCAGGTACCACGTGCCGGTCGTGCCGTAAGGTGTCAATTGGAAGGAGAAGCGGTCAATGTTCGTCGTGCCGGCGGGGCAAATGGCGGAAAGTGGGATGATGAATTGCGTCCAGGTGCCAGCGGTCAGGGCCGGCAAACTATAAGTGGCACCGATGGCCGCACCGCTGAAGTCCCCGGGATAAACCTGCAGCTTCTGGCCGCCAGTGGCGCCGCCATTCGCCCAAAAAACCAGGTTTTGATAGGGGCTGAGGTTCAGGCCCTGGTAAACATTGGCGACATCGGTTCCGAGGGAAATGGCCTGCCAATCGCCATTCGCCGTGGCGCTGATGGAGTTCGAAAAGCCTGAAAGCACGTAGTTGGTGTCGCTGAAATTATTCGGTATCCAACTCCAGTTCTGGAAGGTGTTTTCCAGGGTATTGAGATAGATGGGCAGAGCGGCCTGGCCAAAGGCGGTGGTGGACGCACAAAGAACAACCAGGTGAAGCAGGCGGCGCAGGATCATATTACTTTCGTGCAAAAGGTTAGCACCTGTTTTTTAGAACTCAAAATGAATATCGGCGAGCTACGACGCGGGAGGTGGACACGAATCAACAAGAATGGGAACAGGAATTAACCGCAGAGACGCAGAGGCACAGAGGGGGATTCATTAACAGAAGCACACGAAGGGAACAAAGGGGATTTTTAACCGCAGATGAACGCGGATGAACGCAGCTTTTGAACAGGAGGAAACGGAGAGAACGGAGCATGAGGCAGGGGAATGAACGGCAAGGGAATCACGCCCTTCTGAAAATGTCACATTAGTTATCTCTGACTCCTTTTCGGCGGCTCTTCCGAAAATGTTACATTAGTTATCTCCGACCCTTTTTCAACAAAAACTTAGCAACAGATGAATCACATTGAGCGTCGGGAAGTCGGGATGCTTATGTTGTGAAAACGAAGAGTGGGGAAGGCAGCAGTGGTAGTCTTTCCAATCACCACCTGGTAAAATCCGGAGCCGTTTCGCCCTTTTGATGGCGTATCTCCCTAGATGTTCTTTCCATTCTTCCAGAGTTCCAGCTTGAACATAGCCGATCATTCCCGCTTCACCGTGGGTAAGCGGATAAACCCCTCGCAAGAAACATCCGATCCCTTCCTTTCCAAAATAAGGTCCGATTCGTTTGTCAGCTTTCAAGCGCTTAGCTTCAAAGCGAAATCGTGGGTGAGACTCACGCAGCTTCCACCGTCGCTTGATTGTGATGTCGATGCGGGGACGTTTCTTGCCAAGCTTCGGCGTGCCGGTGGGCTTTTCTTCATCATACACTGTATAGCGTTCTACCCAGGCAGGCGCATCATTGCTGACTTCGATTACCGCTTCAATGGCCTCTTTGAGTTTGCCAGTGATGTCTTCTTCTTGCGCACCGGCAAACATCGCCGCAGCAAGCTTCGCGTGTCCCATCTTGAGCAGTCGAACTGCATGGCCCCGCAATGCCTGACGATGCTCTTCACGTAATTCAACCTCCGACCCTGTAATCTCATTATCCATTTACGTTGGTTATGTCCCCGCGAGTAGCTCGCCAATCAAATCGTCTGCATCTAGCAGAGCTCGCCTAGCGTTCCATTCCAGCGCGCGCCGAGGTTTAAGAAATAGCATCTGACCCCGCTGGTAAAAAAAGAGTGTCTTTTCGAAATAGACCCGCTGACTATGCTTTTGCCGGAGCTCGGTGGAGATCCTCTGGAAGAAATCGGGTTTCTTGCCATTCAACTCTTCAATTTTCGGATCTAAAGGCTCTTTTGTCCTCTTTCCCTCGATAGCCAAGCAAACTTGCTTGCTGTCGATTAGCGCGAGGATATCGTGATGAACGCCCCGTTCCTCTAAGTAATCGTCCAGTTCCCGCCGCAAGACCTTACAATATCTCCGGATATCGGATACAGATGCTACGTCAAGCGCCTGGGAAGGAAATTTGCCATGCACACACTCGTAAGGACCAGCGAAGAAGCCTTCAATTAGATCTCGTTCATGACTTCGTAAACCAAGAAGTTTTGCAATCACGTTCTCTGCCTTCGCTAGTAATCGGTCCTGCTCAGAGAATGCGTTTTGTTCATCTTTTGCCAGCGCATCGTACAGCTCTGCCAGTTCCGCAATTGTATTATCCTCAAAGGGTGAAAGCGGTATTGGCAGTGTTCTGAGGTCAGCTAACGTCGCTATGCTAAGCGAAACGCCCCAGTGGCTGCTCACAAAAAACTGGTGCCATCGGGCGGGAAGAGAACACAAGTAAAGGGACAGTGCCTTTAAAAGTTTTGTGTTCTTCCCGTGAATTCCAATTTGGCGTGGAGGGATTATGGCATATTCATTGTGGAAGATTGCAAACCGTCTTGCCTCGTCGAACAACAAATGCGGTGGTTCGCCCACTTCTAAACCGCCTGCTCTGCGGACATAGCATTCAGATGCCTTCAGCGGCGGAAGGAGACACGAAGCAGGGAGCGTGAAGAGACGTCTCGTACCACGAAGGCCCGTAAATGAGACCTTGCGTTTCCCAATTAGCTCGCTGTTATGCGGATATGTTCCTTGCGAATTTTGCTCCCTGATCTCTGGACCTTGAGCAGCAATAATTCCGCCTTGCTTCGACCATGCTTCAAAACGGGGAAATCGGGCAATTCGCCGCAATAGGCGCTGATCCCTCTCACTTCCCCACATCGCAAGTTTCCAGGTTAGTCGTTCCCCCTTGGCTGCTTCGTCTCGGTCGATCTCCCGCCAGTCGGTCGCCCTAACGAGGATGTTCCAAGTGTCCACTTGTCCTCCTGCTTTGGAAGGACGATTCGAGTCTTGCTCTGTAACGAATGGGGCAAAAGTCGCAATCGAGCCGTGTCCGTCATCGCTTTGCTTCGGCCGATAAAACAAGCACGCTGCCGGCAGATTTGTGCGTCCAGCAAATAATACGTAAGCGAGGTTGCCGAAATTTGCCACACACCAAACATCGAGCTTTGAGAAAAAACCCTGCCGAAAGCTTTTTGCTTCATGTTTGAAGAGTGTTATCGCAGGAAGAACTAAGCCAACGACGCTTTCGCTTCTCGCAAAATCGAGCACCCGCCATGCAAATGCTTCGGCAACTTGGTTGCCACTTGTTGGATATTCGGCCTTGTTCGCCTCAAACCAATCCCAGGCAGGTTTGTTGCTCTTGTCTGCCTCACGTTGACTACTCTTCAATTCCATCCATGGAGGGTTGCCGATGATCCAATGAGGCGGATTACGATCCTTAGCTCTCGGCCACTCTGGATCCAAATCAAAGAAGTCCTTTTGAAGGATGTTCTGCTCACTTAGCGTAGGAAGTTTAAAATTCGAAGTTGGTCCAGAGACATCCGGAGGACTAGCGTAATCCAAGAGAGCAATTGCTAAACTCATCCGAGCGACTCGACATGCGTCTGGATCTCGATCTGTACCAAAAATGTTATCTTTAAGAAGGGACCGCAATTCTGTGAGTTTCAGATCCCGCTGTTCTTTCTCCATTGTACGCTCAACTAGTCTCCGATAAGCCTGAACTAAAAACACGCCGGAACCGCATGCCGGATCGAACACAGCCACTCCATCATCCAGAGGGAGCTTTCGGTCCATTTCCTCAATCATGAAGTCCGCTAAACACACAGGTGTGTAGTAAGCTCCTGATTTCTCACCTTCGCTGGCTATCTGTCCATCTTCTTTATGATGGAGAAATTGCTCGTAGACGACTGAGAGCGTTTCAATCGGAAGGTGAGAGAAGTCGTAAAGATCTGGAAAGAACGCCATTTGCCCATTGGCATCATCTCCGGCAAAAACCCCGGCAACCTTTTGGAGGTGCTCCGATTTGACCGCCCGTCTGTCTTCGCCCCGAAGAGGGAAAATTTCGCCGTTCAGCCAATCTTGCAAGTAGTCCTCAAGCTGTTCAAATGCCGTGAGCTTCGCGTCTCGCCCAAATACTTCCGAGAGTCGAACTTGCGCTTTACTGAGCCGCCAATCCGAGAGAATGCGCCGGTCGCGAAGATAGGAAAGCCACACGTACTTGCCGATGAGGCAGTGAGACGGATCTCGCGGAAGCCCCATGCTTCGTAAAGTTTCATCAAGCAGCTTTAGCTGTTTCAACAGGTGTTCATCTACGCGAGATTGGGGGGTAATCTTGTGACCCCACTTTTCGAAAACTCGCCCGTCGTCAATCGCATTTGCGTGGAATTCCGCAAGTGCATCTATAATTTCAGCAACATCAGTGATTGCGGCGTCAGCAAAAGCCAAATTCTTTTTTGGATCGGCGTCGTAGCTAAACCCGGGGTATACCCTTAACCGAGTTGGAGTTTCAACAACGACAAACGGGACTAGATTCAAGTTCCAAACACGCTTATGAATGATTCGGGCTTGATCTTCTGAATCCGTTTGGCACAAGAAAACAACGGGGACGTTGTTCCTTCCCTCCTTGTCTCGCAAAAGGTAAACACCCTGGAGTCCAGATGTTTCCTGCGCTTTCCGGCACCCGAACCGCAACTCGTTATGGGGAAGGTCGTCGAAATGCTTAGCGTCGAAAAAGCTAGGCGACTCATCGTAACCGAGCTGTTTGGCGGCGATTCCCATCGTTTTCGCACTGAGTCTAATGGTCTTCATATAAATTGCACGCCAAAGTGTTGTCTTATTTTTGCCCAAAGTCTCGCAAGGTCACATGGACATCCGCTGTCCATGTGAAATTTTCTGAAGAAATTTTTGAAGAACCGAAAACTGCGAAACCGTCGAAAATCCGGCGGCAGGCCGGATGCCGAAGCATGCGGCGTGCCCTTTTGGCGCACACAACGCCATCAACGCCATCAACGCACACAACGCCAACAACGCATTACAAAAATCAGTTGATGGTTGATAGTTGAGGCGATGAACGTGAAGAACGGACAGGCGGCAGGAGCCAGGAGCTCGAAGGTGGGAGCTGGGAGGACGGCTCTGGGAGACATGTCTCCCAGGAGCAAAGCGCAGTCGTGCCTGCGCAGTCCAAACTCGATCCGGAGGGGGTGTACGAAAGTATCGATAATGGACTCACTCGCTCCCGCTCGCTCGGCCCTCGCGGGCCTGCGGCTTCGCCCGATGGAGCTCCCGCTCTTGCCAAGTGTTTCCCACGATCAAGATTGTCGCTGTCGCGACTTGCAAACCTTTCGCCGCCTCCCAGGTGGCTCAAGTGCCTTAATCTCACTTACGCGGCAAGGGACGAGGGTCGGGGGTCGAGGGTGCAGAATCCGGAGCGGCGCGCACGGAGTGACACGCCTTACCTTAAGGCAAGACAGCGAAGTTACGAAAGGCAGTACAATAATTTACGATAATTCCACTAATTTACACTCGGGAAATTGTGACAGGATGAACGGGATGGACAGGATGATGGGAAAGCTGGCCGAAGGCCGACTTGGGGAGCGGCGCGCATCCCGACGGGTCGGGACGCCTGCCTTGCAACGGACGGGACAGTACGAAAGTTACGATAATCTCCCTAATCTCCACTCGAAAAACTTTTGACAGGATGAACAGGATGGACAGGATTTTGAGAGGTCGGCCGGAGTTGTTAACATTGTCGGCGATTGTCATCCGAATGCGGATTCAAAGGCCGGGGAGCGGCGCGCACGGAGTGACGCGCCCTACCTTAAGGCAAGACAGCGAAATTACGAAAGGCAGTACAATAATTTACGATAATTCCACTAATTTACACTCGGGAAATTGTGACAGGATGAACAGGATGGACAGGATTTCGAGAGATCGGCCGGAGTTGTTAACATTGTCCGTATTGACCGCAATTGTCCAACGGCTGAGGTTGTCCAAAGTCCAAGGTCCAAAGTTGTTCGAATGCGAGGACGACGTTCGTCATTTATTTATTGGCAACGGGCGGGACATGCGTATCGTGGGGGACCAAATTTTTAAATCTTATGGCCAGAACTGAACGTCACGGAATCAAAAATCGCGAAGCCATCGCCGAGATGCCGGAGTGGATGAAGGATAAAGAGTGTCCGCATAAAAAGAAATACATGGCGGGCAAACGCATCATGCCGAAGAATATCAACGGCAGGGAGAAGCTCTCTTTCATCATCGATGAGTGTTTCCTGGCTTACAATTCGGCGCGGCTCAAGGAAGCGTGCCAGCTGTTCGCGGATCGCATGCTGGATGCGGATGTGACCATCGGCATGAGCATTTCCGGCGCGCTCAC
>Ga0070731_10005043_pt1 | contig 11045 bp, 10 predicted proteins | sample Coa_R1_2_FD_66448 | JGI IMG/M metagenome (GOLD analysis project Ga0070731, IMG submission 66448) | Surface soil microbial communities from Centralia Pennsylvania, which are recovering from an underground coalmine fire - Coalmine... | ecosystem: Environmental > Terrestrial > Soil > Unclassified ... | reverse complement strand
CAGGCGCTGGCGGTGTTCGATCTCGAACCGCCATTGACCCAGCTGCGCCTCAAGGCGCGCTACAAGCTGCTGGTCAAGGAGCACCATCCGGACGCCCATGGCGGCGACAAGGCCGCCGAGGAGAAGCTGAAGATCATCAACCAGGCCTATGCGACCCTGAAAGCCAGCTACTTCCACTGAGCCATCCCAGGATCGCCGGCCCATTCCCTCCCAGCAGCACCAGAAAGCGCCAAAAGCAATGCCAACCGTTCAGCAAGCGGCATCCGTTCCGACTCCGCAGGGCCTGCCGGACATCAAGATTTCGGTGCGCCAGACCTTCGGCATCGACAGCGATCTCGAAGTGCCGGCGTTCAGCCAGCCGAGCGAGCATGTGCCGGATTTCGACGATGCCTACCGCTTCGATCACGACACGACGCTGGCGATCCTCGCCGGGTTTGCCTTCAACCGGCGGGTGATGATCTGCGGCTACCACGGCACCGGCAAATCGACCCATGTCGAGCAGGTCGCCGCGCGGCTCAACTGGCCGTGCATCCGGGTCAACCTCGACAGCCACATCAGCCGCATCGATCTCGTCGGCAAGGATGCGATCGTCTTGCGCGACAACAAGCAGGTGACCGAGTTCCGCGAGGGCATCCTGCCGTGGGCGCTGCAGCACCCGGTGGCGCTGTGCTTCGACGAATACGACGCCGGGCGCCCCGATGTCATGTTCGTGATCCAGCGCGTGCTCGAGGTCGAGGGCAAGCTGACCCTCTTGGACCAGAACCGCGTCATCCGGCCGCATGCCGGCTTCCGCCTGTTCTCGACCGCCAATACCGTCGGGCTCGGCGACACCAGCGGCCTCTACCACGGCACGCAGCAGATCAACCAGGGCCAGATGGACCGCTGGAACATCGTCGCGACCTTGAACTACCTGCCGCACGACGCCGAAGTCGAGATCGTGCTCGCCAAGGTGCCGAGCTACAACGACGACGAGGGGCGCCGCCGCGTCAGCGCCATGGTGGCGCTCGCCGATCTAACCCGCAGCGGCTTCATCAACGGCGACATCTCGACCGTCATGTCGCCGCGCACGGTGATGACCTGGGCCGAGAACGCCCGCATCTTCAACGATCTGGCATTCGCCTTCCGGCTCACCTTCCTCAACAAGTGCGACGAGATGGAGCGCCCGACCGTCGCGGAATATTACCAGCGCTGCTTCGGCAGCGAACTGCCCGAGACCGGCGTCAACGCGACCTTGATGTAGGATGCAGCGGGCGGTTTCCTCAATCATTCGTCACCCCCGCGCAAGCGGGGGCCCAGGGCGAGCGACGGCTTGGCCGCCCTGGATTCCCGCTGTCGCGGGAATGACGAGAATAGGCCGTCGAGTGAGCTGAAGCATGACGCAGGCGTTTTCGCCGACCGAGATCTTCAAGCGCGCGACCGCCTCGACGCTGCGGGCGATCGCCGAGCAGGACGACGTCAATGTCGGCTTCGGGCCGGAGCCGCCCGGCCTTTCCGGCAAACGGGTCAAATTGCCCAACCCGGCGCGCGACCTGCCGCCCGACGAGGTCGCCCAATTGCGCGGCGCCGCCGACAGCATGGCGCTGCGCCTGCGCTACCACAACGACGCGGTGCATTCGAAGCGGATGCCGGGGAGCGCCCTGGCGCGCAGCATGTTCGAGGCGCTGGAGCAGGCGCGGGTCGAGGCGCTGGGGACGCGCCGCATGGTCGGGGTCGGGCAAAACATGGCGGCGATGCTCGACGAGCAATACCGCCGCCAGGGTTTCGAGCGCATCACCGAGCGCACCGAGGGGACGCTCGCCGAAGCGGTGCGGCTATTGGCCCGCGAAGCCCTGACCCACGAGCCGCCGCCGCCGGCGGCGCGCGGCGTCGTCGATCTGTGGCGCCCCTGGCTCGAAGGCAAGATCGCCCGCGACATCAGCGAACTCGACCGCGCGATTGACGACCAGGACACCTATGCCCGCGCCACCCGCCGGCTGATCCAGGACCTCGACATCGATTTGGGCGAGATCGACGACTCCTCTTCCGACGACAGCCAGGGCGGCGAAGAAGCCGAGGGCGAGAACGAGAGCGAGGGCGGCGAGAGCGCCAGCGCCGGGGCGCAGCCCTCGATGGACGGCTCACCCTCCGACAGCGCCGAAGCCGAGGGCGAGGAAGACGGCGAAGCCGACGCCGACGGCGAGATGATGCCGGGCGCCAGCGACGACGATCCCGGCCGCCCGGGCCGGCCCGGGACCCAGCCGCGCGGCCGGCCCGACGAGAACGCGATCTACCGCGCCTTCAGCACCACCGCCGACGAGGTCGTCGAAGCCGACAAATTATGCGACGCCGACGAATTGGGCCGGCTGCGCCACCTGCTCGACCAGCAATTGTCGCACCTGCAGAGCGTCATCGCGCGGCTCGCCAACCGGCTGCAGCGCCGCCTCCTCGCCAAGCAGACGCGCGCCTGGGAGTTCGACCTCGAAGAGGGCATCCTCGACGCGGCGCGCCTGTCGCGGGTCATCACCAATCCGGTCCTGCCGCTCTCCTACAAGCAGGAGCAGGAGATGGAGTTCCGCGACACCGTCGTGTCGCTGCTGATCGACAATTCGGGCTCGATGCGCGGGCGGCCGATCACCGTGGCGGCGATGAGCGCCGACATCCTGGCGCGCACGCTGGAGCGCTGCGGCGTCAAGGTCGAGATCCTCGGGTTCACGACGCGCGCATGGAAGGGCGGCCAGGCGCGCGAGAAGTGGATCGCCGCCGGCAAGCCCGCCAACCCGGGCCGCCTCAACGATTTGCGCCACATCGTCTACAAGCCGGCCGACGCGCCGTGGCGCCGCGCCCGGCGCAACCTCGGGCTGATGCTGCGCGAGGGCATCCTGAAAGAAAACATCGACGGCGAAGCCCTGATGTGGGCCCACAACCGGCTATTGGGCCGCCCCGAGGAGCGCCGCATCCTGATGGTGATTTCGGACGGCGCGCCGGTCGACGATTCAACCCTCTCGGTCAACCCCGGCAACTACCTCGAAAAGCACCTGCGCGAGGTGATCCGCGAGATCGAGCGCATCGGCTCGGTTGAACTGACGGCGATCGGCATCGGCCACGACGTCACGCGCTATTACCGCCGCGCCGTGACGATCGTCGACGCCGAGCAACTTGGCGGCGTCATGCTCGAACGCCTCGCCGATTTGTTCGAGGAAGAAGGCTCCGGCAAAACCCGCGTCAAAAGCCGCCGCGCCGCTTAATCGGCAGCGGCCTTGCTGCTCCCTTCAGCGCAGTATATTCACCTTTTGTTCTTGACATTCGCGGCCTGACCGTGTATATGCGCTCTCGCACGACCAGGGTCGAGCGATGCTCTTATCGGAACGTCTGCGCAATTATAGCGACGATCTGAATTGGACATCATGCGTCTTCGAAGCCATTCTGAACCCAGCTTTTCCGCAGATGAATTCCGGGATCGGATCGTTTATTGGCCACTCTTCATTGTCCTTCTGGTCTCAGCCGTTCTTGTCATCTGCCGTGCATCGCCAATAGGCCCAGATTTTGCGTACGTATTGATCGGTACACCGTTGCTGCTGCTGGTCTTGATCATCGCTGCGGTGCCGGCGGCCATGAGGATACCGAGGCTTGCGCGAGGCGGCCGGTGGCAATGCGCGGCTTCTTATGCCGTGTTACCATCCGTAGTGCTCGTAAACATCGTTGGTCCGCTGGCGTACCTCCGGGCTTGCGACATGGTCGGTGACCTCATTCATTTTGAAATAATGAGGGACACCTATATCGCTTCGATAGAACATCTGCCAGACGGTCATACACCCAAGCTTGTTGTGTTCAATTGGGGTGGGATGATCTGGTCATCAGCCGGCGTCATCTATGATCAAAGCGATGAGGTCACACTTCCGCCGGAACAGCAATCACCGGCTTGGCTTAAGCGGGCAGGCAAGACTGAGCTTGGCTGTGGCGACTATTCAGTGACCTCGGTGGGGGGACATTTCTATTTGGCGGCGTTCCCCTGTTAACCAAACGCTACATTTCCCGCCGCGCCTTGAGGGCGGCGGTCAGGGTGCCTTCGTCGAGGTAGTCGAGTTCGCCGCCGATCGGGACGCCCTGCGCGAGGCGCGACATCCGCGCGCCGGTCGGGGCGGCGCGCTCGGCGATGTAATGCGCGGTCGTCTGGCCCTCGACCGTCGCGTTGAGCGCCAGGATCAGCTCGATCTCGGGGCCGAGCCGAGCGAGCAGCCGGGCGATGTTGAGTTCCTCCGGGCCGACCCCGTCCAACGCCGACAAGGTGCCGCCGAGCACGTGGTAGCGGCCGCGAAAGGCGCCGCTGCGTTCGAGCGCCCAGAGATCGGCGAGGTCCTCGACGACGCAGATCGCGCTGGCGTCGCGCTCGGGGTCGCGGCAGATCGCGCACGGGTCGGCGGTGTCGAGATTGCCGCAGGTCGCGCACGGCCGCACCGCCGCCGCCGCGGCGCCCAAGGCCGCCGCCAAGGGCTGCATCACCTGCTCGCGGCGCTTCAACAGGAAGAGGGCGGCGCGCCGCGCCGAGCGCGGCCCGAGCCCCGGCAGCCGCGCCAACAATTGGATCAGCGTATCGAGCTCGGACATCGAGGCGCGACGCGAAATCCCCTCTCCACCCTTCAGGGGGGAGAGGGAGGGGCCCAGCGCGCAGCGCTGGGAGGGTGAGGTGGGTTACCGCGAGCCGCCCCCTCACCCCAACCCTCTCCCCCGATGGGGGAGAGGGGGTGCGACTCTGCTGGTTTCAACACCGGCCTAAAACGGCAGTTTCATGCCGCCGGGGAGCGCCAGACCGCCGGTCAGTTTCTGCATCTCGGATTCGGTATAGGCGTTGACCTTGTGCTTGGCGTCGTTGAACGCGGCGACGATCAAATCTTCCAGCACCTCGGTCTCGGCCGGGTCGACCGCCGCCTTGTCGATCTTCAGGCGTTTGACTTCGCTCTTGCCGTTCAGCGTCAGCTGCACCATGCCGCCGCCCGAGACGCCGGTCATCTCGACGGCTTCGAGCTGCGCCTGCATCTCGGCCATCTTGGTCTGCATCGCCTGGGCCTGTTTCATCAGCTGGCCGAGATTCTTCATGGGGTCTCCTCTCCCGCGTTGGTCGCGTCATCGCCCGAAACGTCCGCCATTGGGTCGTCCGCCACCGGGTCGACCCCGGGCTCGGCCGCCGCGAAGCGCTCGCGCACCGCGGCGATCGTGGCGCCCGGGAAATACTCCAGCACCGCCCGCACCAACGGGTGCGCCGCGACCTCGTTCCTGAGCTCGCCGGCGCGCCGCGCCTCCTCTTCCGCGAGGGTCGGCGCGCCCTCCGCCTGCGACACCGATACGACCCAGCGCCGGCCAGTCCACTCGCCCAAGAGCTGGCCGAGCCGGTTAGCAAGGTCGCGCGGCGCGGCCTCCGCCGGGCGGAACTCGATTCGTCCCGGCTCGAAGGCGACGAGATGGACCTGCGAATAGAGCTGCGAGCGAATGAGCGCCTCGCGCCGTTCATCGAACAGCGCGACGACCTCGGCGAAATTTTGCGGCATCGCGTCGAGCGCGGCGGTCGGCGGGGCGCGCGGCGCCGGCTGCGGCGCCGCGGCGGCGATGACCGCCTCGATGCGGCGGGCGCTCGGCGGCGCCGCGGCGCCGGGCGGCGGCGCGGCGTTCGCCAGCGGCGCGGCCGGCGCGGCCAGGCTCACCGGCCCCGCCGCCGCCAGCGCGCGCACCAGATCGGCCGGCACCGGCAGGTCGGCGACATAGGCGAGGCGCACCAGCACCATCGCGGCGGCCTGCGTCGGGCTCGGCGCCGCCTGCACCTCTTCCAGGCCCTTCAGCAGCATCTGCCAGGCGCGCGCCAGCACCGGCATCGCGAGCGCGGCGGCGAGCGGCCGGGCGCGCTCGCGCTCGCCCTCTTCCAGCGGGTCGCCGGCGCCGGCATCGGGCGCCAGCTTGAGGCGGGTCACGAAATGCGCCAGATCGAGCAATTCCTGCAGCACCATCAGCGGATCGGCGCCGCCCTGGTGCAGGCCGTCGAGGCGGTCGAGCGCGCCCGCCGCGTCGCCCTTCAGCACGGTCTCGAACAGGTCGAAGACGAGGCCGCGGTCGGCGACGCCCAGCATGTCGCGCACCGCGGCTGCTTCGATCATGCCCTCGGACATCGCGATCGCCTGGTCGAGCAGCGAGAGGCCGTCGCGCACCGAGCCGTCGGCGGCGCGCGCGATCAGGCCGAGCGCCGCCGGCTCGGCCGCGATCCCCTCCGCGTCGGCGATCCGCCGGTAATGCTCGACGAGCAGCTCGATCGGCACGCGGCGCAGCGAAAAGCGCTGGCAGCGCGACAACACCGTGACCGGCACCCGGTGCACCTCGGTTGTCGCGAAGATGAAGACGACGTCGGGCGGCGGCTCCTCGAGCGTCTTCAACAAGGCGTTGAAGGCGTTCTTCGACAGCATGTGCACTTCGTCGATGATGTAGACCTTGTAGCGCGCCGAGACCGGGCGGTAGCGCACCCCCTCGGTCAGGTCGCGGATGTCGTCGACGCCGGTGCGCGAGGCGGCGTCCATCTCGATCACGTCGACGTGGCGGTCCTCGGCGATCGATCTGCAATGGACGCACTGGCCGCACGGCGCGATGGTCGGGCCGCCGGTCCCGTCGGGGCCGACGCAATTGAGGGCGCGGGCGATGATCCGCGCCGTCGTCGTCTTGCCGACGCCGCGCACCCCGGTGAGGATGAAGGCATGCGCGATCCGCCCGGTCGCGATCGCGTTCGACAGGGTGCGGACCATCGCCTCCTGGCCGATCACCTCGGCGAAGGTCTGCGGCCGGTACTTCCGGGCGAGGACGCGATAGTGGGTCGCGGGGTCGGTCATGCTGGCGGCGCGGGATTAAGGTGGGAGACCGGACAAACGACCCAGGCCGAAACTCGTTACGGCTGCTTCCTTCCGGACCTGACCGGGTTGGCGAGGGGCCTGTCCGCCGCCGACCTCCCGCCGCACTATATCAGGTGCCGCGAGGGCCGCGGCAAGTTTCCCGGGTTTATTCCGGCAAGCCCCTGCCGGGCTCAGAGCGGGCCGTTGGGCAGCACCAATACCTTGCCGTTGCGGCCGCCGCGCTGGGCGTGCGCGAGCGCCGCCTTGATGTCCTCGATCGGATAGGTCGCGTCGATCGGCGCCTTGAGGGTGCCGTCGCGCAGCTTTGCCGCGAGGTCGGCGTAGAGCGCGCGCACCGCCGCCGGGGTGCGCTTGGCGAGGCCGCGGCCGAGCATGAAGCCCGTGAGGCTGACCCCGCGGGCGCCGAGCGCGGCGCGGCTCATCACCGGGTCGGCGCCCGACATCGAGCCGTAGCTGACGACGACGCCGTCGTCGGCGACGCTGTCGGCGAGGCGCTTCGTGGCCTCACCCGAAACCGCGTCGATCGCGAGGCGAATGGGCGCGCCGCCGGTCGCGTCGCGAGCGCGCGCCGCGAGGTCGGGACCGTCCGCCAACACGATATCGGCGCCGAGCGCGCCGAGTTCGGCCGCCACATCGTCGCGTCGTACGACATTGAGCGTGCGGATGCCGCGGGATTTCGCGATCACGATCAGGTGCCGCCCGACCGCCGAATTCGCGACGTTTTGCATGACCCAGTCGCCCGCCGCGAGCGCGACGTGGTCCTCGAGGAGGAGCTGCGCGGTCGCCGGGTTGATCCGCAGCATCGCGGCCTGCGCGAGGTCGAGGCCGGCGGGAATGGGGATCGCGTCGGCCGCCGCGATGCGCCGGCGCTGCGCCCAGTTCTCGCGCTGCAGGTTGATTACGAGGTCGCCGGTGCGCAGCCCGCCGACCCCGGCGCCGACCGCCGCGACGCGGCCGACGCATTCGGCGCCCGGGGTGGCCGGGAGCGCCGGGTGCAGCCGGTAATTGCCGCGGATCATCGAGATGTCGGCCGGGTTGATCGGAAAGGCCAGCACGTCGAACACGATTTCCTCGGCGCCGGGCGCCCCGACATCGGGCGCCTCGACGCAAGAAGCGACCTCCTCCGGCACGCCGTAAGCGCCGATCTCGACCTTCTTCATCGCCGTTCTCCTTCTGCCTCGATAGAGGCTGTCATTGCGAGCGCAGCGAAGCAATCCCGCGCGGCATAGCGCACCCGCAGGGGGATTGCGTCGTCGCTGCGCTCCTCGCAATGACGGAGGTAGCTTAGATCAGCGCGTGTTGGCGGGGGCGTCGAGCGGCCACAGATCGGTCCGCCAGCGCCGCGCGATGTAAAGCGTCAGCACGGCGCCGACCAGGCAATAGAGCGAGGCGGTTACCGCGAAGCCGAGCCGCTCGATCAGCACGCCGGCCGCGAGGAGCCCAATCGGCACGCCGTAGATCGCCAGCATCCGCACACCCATGACGCGGCCGCGAAAGCGCTCGCCCGCACTGTGCAGCAAGAGAACCGACATCGGCACCAGGCTGAGGCTTTGGCTGATGCCGGCGATGACCAGCACCATGCGGCCGCTGACCGGGCTCTTCAGGTTGACGAAGACGAAGAGCGCCGCGTACCAGCCGAGCGCGAAGAGGACCATCATGCGCGCCGGGCGCAGCGTCCGCCCGACCAGGCTAACCGCGATCGAGCCGAGGAGCGAGCCGAGCGCGAAGCTGGCGACCAGCGTGCCGAGACCGGTTTCGCCGATGCGGTAGACGTCGCGCGCGACGTAGGGCAGGAGGCCGCTGGTCAGCGGGAAGGCCGTCAGGTTGACGAGAAACGCCAGCCACAGCGCCGCCAGCGACACCGGCGTGTCCCATACATAGGCGAGGCCCTCGGTCAGGTCGCGCCACAGCGTGGGCCGGGCGGCGCCCTCGGGCCCGGCCAGCGGCCGGCCGGGCGCGACGCCGAGGGTCAACCCGAAGCCGAGCCCGTAGAACGTCGCGATCACCAGATAGACCGGGCCGAGCCCGAACGCCGCGAAGAGGCCGGCGCCGGCGAGCGAGCCGAAAATACGCGCTGAATCCGAGGTCGTGCGCGAGACGCCCATCGTCGCCATCAGCGTCTGGGCCGGCATCGTCGCCGCGACCAGCGCGTTGCGCATGCCCTGGTCGGACGGCCGGATCAGCCCCGACAGCGTCGCGATGACGAAGACGTAGCTCGGGCGCAGCGCGCCGGCGAAGGCGAGCACGGTCACGGTGCTGCCGAGCAGCGCGTAGGCGGCGCGCATCGAGCACAAGACGATGCGGTGGCCGATGCGGTCGCCGATCATCCCGAAGACCGGCGCCAGCAGCGTTCCGAGGTAGAGCAGCGCCCAGAACAGGGTCAGCGCCAAGACCGAGCCGGTCTCAACGAGGATGTACCAGCCGAGCACCAGATTCTCCATTTCGCTGCCCCACGAGGTCGCGAAATCGGCCGGGAACTGGAAGCGGAAGCTGCGCACCCGAAACGGCGCCAGCATCGCGGCGGAGGACAGTAGCGGCATGCGGAGATTTCGGGATCAGTGTCAGCCGGCTTGTGGCCCTTGACACCATGTGGTGTTGACGGCCATCTGTTTTCTCAATGGACGCGGAGCTCCTTCACTACCAGCGCATCGATTATGACGACGGCGCGATCGTGGAAATGGTGCTCTGGCGCGTTCCGTCGCCGGTTCCACCGTCGGCGCACGATCTCAAATACTCGTTGTTCTATGGCCGCCCAGGTGTCCGCGAGGTTGGCTATGACAACGAGCGTGGCAAAGGCGATCACCGGCATCTCCAGGGGGTCGAGGCACCCTACACGTTTAGCAGCGTTGAGCAGCTGATGGTTGATTTCTGGTCCGACGTCCGGGCCTTGAGAGGCATAAAATGAACGACATCAAGGTGACGGTCGGCGGGTCGATCGAAGAGAACGCCGCAAGTGGGTTTGTCGATGCCTGGCACCGGGCCGAGCGCGGCGAATCGTTCCGCGAGCGCCATCTGGCGTTCGAGAGCTGGGACGCCCTCGCCCGGGTGTTGACCGGAAAGCGCATGGAGCTATTGCGCTATGTCCATCGGCACAAAGTCGCCAGCGTTCGGGCGCTGGCCAAGGCGCTGGGCCGCGACTACAGCAACGTTCACGCCGACGTCCAGGCGCTGACCGCCGCCGGCCTCCTTGAGACAACGGACGGTGGCATCCGCGCCGATTACGACGCGATCGAGACCAGGATCGCGATTTGAACCGGTAATGGAGCCCCGGTGCAGGAAACGCCCTGCCGGTTTACGTCCAACCAGGGTCGAGCGCGCCAAGACCGATCAACCTCTCATGTCCCATAGCGATCCCATTCAAAACCTTATGTCAGTCGGCGGCAGGCCGAGTTCGGAGCGGGCGAACACCATCGCGCCGTGCTCCGGGTTGTTGCCGGTGTGGGCGCGCATCGCGTGGACGTCGCGCCAGGCGCGCTGGATCGGGTTGCTGAGAAAGATGCCGCGTCCGCCGCTCGCCTCGAACAGCCGGTCGACGCTGCGCACGCTCCACTCGACCGCCTTGCCGGCGTCCCAGCGATAGCGCGCGCGCTGCGTCAACGGGATCTCCTCGCCGGCGCGGGCGAGGCGCATCATCTCGGCGAAATTGCCGAGCATGCGCTCGCGGGCCGCGTCGATCTCGGCCGCCGACTCGGCGAGGCGGTGCTGGATGAACGGGTCCTCGGCGGTGGCGGAGCGGGTGGTCTGGTTGATGCGGCGGCGCGACTGCTCGCGAAAGGCATCGAGCGCGCCGAGCGCGACGCCGATCGTCGGCGCGGTGATGCCGTAGCGGAATATCAGGGAAAACGGCAGCCGGTAGAGCGGCGCGTCGTTGACCGCGGCGCCGGGGTGGCGCAGGTGAAATGCGTCGACGTAGGAATGGGTGCGGTACTCCGGCACGAATGCGTCGGCGACGACGAGATCCTTGCTGCCGGTAGCGCAGAGACCGGTGACGTGCCAGTTGTCCTCGATCTTGTACTGGGCGCGCGGCACCAGAAAGAGCCGCGCGTCGGGCGGGGTGCCGCTTTCGAGGGGCGGCGCCAGGCCGCCCAGCGCGGCCCATTGGCAATAATCGCAGCCGCTCGAAAAGGACCAGCGACCGCTGAGGCGGAAGCCGCCGGGGGCGCGCTCGACCGTCCCCGTCGG
>Ga0070731_10005042_pt1 | contig 11047 bp, 3 predicted proteins | sample Coa_R1_2_FD_66448 | JGI IMG/M metagenome (GOLD analysis project Ga0070731, IMG submission 66448) | Surface soil microbial communities from Centralia Pennsylvania, which are recovering from an underground coalmine fire - Coalmine... | ecosystem: Environmental > Terrestrial > Soil > Unclassified ... | reverse complement strand
CACAAGGCGACTATCATCGGCGCAACACGATGACATGATGACCCGAATGGCCGAGATGAATTGAAAAACCTTCTAGAATCAATTTCCTTATCATATTGTCGGTTGTTGTTTCGCCTGCCGCCCAATAATGGGTTTCCATCAAGATTAGTCGAATGCCTGTTAGATTGGCTTGCGTAAGCAGTTCGATTTCTCCTCCTTCGATATCGCAGATCAGGACATTCGCCGAATGTGAGCTAATCTCATCTTCTAGGCAGATGACAGGGACTTGGATGGTTTTTACAATTCCGGGTGTGGTAGGAGAGGCTCCGAGCCTCGATGCCCAGAATGCCTGGTCAACATAGAAATTTATTGTCTCACCGGGGCGCGCGATCATGTTGCGCGGCTTTAGAATTCCCACACGCGATTTGATGTTGGATAAGCCATTGCGACGAAAATTCTGCCGGGCGTCCTCAACGATATCGGGGTTGGCTTCAAATGTCAGGACGTTGTTGGCACCGATGATGGATGCGGCGGTCATTGATACAACGCCTAGGGCCGTTCCTACCTCGAGGACGCGGTCCGTTGGCTGGATTAGGTCGGTAACGAGTTGCCGCTCGCGCCCTTCATAATGGCCGCCGTCTAGGCTGTGAACGATGGTCGGGGCATAGCGTTCGGTGTCCACAAATACGGTGAAGCCGCCGACGTCAGTCATGTGTCCGGTTCGGCCTTCCGGCAGCGAAAGCCGCTCCCGCTCAGAGAGGAGGCGCTGCTCTAATACTTGTCGGAGCGAGATCGCATCGACTGGATCACCGAACACTTGGCATTCATCGAAATGCAAGTAGTCGTTTCCGTCGAGGCGAACCCTTACGAATCGAGCTGCTTGATCGCCAGCGAGCGCAATTACATAGGGTTGATTAACGGTATTGCCAAAGACTGTGCTGTCGATCTTGCGGAATAATCGGTCCCATTGATGTCCATCCAGCGATCCCAGAATACTGAAATGCGACAACCTACTTGCCTGCTCTTGGCGGTTGAAAATGAGAATCTTGCGTATGAAAAATACGCCCTGTAAGTCCACGTGCCACCAAGGGTCCTGTTCTTTTTCGGTGTGAAACCCTAAGCCGCCCGAGATGGATCCATTATTTGCCTGTCGTGCGTCCTCCTCGGCCATACGGCTCCGGCTCCACTGCGATGTCGAACTCTGCAATGCCGGCTTGTTTAGGGCGAGGTTCAGTGCGGGCCCTCTATCAAACTCCGGTCCGACTGCGTCGTGAGATGATGCAAGCACTGTTTTTTTAGGGCTCATGTTGCTTGTTCTTGGTTTGATAAAACGGCCCCCCGCGTTTGAGTGTTATTCTATATTTGTATTGTCGGCTGTTATGCGATCAGAGTTTTGCATCTTGTCCTCAAGCACGAGCGGCGGCATGCAGATGAAGGCTTGCATTGATCTGTAGATCCCGTTCATCATGCAATCGATGCCGCTGTTTTCCGACACGACATCTGTCCCAGGAAATGCAATATTCCAACTCTTTAAGGGTACGCAATAATCGAGCAACGCGCGCGCCCCTTTGGCGGAAACCGAGTACGCCACCGTGCCGTAGGAGTGGGCTAGCTTAACCAGGGACGGCGAGAAGTTGGTGGACTGGAACTTCGATTTGTCGTCGCCTTGGAATTGCTGCCCGTAGAACCTCATTGTTGCTTTGGCAAAGCCCAGGTCAGCCCAAACGAAGAGGGGATTAAAATTGTATCCCCATTGAATGAAATCCCAGTCTTCGGGCAGTGTTGCTATTAATTGGGCGGCCTTTTCTTCAAAACGGACAGTTGCGATAGCATCGTCTTCAAAGACAGTCATGACTGTGTTTTCAGTAACCGCCTTCTTCCACAGATCCACGTGCGACAGGGCACAAGCCAACGCGCCGGCCTTGTAGGCGCAGTCGGGCGTCACTAGCCCCTCTTGAATGAGCTTCTCCCTATCGACTTGGTGGCCATCGACTGCGGACACGCGGATGACATTGCGCAGGTGGGCGTTGTACTTTTGAAACGCGGCCAGGCGTTCGGTGCTGCGATCAAGATTGATCAGATGGATGGGAAATTCCGCGCTCGATCGCGGCGCTGCGGCCGTGTGCGCGGTGCTCAACACCGGCGCGTCCGCGGTAGCCTTCAGCAAGGCGCGGGCCTGCTCGATCCCGCCAGGGACGTGATGGTCGTCGCCTTCGCCGAAAGTGATATAACCGTAGATCTGGCGATTATCCAAATACTGGGGAATTTTTGCTTTTCGAGCGCTGTCAGAGAAGATGACGTATTCATATCGAGTGGTCGTATCTTCGTAAGTCAGCTGTGGAATCACGTCGGTGCGGACAAGGTAGGTGCAGTGCACCACTGGCACTTCGACTACGCCGCGAATATAGCGGTGCAATATCCAGCCATACTGATCGCAGCCCTTAAAGTAGCCCTTATCGTCAATCTCGGCATGATAGTTCGAGTAGTATTGTCCGGGAGCAATTGAGCGCAGGAGCGGCGAGGCGATCGGTAGGTCGAGCGCCACCAGCTCACGTAAAGTGGCCGGACGGATAAAGTTGTCTGCGTCAGCGACAAAATAGTAATCGCATTCGAGTTCGATCGCGCGGCGCATGCTCAAATTGCGGATGCGCCCGAGCACGCTGAACCGTGTCTCGTTCCACTCATGTTCACCGAACTGCTCGACCTTTTCTGGGACGTCGGATGCCTCGAACTCGACCGTATCGTACAGATGGCCGACTCGCGCGACCCAATCGCGCAGGATCTGCTCAGTCTTGTCGGTGTTGTTGTTGGTGCGGATGTACAGCACGATGGAGGATTTCGGATAATCCAGTGCCTCGATGCACTCGAGATAGAGCGGCAGCGCCGCTTCCTTCTGCTTGGCCAGGATCGCTATAAGGACCCGCGGCGAGTCCTTCACGCGCGAATGCAATGGGCGCTGGGGCTCCAGCGCGTGCTGTTGGATGAAATCCTCGGCACCGAGGACTCCAAGGTTCGGCGGTTTCGCGGCCGGAATTTTGTCGGCAGCAAAGCGCGCATTGGCGGCAACACGCTTCACCATCGATGTCGGCAGCTTGTCGCTGGCCAAAAGCTTCAGGCCTGCGTCGAGCGCCTCGCGATAGGCGCCGGCCCAGTAGGCGTTAATAGAGAACTCGTCGAGAAGACCATAATCATAGATCCACGGCTGAATGAACAAGCCGTTTGGCTGTTTCAGTTCAAGGCCGCGGCGGGCGATGTCCGTACCCAGAGCGTTCTTGCCTTTGTCGCGGCAATAATGGCTCGCCGCGTACAGCGCCTCGGCGCGCGCGGGCACAAGTTCGCTGGCGCGCTCCCAAGTGGCGATCACTTCATCGAATGGCCGATCAAGCGTCGCCATAAGTTTTCCGGCCTCGAACAGGCTCACGTAGATTTCTTCCACCCAATGTCCGAGTTCAACTCGCTTGAGGTAATTGGCAAGCGCCTTTTCGTGTTCGCCGCAATCTCGATAGCTCTGCGCCAGGTAGAAGGTGTAGCGCGAGACAAGGACTGGGTCCGTCTCGGTAGCTAGCGCGCGTTCGAGAACGGCAGCGTCGTCTTGGTACTTGCGAGGATTTTCATTGCGCGCGCCGCTGGTAGTGGCGCGGATGGCGAAGCCTGTGAGCGTTTCACGCTTGAGATTGCCGGGAGGCGTCTCAAGATATTCATGCAGCACGCCCTTATACAAAAACGGCAGCCGATTGCTAAACAGTTGCGAGCGATGATGGGCGAGGCTTCCGTGACGTACCGGCACGTCGTAGAGGTCGGCACTCATTTGCGCCTTGAATGCGGTAAAATCGAAACCGACGTCGATTTCGAGTGTATCGTCGGCATCAATGATCATGGCATAATCGACGCTTGCGACCTCACGAAGTTTCGCCAGGGCAAAGCTGCGGTTGTAGGCAAAGTCTCGCCATGGCTCGTCTATCACGGCGCCTTCGATTTTTTTCTCGGCGAGAAAATCGCGGATCACCTGCTGCGTGCCGTCGGTCGAGCCGGTATCGACGACGAGGATGTAATCGATCAGCGGCAGAATGCTTGCGAGGCAGCGACGGATGAGTTTGCTCTCATTCTTGACGATCATGCACAGGCCGATCGTCTTATGGGTTTTGGTGGCTGGCTCGTCGGTCACCGCCGGCGTGTGGCCGGCCCTGCGCATCTCTGCGATCGTCTCGTCAATGAGCAATTTGGCGTTTACGGTCAGCCGGCCGCGATCGCCGAATTTGCTCAGCATTTCTACGGCCACGCGCGCGTACTCGCGAATCTCATCCCAATCAACAGAGGCTTTATCAAAGTCGACCGCGGTTTGCGGCGGGACATCGGCAGCGTCTGCAAACGAAACTGGTAGCCCGGTCTCCTGCTTGATTTTTTGTTCTTTACTAGTCCGGTAGGGTTCGTCCCGTGCCATGCGGGTCACGTCGACGATCAAGTCGGCACACAGTTGCGCGTGCAAATAGAGATAGATGTGCAGGCCCATGAACAAGGCGAATGCCTGATGTTCGGGCAGTATTTCGAGCGGGCGCACCTTGTCTGCGTCCCGCGAAATGTTTTCGTACATACGGTTCCAGTATAACGGCGACGGTTTCGGACCATTGCCGGACCATGGCTCGCCCGCGTGCTTGAGTCCGCGCTCAGTCAGATACTGGAAATACGGATCGTTATCCCGCCAGATGATATCGACGGTCGTGAGGTAGAAGGTGAGACTTCCACGCCGCTTGTAAGAAAGATAAGACAGCCACTGTTGCCAAAGATTGCGGTATTGGAAGATGTGAAAGCCATCGTAGGTCTGTTTGATCGCCCAGATGCGACCGAGCGACCAGCAATCGCCGAAGACCGGGGCTTTACCGGCTTCGTTCGCATGTTCGATCAACAGCGACAAATAATCCTTTTCCGCCGGACGCAATTCCCCCCGTAAACCTCCTTGCGGGAGATACCATTGCATTGTCATCGCGGGTTGGAAATGCTTCACGCCGCCGTTTTTGCGCAGCAGAGGCGCGTATTCGCGATAGTAAGGATCGCCTTTTGGGTGACGCGAGTCCCACGAGTCGCCGCCGATGGTCGCCACACGTTCCGGCGTGAGCCAGTTTAGGCTGAAGGTAAACGGTTCGTAGTAGCAGAGCGTTGCGGTAAGCTCGCGAAACTTGAGCCAGAACCATGTGCTCGACGTTCTCGGCGCGGCATGGATGAAGACTGGCGGGGCCAACAGCGGCATCCGTTCGGTGATTTCGAGGGACGCCGAGCCACTTCTCGGGTTTGCTCTCGCATCAATATTGCGCATGCTATTCACCGCCGCTCTTGGAACTCGCTGCCGGGCTTGATGTTCGAAAGATCTGATGGCTTTAAGGGATAGAAATAGCGACTAATCGTTGATATTTCGCGTAAGTGTGGCCGGCTGCGCCGATCCCGCCCCTCGCGAACTGCGCTTTTATGATGACAGGCTCCGGCTGATCGTTTGCTAAAAGAAAGGGTCAGGCTGGCAAGCTCGCCTAAGCGCCCACGAGGCGGCTTATTGATTGATGAGTTTCTTTGGTAAAATTCATAACAACTTGCGCGCATGACGATATTCGCGGGGAAAGTTAACGCCGCCCGCGCAACTCGCATATGTAAAGGTTCTAGGTTATCCGACCTCGCAACAGTATAGAATATAAAGTATAAAGTCAGCGTCTGGTGAAGCATCGCGTGTGCCGGGCGCAGAAAGAAATGAAGTCGCGTGGACTTTAGTTTGGCGGGCCGCTCGCCATTCGGGCGCGACACACGGCAAACAAACGTGAGGCGTCGGATAAAAGGGTCTAAAAGATCGCCGGCAGCGATAGGAGCAAGTTCGTTTACCGATGCGATCTGCCGCTTGCGCCAGTCATAGCACAATCGTCATGCTGGCCCTAGCTAGCGTGGCTCTGATCGGTCACCAATTTGGTGGCGGTCTTGCGATGCTGTTCAGAGTTGGCGTGATCAACGCCCCGCGCGGTGATCATGAGCATGCCATCTTCGGTTGTGCCGATTAAGCCTTTTTCCTTCAGATACCAGAGATGAAACTCTAGATGCTCGGCCGGACAGCCTAGCAGGCGTTCAAGGCCGATATTGCTAATGCCTAGATCACGGCCGCTTTGCCGCCGTTTGAGATAAAGAACCGACAACAATTTGTTCTGGATATCGACATCCCGTTCGATACCCTTGGTGTCGCTGGCTTCATCGACCAGTTTGACCCGTTCGCTGAAATTGTTTTTATGGGAAATGTCGTACTGCGCGCGCTTGCCCGGATCGTTTAGCGTGGCATAAGCCTCCATGACCACGTCGAAGCTCTTGCGATCACCTGTGTCCTTGTTGTCGGGATGGTAACGCCGAGCGAGATAACGAAACATCCGTTCAATCGTTCCCGAGTTGGCGTTCGGGCTGATTTCCAGGGTTTCATAATAGTCGATGAAATTGGAGGTTTCCTTCATACGCTACCATCCGGCCCCATCAGTGTACTTCGGGATTTGTTCACGAGGCACTTCAGACGCATGCCTTTGACCGGACCAGAGGCTGCACTTTGCTTTTGCCTATCGAGCACAGCGTTAAAACGTTGTTTGAGCGCGTCAACCCTGACCTAGCCGACCACGTCGAATAGATGGGCGATTTGCCATCGTCAGGGGGACTGTCCATCGAGCGAAGGCAGCAATCGTGCCAAGCGGTTGAGCAGGGTAGAGCGCTCACACAAGCGTGTCACGTTATAAGACGTCGGAGAGCCGGCAATTAATTGTAAGTATGAACGGTTGAAGCGCGTTGTTCCCTCTACGCCGATGGGGATGGTTCAAAACTGTTGCTGAACACCGTGCGGCAAGTCAGCGTATTGCTCACTTCGCACCCGACCACCTCACCGACACGGGCAAGTTCTGGCGCCAAGTTGGCCAAATTCTCCTCATGCTCGGCATTCGATCGCCTAAGCCGCTTCTAATGTTCCAAGATGATAGGCGACGGGGGTGGACTGCGCGCCAACCGCGTTGACATCGAGGAAATTCGGTGGTGCGCCTGAAGGTCGCGTCTATCAGCGCCGAAGAGCGAACGATATGCGGCACGCTTAATTGTCACTCATGCCAACCGCACGGCATAATGGTTAATGCGACAATTTGCAGGTCTCACGTTGCAATTTTGGCAGTCAGGTTGCTTCTGAAAATAGCGATCTGATGCGTCTTTAATTTCAAGGTCGCTGCGCTAACGCGATCAGTGCCAACTAACATCTAAAAGTAAGAATCGTGAACAACTAACAACTGAAGTTAATATTAAAACAAGTTGCATGCGGTTTGTTAGTTGTCTGTTGTGATTTACAAATGGTAAGTACGCGGCTGGTTGTTTGTTTGAGTGAGTAGAGTAGGGCTGCGTGCGTTATTGGCCGTTGTGTATTGCCGTTCGCTCGAGGCGAATTGCAAGCTCAGTGTTTGATGTCTTCGCTCCGCCGTTGTGGGCGGAAAAGAACGCCATTGCCGGCGCGGGCGCGATTCAACTCGGCCAAAATTTCAATCAACTGAGGAGCGTTCGTAATTGCCGGACGCGAACCGGCGAAGCACTCCGGAATTCGTCCCATCGTACCGGATTGCTTCAGGGGACGCGGTCTCAAGCGGACTGCTTCTGGTCGGCTCGCAAGGGCAACGCTCGACATATCCGACATTTCGCCACGCGGGAGGCTGCAGCGCTTTGAGCTGAAGCATACCGATGTGGCCAGAGTAGCGTGAGGGAGCGCGAACATGGCGTACGTCTCTGAGTTGGTCTTCGTCGATCCGTCGGTCGACGATATCGAGACGATCCTTTCCGGGTTGCGGCCCGGAGTTGTAGCGAGGGTGCTCGACCCGGCGATGCCTGTAGCGCGCCAGATTGCGCTCGCCCTCGAAGGCGTTCACGATCTCGACGCCATCCACATCATCGCCCATGGCGCGCCGGGCCGAGTGAGTTTTAGTTCCGGCGAGTGGTCGCACGCGACGCTTGAAGCCTACGCTGGTGATTTGGCTGCCATCGGCCGCGCGCTCGGCACGGGCGGCGCGCTGCGCTTGTGGTGCTGCGATTCTGCTGCCGGCGTCCAAGGCGCCGTTTTTGTTGAGGCGCTCGCGCGTTCAACCGGCGCGGACGTCGCCGCCGCGACCGGACGCATCGGCGCTGCGGCGCTGGGAGGTAATTGGGAGCTCTCCGCATTTGCTCAGTGCCCGTCCGCCAGGCCGCCGATCACCGTGGCAGCGATGGCGAATTATCGGGCAGTCTTTGCTACGGCAACCTGGACAGGAGGCGCCAGTGGCAACTGGAACAGCGCCAATTGGACGGGCGGAAGCGGTGCAGGTGGCTCTCCGGGTGCCGGCGATAATGTGGTCATCAATCAGGGTAGCTTTGGTACCACCAGCGCAGTGACCGTAACTGTAAGCCCGGGTCTCACATTCGGCACTTTGACGCTTGGGAACGCCCAATCTAACTCTCGTCACGTCGTCCTTACGATTGATAGTGGCACAGCCCTTAGCTTTTCAGGCGCAATCTCTACGAGTTTTTCGAGTTCGGATCCCTCGTCGTCGATTCAGATGCAGGGAACTGCGACACTTGCTGGAGCTAGTTTAAATCTTTCTAACACGGCTGGCCTGACCGGCGCCGGCACACTGAATATTTCCGGCAATATAACGAATGCCGCTCTCACCGCCAGCGGCAACACTGGAAATACTACGCTCGACGTCACCGGAACAATCGCCAGCGGTAGTGGAGTGACGTTAACGATCTCCTCAGGCACGGCCTCCGATCTCAAACTCGAAGGTACGGTGACGGCGGCTGCGCCTTCGATCACAAGCGCCAATCAAACGCTGGAAATCGGTTCGTCCGCCAACGTCACATTGACCAGCGTGCAAACGGTCAGCGGTGGGAAAATTCAACTCGATGGCGGTACACTTACAGACGCATCAGGGATCACGCTCGGCAGCAGCACCAGCAACGGGTTTATCACCGGCTCAGGCACGATCGCGGCTGCGATATCTCACAGCGGAACTGGCACCGGCAGCACAATCATCGCCAGTGGTGGCACACTGGATATCACTGGTGCTATCGGCAGCAACCTAACTGGCCTTCAGATCAATAGTGGAGCGACACTCCAACTCGACGGCACAGTCGTCTCCGGGGACATGGTTACCTTTGAAAGTAACACTTCCGGGACCACGCTCGAACTGAGCGGCACCAGTTCGACCATTTCCGGCGGCCAACTCAACGGCTTTGCCGGCACGATCGGGAGTATGGTTGCTGGCACCGGCACAACGGCGGCGAACGACCAAATCGACCTTTCTTCGCTCAGCAATGTGACGTCGACGAGCTTGAACACGTCGACCGACGTCCTGACAGTGAATACCACCAACGGGTCATTCACCCTGCAACTGAGTGGCACTTACACTGGTGACGCAGCGTATTTCGCGGGAGACGGGAACGGCGGCACTGACGTCTTCTTGGCACAGGCCGGAACCACATATGTCGCTCGGGGCAGCAACGACTCCTGGTCCGATCCGACCTCTTGGGGTGGCACCTTACCGTCCGCGACGCCTTCGGTGAACACGAGCTTCATGATCAGCAATCATGACGCTAATTCCGACGACCTTTACATCTCGCCTTCGGTGCGCCAGGCGACCGGTACTGGCACGAGCACCTGGACGATCAGCGATACCAACGGCGCCAGCCAGTATACGAGCGAACTGACGCTGGTGAACCAGGGTCAGATTTTCGTTAACGGCACCAACAATTACACCATCGGAACGGCGACCACCAATTGGACGCTAACTGGCGCCATCGCCAGCAGCTCGACCGGCAATCAAGTCTTCGAGAACGATGGCGGACTAAACATCATCGGCACGAGCACGGCAGGTACTACGACAGCAACGATTACGGGCAACGTCAGCGCCACCGGAAGCGGGGCAATCAACGTCTATGGCAATGCGTCGCTGATCCTCAACAACTCGGGCGGCGTCAGCGCCAGCCAAACGATCGACTTCCTGCCGGACGGCACCGGTCATACTGGTACGGTGACTGAAGGTTCCAGCGCTGTCGACGCCGACATCGATAACGCCAAGATCGCCGGATTCCTCACAGGCGATTCTCTGACGCTGGAAGGCCTGGGCACACCCACGACTGAAAATGTGATTCTGGAGAACGGCGAAGCCATCGTCGTGGTCGAAAACGGCACGACGATCCTCGATGAGGTTACGTTCTTGGGTAACTTCACGAGCGCGAGCAATTTTAGTTTCACCAACTCCTCTTCTAATGGTGGCCAAGTCACCATAACGGGGGCGAACCTCACGGGTGGCGGCCCGGTAGGTCCCACGGGCGCTACGGGCGCAACTGGAGCAACGGGCGCGCAAGGTGCGACAGGTGCAACTGGAGCAACGGGCGCACAAGGCGCTACGGGCGCGACCGGTGCAACTGGAGCAGCGGGCGCGCAAGGTGCGACAGGTGCAACTGGAGCAACGGGCGCACAAGGTGCGACAGGTGCAACTGGAGCAACGGGCGCACAAGGCGCTACGGGCGCGACCGGAGCAACTGGAGCAACGGGCGCGCAAGGCGCGACAGGTACAACTGGGGCAACTGGCGCACAAGGCGCTACGGGCGCGACCGGAGCAACTGGAGCAACGGGCGCGCAAGGCGCGACAGGTACAACTGGGGCAACTGGCGCACAAGGCGCTACGGGCGCGACCGGCGACACCGGCGCCACAGGCGCAACCGGCGCTACAGGTGCGACCGGCGACGCGGGAGCCACGGGCGCGACCGGCACCACGGGTGACACGGGAGCCACAGGCGCCACAGGTGCGACCGGCGACACGGGAGCAACTGGCGCGACCGGCGCAACGGGTGACACCGGAGCAACAGGAGCAACCGGAGCAACTGGTGCGACCGGCGACACGGGAGCAACTGGCGCGACTGGCGCAACGGGTGACACCGGAGCAACCGGCGCCACAGGTGCGACCGGCGACACGGGAGCAACTGGCGCCACAGGTGCAACCGGCGCAACGGGTGACACCGGAGCAACCGGCGCCACAGGTGCGACCGGCGC